>Ga0310830_100138_pt1 | contig 117325 bp, 118 predicted proteins | sample WT_ome_5_FD_201301 | JGI IMG/M metagenome (GOLD analysis project Ga0310830, IMG submission 201301) | Sorghum-adapted microbial communities enriched on wild type (WT) sorghum from Joint BioEnergy Institute, Emeryville, California, United... ... | reverse complement strand
GCCAGAGCGGCCGGCAGCTCGCGCACCTCAAGCGGCAACACCTCATCAAACAACGACTCCACCTGACCACCCGACAGACGAAGCATCCACCCTCCAAACCACCCGATTTGCAGGGCGAATCATCGCCTTAGTCCGGACGGACCCGCCGACTATTTCCGGGGGAAGTAGCTAGGCCACGCGCAGCGCCGGGACGGCGCCCGGGCGCTCGGACAGCTTCGGCGGCCGCAGCCGCCGGGCCTGCCACTCGCGGTGCAGCTCGCCCGAGCGCGTCGCGTCGATCGTCCGCTGCGCCGCCGCCCCGAGCCCGACGAGCCCGGTGAGCGCGACGTGCGCCTGGCGGACGGACCGGTGCGCGGCCTGCATCTGCGCGGTCAGCCACGGCGTGGGGAAGCAGCGCTCGATCGCGGCCGCGCCGTGGATGGCGAACATCAGCGCGTGCTCGACCCCGCCGGCGCCGGGGATCGGCGCAGGGCCGCTCTCCTCGATGAGCAGGTGGATCGCCGGCCGGACGCCCTCCAGGAGGTGGTCCGACGCGGTGTAGGCCGCCATCCCGAACCCGTGGTGGGCGGCCCGCAGCCGGCGGGCGACGTGCGGCGGCGGGTCGTCGTCGACGAGGCGCTCGCAGGCGGCGCGGCCCTGCTCGAGGATCGCGTAGGCGAGGGCCTGGTCGTCGTTCCACCACTGGCACACAGCGCGGCGGTCTTACCCAGGCCGCCTCGGTCTCTATCCGGCGCGCGGCCGTATCCTCGGTCGCGTGCCCGCCTCTCCCGCTCGTCGTGCGGCGTTCCGCGTCGTCCGCCGCGTCTTCGAGGAGCAGGCGTACGCCGACCAGGCGCTGCACGCCGAGGCCGACGGCCTCGACCCCCGCGAGCGGGCGTTCGCGCGCCAGCTCGCGTTCGGGACCGTCCAGCGCCGGCGCGCGCTCGACCACGTCGCCGACCGCCTGACCGGCGGCCGCCGGCTCGACCCGCCGGTCCGCGCCGCGCTGCGGCTCGGCCTCTACCAGCTCCTGTTCCTCGACGCGGTGCCCGCCCACGCCGCGGTCGCCGAGTCGGTGGAGCTGGTCAGGCGCAGCCGGGGCAGCGGCCTGGTCAACGCGGTCCTGCGGCGCGCCGCGCGGGAGGGCGCCGAGGTGCTCGCCGAGGCGCCCGAGGCGGTCCGCGAGTCGTACCCGGACTGGCTCGCCGAGCTGTGGCGCAGCACCTATGGCGCCGAGACCGCCTCGGCGCTCATGCGGCGGCTGAACGAGCCCGCCGAGCTGGCGTTGCGCGCCAACCGCCTGAAGACGACGCCCGAGGAGCTCGCCGCGCGCGTCGGCGGGCGCAGGGTCCCGGACGCGCCCGACGCGGTCGTCGTCGACGGCCCGTTCGACGCGCACGGCCACGAGCTGTGGGCGGCCGGCCACTACATGCCGATGTCGCGCTCCTCGCAGGTGGTCGCGCACCTCGTCGACCCCCGGCCCGGCGAGCGGATCCTCGACCTGTGCGCCGCGCCCGGCGGCAAGAGCACCCACCTGGCCGCGCTCATGCAGGACACCGGCGAGATCGTCAGCGTCGAGCGCAACCCCGATCGTGCCGACCATCTGCGGGCGACCGCCGAGCGGATGGGCGTCACGATCATCCGCGTCGACGTCGCCGACGCCGCGGCGCCCCGCGCCGACGGCCCGTTCGACCGCGTCCTGGCCGATCCGCCCTGCTCGGGGCTCGGCACGCTGCAGGCGCGGCCGGACCTGCGCTGGCGCATGACGCCGGAGCGGATCGAGGGTCTCGTGGCCGAACAGCGGGCGATCCTGCGCGCCGCCGCGGCGGCGGTCCGTCCGGGCGGCATGCTGGTGTGGTCGACCTGCACGCTCGATCCGGCCGAGAACGAACAGCTCCTCGACGGCCTGGAGGGGTTCGAACTCGACCGGGCCGTCACGCTCCTGCCCCACGAGACCCGCTCCGCCGGTTTTCAGATCGCCCGCCTACTGTCTACTGCCCGATGACCGAGAAGGTGGACCTGGGGATGGAGTGCCCGAACTGCCACGAGCCGTGGCTGCGGCCGACCACGCTCCCCGGGCGGTACCGGTGCGTGTTCTGCCTGCATCGCTACGAGCTGCGCTCGGTCTGCCCCGACTGCGGTGAGCACTCGACGATCGTGCGGATGTCGAGCACCGCGACCACGCGCTGCGTCCACTGCGGAGGGTCGATGCTGTGCGAGGTGTAGCCCCGTCGATCCTCAGCGCCGACTTCGCGCGGCTCGCCGCGCAGGTCGAGGAGGTCATGGCCGCGGGCGCGCGGATCATCCACTGCGACGTCATGGACGGCCACTTCGTCCCGCCGATCACGTTCGGCCCGCTCGTCGTCTCGGCGCTGCGCGACGCGCTCCCCGACGAGGCGTTCCTCGACGTGCACCTCATGATCGAACGGCCCGAGCGTCACGTGGCGGACTTCGTCAAGGCGGGCGCCGGCAACGTCACCTTCCACGTCGAGGCCACGCCGCACGTCGACTACACGATGAACCTCATCCGCGAGGCGGGCGCGACCGCCGGCGTCGCGCTGAACCCGGGCACCGCGATCGAGGCGCTCGCCGTCGAGCCGGACGTCGCGCTGTGCATGACCGTCAACCCCGGCTGGGGCGGCCAGCCGTTCATCGAGCGCTCGATCGACCGCATCCGAGAGCTGGCCAAGCGTGCCGGCAACGACACCGCGATCGAGGTCGACGGCGGGATCGATGCCCGGACCGCCGGCCCGTGCGCCCGGGCGGGCGCCACGACGTTCGTCGCCGGCTCGGCGATCTTCGGCCGCCCGGACCCCGCCGAGGCCTTCCGGGAGATCTCCGCCGCGGCGGGGTGTGGTTAGCCGCACCGGGGATCCTCGACACGGCGACGACAATGTGGTCACGCCATGAGCACCACCGTCCTCATCGTCGACGACCACCCGAGCTTCCGCGCCACCGCGCGGATGCTGCTCGAGAGCGACGGCTGGACGGTGGTCGGCGAGGCCGCGGACGGCACCGAGGCGGTGAGCGAGTCCGACCGCCTGCGCCCGGACCTCGTGCTGCTCGATGTCAACCTGCCCGACATGGACGGGTTCATGGTCGCGCAGGAGCTCAGCCGGCAGACCGAGCCGCCGGCGGTCGTGCTCGTCTCCAGCCGCGACGCGCGCGACTTCGGCCCGCTCGTCGCGGGATCCGGGGCGCGCGGGTTCCTGTCCAAGGCCGATCTGACCGGCCAGGCGCTGCGGGAGCTCATCGGATGAGCAGCAGCCTGCACCGCGCGCTCGCCGCGCTCGCCCTGATCGGCCTGGTCCTCGTCGGGCTGACGGTCGCGCTGTCGCTCACGAGCGACCACATCGAGGATCGCGGCCTGAACGCCGCGATCGTCTCGCTGCTCATGAGCACCTACATCGGCGTCGGCCTCTACGCGTGGTGGCGCCGGCCGCAGAACCGCTTCGGCGCGATCATGACCGCCGTCGGGTTCCTGGCGTTCTCGGCCGCGCTGTGCGCGTCGAACTCGGCGCTGATCTTCTGCATCGGGATCGCGTCCAGCTCGCTGTACCTGGTCGCCGCGATCCACATGCTGCTCGCGTTCCCGACCGGCCGGATCCCGACGCGGGCGCAGCGGTGGCTCATCGGCTCGGCCTACGTCGTGGCGGTCGTCGCGCCGCTCACGATGATGATGTTCGACCGCGACGGCTCGTTCGACGAGCCGATCCCGGGCAATGCGTTCTTCGTCGCCGACGCGCCCGGCCTGCTCTCGGTCCTCGACATCGCCGGGCCGCTGATCGGCGTCGCGATCATCAAGGCGATCAGCATCATCCTCGTGCAGCGCTGGCGCAGGGCCGCGCCGCACGAGCGCCCGGCGCTCAGCCCGCTGCTGTGGACCGGCTCGACCATGATCGGCCTGCTCGCCACGCTCCTGACCGTCGAGCTGGTCGCGAGCGACTCGCGGATCGCCGACGTCGTCACCTGGGGCGCGCTGGCGATGTTCGCCGCGCTGCCGTTCGCGTTCCTGGCCGGGCTGCGCCGCAGCCGCGTGTGGCGGGCGGGCGCGGTCGCCGACCTCGTCGCCTCGCTCGGCGGCGCGCCGGCGCGGTGGAAGCTACGCGACGCGGTGGCCGACGCGCTCGGCGACCCGACGCTCCAGGTCGCCTACGCGCTCGACGACGGCGGCTATGTCGACGAGCTCGGCCACGAGCTCACGCTGCCGGACGAGGACGACCCCGAGCGGGCCGCGACCGAGGTGCGCCGCGAGCGACGGCGCGTCGGCGCGCTCATCCACGACCGCGCGCTGCGCGAGCAGCCCGAGCTCGTCCGCACCGTCGCGACCGCCGCCTCCCTCGCGCTGGAGAACCAGCGGCTGAACGCCGAGCTGCGCGCCCGCGTCGAGGAGCTGCAGCGCTCGCGCAAGCGCCTCATCGAGGCGGGCATGGCCGAGCGGCGCCGGCTCGAGCGCGACCTGCACGACGGCGCGCAGCAGCGGCTCGTGTCGCTCTCGCTCCAGCTCGGGCTCGTCGCCCAGCAGCTCGACCGCGGCGACGCGGGCGTCCGCGCCGCGCGCGAACTGCTCGAGGGCGCCCGCACCGAGGCCCGCTCGGCGCTCGAGGACCTGCGCGAGCTGGCACGGGGCATCCATCCCGCGGTCCTCACCGACCGCGGCCTGGGCCCGGCGCTCGAGGCGCTCGCCGAGCGCGCGCCGCTGCCGGTCGACGTCGGCGCCGTGCCCGACGAGCGGCTGCCCGGGCCGGTCGAGGCCGCGGCGTACTTCGTCGTCGCCGAGTCGCTGACGAACGTCGTCAAGTACGCGGAGGCGACGCGCGCCGAGGTGCGCGTCCGGCGCGAGCACGGATGGGCGCTCGTCGAGGTCCGCGACGACGGCGTCGGCGGCGCCGACCCCGCCGCCGGCACCGGGCTGCGCGGCCTGGCCGACCGTCTCGCCGCGATGGACGGCCGGCTCGAGATCGAGAGCGAGCCGCACCGCGGCACCACGATCCGCGCCCGCGTGCCGCTCGCCGCCGACCGCGAGCCCGCGGAGGCGCGCGCGTGAGCACGGCGAAGGCCCCGCTGCGGGTCGTGCTCGCCGACGACCAGCTCCTCCTCCGGGCGGGGGTCGCGCGACTCCTCGAGGACGCCGGCATGGAGGTCGTCGCGCAGTCCGGCGACGCCGAGGACCTGCTGCGCAAGGTCGGCGCGCACAAGCCCGACGTGGCGGTCGTCGACGTCCGGATGCCGCCCACCCACACCGACGAGGGCCTGCGCGCCGCGGCGGAGATCCGCGAGCGCTTCCCCGGCGTCGGCGTGCTCGTCCTCAGCCAGTACGTCGAGGAGGCCTACGCGCTCGAGCTGTTCGCCGACGGCGCGGACGGCCTCGGCTACCTGCTCAAGGACCGGGTCGCCGACCTGGACCGGTTCGTCGAGTCGGTCCGGCGCGTGGGGGAGGGCGGCTCGGCGCTCGACCCCGAGGTGGTCGGCCGCCTGCTCGGACGCCGCCGGCGCACCGACCCGCTCGAGCCGCTCAGCCCGCGCGAGCGCGAGGTCCTCGCGCTCATGGCCGAGGGCCGCTCGAACGCCGGCATCGCCGAGCACCTCGTCGTGACCGAGCGTGCCGTCGAGAAGCACGTCACGTCGATCTTCACCAAGCTCGGCCTCACCCCGGCCGCCGAGGACCACCGGCGCGTGCTCGCGGTCCTCACGTACCTGCGTTCCTGATGACCTTAAGGGTCATCCCTGGTTGTGGTGTCGCCGTCGCTGAGCAAGGCTCGACGCCATGACCGCCATCGTCTCCGCCACCGACGTGACCCGACGCTACGGCGAGGGCCCGGCCGCCGTCGACGCGCTCGCCGGGGTCACCGTGGCCTTTCCCCGCGGGGAGTTCGCCGCGGTCATGGGGCCCTCGGGCTCGGGCAAGTCGACGCTCATGCACGTGCTCGCCGGCCTCGACACGCCGACGAGCGGGTCGGTGGTCATCGACGGCGTCGAGCTGTCGGGCCTCGACGACTCCCGGCTGACCGCGCTGCGGCGCGACAAGATCGGCTTCGTCTTCCAGGCGTTCAACCTGCTGCCGGTCCTCACCGCCGAGGAGAACATCGTCCTGCCGCTGTCGATCGCCGGCCGCCGGCCCGACCGCGAGTGGCTGGAGACGCTCATCAACGCCGTCGGGCTCGCCGACCGCCGCACGCACCGGCCGAGCGAGCTGTCCGGCGGCCAGCAGCAGCGCGTCGCGGTCGCCCGGGCGCTCGTGAACCGGCCGGCCGTCGTGTTCGCCGACGAGCCGACCGGCAATCTCGACTCGCACTCGTCCGCCGAGGTCCTGAACCTGCTGCGCCGCGCGGTCGACGACTTCGGCCAGACCGTCGTCATGGTCACCCACGACCCGAACGCGGCCGCGATCACCGACCGGATCGTCGAGCTCGAGGACGGCCGCATCGTGGACGACCGGCGCAACGAGCGGGCCGCCGCATGATCCGCGTCACGCTCCGCAGCCTCGCCGCGCGCAAGCTGCGCACGGCGCTGACCGCGATGGCGATCGTGCTCGGCGTCGCGATGATCAGCGGCACCTACATCCTCACCGACACGATCGACCGCGCCTTCGGCGACATCTACCGCCAGGCGGCCGAGGGCGTCGACGTCGCGGTCACGCCGAACCAGGAGGTCGAGGCGGTCGAGGGCGAGGAGGGCGCCCCGCTCGACGGCGCCCTGCTCGAGCGCGTCGAGCGCGCGCCCGGGATCGCCGACGCGCGCGGCGACATCTTCCGCCGCGTCACGCTGCTCGACAACGAGGGCGAGCCGATGTCGACCGGTGGCGTGCCGACGTTCGCCGCGTCGGTGGCCGACGACCGGTTCGAGGCGTTCGAGCCGACCGAGGGCCGCCTGCCGGCCGCCGACGGCGAGGTCGCCGTCGACAAGGGCACGGCCGACAAGCACGACTTCCGCGTCGGCCAGACCGTCACGGTCGCCGGCGACCCCGGCGCGCGGCGCTACCGGCTCGTCGGCATCGCCCGGTTCGGGACCGTCGACTCGCTCGCGGGCGCGACCGTCGTGCTCATGAACCTGCGCCAGGCGCAGGAGATGACCGGCACGCGCGGGATGTACGACAGCATCTCCGCCGCCGCCGAGGAGGGCACGTCGCCCGAGGAGGCGCGCGACAGCGTGCGCGCGGCGCTGCGCGGCGTGGACGTGAACGTCCGCACGGGCGAGGAGCAGGCCGAGCAGGAGACCCGGGACACCCAGGAGGAGCTCGGCTTCCTGCGCACCGCGCTGCTCATCTTCGGCGGCATCGCGGTCTTCGTCGGCGCGTTCGTCATCGCCAACACGTTCTCGATCACGATCGCGCAGCGGCTGAGGGAGCTGGCGCTGCTGCGGACGCTCGGCGCCTCGCGCCGGCAGATCCTCCGCGCGGTCCTGCTCGAGGCGCTCGTCGTCGGCACGCTCGCGGCGCTGCTCGGCCTCGCGGGCGGCCTGCTCGTCGCCCCGGGGATCGTCGCCGCGTTCGACGCCGTCGGCGTCGACCTGCCCACGAGCGACACGCTCCTGCTCGGCCGGACGATCGTGGTCGCCCTCGTCGTCGGCATCGGGGTGACGGTCGTCGCCAGCCTCGCGCCGGCGATGCGGGCGACGCGCATCCCGCCGATGGCGGCGATGCGCGAGGGCGTCGGGCTGCCGCAGCGCTCCGGGCGGGTGCGGGCCGCGCTCGCGACGCTCGTCGGCCTCGCCGGCCTCGCGCTGCTCCTCGCCGGCCTGTTCGGCGGGACGGGCGAGGGCGGGTCGGCCGGCCTGCTCGGCGCGGGGGCGGCGCTCATGTTCCTCGGCGTGGCGCTGTTCAGCCCGCAGCTCGTCCGCCCGATGGCGTGGTTCGTCGGCCGCCCGTTCCAGGCGCTCGGGATCACCGGCCGCCTGGCGCGCGAGAACGCGACGCGCCAGCCCGGGCGCACCGCGGCGACCGCGGCGGCGCTCATGATCGGCCTCGCGCTCGTCACGTTCCTGTCGATCTTCGCCGCCGGCTTCCGCGCGTCGATCGACGACATCGTCGACCGGCAGTTCGCCGGCGACCTGACCGTCCGCAACAAGGACGGGTTCTCCACGATCCCGCGCGGCACCCGCGACGCGGTCGCGGCCGTCGACGGCGTCGGCGCGCTGACCACCGTCCGCTTCGGCGGCAGCGAGATCGACGGCGAGCGCGCGTTCACGATCGGCGTCGACCCCGAAGGGCTCGCGTCCGCCTACAAGCTCACCTGGGAGGAGGGCGACGACGGCGTCATGCGCGACCTCGGGCCCGGCGAGGCGGTCGTCGACGAGAGCTGGGCGAAGGGCCGCGACATCGAGGTCGGCGACACGCTGGACGTCCGGACGAGCACGAACGAGCGCCTGCGCCTGAAGGTCGTCGGCTCGATCGACGAGGACGGGCTGCTCGCCGACGGCTTCATCGTCCCCAACCGCGAGCTCGAGCGCCACTGGGGCGAGCGCCGCGACGCGTTCCTGTTCCTGTCGTTCGCCGACGGCGCCGACCCGGCCGCGACGCGGCGCGCGGTCGACCGCGTCCTGGATCGCGACTTCCCGATCGTCGAGTCGCAGGACCGCGAGGAGGTCAAGGACGCCCAGGCGGGCCAGATCAACCAGGTGCTCTACCTGTTCTACGCCCTGCTGGCGCTGTCGATCGTCGTGTCGCTGTTCGGCGTGGTGAACACGCTGACCCTGTCGATCCACGAGCGCATCCGCGAGCTGGGGATGGTCCGGGCGATCGGGATGAGCCGCCGCCAGGTCCGGCGTACGGTGCGCTACGAGGCGGCGATCACCGCGCTGATGGGCGCGGTGCTGGGCCTCGTGCTCGGCACGTTCTTCGCCTGGATCATCACCCGGCCGCTGCTCGACGAGGGCTTCACGTTCCAGCTCCCGGTGGGCACGATGGTCGTGCTCGTCGTCATCGCCGCGCTCGCCGGCGTGGTCGCGGCGCTGGCGCCGGCGCGGCGGGCGGCGCGCGTCGACATCCTCCGCGCGCTGGCCTACGAGTAGCCGGGGCGGGGTAGGTTGGCGGCGACATGGCCGCCGTCGACGACCGACGCCTCGCCGGGGACGCCGAGCGTCCCGAGCCGCCCGCCGGCTCCGACGAGCGCATCCGCGCTCCGCGGCTGCTCGTCGTCACCTCGGAGATCGCCTGGCGGCTGCTGGTCTGCGTCGGCGCCGCCGCGGTGGTCGTCTACCTGCTGACCCGCGTCGGCTTCGCGGTGATCCCGGTGATCATCGCGCTCCTGCTCTCGACGCTGTTCGTCCCGCCTGCCCGCTGGCTGGAGCGGCGCGGCCTGCCGCGCGGCCTGGCCGCGGCGCTCACGTTCGCCGCCGGCATCCTCGTCATCGCGGGCCTCATCGCGTTCGTGGCCAACGGCGTGGCGCACGAGGCCGACGACCTCGCCGACCAGATCTCGAGCGGCGCCGACGAGCTGGGGAGCATGATCGCCGACCTGCCGTTCGGGATCTCCGAGCGCGAGGTCCAGGAGCAGATCGACACGATCGACGACCGGATCCGGGAGAACTCCGAGTCGATCCGCGACGGCGTCGTGTCCGGGGCGATGGCCGCCGGCCAGATCCTCGGCGGCCTGCTGATCGCGCTCGTCGTCCTGTTCTTCTTCATCAAGGACGGCCCGGAGATGTGGGCGTGGCTGTGCCGTTTGTTCCCCGACGCACGCCGGCCGGCCCTCGACGAGCTGGCAGAGCGGTCGTGGACGGTGCTCAGCTCGTACGTGCGTGGCGTCGTCACCGTCGCGTTCATCGACGCGATCGGCATCGGCCTCGGGCTGTGGATCGTCGGCGTGCCGCTGGTGCTGCCGCTCGCGGTGCTGACGTTCGTGCTCGCGTTCGTCCCGATCCTGGGCGCGATCACCGCCGGCGCGGCCGCGGTCCTCGTGGCGCTCGTCGCCAACGGCCCGGTGGCCGCGATCGTCGTGCTCGGGATCGTGATCCTCGTCCAGCAGCTCGAGAGCAACGTCCTGTACCCGTGGATCGTCGGCCGGACGATGGAGCTGCATCCGGTCGTCGTCCTGCTGTCGGTCACCGCCGGCGGCCTGCTGTACGGGATCGTCGGCGCTGCCCTCGCGGTGCCGCTCGTCGCGGCGATCGCCGCCGCCGCGACGACGATCCAGCACCACGCGGTCTCGGGCGAGGTCGCGGTCGGCCCGCCGCCGGTCCAGGACGACGCCGAGCCGTAGCGGCCGGCGCCGGGCGCCTACCCAGCACCCCCTCCAGACTTTTCCGGAGGCGGTTCCGGATCGCGACCGGGCGTGCCACGATCGGCGGCATGGGACAGGGACGTCTCCGCCGGGCACTGCTCGCGGGCCTGCTGCTCACCGGCGTGGCGGTCCCCGCGGCCGACGCCACGTTCCCCGGCACGAACGGCCGGATCCTCTACACGACGCAGGGCTATGCGCCGCGCGACGTGCGCTCGGTCTGCCCGGACGGGACCGGCGACCGGCTCGTCAAGGCGAACGCGGTCTACGGGGTCCCGTCGCCGGACGGGACGAGGATCGTCTACGAGGGGATGTTCGACCGCCCGGCCGCGGAGCGCGGGATCTGGGTCATGAACATCGACGGCTCGGGGACGCCGGTGCGGATCGCCGACGCGTCGCACACGCCGCACTTCCCGACGTGGTCGCCCGACGGCACGAAGGTCGCGTTCATCGCCTACGTCGGGTACGCCGGGCACAGCAGCAAGGCCCAGCCGGTCTGGGCGCCCGCCGACGGGTCGGGCGACCTCGCGTTCACGCCGTTCCTGGACGACCCGGGCCTGGACGGCGGGACGAGCCTGTCGTGGACCGCCGACAACCAGTGGCTGATCTTCAACGCCCGCACCGGCGCCGTGGGCACGAACCTCTACAAGGTGCCCTCGAACGGCGGGCCGGCGACGCTCCTGGCCGGCGACGGCCAGACCTGGCACTTCACCGGGATCGAGACGCACCCGAGCGCCGACCGGATCATGGCCGTCCGGCAGGACATCGAGGCGAACGTCGCCGAGAACTGGGAGTTCGACAGCTCGGGGGGCGGCCACTACGTCAGCCCCGCCCCCGCCCTGGGCTCGCCGGAGGAGCAGCAGGGCGACGACGTCATCACCTGGTCGCCCGACGGTCAGCAGTCCGTGATGGTCATGCACCGGGGCAGCCCGATCCACCAGCTCGGCATCGGCGACGCGGACGGCAAGAACCCCGTCGGGATTCCCGCCGCGTTCGGCGCCTCGCTGCCGCACTGGATCAACGGCGACCTCGAGGACTGCAAGGCCGTCGAGAACCCCGACTTCGGGAACATGCGCGTCAACGAGGTCGGCGTGTCGTTCAACGGGTCGACGGCGCCGCGCTACATCGAGCTCATCGCCGAGACCGACGAGGACTTCCCCGCCGAGCAGGGGCCGTACATGGTCCGCTTCTGGGACGTCGACGGCAAGCAGCTCGGCGGGCACTTCCTGAGCACGGCGGAGCTCCAGTCACGCGACAACCGGCAGCCGCTGCTGATCGGGTCGGTGCCCTCGGTGCCCAACGCGTTCGGGATCACGCCCGACCGCAGCTACGGGTTCCCGGCGAGCGCCCGCCAGGCGTGCTTCGTCAGCGGCACGCCCGAGCGCCCGCAGGGCTGCGTGGCGTGGGGCTGCGAGACGAAGCCGTTCCAGGCCGGGGTTGCGCGTGCCGCGGCGCCGCCGGACGGCAGGTCGATCCAGCGCCAGGGCGTGCTCAGCGACGTGTTCCACATCGCGACGCCGACCCCGAAGGCCACGAACGTGCCGGGAACGGCGGCGTCGTGCGGGAGCGGCGCCGGGGCCGGCGGGGGTGGCGGCGGCGCCTCGGGCGGCGGCGACGGCGGCGCTCCGGGCGGCGGCTCCCCGTTCACGCCGTTCGGCGGCACGCCGTCCGGGCCGGCCGGCGGCGGCGCCGACTCGTCCTCGTCGCCGAGGCCGCGGCTCAGCGTGCCCTCGTCGGTGCGCCCCCGCGGCGGCGCCGTCACCGTGACCGTCACCTGCGCGACCGGCGGCGGGCAGTGCAAGGGCAGCGCGGTGCTGCAGACCGTCGTCGCCCGCGGCAAGGCGAGCGCGGCCGCCGCCCGCCCGACCCGCCTGGCGTCGGCGCGCGTGAACGTCCGCGCGGGCAGGCGCGCGAAGGTCAAGCTCAAGCTCACCAAGCGGGCGCGGAGCCTCGTGCGGCGCAAGCGCAAGGTCCGTGCCGAGCTGGTCGTGCGGATCACCGGGGCGAAGGCGATCAAGAAGCGGGTGACCGTGCGGCGGTGAGGGGGGCGCCGGTAGCCTCGCCGCGATGTTCGACCACGTCGAGATCGCCGTCTCGGACCTCGCCGCGTCGGAGCGCTTCTACCGGTCCGTGCTGAGCGCGCTCGGCTCCGAGCCGTGCCGCGCCGGCGCCGACCTCGTCGAGTGGGAGGACTGGGACATCGGCCCGGTCGACGCCGGCCACCCGGCTCTCGCGCGGGCTCCACGTCGCCTTCCGCGCACGCGACCGCGAGCAGGTCGAGGCGTTCTGGCGGGCGGGCGTCGACGCGGGCGGCCGCGACGACGGCGCTCCGGGCCCGCGCCCGCGGTACGGCGCCGGCTACTACGCCGCGTTCCTGCTCGACCCGGACGGCCACAGCGTCGAGGCGATGGTCGACGACGCCCCCGACCCCGTCCCCGCCGGGGCGATCGACCACCTCTCGCTGCGCGCCCGTGACCTCGAGGCGTCGCGGCGCTTCTACGAGACGATCGCGCCGCACGCCGGACTGCGCCCGCTCCCGGGAGAGCCCGGCCGCGTCCGGTTCGCGGGCGCCGGCGGCCACCGCCTCACGCTCGTCGCCGACGACCGCCCGCCGACCGAGCACGTCCACATCGCGTTCGGGGCCGGCGACGACGCGACGGTCCGGGCGTTCCACGCCGCCGCGCTCGAGGCCGGCCACCAGGACAACGGCGGACCGGGCGAGCGGGCGGTCTACCACCCCGGCTACTACGGCGCGTTCGTGCTCGACCCCGACGGCCACAACATCGAGGTCGTCAACCACAACCGCCCCTGAGGCCGCGCCGATGAGTCCCGGGCGCGGCGGTCGTCTCAACACCATGAACGCCACCGCCGCCCCCGTCACCATCACGCCGGTCCTCGTCGCCGAGCTGCGCGTCGAGGGGGAGCGGATGCCGCTCTACGTGCACGTCGTCGACCACCCCGACGCGCGGATCCTGGTCGACACCGGCATGACCTCGCTGCATCCGTTCGCGGCGGAGCTCAACCCGACCCTCCGGCCGCTGACCGAGCAGGACTTCGACCTCGCCGCCGTCGACATCGTCGTGAACACGCATCTGCACGCCGACCACTGCGGCGGCAACCACCTGTTCGCCGGCCGGCCGTTCTACGTCCAGCGCCGCGAGCTCGACGACGCGCGCACCGACCCCGCCGAGTACCTGCTCGAGTGGGTCGAGGCGCCCGGGGTCGAGTACGTGGCGGTCGACGGCGAGCACGAGCTGCTCCCCGGCATCCGCCTCGTCCCGGCGCCCGGGCACACCCCCGGCATGCAGATCGTCGTCGTCGAGAGCGGCGGCCGGCCGCACATCGTCGGGGGCGACGTCGCGGTGTGGCACGGCGAGTTCGACGAGCCGCCGACCGAGGGCCGCCTCCGCGTCCGCGCGCTCGACCCCGAGCTCGTCTGGCTCTCCCACGAGGACGAGCCGTGGCGCCCGGCGGCGCCGGCCGCCTGACGATCTCCGCGCGGCAGGAACGCCGAGACCCGCACGGACCGGCGCACGTCCGGGCGACGCGGGCGGCGCGTGGTAGAAGTCCGCGCATGGCCAGCCACCGGATCTTCAGGACGAGCGTCGCGAGCGTCTACCCCCACTACGTCGCCAAGGCCGAGAGGAAGGGCCGGACGAAGGAGGAGGTCGACGAGGTCATCTGCTGGCTGACCGGCTACAGCCCGGAGGAGCTGCGCGCGCGCCTCGAGGGCGGCACCGACTTCGAGACGTTCTTCGCCGAGGCTCCGGCGCTGAACCCCGACCGCCGCCTCATCACCGGCGTGGTCTGCGGGGTGCGGGTCGAGGAGATCGAGGACCCGCTCATGCAGGAGGTCCGGTACCTCGACAAGCTCGTCGACGAGCTCGCGAGGGGCAAGGCGATGGAGAAGATCCTCCGCACGCCGGCCTGACGCGCGCTCAGGCCCGCTTCTCGATCACCGCGAGCATCGCGCACAGCAGAGCGGTCGCCCCGAGGTAGCCGACCTCGACGCGCAGCAGCACGTCGTCGACGACCGGCAGCACGAGCCAGACGACGAGGACGACCGCCGACGTGACCCAGGCGCCGGCCGCGAGCCGCTGGCGCCCGCGCGCCAGGGCGGCCTGGTTCAGCGTCCCCGCGGCCAGGTGGCAGCCCATGCCGAGCGCGACGATCGCCAGGCCCCAGCGGCCGTAGTCGAACTCGCCGCCGAACAGCACGTCCATCGCGAACGGCCCGAGCACGAGCAGCCCCAGCGCGACCGCGCCGGCGAACCCCGCGATCGCCAGCACCGTCACCCGGATCGCCCGGTCGAACTCGCCCCGGTCCTCGGTCGCGTTCAGCCCGGCGAGGTGGGGGAGGAGCGACGTCTGGATCGCCTGGAAGAGCTGCAGCGGCGCGCGCGCGATGAGCAGCACGTTGAACACGAACCCGGCCAGCGCGGCGTCCGCGGCCGTCGCGTCGCTGATGAGCACCGGGGCGTTGATGATCGTCTGCTCGGCGAGCATCACCGCGAAGACGGCGATCGCGAAGCCGCCGCCGGCGCGCAGCGACGGCCCCGCCGGGCCGTCCTGCGCCGGCGCCGCGGCCCGCGCCCGCCGCCCCAGCGCCCACGGCACGACGACGAGCGACACGAACGGCGCCGCGAGGATCCCCAGTGCGACCGCGCTCTGCCCGGACAGGATCCCGACCGCGACCGCGAGCGGGAACATGAACCGCGAGAGCGACTCGAACAGGACGAGCAGGCCGTACAGGGCGAACTGCTGGTTGCCCGCCAGCCAGCCGCGCGCGAAGTACGACGCCGCGTACGCGAGCACCGAGCCGACGAGCACCCAGTACAGCGTCGAGGCGCCGTCGAAGACGTCGTCGGTCAGCGGCTCGCGCAGCGCGAGCGCGACGACGAGGAAGCCGAGCGCGAACAGCCCCTGCAGCACGAGCGGCACGCGCAGCGAGTGCGCGGCGTGGCCGAGCGCGCGGCGCTCGGCGATCGACCGCGACAGCAGCTGCTCGATCGGCCGGTAGATCACCGACGTGACGACGAACAGCACCGACCACAGCAGCGAGATGCCCTTGTAGTCGACCTCGTCGAGCACATGGCTGGCGACCGCGAAGAACGCGAACGTCACCAGCCCCGTGGTGGCGATCCCTATCGAGAGGACGCGGGCGCCGCGTCCGTAGGACGACGCGGTCGCCGATCCCGGCGCTGAGGAGGCCGAGCTAGCCGCCAACGCGGACGAGCAGCATCGTCCACGGGAACGGGGAGCGCGCCTCGACGACCGTGCCGTACCGCGACAGCAGCCGGACGAAGCCCCGCTTGGACCAGTGGTTGAGGTGGCCGGGGGTGTTGCCGAGATCCTTCAGGTAGGCGCCGCGCGCCATGTTCAGCGCGCGCCACAGCGGCTCGCGCGGCACCGAGACGAGCAGGTGGCCGCGGGCGACGCGCGCCATCTCCGACACCGTGTGCTCGGGGTCGGGCACGTGCTCGAGCACCTCGATCGCGCTGGCCAGGTCGAACGAGTTGTCCTCGAACGGCAGGTTCTCGGCCTTCATGACCTTGTACTCGAGGTTCGGCGCCTGCCGCTTCTCCCACTCGGCGTGCAGGTGCGGGTCGTCGAGATCGATGCCGACGACCGTGCCGTCGACCCGCTGCGCCCACTTGTGGGTCAGGACGCCCTCGCCGCAGCCGACGTCGAGCAGCGACGACGGCGCGGCCTTGACGAACAGCTCCTCCAGCGTCGCCTCGAAGTTCGCCATGAGGCGCCGGACGACGGGGTTCTTGGAGCCGTACTTGTCGTACGTGTTGCCGGTGACCGTGCCTTCACGGTCGACCGTCACTGTCGGAGTCATGCGTTGATGGCCTCGTGCTCTTCGGTGCGCTGTCCCGCGCGCGCCCCGGTCGTGGGCGGATGCTCACTCTCGGCGCCCGGCTCGTAGTGCGACGGCGGGACGTCGAGCTGCAGCTCGATCCGGCGCACGCGCTCGAAGACGCGCTGGAGCATCGTGGAGTTCGCGCTCAGCAGGTCCCCGAGGATGCCGAGGGCGGCGAGCAGCATGCCGGCGTTGAAGAGCACGGCGCCGAGGATGAGCGACTGCACGTGGCCCGCGCCCTCGTCCTCGACGATGTAGAAGTAGAGGAAGCGCGCCCAGATGACGAGCGCCGCGAGGAAGACGATCGCGGCGGCGCTCATGAAGACCTTCAGCGGCTCGTACCGCGTGTAGATGCGGAAGATCGAGATCCCGTTGCGGCGCACGTACGCCCACATCGACGGGAACAGGCGCGACTCGCGGGTCTTGGGGTTCGTCCGGATCGGGACGTGGTCGACCGCGATGAACTGCTTGCCGGCCTGGATGATCGTCTCGAGCGTGTAGGTGAACTTCGAGACGACGATGAGCTGCATCGCGGCCTCGCGGTTGTAGGCGCGGAAGCCGGACGTCGTGTCGGGCACGGTCGTCTCGGAGGCCTGGCGGACGACCCAGGAGCCCAGCCGCTGGAGCATCTTCTTCAGCGGCGAGAAGTGCTCGATCTTCATCACCTCGCGGTCGCCGACGACCATGTCGGCGTTGCCGGCGAGGATCGGCGCGGTGAGCTTGCCGATGTCGGCGGCGTTGTACTGGTTGTCGGCGTCGGTGTTGACGACGACGTCGGCGCCGAGCTTCAGCGCGGCATCCAGGCCCGCCTGGAACGCGTACGCCAGGCCCTTGTTCGTGGTCAGGCGGACGATGTGGTCGACGCCGTGGGCCTTGGCGACCTCGACCGTGCGGTCCGTGGACCCGTCGTCGATGACGAGCCATTCGACGGTGTCGAACCCTTCGAGCTCCCGCGGGAGATCGGCCAGGGTCGCCGGGAGCGTCTGCTCCTCGTTCAGGCAGGGGATCTGGATGATGAGCTTCATCGGTTCAGCGCGCCTCTAGCCTACTTGCCTCCATGGAGAGCGCGACCCTCAGCCGGCCGCGGGCGCTGCCCGCTGCGTCCGCGGTGCCCTGGCCGCTGGTCGCGCTGGGCCTGCTCGTGGTCGGTGCGGTCGTCGGATTCCTCGTCTATCCGACCTACCCCAACTACGACTCGTACTACTCCATGCTGTGGGGGCGGGAGCTGCTCGACGGGCAGCTTCCCGTGTACGAGACGTACCGCGCGCCCACGCCGCATCCGATGGCGACGTTCGTCGGCGCGGTCATCTCGCCGCTCGGCCACGGGGCGGAGCGCGTGTGGATCGCGCTGTGCGTCCTCTCATTCGTGGCGCTCGTCGTCGGCGTCTACCAGCTCGCCCGCGACGCGTTCACCCCGTTCGTCGGCCTCGTGGCCGGCGCGCTGGTGTGCACGCGCTTCGACTTCCCCTTCTACGCCGCGCGCGGGTACATCGACATCGCCTACATGGCGCTCGTCGTGTGGGCGGCGGTGCTCGAGGCGCGCAGGCCGCGCCGCGGCGCGGCCGTGTTCTGGCTGCTGGCGGTCGCGGGGATGCTGCGGCCCGAGGCGTGGCTCATCGCCGGCCTGTACTTCCTGTGGGTCGCCTGGCCCGCCTCCTGGGCCGAGCGCGTGCGGTTCGCCGCGCTCGCCGCGGTCGGCCCGGTCGTGTGGGCGGGCAGCGACTGGATCATCACCGGCGACCCCACGTACTCGCTGACCTACACGAGCGGGTTCGCCGAGGAGCTCGGCCGCAACAAGTCCTCCGGCGACATCCCGACGGCGGTCTGGTCGTTCCTCGTCAAGCTCGACAAGTTCCCCGTGCTCGTCGGCGGGATCGCCGGCCTGGCCGCGGCGGCGGTGCTCGTGCCGCGGCGGATGGTCATGCCGTTCGTGCTGCTGGCGATCGGCGTCGGGACGTTCGGCATCGTCGGCCTGGCCGGCTTCAGCGTCATCGACCGCTACCTGCTCGTCGCGTCGCTCATGGTCATGGTGTTCGCGGCGGTGGCGATCGGCGGCTGGACGATGCTCGAGCGCGGCCGCCTGCGGACGCTCTGGGCGGTCGCGGCCCTGGTGCTCGTCGCCTACGGCGCCATGTTCACCGCGACGCGCGTGAACCTCAGCCGCCTGGAGAACGAGCTGCGCTTCCGCGGCGACGCCCACGCCGCCCTGCACGACATCCTCCAGGCGCCCGCCGTCCGCGCCGGGATGCGCTGCGGCCCGATCAACGTCCCCAACCACAAGCTCGTCCCCGACATCCGCTGGATCCTCGACCTCCCCGACGGCGGCGTCCTGACCCGCAGCGAGTCGATCCGCGTCGTCCCCGAGAAGGTCGCCGGCGCCGAGCGCGCACGGCAGGAGCGCCGCATCGCGAGCGTGCGCCGGCGCATCGAGGCGGGGGGCGTGCAGATCATCCCCAACCGGCGCCTGGCACTGTTCCGCCAGGCCCTCGTCTCGGACACCGACGACCCCGTTACCGTCCTTCCCTTGCCGGGCTACGAGCGCGTCGCCGTCTCCGACTACTACTCCGCCTATGTCCGCTGCTAGTCGGCCACGGGTGGTCGACCCGCCGCGTGGAGCGCCTGCCGCGGCGACGCCGCCGCATGGGCTCTCCGGGCCCGCCGCGGGCGCCGCGCCGCGCCGGCGGGCGCTGCCCGGGCAGTGGCCGTGGTGGGCGGCGCTCGGCGCGCTGCTCGCCGGGTCGCTGCTGCTGCGGACCTGGGGTGTCGACCACGGCCTGCCGTACGCCTACAACTCCGACGAGAACGCGCACTTCGTCCCGCGCGCGATCGGGATCTACGGGCACGCGTGGAACCCCGACTACTTCGTCAACCCGCCCGCCTACACGTACGTGCTGCACATCGTCTTCACGGTGTGGTTCGGCGGGCGCGAGGGCGTCTCGCACCTGTTCGCCACCGACCCGACCGAGGTGTGGGTCGTCGCGCGGACGGTTGCCGCGGTGCTCGGCACGCTCGCGATCTGGCTGCTGTACCTCGCCGGCGCGCGGCTGTTCGACCGCCGCGTCGGGCTGCTCGGCGCCGCGGTCATGGCGGTCGCGTTCCTGCCGGTCTTCTACTCGCACCTGGCGCTGAACGACGTCCCGACGCTCGCGCCGGTGTGCCTGGCGCTCTGGGGGATCGCCGGCGTCGTGCGCCTCGGCCGCACGCGCGACTTCGTGCTGGCCGGGGTGGGGCTCGGGCTGGCGTGCGCGACGAAGTACACCGGCGGCATCGTCCTGCTGCCGCTGCTGGCCGCGGCGGCGATCCAGTTCGCCGCGCCCGGCGGCCGCGCGATCGCGCTCCGCGGGCTCGTCCTCAGCGGGATCTGCGCGCTGGCGGCGTTCGTCGCCGCCAACCCGTACTCGGTGCTCGACTTCCCCGCGTTCTGGGACGGCATCACCCACCAGTCCTCGGCGGCCGGGGAGGACCAGGGCAAGCTCGGCCTCAAGCAGGAGAACGGCTGGCTGTACTACCTGTGGTCGTTCACCTGGGGGCTGGGCTGGGTGCCGCTGATCGCCGCGATCGCCGCGCTGCCGCTCCTGTTCCTCGACGAGCGCCGCCTGGTCTGGGTGCTGGCCCCCGCGCCGATCCTGTTCGTCGCGTTCATGGGCATGCAGGAGCGGTTCTTCGGCCGCTGGCTGCTGCCGGTCTTCCCGTTCATGTGCCTGCTCGCGGCGTACGCGGCGATCGAGCTCGCCGACCGCGTCGGCCGCCGCGTGCCCGCGCTCAAGCCGACGCTTGTCGCGCTCGGCGCGGTCGCGCTGTGCGCCCAGGGCATCGTCTACTCGCTGCACATCGGGCAGGTGCTCTCGCGCGAGGACACCCGCAACCTCGCCCGCGAGTGGATGGTCGACCACCTCCCGCCACGCACGAAGATCGTCGTCGAGCCGGTCGTCCCCGACGCGTGGGCGCAGGACATCGGCAACCCGTCGCGGCTCACGTCGAAGGGCGACCGCTGGGTGAAGTTCCCGACGTCGCGGTCGCGGATCGACCCCGACAACCCGACCGGCCCGCTCCTGCCGCCGCCGGGCGAGATCGTCCACGTCGAGGACTTCGAGCGGATCCTCGTCCCCGGCCTGGTCGACGAGTACGCCGAGCAGGGCTACTGCTGGGTCGTCGTCGGCTCCACCCAGCGCGGCCGCGCGGAGGCCGAGCCGGAGGAGGTCCCGCAGGCCATCGCCTACTACCGCGAGCTCGAGCGCAACTCGCGCCTGGCCTACGAGGCGTCGCCGTACGCGCGCGGCAAGGGCCCGGTCGAGTTCAACTTCGACTGGGCGTTCGACTACTACCCGCTCGCCTACCACCGCCCGGGGCCGGTCATGAGCATCTACCGGCTGACGAACGGCCGGTGCGCCAACTGACCCGCGGTCCAGGCCCGCGTCGCGCCCGACTGCGGGTCACCGGCGCGGTTGACGTGGTCATAGACTCAGCAGGGCACCATGGCCCTGCGCACCGACACCGACCGCGAGCACCTGGCCCGGGCCATCGAGCTGGCCTGGCGCGGGTTCGGGCGGGTGTCGCCGAACCCGCTCGTCGGGGCGGTCGTCGTCCGTGACGGGACCGTCGTGGGGGAGGGCTGGCACGAGGAGTACGGCGGCCCCCACGCCGAGGTCAACGCGCTGCGCGCCGCCGGCGCCGACGCGCAGGGCGCGACGCTCTACGTGACGCTCGAGCCGTGCTGCCACCACGGCAAGACCCCGCCCTGCACCGACGCCGTGCTCGAGGCGGGCATCGCCCGCGTCGTCGTCGGCTCGGACGACCCGAGCGAGAAGGCGTCCGGCCGCGGCCTGGGGATCCTGCGCGACGAGGGCGTCGAGGTCACGATCGCCGACGGCGAGCTGGCCACCCGCTCGCGCCTGCTGAACCAGTCGTTCCGCAAGCACGCCCGCACGGGCCGGCCCTGGGTCCTGTTCAAGTCGGCGATGACGCTCGACGGCAAGGTCGCGACCGGCACCGGTGACTCGAAGTGGATCAGCGGCGAGGCCAGCCGCGAGCAGGCGCACCGCTGGCGCGCGTCGGTCGACGCGGTCGCCGTGGGCGTGGGGACCGCGCTCGCCGACGACCCGCAGCTCACCGCGCGGATCGACGGCGTGTACCGCCAGCCGCGCCGCGTCGTGTTCGACTCGCTCGCGCGCCTGCCGCTCGATTCGCAGCTCGTCGCCGCCGCGCCCGACCCGCCGCTGACCGTCGTCGTCTCGCGCGCTGCGCCGCGCTCGGCGACCGACGCGCTGGAGATGGCCGGCGCCGAGGTCATCGTCGCCACCGGCGGCAACGAGCAGGCCCGCGTCAGGTCGGCGCTCGAGCAGCTCGGCGCGCTCGGCGTCACGTCGGTCCTGCTCGAGGGCGGCCCGCACCTGGCCGGCGCGTTCTTCGACGCCGGCGAGATCGACGAGGCGCGGCTCTTCCTCGCGCCGCTGCTGCTCGGCGGGCGGACCGCGCGCGACCCGCTCGAGGGCGAGGGCGTCGAGCGCATCGACGACGCGCTGCGGGCCCTGACGCTCGACTGCGAGCGGATCGGCGAGGACGTGCTGATCTCCGCGCGCCTGAAGGAGTGGTAGCCGTCTTCACGGGGCTCATCCAGGACCTGGGCCGGGTGGCCGAGATCCACGAGACGACCGACGGCGTGCGGCTCGCCGTCGAGTCGCGGCTGGCCGGCGAGCTGTCCGAGGGCGACTCGATCGCCGTCAACGGCGTGTGCCTCACCGCCGTCGGGCTCTGCCAGAACGAGCGCTTCGGCGCCGACGTCATGCGCGAGACGCTCCGGCGCACGTCGCTCGGCCGCCTGGAGCCCGGCTCGCAGGTCAACCTCGAGCTTCCGCTGCGCGCCGCCGACCGGCTCGGCGGCCACGTCGTCCAGGGCCACGTCGACGGCGTCGGCGTCGTCGACGACGTCCGCAGCGACGGCTTCGCGCGCGTCGTCACGATCGCCGCCGGCGAGGACACGCTGCGCTACATCGTCGAGAAGGGCTCGATCGCGGTGGACGGCATCTCGCTGACCGTCGCGCGGGTCGGCGACGACGGGTTCGACGTCTCGCTCATCCCCGAGACGATCGAGCGCACGACGCTCGGCAGCGCCGAGCCCGGCACGACCGTGAACCTGGAGGTCGACGTGCTCGCGAAGTACGTCGAGAAGTTGATCGGAGCCTCACGAGTCCCATGAGCACGCGAACGAAGACGCCCTTCGCCACCATCGAGGAGGCGATCGAGGACATCCGGGCGGGCAAGATGGTCGTCGTCTGCGACGACGAGGACCGCGAGAACGAGGGCGACCTGACGATGGCCGCCCAGTTCGCCACGCCCGAGGCGATCAACTTCATGGCCAAGCACGGCCGCGGGCTCATCTGCCTGGCGCTGACGCCCGACCGGTGCGAGGAGCTCGGCCTCGAGCTCATGGCGGCGAAGAACGAGTCGTCGTTCGAGACCCCGTTCACGGTCTCGATCGAGGCCCGCGAGGGCGTCACGACCGGCATCTCGGCGGCCGACCGCGCGCGCACGATCCAGGTCGCGATCGACCCGAAGTCCAGCCCGCGCGACCTCGTCCAGCCCGGCCACATCTTCCCGCTGAAGGCCAAGCCCGGCGGCGTGCTCGAGCGCACCGGCCAGACCGAGGCGGCCGTCGACCTCGCCCGGCTGGCGGGGCTCATCCCCGCCGGCGTGATCTGCGAGGTCATGAACGACGACGGCACGATGGCACGCGTCGACGACCTCGTGCCGTACTGCGAGCGGCACGGGCTGAAGATGATCACGGTCGCCGACCTGATCGCCTACCGCCGCAAGCACGACAAGCTCGTCGAGCGCGTCGTCGACATCCGGCTCCCGACCGAGTTCGGCGAGTTCACCGCGGTCGGGTACCGGTCGCTCGTCGACGACAAGCACCACGTCGCGCTCGTCAAGGGCGAGGTCGCCGGCGAGCGGGACGTGCTCGTCCGCGTGCACTCCGAGTGCCTGACCGGCGACGTGTTCCACTCGCTGCGCTGTGACTGCGGCGAGCAGCTCGAGTCGGCGCTGGCGATGATCGAGCGCGAGGGCCGCGGCGTGCTGCTCTACCTCGCCCAGGAGGGCCGCGGCATCGGCCTGCTCAACAAGCTCAAGGCCTACAAGCTGCAGGAGCAGGGCTTCGACACCGTCGACGCGAACCTCAAGCTCGGCCTGCCCGCCGACCTGCGCGACTACGGCATCGGCGCGCAGATCCTCGTCGACCTCGGCCTGTCGTCGATCCGGATCCTCACGAACAACCCGAAGAAGATCCGCGGCATGGAGGGCTACGGGCTGTCGGTCACCGACCAGATCCCGATCGAGCACACGCCCAACCCGCACAACGAGGCCTACCTGCGGGCCAAGAAGCAGCGGATGGGCCACCTGCTGCACCACCAGGCGCTGAACCTCGACGAGGAGATGCGCCACGAGGAGGCCGAGCGCGACCGCGCCGCGGAGCGCAAGGCGTGACGCGCTACGCGATCGTCATCTCGCGCTACTACGGCGAGCTGGCCGAGCGCCTCGAGCGCGGGGCGCGCGCGGCGCTCGACGAGGCCGGGGCGGCCGTCGACGTCTACGAGGTCGCGGGCGCGTACGAGCTGCCGCTCGGCGCCAAGTACGCCGCCGAGAGCGGCCGCTACGAGGGCGTCGTCTGCCTCGGCGTCGTGATCCGCGGCGAGACGACGCACTACGACCACGTCGCCGGCGAGGCGGCCCGCGGGATCATGGACGTGCAGCTCTCGACCGGCGTGCCGGTCGGCTTCGGCGTCGTCACCGTCGAGAACGCCGAGCAGGCGTACGCGCGCACCGGCGGCGCCAAGCGCGACGAGGGCCGCCACGCGGCCGAGGCGGCGCTGCGGATGGCCGCGGTGCGCCGCGAGGTCGCCGGCGCCGCGGCGGGCTGAACCGGACGCGCCGAGCCGCTACGCTCCGCCCTCGGATGTCGGGACCGGTCGCAGCCATCCTGCTCACGACGGTCATCCACGTGATCGCGTTCGTGGTGCTCCTCGCGCTCATGGGGCGCGACATGCTCGACGTCTTCCGCTCGCCGCCCGCCGACGGCGGCGACGGCGGCGAGCCGCCGGCCTCCGAGCCCGCGTCCAGGCCCTCGCCGGGCGGCGGCGGGCTGCCGCTGCCCGACGCCGACCAGGCCCCGGTCCGCCTGCGCGAGCCCGGCCGCATCGGCGACCGCTACCCGCGCCCGTCGCGCCGGCCGGACCACGAGCCGGCCCGCATCCCGCAGCGCGCCTGAGACCACCGCCGGCCCGTCGTCCGGTCGAGCTTCGTTGACTTCCAACGCGCGGTCGGCTTATGGTTGACCACGCATCGGGGGACGCCGTCACCGGCGGTTCGTTGGCAAGGGCGAGGGGGGTCCGCATGTGGACTCAGGGCCAGGAAACCGAGCATCGGAGCAGGGACGCCCGAAGAGCGTCGGTCCCCTGGCTCCAGGTCGTCACGGTCGTCGCCGCGGTCGCCATGGGAGGCGCCGCCGTGTACCGGTCGGCGACCGTCTTCTGGACGGGGGTGGCGATCGTCGTCGCCGCCGTCCTCATCCCCAGGGTGGGGGTACGGGTCGCGGGCGGGCGGCCCGCCGCGCCGCCGGGCCTGCCCGGCGCCGGCGCCCGGCGGGCGATCGGGTACGTGTGGGTCGACGCCGACGGCCCGGCCGACGAGCTCGCGACCCACAGCCGGGCGATCAGCGCCTGGTGCGCCGCGCAGGGGCTGACGCTCCAGACCGTCATGCACGACGTCGACCGCGGCGCGGGCAGCCGCGCGTCCCGGCCCGCGCTGCGCGGGGCGCTGGAGCGGATCGTCGAGGGCCATGCGGACACGCTCGTCGTCGCGCAGGTCAACCACCTCGCGCCGAACGTCGCCAAGCTCGCGCCGCTCCTGGACTGGCTCACCGAGGGCGTCCGGTCGGTCGTCGCGGTCGACGTGCGGATGGACACCGCCGCGCCGGGCGGGCGCGAGATCGCCTCGGCGCTCACCGCGGTTGCCGAGTGGGAGCACGACCGTCTCTCGGCGCGGACGCGCCGCGGCCTGGAGGCGGCCCGCTCGCGCGGGGGCGGCGGAGGGCGCGCGTCGGTCGCCGACGTGCCGGAGCTGCGCAACTACATCGTGCGGATGCGCGCCGCCGGCATGACGCTGCAGGCGATCGCCGACACCCTGAACGAGAAGGGCGTCCCGACGCTGCGCGGCGGCACCCGCTGGCGTCCGTCGAGCGTCCAGCGGGCGGCCGGATACCGCCGCCCGAACCACGGCCGGCGCACCGAGCAGAGCCTTCCTCCGGGCATCGCCTGAGCCGCCGCGCGGGCGTCGCGCCGCGGCGCGCGAACGCACCGCCGCGAGCACCGACGCAGGGGTACGGGGAACGTACGCAACGGGTGCGTCGCGGAAAGCGGACCACCCGCTCGATGACCTTGCACCGGTGAGCGCGACGTCCACAGGATCGTCGCCATGGCTGTTCAGTCGGTCCGGCCGGCAGCGGACGGCAGGCCCCCGCTGGGGGCATTGCTGCAGGCCACGGGCCATCTCACGGATGAGGCGCTGGATGCGGCGCTCACGGTGCAGAGCCGCAGCGGAGGCCGGCTCGGCGAGATCCTCGTCGCGTCGGGTGCCGTCACCCCTGCGGCGCTCGTCGGGGCGCTGGCCGCACAGGCCGGGGCGGTCGTGCTCGACGTGGACGCCGAGCCCGACCCGCACGGCCTCGATCCCGCAGCCGCCCGCCGGCTGCGGGCGGTCGTGCTCACCGGTCGCGGCCCCGCCGCCGGCGATCGCGTTGAGGTGGCCGTGGACGACGCCGCCCCGGACCGGCTGAACGCCATCGCCCTCGAGCTGGGCGCGTCCGTCGCGCCGCTGCTGTGCGAGCGCAGCGTCCTCGACGAGCTGCTGCAGCGCGCCTACGGAGCCGCCGACGCCGCCGACGTGACCCGTGTGCTGTTCGACCACGCGCCGGAGCTGTCGGCGTACACGACCGGGCTCAACCGCGCGCAGGCCGCCACCGTCGGCGTCGTCGGCGCCGCCGTGGTCGCCGGCGCGGTCGCCGCCCCGGCGACCACCGCGATCGTGCTCGTCGCGCTCGCGACGGCGTTCTTCGTGCTGTCCTCCGGCTTCCGGCTCTACGCCGCCGCCCAGGGCGCGCGTCCGAGCGCGACGATCGCCCCGTCGCCCGAGGCGCTCGCGGCGATCGACGAGCGGACGCTGCCGGTGTACACCGTCCTGCTGCCGCTCTACAAGGAGAAGCCGTCGACCGTCCGCACGCTGCTGCGGTCGCTCGACCGCCTCGACTACCCCAAGCACAAGCTCGAGGCGCTCATGCTCACCGAGGACGACGACGACGCCACCCGCGCCGCCGTCGAGCAGGTCGGGCGCCCGCCGTGGCTGCAGGTGCTGACGCTCCCGCCCGGCGTGCCGCGGACCAAGCCCCGCGCGATGGGCATCGGGCTGCGGTACGCGCGCGGCTCGCTCGTCACGGTCTTCGACGCCGAGGACAAGCCCGACCCGCTGCAGCTCAAGAAGGCCGCCGTCGGGTTCCGCGACGGGTCGCCGCGGCTGGCGTGCCTGCAGGCCAAGCTCGGCTACTACAACAGCCGCCAGAACCTGCTGACGCGCTGGTTCACGCTCGAGTACGACGCGTGGTTCAACATCTTCCTGCCGGGGCTGCACCGGATCGGCGCCCCGATCCCGCTGGGCGGCACCTCGAACCACTTCCGGCGCGACGCGCTGGACCGCTGCCGCGGCTGGGACCCCTACAACGTCACCGAGGACGCCGATCTGGGCCTGCGGCTCGCGCGCCTCGGGCTCGAGACCGCGATGCTCGAGTCGACGACCGAGGAGGAGGCCAACAGCCAGGTCGCCAGCTGGATCCGCCAGCGGTCGCGGTGGAGCAAGGGCTACATGCAGACGGTCCTGGTCCACACGCGCCGCCCGCTGCGCCTGGCCCGCGAGATCGGCCCGCGGCCGGCGTTCGTCTTCCTCCTGACGCTCGGCGGGGCGGTGCTGACCGCGCTGCTGGCGCCGATCTTCTGGGCGCTGCTCGCGCTGTGGGTCGTCGCCCAGCCGCAGTGGGTCGCCGACCTGTTCCCCGGCCCGGTGTTCTACGCCGCGTCGCTGTGCCTGGTGCTGGGCAACTTCCTGCTCGTCCTGCTCAGCCTCGGCGCGGCGGTGGCGCGCGGGCACGACGACCTGGCGCCGTACGCGCTGATGACGCCCGCCTACTGGCTGCTCATGAGCGTCGCGTCGTACATGGCGCTCGTCGAGCTGTTCTTCCGCCCGTACCACTGGCACAAGACCGAGCACGGCCTGCACCTGGCGGAGGAGCCGGCGTGAGCGCCGTCGCCTACGCCGGCGCGAGCGTCGTCTCGCGCAGATCGCGACGGCCTCGGCACGCCGCCGCCTGGGTGGCGTTCGCCGTCGTCGCCGCGGCGCAGGCCGGCTTCGGGATCTGGATGGCCTCGCGCGGTTTCCGCTTCGGCGACGCGTTCTACCGCTCGACCAGCGCGCTGTCGATCCTGTTCAGCTCCGACCCGAAGCTCGCGAACGTCGGCTTCGTCTGGGTCCCGCTGCCGACGCTGCTGAACCTCCCGTGGATCCTCGCGTACCCGGTGTGGCCGGGCGTCGTCTCCAGCGGCGCGGCGTCGGCCCTCTCCAGCGCGGTGTGCGGCGGGGCGACCGCGGCGATCCAGCTCCTCACGGCGCGCCGCCTCGGCGTGCCGCGCTGGGCGTCGTGGAGCCTGGCGGCGCTCGTCGCCCTGCACCCGATGCTCTTCCTGTACGCCGGGACGGGGATGGCCGAGGGCGTCACCGTGCCGTTCGTCGTCGGCGCGGTGTGCGGGCTGCTGCTGTTCTGGCACACGGGGACGCGCTGGTGGGTCTGCGCGGCCGGCGTGTCGCTGGCGCTCGCCGTCGCGACCGTCTACCAGGCGGTGCCGTTCGGCGCGGCGCTGTTCGCCGTGCTGGCGGCCGGCGTGCTGTGGGGCCGCGAGGCGCGGCCGTCGGCGCCGCAGGGACGGGCGCGGGCGATCGAGGGGCTCGGCCTGCTGCTGCTCGTCCCGCCGGTGTTCGCCGGCCTGCTGTGGATCGGCGCCAACGCGGTCATCATGGGCGACCCGCTGTTCTTCGTGAACGGCGCCTACGGCTACGCGAGCTACCAGGGGGCGGCGTTCACGAGCACCGCGCCGGCGGTCGAGGGCGACCTCGGCGCGATCGCCGCGATGCTCGCGCCGCGGACGTGGCCGTTCCTCGTGCCGCTCGCCGCGCTGCTCGCGGTCCGCGCGCTCGACCGGCGCCTGTGGCGCGTGGAGAGCGCCGGCGTCGTCGCGCTCTCGCTGAGCGTCACCGCCGGGCTGATCGTGCCGATGGCGTGGCTGGGCTCGCGCATGGACTTCCTGCGCTACCACCACTTCGCGCTCTTCGTCGCCGCCGGCTGGGCGCTGCACGAGATCGCCACGAGCCGCCGCCCGCGGCGCGCGGCCGCGATCGTGCTCGCCGGGTGGGTGCTCGCGATCCCGGCGGCGCTCGTCGTCATGGCGGACGGCTCGCTGGCGCCGCAGGAGCAGCCGCAGCTGCGCTCGCTCGTGACCGGCAAGGATGCGCTCGCGCTCGGCTACGGCGACCCGGTCGTCACGCGCGCCGAGGTCGCCCGCCACCTCGAGCGGACCGTGCTCGACCGCGGCGCGGTGGTGCTGCTGGACTCCTACCAGGGCGCGGCGATCGCGGCGCAGGTGCCGCGCCGGCACGCGGACCGCCTGCTCATGACGTTCGACCGGCGCTTCGACGCGGCGCTCGCCGACCCGGTCCGCGCCGGTGTCGACTTCGTGCTCATGCCCGACCCCGCGGCGTGGCCGCAGGACGTCGTCGGGCGTGAGCGGCCGCGGCTGTGGGGCGGCGGCGAGCCGGGCTTCCGCCTGGCCGCGTCGTTCGACCCCGGCCCGGCGTCCCACGTCCCCGAGCGCTGGCGGCTGTTCGCCGTCGGGCCCGGGGCGCGCGTTCTCGCCAACGGAAACGGAGGTCCCCGATGAGCGTCATCCCTGCTGCCAGGGCGCCAGGCGTCAGGTCACCGCGCATCGGCGCGCGCCCGGCGTCCGCGCCGGTCGGCCTCGCCGTCGTCGGCGCCGGCTACTGGGGCCCGAACGTGATCCGCAACGCGCGGGCGCTCGCCGCCACCGACCTGCGGTGGGTGTGCGACGCCGACCCCGACCGCGCCCGTGCGGCCGTCGGGGCGCAGTCCGACGTCGCGATCACCTGCGACCTCGACGACGTGCTCGCCGACCCTGCGGTCGAGGCCGTCGCGGTGATCACCCCGCCGGCTACGCACGAGGAGCTCGCGCTGCGATGCATCGAGGCGGGCCGCTCGGTGCTCGTGGAAAAGCCGCTGGCGTGCAGCGTCGCGGCCGGCGAGCGGATGGTCGCCGCCGCCGGGCGCTGCGGCGTCGTCCTGCACTGCGACCACACGTTCTGCTACACGCCCGCGGTCCAGAAGATCCGCGAGCTCGTCGCCGCCGGCGAGCTCGGCGACGTCCTGTACTACGACTCGGTCCGGGTCAACCTCGGGCTCGTCCAGTCGCACGTCGACGTCCTGTGGGACCTGGCCCCGCACGACATCTCGATCCTCGACTTCGTGCTCGGCGGCGGTCGTGAGCCGGTGACGGTCGCGGCCCAGGGCGCCGACCCGCTCGGGGTGGGGCAGGCGTGCATCGGCTATCTGTGCCTCGGCTTCGCGGACGGGCTCATCGCGCACTGCCACGTCAACTGGCTCAGCCCGACGAAGATCCGCACGACGATCGTCGGCGGGTCCGAGCGGATGGTCGTGTGGAACGATCTCCTGCCGACCCAGCGGGTCAGCGTGTTCGAGTCGGGCGTCGACCTGACCGAGCGCGACCTCAGCCCCGGCGAGCAGGCGCGGCGCAAGGTCTCCTATCGCGTCGGCGCGATGACCGCGCCCGCGCTGCGCGAGCGCGAGGCGCTCTCCGCGGTGCTGGAGGACTTCGCCGCGGCGGTCCGCACGGGCCGCACGCCGGCGACCGACGGCCGCGCGGGGCTGCGCGTCCTGCGCGTGCTGGAGGCGGCGAGCGCGTCGCTCGCCGAGCACGGCGCCCCGGTCGACCTGCGGACCCTCGCGGTGGCATGAGCGCGCTCGCCGTCGACTCGGCCGCCCCGGTCCCGTTCGTCGACCTGCGGTCGGCACACGCGGACCTCCACGACGAGATCCTCCGCGCCTGGAGCCGGATCCTGCGCGCCGGCGCGTTCGTCTCCGGCGCGGAGGTCGCGGCGTTCGAGCGCGAGTTCGCGGCGCTGACCGAGGTGGAGCGGTGCGTGGCGGTGTCGTCCGGCACCGACGCGCTCGTCCTGACCCTGCGCGCGCTCGGCGTCGGCCCGGGGCATCGCGTGATCGTCCCGGCGAACACGTTCATCGCGACCGCCGAGGCGGTCAGCCTCGCCGGCGCCGAGCCCGCGATCGTCGACTGCGACCCGCTCACCCGGACGATCTCGGTCCCGGCGGCCGAGCACGAGCTGCGCACCCGCGGCGCGGCCGGCGTCATCGCCGTCCACCTCTACGGCCACCCGGCCGACGTCGCGGCGCTCAACGGCGTCGCGGCGAGCCACGGGGCGTGGGTGATCGAAGACGCCGCCCAGGCGCATCTCGCGCGCTGCCGCGGGGCGCGGGTCGGCGGCCTGGCGCGCGCGGCGTGCTTCTCGTTCTACCCGTCGAAGAACCTCGGCGCGACCGGCGAGGGCGGCGCGGTCACCACGCGCGACCCCCGCCTGGCCGACGAGGTGCGGATGCTCGCCCACCACGGCCAGCGGGTCACGCACCACCACGAGCGCGTCGGCACGAACGCGCGGATGAGCGAGCTGACGGCCGCCGCGCTGCGCGTCAAGCTCGCGCGGCTCGAGGAGGGCAACCGTGCCCGCCGGGCGATCGCCGCGCGCTACACCCGCGGGCTGCAGGGCGTCCCGGTCCGCGTGCCGCACGTCGAGCCGTGGGCCGAGCCGGTCTGGCACCTGTACGCGGTCGAGGTCGCCGATCGCGACGCGGTCCGCGAGGAGCTCGCGGCCGGCGGGATCGCGACCGGCGTGCACTACCCGGTGCCGATCCACCGCCAGCCGGCCTACGCGCACCTCGGCCTGCGCCGCGGGGCCTGCCCGGCGGCCGAGCGCAGCGCGGCGCGGGTGCTGTCGCTCCCGATGTTCCCCCAGATGACCGAGGAGCAGGTCCAGCGCGTCGTCGCGGCCGTGCGCGCGGTGACCGGAAGGAGACAGGGATGGAACGGGCGTTGATCACCGGCGGCCTCGGGCTCGTCGGCTCGCACATCGCCGACCGGCTCGTCCGGGCGGGCGTCGCGGTCGTCGTCGTCGACGACGGCTCGCGCGGCCGGCGCGAGAACATCGCGTGGGCGCAGGCGCACGGCGACGTGCGGGTCGTCGAGGGCGACATCCGCGACCGCGCGCTCATGCGCAGGCTCTGCGAGGGCTCGGACGTCGTCTTCCACCAGGCGGCGCTGCGGATCACGCAGTGCGCCCGGACGCCCCGGCTCGCGCTCGAGGTGCTCGCCGACGGGACGTTCACCGTGCTGGAGGCGGCCGTCGGCGCCGGCGTGCGCAAGGTGCTCGCCGCGTCGTCGGCGTCGGTCTACGGGCAGGCCGAGCGGTTCCCGACCGCCGAGGAGCACCACCCGTACGCGAACGACACGCTCTACGGCGCGGCGAAGCTGTTCGACGAGGGGCTGCTGCGCAGCTTCCACGCCATGTACGGCCTGGACTACGTCGCGCTGCGGCCGTTCAACGTCTACGGCCCGCGGATGGACGTCCACGGCGTCTACACCGAGGTGCTCGTCCGGTGGATGGAGCGGATCGCCGCCGGCACGCCGCCGATCATCCACGGCGACGGGCGCCAGACCATGGACTTCGTCCACGTCGACGACGTCGCCCGGGCCTACGTCCTCGCCGCCGGGTCCGACGCGACCGACGTCGTCCTGAACGTCGGCACCGGCGTCGAGACGAGCCTCGCCGAGCTGGCCGACGCGCTGCTGCGCGCGATGGGCTCGCCGCTGCGCCCGGAGTTCCGCGGCGCCCGCGACGTCGGGCACGTGCGGCGCCGCCAGGCGGACACCCGTCGCGCGCGCGAGGTGATCGGCTTCGACGCCGCGATCCCGCTCGACCTCGGGCTGCGGTCGCTCGTCGACTGGTGGAACGCCGGCCGCGAGACGCAGGAGCTGGTATGGACGTGATGCCGATCATGCGCCCCTGGCTCGGCGAGGAGGAGCAGCGTGCGGCGGCCGCCGCGATCGCCTCCGGGTGGATCGCGTCCGGCCCGCGCGTGGCGGCGTTCGAGCAGGCGGTCGCCGACGCGGTCGGCGCCCGCCACGGCGTCGCCACCTCGTCGTGCACCACCGCGCTGCACCTCGCGCTGCACGCGCTCGGCGTCGGGCCCGGCGACGACGTCGTCGTCCCGTCGCTGTCGTTCATCGCGACCGCGAACGCGCCGCGCTACGTCGGCGCGCGGCCGGTGTTCGCCGACGTCGACCCGGTCACGCAGAACGTCACCGCGGCGACCGTCCAGGCCGCGCTGACCCCCGCCACGCGCGCGGTCGTCGCGGTCCACCAGGCCGGCATGCCGGCCCGGATCGACGAGATCGCGGACCTGTGCCGCCGCCGCGGGATCGAGCTCGTCGAGGACGCTGCGTGCGCGATCGGCTCGACCCTCGACGGCCGCCGGATCGGCGCCCGCGGCCTCGTCGCGCTGAGCTTCCACCCGCGCAAGCTCGTGACCACCGGCGAGGGCGGGATGCTCCTCACCGGGGACGCCGGCCTGGCCGCGCGCCTGCGCCGGCTGCGCGAGCACGGCATGACGGTCGGCGCGCACGACCGCCACGTCGTCGGGCGCGTCGTCGTCGAGGCCTACGACGAGCTGGGCTTCAACTTCCGCATGACCGACCTGCAGGCGGCGGTCGGGCTCGTCCAGATCGGCCGGCTCGACGACATCGTCGCCGAGCGGCGCCGCCTCGCCGGCGAGTACCGGGCGGCGCTGGAGGACGTGCCGGGGCTCGGGCTGCCCGGCGACCCGCCGTACGGCACGACGAACTACCAGTCCTACGTCGTCCGGCTGGGCGACGAGGTGCCGGTGCACCGCGACACCGTGATGCGCCGGCTGCTGGAGCACGGCATCGCCACCCGGCGCGGCATCATGGCCGCGCATCTCGAGCCGGCCCACGCGCCGGCAGGCCAGGGGGTGCTCCCGGTGACCGAGCGGCTCACCCGCCGCTCGATCGTCCTACCCCTGTTCCACGGCATGACCGGCGCGGACGTGCGCCGGGTGGCCGATGCCCTGACCGAGGCGATCGAGGCGCCGGCGCGCGTGCCGGCGGCGCAGCCATGCTGACGAACACCGGAGCCTCCCGGGCGCTCGCGCGCGGCGCGCGCCTCGCCGACCGCGCGCCGCTGCTCAGCATCGTCATGCCCGCCCACGACGAGGAGGGGGCGATCGGCGCGACGCTCGGCCGGGTCGCCGAGGTCGCTGCGCTGCCCGAGCTCGCCGGCCGCGTCGAGGTGGTGGTCGTCAGCGACGGCTCGCGCGACCGGACGTTCGAGGAGGCGCGCCGCGCGCTCGGGCCGCGCCTGCCCGGCACCGTCGTCGAGCTGGCGGCGAACGTCGGCTCCCATGGGGCGATCCGCCACGGGCTGCGCCGTGCGCGCGGCGCGTTCGTCGCGATCATGGCCGCCGACGGCCAGGACCCGCCCGAGGCGCTGCCCGCGATGCTCGCGGCGCTGCGCCGCGAGCGGGCGGCGGTCGCCTGGGGGCGGCGGAGCGACCGCGAGGCCGACCGGCCGGGAGCCCGCCGCGCGGCGGGCGCCTGGTACCGGGCCTTCCGCCGGCTCAGCGGCGCCGACTTCCCGCCCGGGGGACTGGACTTCCTCGTGGTCCGCCAGGAGGTGCTCGCGCCGCTGCTGGCCCGCCGCTCCCGCAACACGTCGCTGCACCTGGACGTGTGGAGCCTCGGCGTGCCGCAGACCTACGTCGACTACCGCAGGGGTGCGCGCCAGGGTGGGGAGACGAGCTGGACGCTCCGCAAGCGGGCCAAGCTCGCGGTGGACATGATCGCGGGCGTCTCCGCCTCTCCGATCCGCCTCGCGGCGCTCTCCGGGATGAGCGTCGCGCTCGTGGCGGCCGTCGCGGGCGCGGCGGGACTGCTCGCCGCATGGGCGGCGGGCGACGCCGCGCCCGCCTGGTCGCCGGCGCTCCTCGCCGCCGGGCTGACGAGCGCGCCGCTGTGCGCCGCGGTCGCGCTGCTCGGCGAGTACGTGTGGCGCGTGCTCGACGACGTGCGCGGGGGGTGCCCGCCGCTCGAGGCGCGGCACGAGCGCGTCGCCGTGTCGCTCGAGGCCGCGGAGGAGCGGGCATGAGCGCCGAGACGCGACGCGAGGTCGTCGACCCGCCCGTCGCCGACGAGCGCCCGGGCGTCAACCCGCGGCGCATCGCGACGCTCATGCGCGCCGCGCTGGACGCGCTCGATCTCGACCTGGACGGCCGGTGGGTCGTCACCGAGGCCGCGACCGGCGCGTACGCGGTGACGCCGGTCCTGGCGGCGATGGCGGGCGCGGCGCAGGTCGAGGCGATCGCCCGCGACACGCCGTACGGGCGGGCCGAGGACGCGGTCGCCGCGGTCCGCGAGCTCGCCGCCGCCGTCGGGGTGGGGCGGACGATCCGGTTCGCCGGCAGCCTCGGCGAGGCGTCGCTCGAGCGCGCCGACATCGTCACCAACAGCGGGAGCGTGCGCCCGATCGACGCGCGCGCGACCCGGCGGATGCGCCCCGGGTCGGCGGTGCCGCTCATGTACGAGGCGTGGGAGATCCGCGCCCCCGACGTCGACCTCGAGGCGTGCCGCCGGCGCGGCATCCGGGTCAGCGGCACGAACGAGCGCCATCCCGCCGTCGACGTCTTCTCCTACCACGGGATGATGGCCGCGCGGCTGCTCACCGACGCGGGCATCGCCGTGCACGGCAGCCGCGTGCTCGTGCTGTGCGACAACGCGTTCGCGCCGTACCTCGTGCGCGGGCTGCACGCGTGCGGCGCCGACGTCGGCCGCGCGAGCGCCCTCGGCCACGCGTCGCTCGACCCGCCGCCCGACGCGGTGCTCGTCGCGCTGCGGCCGTGCCCGTGGCCGACCGTCGGGCACGACGAGGCGATGCTGCTCGCCGGGCACGCGCCGGGCGCCGTCGTCGTCCAGTACTGGGGCGACGTGGACCGCGACGTCCTGCACGCCGCCGGCGTGCCGGTGTGGCCGCGCACCGCGCCGCCGGACGGGCACATGGCGATCCTGCCGTCGGCGATCGGGCCCGAGCCGATCGTCCGGCTCCAGGCCGCCGGCCTGAAGGTGGGCGAGCTGCTCTGCCGCCGCGACGGGCCGCTGGACCCGGCGAGCCTCGACCTCCTCCAGCCGCTCTAGCGCCATGGCACGCCGCATCGTCCTCATCGGCCAGGGCCCCACCGCCGCCAGCGCGCTCGACGCGCTGACCGGGCGCTTCGACGTCGTCGCGCTCGTCCGCCCGGAGGCCGACGAGGTGGCGGCCGCCGCCGCGCACGCCGGGGCGCTGGTCGTCGGCGACGCCTCGCCCGCCGCGGTCGCCGCCACGATCGGCGAGCTCGCGCCGGACGCGGTCGTGGTCTCCTCGTACGACCGGATCCTCCCCGCGGCGCTGCTCGACCGCTGCCCGTTCGTCAACGTGCACTACGCGCCGCTGCCCGAGCTGCGCGGCCGCGCCACCGTCAACTGGGCGATCCTGGCCGGGCGCGCCGAGACCGCGATCACGATCCACGTGCTCGTCCCCGAGCTCGACGCCGGACCGGTCCTCTTCCGCCACCCGGTCGCGATCGCGCCGGCCGACACCGTCACGACGCTCTACGACCGGCTGAACGGCCTGCTGCGCCGCCACCTCGCGCGCGCGGTCGAGCGCCACCTCGACGGCGACCCCGGCGTCCCGCAGGACCACGCCGCCGCCACGTACGGCTGCGCGCGCCTGCCCGCCGACGGCGAGCTCGACTGGACGCGCCCGACCGCCGAGCTCTCCGCGCTCGTCCGGGCGCTCACCCCGCCGTTCCCGGGCGCGTTCACCCACCACCGGACGCGGCGGCTGACCGTCTGGGAGGCGGCGCCGGCGCCGGCCCCGCGGCGGTGGGCGGGCCGCGTCCCCGGGCGCGTCGTCGCGCGCGACGCCACCGCCGGCTGGGTCGACGTGCTGACCGGGGACGGCGTCCTGCGCCTCGAGCGCGTGCAGCTCGAGGACGGCGCCGTCCGGCCCGCCGCGGACGTTGTCACGTCCGTCCGCGCGACTCTCGGCCTGCGTCCGGCCGAGCTGCTCGAGCGCATCCGAGAGCTCGAACGACTCCTGACCGACCACGACCACCACGCCGTCCCCGCGGGTCCGCGGGCGGCCTCGAGCGGATGAGGTGCGACCCATGCTGCGGTGCCACAGACCCTTCCGGATCCTCTCCAGCCTCCTGGCGGTGGTCGTCCTCGGGGCCGTCCTGCCCGCCGCGGCGCGCGCGGCGTGCCCGTGCAGCATCTGGCCGACATCGGTGACACCCGGGATCCCCGCGTTCCCCGACAGCGCCGCGAACGAGCTCGGCGTGCGCTTCCGCTCCGACCAGGCCGGCTACATCAAGGCGCTGCGCTTCTACAAGGGCGCGCAGAACACCGGCACGCACGTGGGCAAGCTGTGGACCGCGAACGGGTCGCTGCTCGCGTCCGCCACGTACACGAACGAGACGCCGAGCGGATGGCAGGAGGTCCAGCTCGCCGCGCCCGTCGCGATCCAGGCCAACACGACCTACGTCGTCTCGTACCACACCGACACCGGCTGGTACGCGTACACCGGGGCGTACTTCACGCTCGGCGGCGCGATCGAGGGGACCGGCACGCCGCCGCTGCGAGCGCTGAACGACGGCGAGCTCGGCAGGGGCAACGGCGTGTACCGCTACGGCGCGTCGCGGTTCCCCGACCTGTCGTGGAACGCCGCGAACTACTGGGTCGACGTCGTCTTCGACCACACGGTCGCCGACCTCACGCCGCCGACGGTCTCCGGCCGCACGCCCGCGCCCGGCGCGACCGGCGTCGCGCTCGCCGCGACCGTGACCGCCACGTTCTCCGAGCCGATCGACCCCGAGACCGTCGCGTTCTCCGTCACCGGCCCGGGCGGCGCGGTCGCCGGATCGACGACCTACGACGGCTCGACCCGCACCGCGACGTTCACCCCGTCGAGCCCGTTCGCCGGAAACACGACCTACTCGGTGACGCTCAGCGGCGCCGAGGACCTCGCCGGCAACCCGATGAGCCCGCTGACGTGGTCGTTCACGACGGCCGAGCCGCCGCCTCCGCCGCCTCCGCCGACCGACAGCCCGGTGCTGCTCGTGCGCACGAGCGCCAACCCCTACACCTCGTACCTCGACGAGATCATGCGCGCGGAGGGCGTCACGTCGTTCGCCGCGATCGACGCCTCCGTGCTCGACGCCGCGGCGCTCGCGGGCCGCAGCGTCGTCGTGCTCGGCGAGGTGCCGCTCACCACCGCGCAGGTCACCGCGCTCACCGACTTCGTGACCGCCGGCGGGAGCCTCGTGGCGATGCGGCCGGACGCCAAGCTCGCCCCGCTCCTCGGCCTCGTCAAGCAGAGCGGGTCGCGCGCGAACGCCTACCTCGGGGTCGCGCCCGACGTGGAGCCCGGCGCGGGGATCACGTCCGCGACGATGCAGTACCACGGCAGCGCCGACCTCTACACGGTCAACGGCGCCACGACCGTCGCCGCGCTGTACTCGAGCGCGACGGTCGCGACCGCGAACCCGGCGGTGACGGTCCGCTCGGTCGGCCCGAACGGCGGCCAGGCGGCGGCGTTCACGTTCGATCTCGCCCGGTCGGTCGTCCAGACGCACCAGGGCAACCCGGCCTGGGCGGGCCAGTCGCGCGACGACCTGTGGCCGATCCGCGCCCACGAGCTGTTCCGCGGCGTCACCATGGCCGACTGGACGAACCTCGCCAAGGTCCACATCCCGCAGGCCGACGAGCAGCAGCGCCTGCTCGTCAACGTCATGACGACCATGAGCCGGCACCGGCTGCCGCTGCCGCGGCTGTGGTACTTCCCGCGCCGGCTGAAGGCGGTCGTCGTCGCGACCGGCGACGACCACGGCGGCGGCGGGACGCAGGGGCGCTTCCAGCAGTACCTGGCCAACAGCCCGCCCGGCTGCTCGGTCGCCACGTGGACGTGCCCGCGCGCGACGTCGTTCCTGTTCCCGGACGCGCCGCTCACGCGCAACCAGGCCCAGACGTTCGACAACCAGGGGTTCGAGCTCGCGCTCCATCCCGACACGGGCTGCGAGGACGTGTCGAACTCCGAGCTGACCGCGACGATCGCCTCCGACCTGTCGCGGTGGCGGGCGCGGTACTCGACGCTCCCCTCGCCGGTGTCCAACCGCACGCACTGCCTCGTGTGGAGCACGTGGCTGGGCGAGCCGACCGCCGAGCTTGCCAACGGCATGCGGCTCGACGCGAACTACTACTTCTGGCCGCCGCAGTGGATCCAGAACCGGCCCGGGTTCATGTCCGGGTCGGGCATCCCGATGCGGTTCGCGGCGACGAACGGCGCGCCGATCAACGTCTTCCAGACGCCGACGGCGATGACCGACGAGTCCAACCAGACGTACCCGTTCACGATCGACACGCTGCTCGACCGGGCGCTCGGGCCGGAGGGCTGGTACGGGGCGTTCACGACGAACTTCCACACCGACGGCGACACGACCCCCGAGAGCGACGAGATGATTGCCTCCGCCCAGGAGCGCGGCGTGCCGCTCATCAGCGCGCGGCAGCTCCTGCGGTGGGTCGACGCGCGTGAGGCGTCCCGGTTCACCGGCCTGTCGTACGACGACCGGAGGCTGACGTTCGCGCTGACGCCCGACCCCGCCGCCACCGACCTGACCGCGATGGTGCCGACCGTGTCGGCCGACGGCCCGCTCGTCTCGCTGACGCGCAACGGCTCGCCGGTCACGACGACCGTCGACACGATCAAGGGCGTCGAGTACGCGTTCTTCACCGGGGCCGCCGGCACCTACGTGGCGACCTACGGCGCACCGCCGCCGGCCGCCGCCCGGATCGCCGACGTGCGCGCCGGCGTCGACGAGGACGGCACGCCGACGGTGACGTGGACCACCTCGCACACCGCGACGACCGAGGTCCGGGTCGGCGACGACGACGGCATCCTCGACACGGTCGTCGTGGCCGAGGGCGAGCGCCGCCATCGCGTCGAGCTGCCCGGGCTGCGGCCCGGCACGACCTACCGGTTCCGCGTGCGGGCGCACGACACCGAGGGCCGGGCGACCCTGTGGCCGCCCGCCGGCCGGGCGCCCGCGGAGCTGACCACGCCGCCCGCCGACACGGCCGCGCCGATCGAGCCCGAGACCGCGATCGCGCTGCCCGACGGCACCGCGTCGTTCTCGTGGTCGACGAGCCCGACCGCAGCCTCGGCGATCGAGGTCGGCACGTCGCCCGGCGACCTGCAACGCCGGGCGGGGGCCCGCGCCGGCGGGCGCGGCGGCCGCACCGCGACCGTGTCGGGCCTGCGGCCCGGCAGCCGCCTGCACTACCGGATCGCCGCGCGCGGAGCCGGCGCCCGGGAGGAGCGGCGGACAGCGATCCGCTCGCTCACCGTGCCCGACCACGGTATCGCCGACAGCCGCCTGGCGCAGTGGCGCGCCGGGACTCCCGACGGCGTCGTCATGACCCGCGACGGCGACGGGGAGCTGCGCCTGGCCGGCGGCCGCCGCACCGGCCGGTACGTCTCGCGGGTCCTCGACGCGCAGCAGATGGTCATGTGGCGCCGGCTCGTCCGGCACGCCGACCTGCCCGCCGGCGCGCGGGTCGCGGTCGAGGTCCGCCTCGGCAGCACCGACCGCCCCGACCGGACGTGGACGGGCTGGTTCGACGCCGCCAGGCTCGGCGACCGCCCGATGTTCCGGCGCGCGTCGCGGCGCCTGCAGTACCGCCTGACGCTGACCGCGGGCCGCGGCGCCGGGCCGGTCGTGCACGCGATCGGCTTCACCAGCACCGGCCGGCCGCTGGCGCGCCACTCCGAGGGCGGCCGCTGATGGCCGTTGTCGCCCGCACCCGTGACGACCTCGACCGAAAGGCCGGTATGCGCCCGCTGATCCTCGTCCTCATCTCGATCGGATGCGGCCTCGGGGCGCTGTATCTCGTGCGCGCCGCGCTCGTCGACGTCGGCGGCTTCACGCTCGACGCCCGGACCGGCGTCGAGCAGTTCGGGCGGCTGCTCGGCGAGTGGCGGTTCTGGGCCGGAGCGGTGCTGCTCGCCGGCGTCATGGCGATCAGCCTCGAGCTCTACGGCAGCGAGGAGCTGTCGAAGGTCGTGCCGCTCTACAGCCTCAGCTACGTGGTGATCGCGCTGGTGGGGAAGGTGTTCCTCGGCGAGGACGTGGCCGCGATGCGCTGGGCGGGGATCCTCGCGATCGTCTGCGGCGTCGTCCTGCTCCAGCGGTCATGACGTGTGCCACCGCATCCGGCCCGGCCCGGCCGCCCGCCGCGAGCGAGCTCGAGCGCTACCGGCGGCTGCGCCAGATCCGCCGGTTCGAGGAGACGCTGCTCGCGCTGTTCGACGAGGGCGTGCTGAACGGGACGACGCACGCGTGCATCGGCCAGGAGGCCGACGCGGTCGCGGTCGCCGAGCACCTGCGCGAGGGCGACCACCTGTTCTCCAACCACCGCTGCCACGGCCACTGGCTGGCCTGGACGGGCGACGCCGAGGGGCTGCTGGCGGAGATCATGGGCAAGCCGTCGGGGGCCTGCGGCGGCATCGGCGGCAGCCAGCACCTGTGCGCGCCCGGGTTCAAGTCGAACGGGATCCAGGGCGGCATCGTGCCCGCCGCGGCGGGGATCGCGCTCGCGATGCAGCTCGACGGCGGCGGCGCGATCAGCGTCGTGTTCCTCGGCGACGGGACGTTCGGGGAGGGCGCCGTGTACGAGACGCTCAACCTCGCCGCGCTGTGGGGCCTGCCGCTGCTGTTCGTCGTCGAGGACAACGGGTGGGCGCAGAGCACGCCGCGGCGCCGGTCGATCGCCGGCTCGATCCCGGCGCGCTTCGAGGCGTTCGGGATCCCCGTCGTGGCGGTCGAGAGCACCGACGTCACCGAGCTGTCCGAGGCCGCCGGGCGGGCCGTCGCCGGCTGCCGCGCGCGCCGCGGGCCGCAGGCGCTCGTGATCGGCACGTACCGGCTGTGCCACCACTCCAAGAACGACGACCACCGGCCGCGGGAGGAGGTCGAGGCGCGGCGCGCGTCCGACCCGCTGCACGTGCACGGCCGGCGGCTGGACCCGGAGTCCCGCGCGGCGGTCGACGCGGCGGTCGAGGACTGGATCGCGGGCGTCGTCGAGCGGGTGAGGGCGCGGTGATCTACGCGCGCGCACTGGGCGACGCGCTGCGTGGCGCGCTGGCCGCCGACCGGCGCGTGATCCTGCTCGGCGAGGACATCGCCGACCCGTACGGCGGCGCGTTCAAGGTCACCCGCGGGCTGAGCACGGCGTTCCCCGACCGGGTCCGCGCGACCCCGATCAGCGAGGGCGCGATCACCGGGGTCGCCGCCGGGCTCGCGCTCGCCGGCTACCGCCCCGTCGTCGAGATCATGTTCGGCGACTTCCTGACGCTCTGCTTCGACCAGATCGTCAACCACATCGCCAAGTACGGCGCGATGTACGACGGGGGCGTCCGCTGCCCGGTGATCGTCCGCACGCCGTCGGGCGGCGGGCGCGGGTACGGGCCGACCCACAGCCAGAGCCTCGAGAAGCACTTCCTCGGCGTCCCGCACCTGCAGGTCGTCGCGGCGTCGCTCTGGCACGACCCGAAGGCGCTGTTCGCGCGCTTCCTCGCCGGCGACGCGCCGGTGCTCCACATCGAGCACAAGCTGCTCTATCCGCTCACGGCCGGCCTGGCCGAGGTCGCCCCGGCCGACCCGGTCACCGAGGAGGGATCACCCGGGATGCCGCCGACGATGTCGTTCCGCCTCGTCGCGCGGGAGTCCTGCAGGCTCACCGTGATCGCCTACGGGTATCAGGCAGAGCTCGTGCGGCGTGTCGTCGAGCGGCTCGGCGTCGAGGAGGAGCTGTTCGTCGAGCTGCTGGTCCCCGCGCAGATCGCCCCGGTCGACTACGAGCCGCTCGTCGCGTCCGCCGCCGTCACCGGCCGCGTCCTCACCGTCGAGGAGGGCGCGTCGGGCTGGTCGTGGGGGACCGAGATCGCGTCGGAGCTCGGGCGCCGCCTGTTCGGCAGCCTGCGCCGCGCCCCGGACGTGCTGACGAGCTCGGCCGACGTGATCCCCAGCGCCGGCGACCGCGAGGCCGAGGTCCTCGTGGGCGAGCGGCACATCGAAGCCGCGATCAGGGAGGCCGCACGATGAGAGCCGTGACCGTGCCGGTGACCGACGTGAACAGCGACCGCGCGTTCGTCACCGCCTGGCACGCCGCCGACCGCGAGCCGGTCGCCGGCGGCGAGATCCTCGCCCAGGTCGAGACGAGCAAGTCGGTCGTCGACGTCGAGGCGCCCGGGGCGGGCCTGCTGCTGCGGGCGGTCGGGACGGGGGAGCAGTTCGGCCTGGGGGAGCCGATCGCGCACCTGTTCGACACGACGGCCGAGCTGGAGGCGTTCGCGGCGCGCCCGCGCGAGCCCGTCGCCGCGGGGGCGGGCGCGGGCTCCGGCGCCGTCCGGGCGACCGCGCCCGCGATGCGCCGCGCGGAGGAGCTGGGGGTGGCGCTGGCCGAGCTCGACGGGCACGGCGCGCTCATCACCGTCGCGATGGTCGAGGCGGCCGCGCGGCCGGCGCCCGACCCGGAGGACCTCCCGGAGCCGCTCGCCACGCCGCCCGGGGTCGAGCGGCTGGCGCTCGTCGGGGCGGGGCTCGGCGCCACCCAGGTCCTCGACATCCTCGGCCGCGACGAGGGGCGCCGGGCGGTCGCGGTGCTCGACGACGACGCGAGCCGGTGGGGCCGGGAGGTCGGCGGCGTCCCCGTGGTCGGCGGCTCGGCCCGCCTGACGGTGCTGCACGCCGCGGGCGCGATCGACGCGGCGGTGATCTGCATCAGCACGTCGATCGCCGCGCGCACGCGGCTGCGGCGGATGTGCGAGGACGCGGGCGTCCCGCTCGCCAACGCGATCCACCCGACGGCGTGGGTCGCCGCCGACGCGTCGCTCGGCGCGGGCAACGTCGTCTGCGCGTTCTGCCACGTCGGCGCGGGGGCGCGGATCGGCGACAACAACTTCCTGTCGGCCTACAACTCGTTCGAGCACCACAACGTGCTCGGCTCGGACATCTCGACCGGGCCGGGGTGCGTCACGTCCGGGCTCGTCACGATCGGCGACCGGGTGCGCCTGGGGACGGGGATCTTCGTCGAGCCGCACGTCGAGCTGGGCGACGACGTCCAGGTCGCCTCGGGCGCGATCATCGTCTCGTCGGTGCCGGCGGGGCACGCGGTCAAGCGGCGGGTGGTGACGACGGCGGTGGTGCCGGGGCGGGCTGTGGGTTGAGCTGCCTCTCGGCGTCGGGCGTCGGGCGTCGGGCGTCAGGCGTCGGGCGTCGGCGTCGGCGTCGGCCTGCGTGGGTGCCGGGCTGCGGCGCGTGGTCCGGGCCCGGTTGCGGTGGTGCCGGCCCGGCTCGCTCCGCTCGTGGCCGGTGGTGCCGGGTCTGGTGTGGTCCGAACGGCCGCTGGTCAGGAGGCCAAGGGCCGGGTTCGCGGTTCGCTCTGCTGCAGGCCTGGGTGAGCGGCGGTGCGTCCCCGGCGGATCTTTGGCACTCGTGGCGCGTCTGGCGACCCATGGGTGCCAGAGATTCCGCGGCCGCGCGCCGGGCCGGATCTTTGGCGTACGTGGTGCGTCTGGCGACCCATCGGTGCCAGAGATCTCGCCGGTGCGCCGGCGGGCCGGTCGTCGATCGCTCGCGCGGGGCGAGCCGGACGGAACGGTCGTCTGGGTGCGCGTTTCGTCCGGCTCGCCGGGCGGGGTCCGGCGAGGGGGAGTGACCTGGATGAGATGGTGGTCTGGGTGCGCGTTTCGTCCGGTTCGCCGAGCGGAGCCCGCCGACGGCGGGCGACCCGGACGAAACGGTCGCTCGGGTGCGCGTCTCGTCCGGTTCGCCGGGCGGGGTCGGGCGAGGGGGAGTGACCTGGATGAGATGGTGGTCTGGGTGCGCGTTTCGTCCGGTTCGCCGGGCGGGGTCCGGCGAGGGGGAGTGACCTGGATGAGATGGTGGTCTGGGTGCGCGTTTCGTCCGGTTCGCCGAGCGGAGCCCGCCGACGGCGGGCGACCCGGACGAAACGGTCGCTCGGGTGCGCGTTTCGTCGGGCTCGCGGCGCGGCGCGGCGCCGCCGCCACCCGCGTCACGCGCCGGCGACGACGGCAGACCTGCCGGGCCCCGGGCGCTCGCTCACACCGTGACCAGCGGCCGTTCGGGCCCGGCCCCGCCCCGGCGCCACCGACGGCGAACGGAGCGCGCCGGGCCGGCACCACCGAGACCGGGCCCGGACCACCCGCCGCAGAACGCCGCCCACGCCCGAGCCGGCCCGGAGACCCGACCCCACGGGCAACACGCCCGCCTTGGGCAACACGCCCGCCCTGGGCAACGCGCCCGCCCCGGGCGACGCGCCCGCCCCGGGCAACGCGCCCGAGGCCCCGCCTACCGCCCGCCGCCCCGGCCGTTCTTGCCGCCGGGGCCGTTCCCGCCACCCCGCGGCTCGGCATCGCCGCCACGGCCGCCGGGACCGCCACCCCCGCCACGCCCGGCCGCCTGCTGCGCCTCGCGCAGCGCCTGCCGGACGACGCCGGGCCGGTCGTCCGGGCTGACCTGCAGGCGCCGCTCGAAGAGCGCGATCGCCTCCTCGGCGCGCCCGGTCCGCAGGTAGGCGGTGCCGAGGTTGTAGAGCGCGTAGCCGAACGTCGTCGGATCGGCCGCGTCGCCTTGGGACTCGAAGCCCCGCACCGCGCGCTCCAGGAGCGGGATCGCGCCGTCGGCGTCGCCCTGCCGCAGGAGCGCGAACCCGCGGTCGTTGAGCTCCTCGGGGCTCTCGGCGCCCTCGGACGCCGGGCCGGGGCCCTCCTCGGGCTCGTTGTCGGGTGCGGTTTCGGGCGGGGCGGCCTGCTCGGGCTGCTCGGAGGTCGTCGTCTCGGGCGCCGGCGCCCGCTCCTCGGTGGTCCGGGGCTCCTGGGCGCGCTGCTCGCTCGTGCGCGCCGGCGTCGTGCGCTCCGCGCGCGGCCGGTCGGTGTCGCCGCCGTCGTCGTCGCCGGTGAGCGCGACCACGGCGGCGCCGGCGCCGGCGAGCAGGGCCACCACCGCGAGCGCGGCGAGCGCGAGCCGCCCGCGCCGCCCGCCGCCGCCCGGCCCCGGGGCGCCCGGCCCCGGGGCGCCCGGCCCCTGCGGCGGCCCATCCGGCGGCGTGGGCTGGAGCCGGCGCGGCGTGCTCTCCGCCGCGCGCGCCTCGCGGCCCGCCCCCGCCGCCGCGGCACCGGCCGCACCGGCCGCACCGGCCGCACCGGCCGCCGCGGCACCCGCGGCCCGCCGCCCCGGCAACGCCCGCGTCGCGGCGGTCGGGTCGCCGGCCGCGCCGGTCGCGACCGCGCGCAGCTCTGCGACGAACGCCGAGGCGGTCGGGTACCGCTCCTCGGGGTCCTTGGCCATCGCCCGGCGCAGCACGTCGTCGACCTCGGGGCCGAGCCCCGTCGGCGGCACCTCGCCCTCGACGTGCTGGCGCGCCTGGGCGGCGACGTGGTCGGCCTGGAACGGCCGGCGGCCACAGAGCAGCTCGTACGCGACAACCGCCAGCGAGTAGCGGTCCGACGCGGGCGTCGCGCTCTCGCCGAGCGCCTGCTCGGGCGACAGGTACGCGGCGGTGCCGAGCACCTGGCCCGCCTGGGTGAGCGCCGAGTCCTCGGCCGCGCGCGCGATGCCGAAGTCGGCGACCGCCAGGCGCTCGCGCTCGTCGAGCAGGAGGTTCGCCGGCTTGATGTCGCGGTGGACGATCCCCTCCCCGTGCGCGTAGTCGAGCGCGGCCGCGGCCTGCTCGAGCCAGGCGAGCGCGCGCGTCCGAGGGATCTCGCCCAGCCCGTCGCGCAGCCGCTCGGCGACCGTCCCGCCGGAGAGCAGCTCCATGACGATGAACGGCACGTCGTCGTACTCGCCGACGTCGTAGATCGTGACGACGTTCGGGTGGTCGGAGACCCGCGCGGCGGTGCGGGCCTCGCGCTCGAAGCGCATGCGCGCGGACGGGTCGGCGGCGACGTGGTCGGCGAGCACCTTGACGGCGACGAGGCGGCCGAGGACGCCGTCCTCCGCCGCCCACACGGAGGCCATCCCGCCGTTGGCGACATGGCGGACGACCCGGTACCGGTCGGGCAGTGTGATGCGTACGTCGGATGGCGACACGCCAGACCACGGTACCCGGGGCGCGCGAGTGCCATCGGCTATCCTCCCCGGCCTCATGGCCAAGGTCTGTCACGTCTGCCGCAAGGGCCCGTCGTTCGGGCACAGCCGCAGCCACTCGATGGTTGCGACCAAGCGGCGCTTCAACCCGAACCTGCAGAAGGTGCGGATCCTCGACGCCAACGGCGCGCCCCGTCGCGCCTACGTCTGCACCCGCTGCCTGAAGGCCGGCAAGGTAACCAAGGCCGCCTAGCCGGGTTACCTCCGGCGTGGGCTACGACACGAACCTGGGCCGCTTCAGGGCGGTCGTCGCCGCTGCGCTCGCCCACCTCGAGGCTCGCCGCCAGGAGGTCAACGACCTGAACGTGTTCCCGGTCGCCGACGGCGACACCGGGGACAACATGGCGCTGACGCTCCGTGCCGTGCTCGCCGAGCTCGACCGGCTCGTCGAGCAGCAGCGCGACCGGACGCTCGACGAGATCGGCCGCGACGAGATCGTCGACGCGGTCGCCCGTGCCGCGCTCCTCGGCGCGCGGGGCAACAGCGGCGTGATCCTCAGCCAGTTCATCCGCGGCGCCGCCGAGGAGCTCGCCAGCCGCCCGGGCGAGCTCGTCGACCCGACGCTCATCGGCTCGGCGATGGCGCGCTCGGTCGACCGGGCCTACGAGTCGGTCCGCAACCCCGCCGAGGGCACGATCCTCACGGTCGCGCGCGAGATGGCGCACCGCATCGCGTCCGAGCTCGCCCACATGGAGATGCCGCGCCTGGACGCCGCCGCGCCCGACGAGGAGCTCCAGAACCAGGTCATCGCCGAGATCCTCGAGCGCGCCCTCGAGGCCGGCCAGGAGTCGGTGCGCCGCACGCCCGAGCTGCTGCCGGTGCTCGCCGACGCCGGCGTCGTCGACGCCGGCGGCTACGCGCTGACGATCATCTTCGCCGGCGTCGTCGCCGCGCTGCGCGGCGACGAGGCGCCCGAGATCGAGCACCACAGCGCGCCCGCGCCGCGCGTCACCCATCCCGAGCACAGCTCCGAGACCTACCGCTACTGCACGAACTTCGCCGTGACCGGCACCGACCTCGACGTCGCGCACTGGCGCGAGGCGCTGGAGGAGCTCGGCGACTCGGTGCTCGTCGTCGGCGACCAGCGCACGCTGAAGGTCCACGTGCACACCGACGACCCGGGCGCCGCGACCGGGCTGTTCGACGGCGTCGGCGAGGTCTCGCACATCGACATCGCCGACATGCACGCGCAGGTCGCCGAGCGCAGCGAGCGGCTGTCCTCCAACGGCGCCGCGCCCGCCGAGCAGGCGTGCTGCGGCGCGCTCGCGGTCGCGTCCGGGGCGGGCATGCGGCGGCTGTTCGAGTCGCTCGGCGCCCACGTCGTCGACGGCGGGCCGACGCTCAACCCGTCGACGTACGAGCTCCTCGCCGGCATCCACGACGTCCCGGCCGAGCAGGTCGTCGTGCTCCCCAACTCGTCGAACGTCTTCATGGCCGCCGAGCGCGCCGCCGAGCTGTCGGAGAAGACCGTCGTCGTCGTGCCGACGCGCTCGCAGCAGGCCGGCCTGACCGCCGCGGTCGCGCTCGATCCCGCCAAGACGGCCGCCGAGGTCGCCGAGGCGATGGAGGAGGCGATCGTCGAGCTGCGCATCGGCGCGGTGGCGCCGGCGGCCCGCGACGACGTCCACGGGCGCTTCCGCACCGGCGACGCGGTCGGGTTCGTCGAGGACGAGATCGTCGCCTGGGGCGACCCCGAGGAGACGCTGCGGACCGTGCTCGGCTCGCTCGGGCGCGGCACCGAGATCATCACCTGCATCAGCGGGGACGGCGCGCCGGTGCCCGACGAGCAGATCGAGACGATGGCGCCGGACGGCGTCGAGCTCGAGGTCCGCGAGGGCGGCCAGCCCGCCTACTGGTGGCTCCTGGCCGCTGAGTGAGTCCGCCCCGCGCGGCATGATGGGACGGTCGTGCCGACGCAGTTCGCCAGCACCGAGCCGCTGGACGTGCAGGCCGCGGAGGGCCTGCGCCTGCCGCGGCCTTCGGCGCTGCGCGAGCCGCTGACCGTCCGGCCCGCGACCGCCGCGGAGGCCGCGCAGACGCTGGGCCTGGAGACCGTCGGCGACCTGCTCCTGCACCTGCCGCGGGCGAGCGGGGAGGCGCGCACGATCGCCCAGCTCCAGCCCGAGGAGGTCGCCACCGTCCTCGTCGAGGTCCGCGCGATCACGTCGCGGCCCGTCCGCCGGCGGGGCATGAAGCCGCTCGTCGAGGCGACCGTCGTCGACGCCACCGGGGTGATGAAGGCGACGTTCTTCAACCAGCCGTGGCTCGAACGCCAGTACCGGCCGGGGACGCGGCTCATGCTCCAGGGCAAGTACCAGGGCCGCAACCGGTTCCGCGTGAACGCGCACGCCCGGACCGAGGCGGTCGCCGCCGAGGCGGCCGACATCGCGACCTACCCCGCGACGAAGGGCATCACCTCGACGCAGATCGCGGCGCTCGTGCGCGAGCACCGCGCGGCGATAGCGGCGTTCCCCGACCCGCTTCCCGGGCGACTGCGCGCCGCCGAGCGCCTGCCCGACCTGCCCGGCGCGATCGCCGCCGCGCACTTCGGCGACCAGGCCGAGGGCCGGCGGCGGCTGGCGTTCGACGAGCTGCTGATCGACCAGATCATCCAGCTCCGCCTGCGCGACGAGCACCGCGCGCGGGTCTCGGCCACGCCCCTGCGCGACGAGCGCTCGCTGACCGTCGCGTGGATGGACGAGCAGCTCCCGTTCACGCCGACCGGCGACCAGCTCCGCGCGATGGACGAGATCGACGCCGACCTGGCCCGCGACCGGCCGATGATGCGCCTGCTCATGGGCGAGGTGGGGTCGGGCAAGACCGTCGTCGCGCTCTTCGCGATGCTCCGCGCGGTCGAGCACGGCCTGCAGGCGGCGTTGATGGCCCCGACCGAGACGCTCGCCGAGCAGCACTTCGCCACGCTGCAGTCGCTCATGCCCGGGTCGACGGTCTCGGCGGCGCTGCTCACCGGGTCGACGACCGCCGCACGCCGGCGCGACATCCTCGGCAAGCTCGCCAGCGGCGAGCTGTCGATCGTCGTCGGCACCCACGCGCTCATCGAGGACCCGGTCGAGTTCCGCCACCTCGCCGTCGTCGTGGTCGACGAGCAGCACCGGTTCGGCGTCCGCCAGCGCGCGGCGCTCGACGCCAAGGCCCCGCCCGGCCTGGCGCCGCACGTGCTCCACATGACCGCGACGCCGATCCCGCGCACGCTGCGGCTGACGTCGTTCGGCGCGCTCGACGTCACGACGCTGCGCGAGCTGCCGCGTGGCCGGCAGCCGATCTCCACGTACGTCGTCAGCGGCGAGCGCGAGCGCGCCCGCGCCTACGAGCGCATCCGCGAGGAGCTGCGCGCCGGCCGCCAGGCGTTCGTCGTGTGCCCGCTCGTCGAGGAGTCCGAGGCGCTGCAGGCGCGCGCCGCGACCGCCGAGTACGAGCGCCTGAAGGCGACCGAGTTCGCCGACTTCGACGTGGTGCTCCTGCACGGGCAGATGAAGCCGCGCGAGAAGGCCGAGGCGATGGAGGCGTTCGCCGCCGGCGGCGCCGACGTGCTCGTCGCCACGACCGTCATCGAGGTCGGCATCGACGTGCCGAACGCGACCGTGATCCTCGTCGAGGACGCAGAGCGCTACGGGATCTCGCAGCTGCACCAGCTCCGCGGCCGCGTCGGCCGCGGCAGGCACGCGTCGCTGTGCCTCCTGTTCGGGCCGAAGGAGTCCCAGCGCCTGCGCGCGCTGCAGGAGCACACCGACGGCTTCCGCCTGGCGGAGATCGACCTCGAGCTCCGCGGCGAGGGGGAGCTGACCGGAACGCGCCAATCGGGCCTGGCCCGGTTCCGCTTCGCGGTGCTGCCCGACGACGCGCCGCTGCTCGAGCGCGCGCGGCGCACCGCCGAGGACCTGCTGGCCGCCGACCCGGCGCTCGAGCAGCCCGAGCACGCCCTGCTCGGCGAGCTGCTGCGCGTCCGCGAGGCCGAGCCGGTCGCGGCGTGAGGGTCATCGCCGGGCGCTTTCGCGGGCGGCGCCTCGCCGCTCCGCCCGGGCGGGGGACCCGGCCGACGTCCGACCGCGTCCGCGAGGCGCTGTTCAGCATCCTCGGGCCGCTCGACGGCGAGCGGGTGCTCGACCTGTACGCGGGGTCGGGCGCGCTCGGGATCGAGGCGCTCTCACGCGGCGCCGAGCGGGCCGTGTTCGTCGAGCGCGACCGCCGCGCGGTGGCGGTCCTGCGGTCGAATCTGGCCGCGCTCGGGCTCGCCGAGCCGGAGGCCGTCGTGCGCCAAGCGGACGTCCCGGCCGCGCTTCGCGACGCACGAGAACGGGGGGAGACGTACTCTCTCGTCCTCTGCGACCCTCCGTACCGGCTGGCGGCCGGGCTCGGCGGAACGCTGTCGGAGGCGCTCGGCCCGCTGCTCGAACGCGGCGGGCGGGTGGTCACCGAGAGCGATCGTCGCGACCCCCTGACCCTCACCTTCGACCTCTCCGACGAACGCCGCTACGGCGACACCCTGATTCGGATCCACACCACCCATGAGTCCTGAGACGCGCAGATGCGTGTGCCCGGGGTCCTACGACCCCATCACCAACGGCCACGTCGACATCATCGAGCGAGCATCGGAGCTGTTCGACGAGGTCTACGTGGCCGTCGTCAACCAGTCGGTGCGCAAGAACCGGACGTTGTTCGGCATCGAGGAGCGCCTCGAGTTCATCAACCGCGCCACCGCGCATCTCGGCAATGTCCGTGCCGAGCCGTTCGACGTGCTCGTGGTGGAGTACGCTCGGCGTGTGGGGGCCAAGGCCATCGTCAAGGGGCTGCGGGCGATCTCGGACTTCGAGTACGAGATGGAGATGAACCAGCTCAACCGGCGTGAGGCGCCGGACATCGACACGCTCTACCTCATGACCAGCCCCCAGTACAGTTTCCTCAGTTCGAGCGGCGTCAAGGAGCTCGCGACGTTCGGCGGCCACGTCGAGGACCTCGTTCCCGAGGGCGTGGCAGTGCGATTGCAGGAAGAGCTCGCTCGCCAGCGAACCAGGTAGCCGCACTCATGGACGTCCTCGTTCTCATCGACAAGCTCGACGATCTCGTCCACAACGCCAAGCCGGTCCCGCTCACGGACCAGGTGAGGGTGGACAAGGAGGAGATCTACGACATCCTCGACCAGATGCGCGCCACGATCCCTGAGGAGATCAAGCAGGCGCGCTGGATCGTCAAGGAGCGCCAGGAGATGCTCGCCGAGGCCAAGCGCGAGGCGGAGCGGATCGTCAAGGAGGCGCGTGAGCGCCAGGCGCGGCTGGTCAGCGAGCAGGAGATCACCAAGCAGGCCGAGCGGGCCGCCGAGGACATCATCGAGGACGCCCGCGCCCGCGAGCGGGAGATCCGGCTCGGGGCCGAGGACTACGCGGACGAGATCCTCAACACGCTCGAGGTCAACCTGACGAAGTTCATCGCGGCCGTCCAGCGCGGGCGCGAGCGGCTGCAGGGCAAGGACGAGCCCGTCGAAGCGGCGTAGGGGGCCTCGCACGTGATCGAGGTCCTCGAGGCCGACATCACGAAGCTCGAGGTCGACGCGATCGCCAACGCGGCGAACGCCCAGCTCCTGCACGGCGGTGGCGTGGCCGGCGCGATCGCGCGTGCGGCGGGTCCCGCGCTCGAGCGCGAGTCCCGCGAGGCGGCCCCGATCGCGGTCGGCGACGCGGTCGCCACGACCGGCGGGAACCTGCCGGCGCGCTGGGTCATCCACGCGGCGACGATGGCGGCGCCGGGCGGCACGACGTCGGCGGACATCGTGCGCCGGTGCACGGCGGCGACGCTCTGGAAGGCCGAGGAGCTCGGCGCCCGGTCGCTGGCGCTCGTCGCGTTCGGGACCGGTGTCGGAGGCTTCCCGATCGACCAGGCCGCCGAGATCGAGGTCGACGAGGTACGCCGCCACCTGGAGAGCGGGTCGAAGCTCGAGCGGGTCGTCTTCGCGGTCCGCGGGGCGGAGGCCGCCGCGGCGTTCGAGCGCGCGCTCGCCTCCTGAGCGGTCAGTCGTCGTCCTCGTCACCGCCGCGGCCGCGTCCCCGCCCGCGCCCGCGACCCCGGCCGGAATCGTCGTCGTCATCGTCGGCGTGGTCGTCGTCGCTGCCGCTGCGGTCGTCGTCGTCCTCGTCGCCGCCGCCGGCGCCCGAGCCGCTGCTCCCGCTGCTCCCGCTGCTCCCGCTGCTTCCGCTGCTCCCGCTGCTTCCGCTGCTCCCGCTGCCGGTGCCCGGCGCCGTGCCGCCGCCCGACGGGGTGGTGCGCGGAGGCGGGCCCGACTCGCGTGTCCGCGTGCGCTCGCGGGTGGTGCGCGTGGTGCGCGTCTGCGACGTCGTGCGCGCCCGGCCCGGCTGTGCCCTGCGGGCCTCGGTCGCGGGGGCGAGCTCGCGCCCGGCGGTCAGCGGCTCGGAGTCCAGCCCGATGTCCTGGTCGGTCAGCGACGAGGCGGCCATGGTCACGCCGACCGCGACGGCGATGCCGGCGGCGGCGACGACCGTGAGGAGCAGGATGCGGCGCATGAGGCTGGGAGCGCAGCCTAGGCGGGGGCCGGCAAAGCCTTCGCAAAGACGATCCGGGCGACCGTGCCGCCCTCGCGGCGTGGCGCGAGCGTGACGTCCGCGTCCCAGCGCCGGGCGAGCTCGCGGGCGATCGCCAGCCCCAGCCCGGTCCCCGCCGGGCCGCGCCGCCCCGCGGTCCCTCGGTGGAAGCGCTCGAACACCGCCTCGGTCTCGGCCGGGTCGATGCCGGGTCCCTCGTCGAGGACGCCGATGCCGCCGGCGTGCGCGACGACGCTCACGGGCCGGTCGTCCGGGGAGTAGTTCAGGGCGTTCTCGACGAGCACGTCGAGGATCCGGTCGAGGTCGGCGCGGGCGACGTGGACGACGCCCCCGGCGCCGGTCGCCCGGACCCGTGGTCCGAACCGGGCGGCGGCGCGCGCGGCGGCGTCGGCGAGCTCGACGTCCTCGCCGGGCAGCTCGCGCTCGCCGGCCCGGCTGAGCTCGAGGAGCTCGGTGACCATCTGCGCGAGCCGGTCGAGCTCGCGGTGGGCGGCGTCGAGCTCCTCGCGGACCGCGGGCTCGGCGGTCTCGGCCGCGGCGGCCTCGATCCGCAGCCGCAGCCCGGCGAGCGGCGTGCGGAGCTGGTGGCTGGCGTCGGCGACGAACTCGCGCTGGGACTCGAGCAGCCGCCCGAGCCGCTCGGTCATCTCGTTGAACGTCCGCGCGAGCGACTGCTGCTCGGCGCTCCCCTCGACCTCCGCGCGGACGCCCAGGTCGCCCTCGGCGATCCGGCGCGCCGCCTCGTCCAGGCGCCGGACGGGGCGCGCGACCTGACCGGCGAGCACGTAGCCGACGCCGAGCCCGAGCAGCACGACGAGCGCGCCGACCAGCGCGAGCCCGAGCCATTGGCGGCGGACCGCGCGGTGGACCGCGTCGGTGCTCTGCGTGATGCGGACCGCGCCGACCCGGTCGCCGCCGCTGAGGACGGGGACGGCGGTCGCGAGCAGCTCCCGGCCGAGCGTGTCGGACGGGCGCTCGAGCTGGCGCGCCTCGCCGGCGAGCGCCGCCGCGATCTCAGGGCGCGTCCGGTACGAACGGCCGACCGGCTCGCCCGCCGAGTCGGCGAGCAGCAGGCCGTCGGCGTCGACGATCAGCACCCGGCCCCGGACCGTCTGCGCCGAGCCGACCGCGAGCTCGCGGAGCTGCTCGGTGTCGCGTGCGGCGACGAGGTCGCCGGCCGACGCCGCGACGACGTCGGCCTGGCCGCGCGCCTCGGAGCGGACCTCGGTGTCGACGCGGTCCGACAGCGTCGAGGCGAGCGGGACGCCGAGCGCCACGACGGCCAGCACCAGCACGTACGCCAGCGCCAGCAGCAGGCGGCCGCGGAGGGTTACGGCGAGCCCTCCGGGGCCTCGAAGCGGAAGCCGACGCCGCGGACGGTGTGGATGAACCGCGGGGCGGCCGGGTCGTCGCCGAGCTTCTTGCGCAGCCAGCCCATATGGACGTCGAGCGTCTTCGTCGAGCCGAACCAGTTCTCGTCCCACACCCGGCTCATGAGGTCCTCGCGGGTGACGACGCGGCCGGCGTGGCGGACGAGTTCGGCGAGGAGGTCGAACTCCTTGCGGCTGAGCTCGAGTTCGGTCCCGGCGAGCGTCGCGCGGCGCGCGCCGAGGTCGACCTCGAGGTCGCGCACGACGATCGGGGCCTGCGGGGCGCCCTCGCGCCGGGCGCGGGCGCGGCGCAGGACCGCGCGGATCCGCGCGATGACCTCGGCCGCGCTGAACGGCTTGACGACGTAGTCGTCGGCGCCGATCTCCAGGCCGACGATGCGGTCGGTCTCGGTGCCGCGCGCGGTGACCATGATCACGGGGGTGTCGGCCTCCGAGCGGATCGTCCGGCACACGTCGCGCCCGTCGCCGTCGGGCAGCGCGAGGTCGAGCAGGACGAGGTCCGGCTGCAGGTCGCGGTGCAGCCGCAGCCCTTCGGCGGCGGTCGCCGCGCTGAACGCGTCGAAGCCCTCGCGGCGCAGGAGCTTGACGAACGGCTCGGCGATCGAGGCCTCGTCCTCGACGAGCAGGATCCGCGGACCGGAGGGCGTCGCCACGCCGCGAATGTACCCGCCGGGACGGGCGGCCCGGCCCGGCTTTGCCGAACCTTTGCCCGCGGTTGCCGGGCGCTTGCCCGCGCGCTGGCGATGGTCCCGCCATGAGCTTCAACCGCACCCGCGTGGCCGTCGCGGTCACGCTCCTCGCCCTCGGGGCGCTCGCCGCGGTCGCGCTGGCCTCGCGGCCCGAGCCCGCCCCGGACCCCGCCGCCGTCGCGACGACCCCCGAGCAGGAGGTCCGCACGGAGATCGTCCGCCGCACGAGCACGGTCGACGTCACCACGCCGTCCGACGCGGCCGCCCTACAGGGCGCGCCGAGCAGCACGACCGGGACCACCGGCGCCGCGCCGCCGCCCGCACGCGGGGCGGTCGACGACGCGCGCGGCCGCGGTCGCGGGACCGACGACCGCTTCGACGACGACCACGGCCGGGACGACGACGATGACGGCCACGGCCGCGGTCGGGGCGGCGACGACGACCGCTTCGAGGGCCGCGACCAAGACGGTCGCGGTCACGGCCGGGGTCGCGGCCGGGGCGGCGATGACGACCGCTTCGACGACGATGACGACGACGACCGCGATCGCGGCGGCGACGACGATGACGACGACCACGGCGGTCACGGCCGCGGCCGGGGCCGGGGACGCGGGGGAGACGATGACTGACCGCCCTCGCGGCGGCACGTCCCCGGCCGCGGGCGCCGCCGCGACGCTCGCGGTGTCCCTCGTGGTCCTGACGTTCCTCGCGCTGCAGGTCCGGGCGGGCGCCGATCCGGCGATCGGGGCGGGCGGCCCGGGCCCGCCCTCCGGGCCGGGCGGCTCCGACCCGCCCGCTTCCGCGCCGGCCCCGGCCCCGTCCACGACTACGACGCCCGGCTGTCGCGGTTCCGGCCGGACTCCGAGCGCTGCGCCCTGAACGCGGCGCCACGGGGCGTCGTGGCCGCGTCGGCGCTGCTGCGCGACGCGGTCCGCGCCGGCCTGTGGGCCGCGGCGCGGACCGGCGGGCTCGTGGACCCGACCCTCCTCGGCCGGCTCGAGGCGGCCGGGTACGCGCGCTCGCGCCGCTCGGACGGCGGCCGCGCGGCCCGCGGGGTCCCGCTCCCGTCCGGTCGCCCGCGCCCCGCGCGGCCCGACCCGGCGTCGCGGTGGCGCGAGATCCGCGTCGACGACGACGCCGGCGCCGTGATCCGGCCGCCGGGCGTGCGGCTCGACCTCGGCGGGTCGGGCAAGGGCCACGTCGCCGACCTCGCCGCCGGGATCCTCGACGGCGCGGCGCAGTGGGCGATCGACTGCGGCGGCGACGTGCGGGTCGGTGGGGCGCGCCAGACCGTCCGCGTCGCCCACCCGCTCGACGGCACGATCGCGGCCGAGCTCGAACCGGCTGCCGGCGCGGTCGCGACGTCGGCGATCACCGCCCGCGCATGGCGCGCCGGCGACGGGACGCCCCGCCACCACCTCATCGACCCGGCGACCGGCGAGCCGGCCTGGACCGGGGTCGTCGCCGCGACCGCGCTCGCCCCGACCGTGCTGGAGGCCGAGACGCTCGCCAAGGCGGCGCTCCTGCTCGGCCCCGAGCGCGGCCGCCGGCTCCTGGCGGCCCGGGGCGGAGGCCTGCGCGTCGACCGCACCGGCCGGGTCGAGCGCGTCCCCGCGCGGACCGGCGGCCGCGGCGCGCGCGTCAGGCGTCCGGCAACGCGGCCATCGCGCGCCCGGCGTAGGCCATGACCTCGGGGTCGACCATGCCCTGCGACGCCTGCTGCGGACCCTGCTCGTCGTAGAGCCGCTGCAGCGACGCGCGGAGCCCCGGGTCGCCGCCGGTGAACTGCTCGATGAGCGCCTTCCAGCGCGCCGCGCAGGCCTGCATCTCCGGCGCGGCCGGGTCGGTGCCGCGCTCCATGTGGCCGCGGACCTCGTCGATCAGCTCGGCCCACTCGCGCTGCGCGCGCTCGATGCCCTCCGGGCCGAGCTGCTCGGCCCGTTCGGAGAGCTGCTCGAGCTGCTCGGCCGTGTAGTACCTCTCGTGCATCGTCATCACCTCGATCGCGTCGATGAGCTCCGCGCCGACCGTCTCGGGAGACGAGTCCAGCGTGGCCAGCACGCGATGGAGGCGGTCGCGCAGCTGCGTGGCGGCGGCGATCTCCGCCTCGACCTCGCGCAGGTGACGCTCGACGGCGGCGCGCAGATCGGTGCCCTCGCGCTCGAGGACCTTCGCGATCTCCGCGAGCGGCAGCCCGAGCCGCCGCAGCGCCAGCACCCGGTACAGCCGCCGGACGTCCGCGGCGGTGTAGCGCCGGTGGCCGGCGCCGGTCCGCTCGGACGGCACGAGCAGGCCGATCTCGTCCCAGTGGTGCAGGGTGCGCACGGTCAGCCCGGTCGCCTCGGCGAGCGACCCGACGCTGAAGCGGATGTCGTCCGTCACCTCCATCGCGAGCGGCGACGCTAGGACCTCACGTTACGTGAGGTTCAAGCGGGTTGGCGCGTTGCCGCTACCCGGGTCCGCTGGTCCGGCTGGCATCGCGGCGACCCCCGGGGCGCGCGCCAGCGTCAGCGGACCTCGAACCCGTCAAGGCCCTCGGGCTCGGCCTCCTCGACATCGACCCGCTCGACCGACGCGCGCGGCGGTCCGGTCCCGCACCACGCGACGAGCGCCTCGACCGCGTCGGGCTCGCCCTCGAACCAGGCCTCGACCGTGCCGTCCGAGCGGTTGCGCACCCAGCCGGCGACGCCGCGTGCCCGGGCCTCCGCGCGCGTCGAGTCGCGGAAGAAGACACCCTGCACGCGGCCGTGGACGCGGACGCGGCGGGCGACCGTCATCAGCCGGCCCCGTCCTCCTCGGCGCCGGCCGCGGCCGCATCCAGCAGCGCGGTGATCTCGGCGAGGTGCCCGCGGACCGTCGTCGCCATCGAGTCCAGGATCGCACGCGCCTGCTCGATGCCGGTCGTCGCGTGCGTGAGCTGCTGCTTGACGCGGCGGACGTCCTCCATCGCGCCGAGCGCGCGCTCGACCTCGGCCCCGACCGCGTCCATGTCGAGCTCGCCCTCGACGCCCTTGGTCATGAGCACCCGGGCCCGTGCGAGCGAGTACGCGACCTCCAGCGCCAGCCGCGACGCCTCGTCCTCGGGGTCGTAGACGACAAAGAGCTTGTCGCCGTTGAACTCGCGCAGCGGCATCGTCCGCGCCGGCAGCTTGTCGTCGGCCGGCACGACGAACACGCCGTAGTCGGCGCCGCGCGCGGCCATCGCCTCGTCGAGCTCCGCGAGCGCGCGCTTCTTCGGGATCTGCGAGTTCTTGGCCTCGAACACGATCCGGCCCTTCGCCGGCCCCGAGCACGCGTCGATCGCGACGACCACGTCGCCCTTGCGCGACGCGATGCCGGGCTGGTCGCCGACCGCGTCGCAGTCGTCGCCCTGGCCGTGCGCGATCGCGTCGAGCGCCTCGTACACCGCCTCCTCGTACGTCCGGCCCTTCGCGGTGCCGCGCTCGGCCTCCGCCGCGACCTCCTCGAGCCGCTGCTTCTCGGCCTTCAGCGCCGCCAGCTCCTGGCGCACCTGGTCGAGCTGCGCGGTCATGAGCCGCAGGTGCTCGGACTGCTGGTCGGCGTTGTGCTTCATCGCCCCGAGCGTCGCCTTCTGGATCGCGACGATCGGGTTGTCGGCCGAGTCGGACGTGAGCTGCTTGCGCAGGTCCTCGCGCATCTGCGCCTGCACCTCGGTGAGGACCTGCCGCACGCGATGCTGCACGGCGGTCGAGGACTCGTCGCCGAAGTGCTTGGCCAGCGCGCGCTGGACGTGCCCGTGCTCGGGCCCGAAGGCCTCGTCGATCCGCTGGTCGAGGCGCTCGGCCACCTTCCGCGCGCGCTCGACGAACTCCTGGTCGAGCTGCCGCGCCGCCCGCTCGAACTCCGCGCGCACGAAGTCCGCCTCGCGCGCCGTGTGCTCGCGCCCGAGGACCCGCGCGCCGATCTCGATCATCTGGCGGACGAGGCGGTCGACGGGCTCGCCGCGGCGCTCGTGGGCGTGGACGAGCTCGACGACCGTCTCGTCGTCCACGCGCAGGCCGTCGACGAGCAGCTCGCCGTTGAACGTCCGGCACCGGCTGAAGGGGAGAGTGGTGGCAGCCTCCATGACTCGACAAGGCACGGTAGGGAGGGGGTCCGACGGAATGAGGTACTTGTTGCAGGCATGGCCGGCCTCGCCGAAGCCCTCGCCGAGGGCGACGCCGCACCCGCCCGCCTTCGCGGACTGCTCGCGCAGGAGCTCGCGCGCGGCCAGGCGGAGCTCGCGAAGACGCGCTCGGGCTACGGCGATCCGGTCGTCATCGCGTTCGGCACGGCCGCCGACGGCGCGCTCGCCGCGGCGCTGCCCGCGCCCGTCGCCTTCCGCGCCGACGCCCAAGCCGTCGACGAGCGGGCGTGGCTCGTCGTCGCGGCGGCGATCGGCGCCCTCCAGCAGGCGTGCGAGCTGCCGCCCCCGGCGAAGCCCGGCGACCTGCGGATCACCGCCGGGTCCGCCGGCGACGACAACCTCGCTATCACGCTCGGCGCCCCCGGCGACCCCGAGCTCGCCCAGCTCGCCGCGGAGGAGGCGCTCGACGGGATCGACCGGCTGCGCGCGACCGCCGTCGTCCTGCCCGACGGCGTCCTGGAGATCCGCGACGCGAAGGAGCCGATCGGCGCCGCCCACCCGCTCCGCGTCGCCGAGGCGGTCGCCCGGCTCGGCGGCGACCCGCTGAGCCCCGACGACGACATGGAGGACCTCGTGCTCTCGACGCTCGAGCCGCCCGGCGCCGTCGCGCGCCCGCACGAGGATCCCGACCCGGCGCGGCGCGTCGCCCGCCGCATCTGCCAGCGGCTGGACGGGATGGGCAAGTGGGGCGGCTACCACACCGACTTCGCCCACCTGGCACGCGGGTTCGCCGGCAACGAGCGGGCGCTGGCCGACGCGGTCGGCGAGGCGCTCATCGCCGCCGGGCTGCTCAGCGAGAAGCCCAGCGTCGGCCAGCGGCACGTGTTCCTGAACCCGCGCCGCGCCGGCGAGATCCGGCGGCTCATCGAGGACGGCGAGGTCCCGGCGGAGTTGGATCTGCCGACCAAGTGGTAAGAGTCGCCATGTGAACGCGGTCGATCAGATCAAGAACAAGCTCTGGGTGGCCAAGACGATGGCCCAGGTGGGCGTCATCCGCCCGATGCGCCCCGACAAGGTCGCGAGGATTGCCGCCGCCTACCGCCGCTGGGGCGCCTCACCGGCGCTCGGCTACATGGTCGGCGCGATCCGCCACCCCGAGCGCCTGGCGATCGTCGACGAGCTCGGCACGCTCACCTACGCGGAGGTCGACCGGCGCACGAACGCCCTGGCCGACGCGCTCGCGCGCGAGGGCATCGGCGAGGGCGACGGCGTCGCGGTCATGTGCCGCAACCACCGCGGCTTCTGCGAGGCGACGGTCGCGCTCGGCAAGCTGGGGGCCACCGCGCTCTACCTGAACACCGCGTTCGCCGGCCCGCAGATCACCGACGTGCTGCGCCGCGAGGACCCCGTCGCGGTCATCTACGACGAGGAGTTCCACGACCTCGTGACCGAGGGCGCCGAGGGCCGCAAGCGGTTCGTCGCCTGGTTCGAGGGGCCCGACAAGCCCGGCGACCCGCTCGTCGAGGACCTCATCGAGCGCGGCGACCCGTCGACGCCCGCGCCTCCGGGGCGCAAGGGCCGGTTCGTGATCCTCACGAGCGGCACGACCGGCACGCCGAAGGGCGCCTCGCGCCAGGCGCCCGACAACCTCGATCCGCTCGCGGCGCTCTTCGACAAGATCCCGATGCGCGCCGGCCAGCGGATGATGATCGCCGCCCCGCTCTTCCACTCCTGGGGCTTCCTGCACTTCAACTTCTCGCTGACGCTCGGCGCGACCGTCATCCTGCGGCGCAAGTTCGACCCCGAGATGACGCTGAGCGACACCGCGATGCACCGGGCCGAGACGCTCGTCGTCGTGCCCGTGATGCTCCAGCGCATCCTCGAGCTCGGCGACGATGTCATCGCCAAGTACGACCTCACGTGCCTGCGGACGATCAACGCGTCGGGCAGCGCGCTCCCCGGCGAGCTGGCCATCCGCGTCATGGACGCGTTCGGGGACGTGCTCTACAACCTCTACGGCTCGACCGAGGTCGCGTGGGCGACGATCGCCACGCCCGAGGACCTGCGGGCCGCGCCGGGCACCGCCGGCCGCCCGCCGCACGGCACGGTCGTGAAGATCTTCGACGAGAACGGCAACGAGGTGCCGCAGGGCCGGACCGGCCGCATCTTCGTCGGCAACGAGATGCAGTTCGAGGGCTACACGGGCGGCGGCGGCAAGGACGTCATCGCCGGCCTGATGTCGAGCGGCGACGTCGGCCACTTCGACGAGGGCGGGCGGCTGTTCATCGACGGCCGCGACGACGAGATGATCGTCTCCGGCGGCGAGAACGTGTTCCCGCGCGAGGTCGAGGACCTGCTGCACGACCACGAGGCGGTCGAGGAGGTCGCGGTCGTCGGCGTCGACGACGAGAAGTTCGGCCAGCGGCTGGTGGCGTTCATCGTCAAGGCCGACGGCAAGGACCTCGACGCCGACGCGGTCAAGGCCTACGTCAAGCAGAACCTGGCCGGCTACAAGGTCCCGCGCGACGTGTTCTTCATCGACGAGTTGCCGCGCAACGCGACCGGCAAGGTGCTGAAGAAGAACCTCAAGCAGGAGCTCGCGAGCGCGGACTGAGTCCGGGCGGCCGAGGGCTACCCTCGGTATATGGCCGCCCGCACCGACACCTTCGATCTCGGCGGTCTCGCGCTCAGCCCCGGCCAGGGGCGCCGCCTGGAGCTCTCCGTCATCGTCGACGCGTTCTCGTTCGGCGGCCAGGAGTACTCCGTGACCGAGCGCGAGGTGCCCGTCACCCTCGACGTCTCCCGCATGACCGGCGGGGGCTACAGCCTGCGGCTGCGGTTCCGGGCGCACCTCGACGGACCGTGCATGCGCTGCCTGACCGCCGCGCACCCGTCGTTCGCCGTCGACGCCCGGGAGGTCGACCAGCCCGGCGGCGGGGACGAGATGTCCTCGCCGTACGTGGGCGGGCTCGGCGAGGAGCTCGACCTGCGCGCGTGGGCGCGTGACGCGCTCGCGCTCGCGCTGCCGGCCCAGATCCTCTGCAAGGACGACTGCGCCGGGCTCTGCCCGCAGTGCGGCAAGGACCTCAACGTCGAGCCGCACGAGCACGAGAAGGCGCCCGACCCGCGCTGGGCCGCGCTCCGCGACCTGAAGCTCGGGTAGGAGCGGCGCCCGTCAGAGCAGCGAGCCCGACGGGATCCACGCGCGCAGCGGGCCGAGCTCGCCGCGGGTGAACACGGGCCCGTCGGGCGTGATCTGCAGGCCGGCCTCCAGGCAGGCCCGTACCGCCCAGTCCTGGCCGGCGGTGAGGTAGTCGACGTTGATCGTCACGCCCGGGCGCCCGGCCGCCAGGCACGACCACAGGATGTCGGCGCCGACGCCGCCGGTGTCGGCGCAGAGCACGACCGGGCGGCCGTCGACGTGGACGGCGAAGCCGCGCCCCTCGATCGCGAACGCGCCGGCGCGCGGGCGGCTCAGCAGCATCGCGAGGTCGTCGGGCCCGTACGCGCCGCCCCGGACCGGCCGGCCGAGCGCCGCCATCGCCTCGACGTCGTCGGTGGGCCTGGCCCGCAGGCCGGACGGGATCGCGGTGCGGTCGACGATGCCCCCGAGGCTCACCGTCGGACGCAGGTCGAACCCCGCGCGCGCGTACATCCGCATCGCCCGCGGGTCGGTGGAGCTGAGGATGATCCCGCCCTTCACCTCGTCCGGATCCCAGTGGCCGAGCGCGGCGCGCAGCAGGCGGGTGCCGATCCCGCGCGCGTGGAGCGCCGGGTGCACCGCCATGAGCGACAGGCCCCAGATCCGGTCGCGCACGAGCGCGAGCGCCACGCCGACGACCTCGCCGTCCTCGCCGGCGGCGACCCACGCCCCGCCGGGGTCGGTCGCACGCAGGTGGCCGATCCGCCGCCGGAGCCAGTCGAGCCGCCACGGCGCGTCGTCGTCGGCGAGCGGGTCGGGCAGCGCCGCCTCGGCGACCGCCGCGGCGGCCGGGACGTCGTCGGGAAGGAGCGGCCGGACCTCCAAGACGGCGTGTTCTATCCTGTCGCGCCCATGGCCGTCCCGAAGCAGAAGCAGTCGCACGCGCGCACGCACAAGCGCCGCTCCCAGCACAAGGCCGCCCGTCCGACGGTCAACGAGTGCCCCACGTGTCACAGCCCGCGGCGGCCGCACCGCGTGTGCCCCGTGTGCGGCTCGTACGCCGGTCGTGAGGTCGTGTCGTCGCCCCTGGGCCACGACCACGATCACGACCACGACCACTAGCCCTCCCCGATGAGCGCTTCGCCGCGCTCACCGCAGGAGAACCCCGTCGTGGCGGTCGACGTCAACGGCGCCGACGACCCGCGCGCCGCGGTCGAGGGCGCGCGCCGCGCGGCCGAGGGCGGCCTCGACGTCCTGCTCTTCGGCGATCCCGCCGTGGTCGAGGGGGCCGGCGTGCCGTCGGTCCCGGCGCCCGTGTCGGTCGCCAAGGACCCCGACCCGGCGCGCGCCGTGCGCCGCCATCCCGACGCCTCGGTCGTCCAGGCCGCGCGCGCCGTCGCCGAGGGGCGCGCCGACGCGCTGGTCTCCGGCGGGTCGACCGGCGCCGCGCTGGCGGCCGGCCTGTTCAACATCAAGCGCGCCAAGGGCGTGCACCGCCCGGCGCTCGCGCTCCCGCTGCCGGTCCCGGGCGCGCCGGTCACGCTGCTCGACGTCGGCGCCAACGACGTCTGCCGGCCCGAGCACCTCGTCCAGTTCGCGTACTTCGGGGCGGCGTTCGCGTCGGCGATCCTCGGCGTCGAGCGCCCGCGCGTCGGCCTGCTCTCCAACGGGACCGAGCCCGGCAAGGGCCGCGACGAGGTCGTCGAGGCGCACAAGCGCCTGAGCGAGATGTCCGGGCTGGAGTTCGTCGGCAACGTCGAGGGCTTCGACCTCACCGCGGGCACGGCTGACGTCGTCGTCACCGACGGCTTCACCGGCAACGTGACGCTCAAGGTCATGGAGGGCGTCTCCAAGAGGCTCATCGGGGCGATCCGCGACGCCGCGACCTCGTCCGCGCGCGGGAAGGCCGGCGGCCTGCTGCTGCGCCCGGCACTCGGCGGGCTGCGCGAGGACATCGACCCCGAGAGCCAGGGCGGCGCCTACCTGCTCGGCCTGCGCAGGCTCGCGATCGTGCCGCACGGCTCGTTCGGCGCGCGCGGGTGGGAGCAGGCGATCGCGCGGGCCGCGCGGGGCGTGCGCGAGGACGTCATCGGCCGCACGTACGCGGCGCTGGAGGCCGCCGGGGCGCTGCGCCGCTCGCCTGCGTCCGATCCCGTGACTAGCGTGTGACCCCATGACCCGCGAAGAGGTCTTCCAGCTCATCCAGAACCACCTGGCCGACGAGCTCGACGTCGATCCGAGCCGGATCGACGAGTCCACCCGGTTCAAGGAGGATCTCGACGCGGACTCGCTCGACCTGTACACGCTCGTGCAGGAGCTCGAGGACTCCTACGGCGTCCACATGTCCGACGAGCAGGCGGCCAAGATCCTCACCGTCGGGCAGGCGGTCGACTTCGTCGTGGCCCACGGCGTGGGGCAGACGTGAGTGCAGCTCCTCAGGCGGCTCCTCGACGAACTGCCGGAGGACCTGCGACAGCAGGTGTTCACCCACGCGTCGTGGACGGACAAGCGGGCCGAGAGCTATGCCCGTCTGGCCTTCCTCGGGGACTCGGTGCTGGGGCTGGCCGTGACGACCTACCTGTACCCGCGCCTGGAGGCCGAGCGCTACGGGGCCGGGCGGCTGACGAAGATCCGCGCGCAGGCGGTCTCGGGGCCGTCGTGCCGGAAGGTGGCCGAGCGGCTCGGGGTGCCGGAGCGCCTGCGGGATGCGGCGCCGGCGGGCGTGGGGCAGAGCGCGGCGACGCTCGTGGAGACCGAGCGGGTACTGGCGTCGGTCATCGAGGCGGTGATCGGTGCGGTCTACCTGCACTTCGGCTACGACCGGACGGCCGAGGCGGTGGTGGAGGCGTTCATGCCGGAGATCGAGCGGGCGCTCGAGCATCCGGTGGACTTCAAGTCGGCGCTGCAGGAGCACCTGGCCCGCAGGGGCCAGACGGTCGTCTACGAGGTGACGGCCGAGCTCGGGCCGCCGCACGACCGGACGTTCGAGGTCGTGGCGCTCGTCGACGGCGAGCCGATCGGCCGCGGCTCGGGGCGCTCGAAGAAGCACGCCGAGCAGGACGCGGCGCACGCGGCGCTGGAGGCGCTCGAGTCCGAGGCCGGGCCGGCGGCCGAGCCGCAGGACGAGGCGGAGGGCTGAGCTAGTGCACCTCAAGTCGCTGACGCTGAAGGGGTTCAAGTCCTTCCCCGACCGCACCCGCCTGGAGTTCGGCCCCGGGATCTCGGTCGTCGTCGGCCCGAACGGCTCGGGCAAGTCGAACGTCACCGACGCCGTGCTGTGGGCGATGGGCGAGCAGTCGCCGCTCGCCGTCCGCGGCCAGTCGATGCAGGACGTCATCTTCGCCGGCGGCAAGGGCGTGCAGGCGCGCTCGTCGGCCGAGGTGGAGCTCGTCATCGACAACTCCGACGGCGCGATCGACCTGCCGATGGGCGAGATCTCGATCGCGCGCCGGCTGGACCGCAACGGCGACGGCGAGTACCGCCTGAACGGCGCGCGCTGCCGCCTGGTCGACGTCCTGGAGATCCTGTCCGACACCGGCCTGGGCAAGGAGATGCACTCGGTCGTCTCGCAGGGTCGCGTCGAGGCGATCGTCACGTCCAAGCCCAAGGACCGGCGGATGCTCATCGAGGAGGCCGCGGGCCTGGGCAAGCACCGCAAGCGCCGGCGCCGTGCGCAGCTCAAGCTCGAGCGCACCCAGGACAACCTCGACCGCGCGCTGGACGTCGAGCGCGAGGCCCGGTCGCGGCTGCGGCCGCTCAAGCGCCAGGCCGAGGCGGCCGAGCTGCACGAGCGGCTCGAGCGCCAGACGATCGAGGCGCGCTGGGAGCTGGCCAAGGACGCGGCACGCGCGAAGCGGATCGCGCTCGGCGAGGCCGAGAAGGCCGCCGCCGAGGCGCACCGCGCGCAGGCCGACGTGCAGGCGAAGCTCGCCGAGGTCGCGGCGCGGCGCGAGAAGGCCGAGGAGGCGCTCGCCGCGCGCACCGAGCGGCGCGAGTCGCTCGCCCGGCGGGTCTACGCCGTGCGCGCGGGCGCGCAGCGGATCGACATGCGGCTCGAGCAGGCGACCGCGCAGGCGTCGGCGCTGACCGAGCGGATCGCGTCGCGCACCCGCCAGCTCGAGAACCTCCGTGCCGCCGAGGCGGCCGACGCGCCCGACGAGGCCGGCCGCGAGCGGATCGAGCAGCTCGAGGACGAGCTCCGCCGCCTGGACGAGGAGCGCGAGGCCCAGCTCGAGCGCGAGCTCGCCGAGCTCGAGGCGCAGCGAGCCGATGCCGCCGCCCGGGTCGCCGCGGCGGCCGAGGAGGTCCAGGCGAGGACCGAGGCGCTGGCCGAGGCCGAGCGCGCCGCCGAAGAGGCGCGGCGGGCCCGCGCCGAGGCGCGCAAGGGCATCGAGGCCGCGCGGCGCGAGTCGGCGCGGGTCGGCGCCGAGCTGGCCGCGGTCAACCAGTTCCTGCGCACGCACGCGTCGGCGCCGGGCGGCGCGCGGGCGCTGTCGGGTGAGCTCGAGGTCGAGCCCGGGTTCGAGCTCGCGCTGGCCGCGGCGCTCGACACGCGGCTGAGCGCGGCGCTGGCCGACGACCTCCAGGCGGGCGTCAGGCTGCTGGACGCGGGCGGCCGCGACGGCGCGCGCGTGCTCGTGCTGGGCGACGGGGGCGGGTCGGCCGGCGGCGCGGACGCGCCGGACAACGTGGTCCAGCTCCGCCGCGGCGGCCGCGCGGCCGCGGACGGCGTGCCGGCTGAGGGCGCGCGGCGGCTGCTCGACCTCGTCCGCGGCCCGGCCGACGCGGTCGCGGCGGCCTCGCGCCTGCTCGCCGACGCGTGGGTGGTCGAGTCGCTCGACGGCCTCGAGGGCTTCGAGGGCGTCGCGGTGACCGCCGACGGCCGCGCCTGGCACGGGCGCACGCGCGAGCTGCGCCGGGTCGCGAGCGGCGGCGCCGAGCGGGTGCTCGCCGAGCGCAACCGGCGCGACAAGCTCGTCGCCGAGTCCGAGCGCGCCGTGCAGGCCGAGCACGAGGCGCGCAAGGCCGTCGAGTCCTACGAGGCCGCGGTCGCCGAGGCCGACGCCGCCCGCGAGGCCGCCGACCGCGCCCGCCGCGACGCCGATCGCGCGCGGTCGCAGGCCCAGGAGGACGAGCGGCGCGCCGTGTGGCTCATCGGCGAGCGGCGCAAGGCGCCCGAGCAGGGCGAGGCGGCGGTCCGCCGCGCCCAGCTCCAGGGCGAGCTGGCGGCCGAGCGGCGCGTCGCCGAACGGGCGGCGAAGGAGCGCGCCGAGCGCGCCCGCCGCATCCAGGTCCTCACCGCCCAGCTCGAGGCCGAGCAGCAGCTCGTCCCGGTGGCCCAGCGGCTCGTCGACGCGCTGGCGGCGGTGGCGGCGGGCGCCGCGACCCGGCTCGAGGCGCTCGAAGAGGAGCTCGCCGCCGACCGCGCCGCGGGCGAGGGCGTCGCCGCCGAGCTGCGCGCCTGCGCGAAGGAGGAGGCGGAGGTCCAGAACCGCCTGCGCGCGACCGGCGAGGCGGTCACGCAGGCCGAGGTCCGCGCCCAGCAGGCGCGCGACCAGGCTGCCGAGGCCGATCAGGAGCTCGCCGCGCTGGCCGAGCGGCTCGGGTTGCCGGCCGAGCCCGCCGACGAGCCGCTGGACCCCGACGAGGCCCAGCAGCTCCGCGCGCGGATCGAGCGGCTCGTGCGCCGGCGCGAGCAGCTCGGCCCGGTCAACCCGCTCGCCAAGCAGGAGTACGAGGAGGCGGTCGCGCACGTCGAGGAGCTCGAGCGCCAGCGCACCGACCTCGAGACCGCGCTGCGCGAGCTCAGGTCGGTCATCCGCGAGACCGACAAGACGATCCGCGAGACGTTCGAGGCGACGTTCGAGGCCGCCGCGAAGAACTTCGAGGAGCTCGCCGCGCAGCTCTTCCCCGGCGGCCGCGGGCGGCTCCGGCTCGTGCGCGAGGACGCCGGCCCGCGGCCGGTGCTCGGCGGCCAGGAGATCTCCGAGGAGGACAAGGCCAAGGCGGCCGAGGAGGCGGCGGACGCCGAGGAGCAGGACGACGACGAGGACCTGCTCGGCGTCGAGATCGAGATCACCCCGGCGGGCAAGGCGATGAAGCGCCTGTCGCTGCTGTCGGGCGGCGAGAAGTCGATGACCGCGATCGCGTTCCTGTTCAGCGTCTTCCTCGCGCGGCCGTGCCCGTTCTACATCCTCGACGAGGTCGAGGCCGCCCTCGACGACGCGAACATCGGCCGGTTCCTCGCGTTGCTCGAGAAGTACGCCGATCGCGCCCAGTTCATCGTCGTCACCCACCAGAAGCGGACGATGGAGGCGGCGGACACGCTCTACGGTGTGTCCATGGGCGACGACGGAGTCTCGAAGGTCGTGTCGCGCCGCCTGCCCCGCGAGGCGCCGGCCGAGGCCGCCGCCTGATGGGCAAGCGCTCACGGCGCAAGGGCCAGGACGGCGCCCAGGCGCAGAAGGCCGAGGCGCCGCCGCAGGAGGAGCCGGCCGCCGAAGCGCCTGCCGACGAGGACGCGGACGGCGCGCCCGCCGAGGCCGAGTCCGCCGCCCCCGGACAACAACCACGCCGCACGCTCGCCGACCCGCGGCTGCGCGAGGTCATCGCGTACGCCGAAGAGGCGGACATGCTCTACCACCTCTTCCGGTGGACGCTGCTCAAGGGCGGGATCCCCACCGCGCGCGAGTGGCTGCAGCGCGAGGACATGCCGCACCCCGACGTCGTGGCGGAGGTGTTCGGCTCATGGCAGAAGTTCCTCGACCACTCGCAGCTCGCCGACAGCCCGCTGCTCGCGCGCCTGCGCGCCCTGGAGGAGCGCGAGAAGGAGCTCGCCGAGCGTGAGAAGCAGGTCGAGCGCGAGCAGGCCCGCGCCGCCGACCTGCGCCGCCAGCTCGACGTCGCCCGGAGGCGCCGCGAGGAGGCAGAGCGCGAGCGGGACGAGGCCGCGGCCCGCGCCGCCCGTGCCGAGCGCACGCTGGCCGACGCCGAGGCGCGCGCCGCCCGCGCCGAGGAGCACCTCGCCGAGCGGCGCGCTGCGACCGCCGAGTCGGCCGAGCGTGGCCCGGCCGACGTGCCCGAGGAGTGGCTGGCCGCCCACGAGGCCGTGCTCGCCGAGCTCGAGGCGGTCCGCGCGCACCGCGACGAGCTGCAACGGGTGGTCGAGGACCTGCAGGCGGCGGCCGAGCGCGACCGCCAGGCGATCGCCGAGCTGTCGGCGGCGCTCGGCGACCGCGCCCCCGACGCCGCCGACGAGGAGGCCACCGCCGAGGAGGATCCCAAGTCGGCGCTCGAGGCGGTCCGGATCGCCGCCGAGACGTGCAAGCACCTCGTGTTCACCGAGTCGGCGTTCGAGTCGGCGGCCGACAGCCCGTACCGGCGCCCGGCGGAGATCCTCGACGCGCTGCGCAAGCTCGACGTGCTCGCCGAGCGCTTCGCGGCGGGCCAGATGGGCGTCTCGCTCGGCCAGGCCGCCCAGGAGCTGGGCCTGACCTGGCGCGCCGGCGTCTCCGAGCTGGCCCGCACCCGCTGGGCCAAGCACTACGTCGTCACCCACGACGGCCACCAGCTCGAGCTCGGGCCGCACGTCGCGCTCGGCTCGGGCAGCGGCGCGGGCTTCGTCGCCCGCATCTACCTCCACGTCGCCGACGGCGGCAAGGACGTCCCGCGTGGCATCTACGTCGGCCATGTGGGCCGTCACCTTCCGGACACGACGACCTGAGCCGCTGCCTCGGAGCGTGTGTCACCGCCTCGGGGTGTGGACACCCGCCGGCGACGACGGCAGACCTGCCACGTCCGGCGCTGCCACCCTGGACAGCGGCCGGCAGGCCGAGCGTGTCCGCCGGGCGCTCGCCGCGAGCGGGTACCCGAGCGCCCGCGTCGGGATCGCCGAGGTCGTCCGGGATGGCTGGCGCGATGACGTGGGTCTCGTCATCGGTGCGGCCCGCTCCCGGATCTGCGGGCGTGCACCGCGGCCGGTAGCGCGAGGGCTCCCGGCCTCCGTGCCCCGGGGTCGCCGTCGCGTGCCGGCGGCATGAGCGGCGGTGGACCCGTGGCGGGTGGTCTTGCGTCTCGTGGCGTTGCCGGCCCGGCTCCGCGCGCTTCGGAGCGGCCGCGTTCTGCGTGGTCCGACGAGCGAGCCGGACGGACCGGCCGGCCGAGTGCGCGTTTCGTCCGGCTCGCGGAACGGGCGTCGCGCGTGACGTGCCGCCCGGATCCCGGATCGAACGGCCGGTCATGTGCGCGTCTCGTCCGGTTCGCCAGCGGCACCTCGCCCGGGCGGGTCGATCGGGAGCGAGCCGGCGCCGCACCGCCGAGTGCGGGGCGGATCACCGGCTCCTCCACGTCGTCGTACGGTTTCGCCATGACCGCCGTCCGCGCCGCCCGCACCGCCTGCGCTCTGACCGCCGCCGCGCTCGCCGCCGCGCTCGCGGCGGGCTGCGGCGCCGACACCGAGGAGACGCCGAGCGACTTCCCCGCCGCGGAGGTCCGCGACGGTCGCGCGTACCTGCCGGCCGAGAGCCACGCGGAGGCCAAGCGGCTGTGCGACGCCGCCCAGGCCGACTGGCCGCAGGCGTGGGCGGATCACCCGTTCGTCACGTTCGACATCCCGGACACCGACAACGACTTCTCCTGCGTCCGGCCCCGGTAGCGGCCGGCGGGCGCGCTACAGCTCCTTCTCGCCCCAGAACGCCGCGAGCGGGTTGCCGTTGTAGTCGGGGATCTCGACGTAGCCGGCGCCGCGGTACAGCCGCTCTGCGTGCGGCTGGCGCGGCCCGGTGTCGAGCCGCACCCGCGTGTAGCCGAGCTCGCGCGCCGCGTCCTCCAACGCCCGCAGCAGCTCGCCTGCGACGCCGCGCCCGCGCGCGGGCGGGACGACGTACATCCGCTTGATCTCGCACACGCCGTCGCCGAGCCGCTTGACGCCGCCGCCGCACACCGGCTCGCCCGCGTCGTCGAACCCGACGAGGAACGTCCCGTGCGGCGGCGCGAAGACCTCGGGCGTCGCGCGCGGCGCGCCCGGGCCGTCGATGCGGCCGTAGAGCGGCTCGAGCTCGGCGATCATCGCCTCGATCAGATCCGAGGCCGGCGGGCGGCCGGCGTCCATTGCACGGAACTCCATGGCGCGCATCCTGCCGCAGCGCGGCGCCTCCGCGGAAGGGACCGCGGCGCACGAGGCGCCCGGCCACGCCCGGCCCGCCCGGGCCGGAGCGCTATCGTCGCCGCCCGACGTGGCACGCGACTGGCGAGAGCTCTTCATCACCGACGGATCGGGGCCCGCGCGCGAGGAGGCGCCCGAGGAGCAGCAGACCAGGCGCCGCGGGTTCTTCCGCCGCCTGCGCGAGAACCTCGGCAAGACCCGGCAGGCGCTCGCCGCCGAGGTGCAGGCCACGCTCTTCGAGAACCTCGACGAGGAGACGTGGGAGCGCCTGGAGGAGGCGCTCATCATGGCCGACGTCGGCGCGAAGACGACCGCGCAGGTCGTGCAGCGGCTCGAGGCCGAGGCCGAGGCCGGCGACATCGAGGGCGGCGAGGCGCTCACCCGGCGCCTGACCGAGCTCCTCGCCGACATCGCCCGCGTCGGCGACGAGCACATCGACGTGCGCCCCGACCCGACGGTGATCCTCATGGTCGGCGTCAACGGGACCGGCAAGACGACGACGCTCGGCAAGCTCGCCTACCACCTGAAGAACGAGCTCGGCCTGTCGGTCGTGCTCGGCGCCGCCGACACGTTCCGCGCCGCCGCGGTCGAACAGCTCGAAGGCTGGGCGCGCCGCGCCGACGTGCCGATCATCACGCCGAGCAAGGAGGGGCAGGACCCCGGCTCGGTCGCGTTCGACGCGGTCGCCAAGGCGCGCGAGCTCGGCGCCGACGTCGTGCTCATCGACACCGCCGGCCGCCTGCACACGCAGGACAACCTCATGGCCGAGCTCGCGAAGATCCGCCGCGTCATCGCCAAGCAGATCCCCGACGCGCCGCACGAGACGCTGCTGACCGTCGACTCGACGACCGGCCAGAACGGGCTGCGCCAGGCCAAGCTCTTCGCCGACGCCGTGCAGGTCGACGGCATCGTCCTGACCAAGCTCGACGGGACCGCCAAGGGCGGCATCGCCCTGGCGATCGCGAGCGAGCTCGGCATCCCCGTCAAGCTCATCGGCATCGGCGAGGCGCTCGAGGACCTGCGTCCGTTCGACGCCGACGACTTCGCCCGTGCCCTCCTCGCGCCCTGAGCTGGACTCGATCGTGCTGGGCGACGCCCCGGCGGTGTGGGAGCGGCTCGGCTTCACCGTCCAGGACGGCGTCGTGCACCTCGGCGGGGTGCGGGTCGTGCTCGGCGCCGACGGCGACGGGATCGTCGGCTGGTCGTTCCGCGACCTGCACAACCGCGACCTCGACGGGCTCGGCGCCTGCCCGTCCGACGCGCCGCCGCCCCCGCCGGTCGCCCATCCGAACACGGCGAGCGCGCTCGACCACATCGTCGTCCTCACGCCGGACTTCGACCGGACGCTCACGAAGTTCCAGGAGGCCGGACTCGATTTCCGGCGCGTGCGCGAGGCGGGCGACGGGGTGCGCCAGGCGTTCTTCGTGCTCGGCCCGTGCCTGCTCGAGCTCGGCGGCCCCGCCGACGGTGACGCCGTCCGCTTCTGGGGGCTGACGATCACCGTCGACGACCTCGACGCGGCGGCCGCGCACCTGGGCGACCGGCTCGGCCCGCCGAAGGACGCCGTGCAGCCCGGCCGGCGCATCGCGACGCTCCGCCCGGAGGCCGGCGTCGGCGTTCCGATGGCGTTCATGTCGCCGCGCGTCTAGCATCGCGGGCCACATGGACCAGTGGGTGCTGTGGCTCATCGTGGCCGTCGTCTTCGCGGCCGGGGAGGTGATGACGGCCGGATTCTTCCTCGCGCCGTTCGCGATCGGCGCGGCGGTCGCCGCCGCCGTCGCCGCGGCGGGCGCGGGATTCGTGCTCGCCGGGCTCGTCTTCCTCGCCGTCTCGATCGCGGCGCTCGTCGGCCTGCGGCCGATCGCGCGCCGTCACATGCGACTGCCGTCGCAGCTCCGGACCGGCACGGCCGCGCTCGTCGGGCAGACCGCGGTGGTGGTCGAGGAGATCAGCCACACCGGCGGCGCGGTCAAGCTCGAGGGCGAGGTCTGGACCGCGCGGCCGTTCGACGACGACGCCGTCATCGCGCCCGGGACGCGGGTGCAGGTCATGGAGATCCGGGGCGCGACCGCGCTCGTCAGCGAATAGGAGGAAGCTGTGGAAGGCCTGATCGTCATCGGCGTGCTCGCGCTCTTCGCGCTGTTCGTCGCCGCGAAGACCATCAAGATCATCCCGCAGGCCCGGGCGGGAGTCGTGGAGCGCCTCGGCCGGTACAGCCGCACGCTCGACCCGGGCCTGGCGATCATCATCCCGTTCATCGATCGCGTGAAGCCGCTCATCGACCTGCGCGAGCAGGTCGTCAGCTTCCGCCCGCAGGCGGTCATCACGCAGGACAACGTGACGGTGAACATCGACACGGTCCTGTACTTCACGATCACCGACCCGCGCGGCGTCACCTACGAGGTCGCCAACCCGCTGCAGGCGATCGAGCAGCTCACCGTCACGACGCTCCGCAACGTCATCGGCGGCCTGACGCTCGAGGACACGCTGACGAGCCGCGACGCGATCAACACGCAGCTCCGCAGCGTCCTCGACGAGGCGACCGGCAAGTGGGGGATCCGCGTCAACCGCGTCGAGCTGAAGTCGATCGACCCGCCCGCGACGATCCAGGAGGCGATGGAGAAGCAGATGCGCGCCGAGCGCGACCGGCGCGCGACGATCCTCCAGGCCGAGGGCGTCAAGGCGTCGCAGATCCTCACCGCCGAGGGCGAGAAGCAGTCGGCGGTGCTCAAGGCCGAGGGCGCCAAGCAGGCGGCGATCCTCCGCGCCGAGGGCGAGTCGAAGGCGATCGAGACCGTGTTCCGCGCGATCCACGAGGGCCGGCCCGACCCCGAGCTGCTCAGCTACCAGTATTTGCAGATGCTGCCGCAGCTCGCCCAGGGCGACGCGAACAAGATCTTCGTCATCCCGAGCGAGTTCTCCCAGGCGCTCGGCGGGATCGCGAACCGCTTCACCGGGGCGGGCACCAACGCGCACCCGCCGGCCCCGTGAGCGACGACCCGCTGGAGCTGGCGGCGCGGTTCACGACGCCGCAGGACCACTACCTCGCCGACCTCGAGCGCGAGACGCGCGAGATGAGCGACCGGCCCCAGATGCTCACGGGGCCGGTCATCGGGCGCCTGCTCGAGATGCTCGTCTACCTGCACCAGCCGAAGCTCGTGCTCGAGATCGGCACGTTCACCGGCTACTCGGCGCTGTCGATGGGCCGGGCGCTGCCGGCGGACGGGCGGATCATCACGCTCGAGTCGAACCCCGAGCACGCGGCGTTCGCGCGCCGGCACGTCGAGCGGCACGGGCGGATCTCGGTGCGCGAGGGCGACGCCCTCCAGTCGATCGCCGAGCTCGACGGGCCGTTCGACCTGGTCTTCATCGACGCGAACAAGGACGGCTACGTCGACTACTACGAGGCGGTCATGCCGAAGCTCGCGCCGCGCGGGATCATCGTCGCCGACGACACGCTCTTCGAGTCGGTCCGGCCGTTCAACGAACACGTCGCCGCCGACGAGCGCACCGTCCAGGTGCTGCTGCCGTTCGACGACGGCGTGACCTTGATCAGGCGCGCGTAGCGCGCGCCCCTACCCTGGAGCGCAGGCATGTTCGACGCCCTCTCCGAGAAGCTCCAGCAGACCCTCGCCGACGTCCGCCAGCGCGGGACGCTCACCGAGGACGACATCAACTCCGCGATGCGCGAGATCCGGCTCGCGCTGCTGGAAGCCGACGTGAACTTCAAGGTCGTCCGCGAGTTCACCAAGACGGTGAAGGAGCGGGCACTGGGCGCCGACGTCGTCGGCCAGCTCAACCCGGGCCAGCAGGTCGTCAAGATCGTCAACGAGGAGCTCACCGCGCTCATGGGTGGCGCGGCGGCCGGGATCTCGTTCTCGCCGCGGCCGCCGACCGTGATCCTCATGGCCGGCCTGCAGGGCTCGGGCAAGACGACGGCGACCGCGAAGCTCGCCAAGCACCTCGCCGAGCAGCACAACTCGTCCGTCGCGGTCGCCGCGTGCGACGTGTACCGGCCGGCGGCGGTCGACCAGCTCGTCAAGGTCGGCACCCAGGCGGGCGCCGAGGTGTACGAGCAGGGCACCGACCGCGACCCGGTCGACATCGCGCGGTGGGCGCTCGACAAGGCGAAGATGGACGGCAAGGACGTCCTCATCGTCGACACGAGCGGCCGGCTGCACGTCGACGAGGCGCTCATGGACGAGCTCAAGCGGATCCGCGCCGCGATCAAGCCGCACGCGATCCTGCTCGTCGTCGATGCGATGACCGGCCAGGACGCGGTGAACGTCGCCGAGCAGTTCGCCGAGGCGGTCCAGTTCGACGGCGTCGTCATGTCGAAGCTCGATGGCGACGCGCGCGGCGGCGCCGCGCTCAGCGTCAAGGCGGTCACCGGCAAGCCGATCCTCTACGCGTCGACCGGCGAGAAGCTCGGCGACTTCGAGAAGTTCCATCCCGACCGGATGGCGCAGCGGATCCTCGGGATGGGCGATGTCCTGTCGTTCATCGAGAAGGCCGAGAGCCAGCTCGACGAGGAGCGCGCCAAGGAGCTCGAGCGCAAGCTGCGCAAGGACGAGTTCACGTTCGAGGACTTCCTGGACCAGATGAAGATGATGCGGCGCATGGGCCCGCTGTCGAGCCTGCTGGGGATGATCCCGGGGCTCGGCGCGCAGATGCGCAACATCAAGATCGACGAGCGCGAGCTCGACCGGATCGAGGCGATCGTGCTGTCGATGACGCCCGAGGAGCGCCGCCGGCCGCAGATCATCAACGGGTCGCGGCGCGCGCGGATCGCGAAGGGGTCGGGCACGAGCGTCCAGCAGGTCAACGGGCTCATCAAGCAGTTCGCGCAGATGCGCAAGGTGATGAAGCAGCTCGGCCGCGGGCGGATGCCGGACCTGGGCTCGCTCATGGGGCAGCGCCGCTAGCTCTACGCGCTACAGTCTCTCGCCGACCAATGTCCGTTCGACTTCGACTCACCCGCATCGGCGGGCGCAAGGATCCCGTCTGGCGCATCGTCGCCGCCGACCAGCGCAGCAAGCGCGACGGCCGCGTCATCGAGATCCTCGGCCACTACAACGCGCAGACCGAGCCCTCGACGATCAAGGTCGACGAGGAGAAGGTCCGCGGCTGGCTCGCGCGCGGCGCGCAGCCCACCGATCAGGTCCGCAAGCTCCTGCGCCTGCAGGGGATCGACCCCAACGCACGCTGAAGTCCCTGCTCACCGATCTGGTCCGGATGCTGGTCTCCAAGCCGGAGGCCGTGTCCGTCGAGCAGTTCGAGGAGGACGACGGGACGATCGTCCTCGAGCTCAGCGTGGACGACGACGACTACGGGCGGGTGATCGGCCGGGGCGGCCGCACCGCCAACGCCCTGCGCACCGTCGTCAAGGCCGCCGCGGTCCGCGAGCACAAGCGCGTCCTCGTCGACATCGTGGACTGACGATGGCCCCGCGCGCGGGGTCGGAACAGAGCCGATGATCGCCGGACGCGTCGGACGCGCACACGGGCTGGACGGCAGCTTCTACGTCGTCGACCCGGTCGTGCACCTGCTCGTGGTCGGCGTGGAGGTCCGCGGGCTCGGCAGGATCGTCGGGCGCAAGGGCACCGACGCGCGGCCGATCGTGCGGGTCGAGGCGGCATCGGACCGGACCGCCGCCGAGGCGCTGCGCGGCCGCCCGCTCGAGGTCGTCGACGCGCCCGAGCCGGAGCTCGGCGAGGACGAGTACCTCGCCTCCGACCTGGAGGGATGCACCGTCGTCGACGGCGACGCGACGGTCGGAGTCGTGCGCCGGCTGATCGCGCTGCCGTCGTGCGAGGCGCTCGAGCTCGAGGACGGCCTGCTCGTCCCGCTCGTGCGCGACTGCGTACGGTCCGTCGACGTGCAGGCGAAGCGGATCGACATCGATCGGGGGTTCCTCGGTGCAGCTTGACGTCGTGACCCTGTTCCCCGAGTGGTTCGACTGGTTCCGCTCGCAGCGCCACGTGCGCAACGCGCTCGAGGCCGGGCACGAGCTCCGGACCCTCAACCCGCGCGACCACTCGACGCTGTCGGGCAAGGTCGTCGACGACACGCCGTACGGCGGCGGCGCGGGGATGGTGCTGCGGGTCGACGTCATGGACGCGGCGCTGCAGGGCTTCTACGGGATCGACCCGGTCGAGCTGCGCACGACGCGGCGGGTGATCGCGCTCACGCCCGGCGGCCGCATCCTCGACGACCGGTGGGTCGACGAGCTCGCCGGCGAGGAGGAGATCACGCTGCTCTGCGGCCGATACGAGGGCTTCGACGAGCGGATCATCCAGCACTTCTGCTCGGACGTGATGTCGATCGGCCGGTATGTCATCGCCGGCGGCGAGCTCGCGGCGATGGTCGCCGCGGACGCGATCATCCGCAAGCTCCCCGGCGCGCTCGGCCACGAGGAGTCCGCGGTCGAGGAGTCGTTCTCCGCCGCGCTCGAGGGCAACCCCGAATACCCGCACTACACCCGCCCCGCCGAGTACCGCGGCTGGCGCGTCCCCGACGTGCTGCTCAGCGGCAACCACGCGGAGATCGCCGCGTGGCGCAGGGCGCGCTCGCGCGAGCGCGGCCAGGCCGCCGGATAGCGCCTTCCGCGAGCCGGATCGCGTTCGCTACCCTCGTAGCCCTCATGCCCGGCGTCATCGACTCTCTCGAGCGCGCGCAGCTCCGCCGTGTCCCGCGTTTCGCGGCCGGCGACCGCGTGCGTGTCCACTTCCAGGTCATCGAGGGCAACCGCCGCCGCACGCAGGTCTTCGAGGGTGTCGTCATCAAGCGCCAGGGTCATGGCGTGCGTGAGACGTTCACCGTCCGCAAGCAGTCCTTCGGTGTCGGTGTCGAGCGGACGTTCCCGCTCCACTCGCCGAAGATCGAGAAGATCGAGGTCGCCGCGCGCGGCCAGGTGCGGCGCGCCAAGCTCTACTACCTGCGCGAGCGGGTGGGCAAGGCCGCCCGCGTGCGCGAGCGCCGCTACGTCGGCCCCGAGGAGGCCATCGAGCCCGGCCTGATCGAGGATCCGGCCGCGCAGCTCGAGGCCGAGGCGGCAGCGGCCCCCGAGGCCGTCGACGCCGAAGGCGAGTCCGCGGCCGACACCACCGCCGAGGTCGCCACCGAGGCGCCCGAGGCGGAGGGCGAGCCCACCGCGGGGGACGACGCCGGCGACGCTCCCGAGGGCGCCGCCGAGGCGTCCGGCGGCGAGGCCCCGGCCGACGAGCCGGAAGCTGACGCCGCCGACGACAAGTCGTAGGGGGCGGTGAAGACCAAGAAGAAGAGCGCGGGGGGCTCGCTCGTCGAGCTCGTCGTGATCGTCGCGGTCGCCCTGGGTCTGGCGCTCGGGATCCAGGCGTTCCTGGTCAAGCCGTACCGCATCCCGAGCGAGTCGATGGTGCCGACGCTGGAGATCAACCAGCGCGTCCTCGTCAACCGGCTCGGCAACAACTTCGGCGACCCCCAGGTCGGCGACATCATGGTCTTCCACCCACCCATCGGCGCGACCAGCGACGGCCGCACCTGCGGCGTCGAGGTCTCCGAGAACGAGCTGTGCCCCCGGCCGGTGAACAAGAAGGCCGACGTGAACTTCATCAAGCGCGTCGTCGCCGGGCCGGGAGACCGGCTGCGCGTCCGCGACGGGCACGTGATCCTCAACGGCAAGCCGCTCGACGAGCCCTACGCCCGTCCCTGCGGCGAGGGCCCCGGGTGCGACTTCCCCGGCGAGATCACGATCCCGAAGGACCACTGGTTCATGATGGGCGACAACCGCGGCCAGTCCGACGACAGCCGCTTCTGGGGCCCGGTCCCGCGCGACTGGTTCATCGGCGGGGCCTTCGCGACCTACTGGCCCCCCAAGAAGCTCGGCCTGCTCTGAGCGGCCCTCGCCGCGCCTGACGGCACCGGGCGGCGGCCACCGGGCTGGCGCCCTACCGGCCGGCCACCCGGCACCGTCAGCCACGACGATGGCTCGCTCAGAGGCGTTGCGGGCGGCCACCGGGCTGGCGCCCTACCGGCCGGCCACCCGGAATCGTCAGCCACGACGATGGCTCGCTCATCTGAGCGGCCCTCGTCGCGCCTGACGGCACCGGGCGGCGGCCACCGGGCTGGCGCCCTACCGGCCGGCCGCCCGGCACCGTCAGCCACGACGATGGCTCGCTCATCTGAGCGGCCCTCGTCGCGCCTGACGGCACCGGGCGGCGGCCACCGGGCTGGCGCCCTACCGGCCGGCCGCCCGGCACCGTCAGCCACGACGATGGCTCGCTCAGAGGCGTTGCGGCGGGCTTCGTCGCGCCTGACCCGTTGTGTGCACTTTGCGGGTTGCTCGGGATGAGCGATCCGCGGCGTACGGCATCATGGCCGCCGTGGCAGCGACCGTCGAACCACCTGCCAGGTCGAAGCCGAAGGCCAAGCGGCCGTCGCGCTCGACCGGGCGCAAGCTCTTCAACCACGACCGCAAGCTCGGCCACCGGTTCGTCGCCGGCGCCGACGAGGCGGGCCGGGGATGCCTGGCCGGGCCGCTCGTCGCCGCGGCGGTGTTGTTCGACCTCGAGCGCCTGACGCCGCGCGACGTCCGCGCGCTCGGCAAGCTCAACGACTCCAAGCAGCACACCGAGGAGGGGCGCGAGGAGCTGTACCCGATCGTGCTGCGGGTGGCCACGAAGGTCAGCGTCGTCTCGCGCTGCCCGCGCGGGATCGACGACCGCGGCCTGCACCGCACGAACCTCGACGCGCTGCGCGACGCGCTGTGCCGCGTGGCGCGGCCGGGCACGTTCTGCCTGTCGGACGGCTTCCCGCTCGGGAAGGACTTCCCGTGGCCGCTGAAGGCGGTGGTCGACGGCGACACGAAGAGCGCGGCGATCGCGGCCGCCTCGATCGTCGCGAAGGTCACCCGCGACCGCTTCATGCGCCGCGCGGACGAGCTGCACCCGGGCTGGGACTTCCGCTCGCACGTCGGCTACTCCACGCCCGAGCATCGCGATGCGATCCAGCGCCTGGGCGTCTCGCCGCTGCACCGGATGAGCTTCCAGTCGCTCGCCTACCAGCAGCTCGAGCTCTGACCACCGGCTTGCCCCGGTGTGGGACCATGGGGCATGCGCCCGTGGTGCTGGGCAGGGGGCCTGGCCGTCGTCGCGGCGCTGGCGACGCCGGCGCCCGCGTCCGCCGCCGTGACCTGCGACGCAGGGGCGATCCTGCAGGTCATCGCCGACGCGACCAACGACCTCGCGCTGATCGAGCGCGGGACCGGGACGAACATCGACGTCCGGACGGTGACCCAGTCCACCCCGCTGACCTGCACCGGCGGCCAGGCGACGACCACCGACGTCGGGGCGATCCAGCTCACCAAGCCGCCCGCGGCGAACAACGTGACGTTCATCGTCGAGGACGCCGCAGGGATGGCGCCCGGCAGCATCGACGAGGGCGACGGCAGCTCGGAGATCGAGATCTTCGTGAACCTCGCGGGCGGCACCGGTCACGAGCTCAGCCTGCGCGTCGGCCGGTTCCCGACCCGGATCGTCGTGGGCCAGGACGGCGCCAACCTCAACGCCGACGAGGACCCCGACGACCGCGACGTGACGATCCTCGGCGACCCGGAGCTCGACATCCGCGGCGGCTTCTCGGTGCCGGTGAACGCCAGCGCCCAGGGTGGCGAGGCCACCGGCGCGGCCCGCACCGACCCGATCGAGTTCCTCGGAAGCACCGCGCCCGACGTCATCGTCGGCGGGGAGGGTCCCGATCGCATCCAGACGTTCGACGACGCCGACCGCCTCGAGGGCCGCGGCGGTGGCGACCTCCTGCAGCCCGGCGCCGGGAACGACCTGGTCGACGGCGGAAGCGGCATCGACACCGTCGACTACTTCTCGTTCGACCTCGTCAGAGGCGTGACCGTCGACCTCGCGAGCGCCGGCCCGCAGCCGACCGGCGCCAGTGGCAACGACGAGCTGATCGGCGTCGAGAACGTCGTCGGCACCCAGCACGACGACGACCTGCGCGGCGACGGCGGTCCCAACCGGCTCGACGGTGGCGCCGCCGGTGACCGCCTGGAAGGCCGCGCGGGCCCGGACGTCCTGCGCGGGGGGCCGGGCAACGATCGGATCGAGGCCCGGGACGGCGAGCGCGACGAGGTCGACTGTGGCGCGGGCGACGACGTCGCGGTGGTCGACGAGGCCGACATCGTCACCGGCTGCGAGATCGTGCTGCCGCTCCCGGAGCCGCCCCCGCAGCCCGCCGCTCCCGCCGAGCCGGTGGCCGCGCCGTCGCCGTCCGTGGTCTTCGTGCCGGTGCTCGGCACGATCCCGGCGCCGCGCGCCGTGCTGCGCGCGCTGCGCGTCGCGCCGCGCGCGTTCGTCCCCGCCCGCTCCGGTCCCAGCGCCCGCCCTGTCCGGCGCCGCAGTTCCGCCCCCGGCGCCCGCGCCGCGCAGCGCCGCAGCCCCGGCGCCGTCGTCTCGTTCACGTCCAGCCAGGCGGCCGTGGTGAGGTACCGCGTCGCACGCCGGCGAGCGGGCCGGCGCGTCGGGAGGCGCTGCCTCGCGCCGACACGCCGCAATCGCGCGCGGCGACCGTGCGCACGGTTCGTCGAGCTCCCCGGGAGCTTCTCGCGCGCCGCCACGCAGGGCCCCAACCGCTTCCGGTTCACCGGCCGCCTGCGGAGCCGCGCGCTGCCCGTCGGGCGCTACCAGCTCCGCGCGACGCCGCGCGGCGGCGCGACCGTCCGGACGGAGTTCCGGATCGTCCGGGCGCGCACGCGGAAGCGGTGAGCGCATCAGAACGCCCCTTCGAGGTGGTCGAGGGCGGTGAGCGCGCCGCGTGGGTCGACGGTCACGCCGATCGCGTCGAAGCGGATCGCCGACCTGCGCGGCCGGTCGTCGGCGTCGCGCAGGTAGGCGACCGCCATCCGGCGCACCTGCCGGCGCTTGCGTTCGTCGAGCGAGTCCCACGGGCGCCCGCGCCCGCGTCGCGTCTTGACCTCGACGATGACGAGCGTCCGGTCGTTGGCCGCGACGAGGTCGATCTCGCCGTACCGGGTGCGGTGGTTGCGCGTGACGATCTCGTACCCGAGGCGCTCGAGGTGCTCGGCGGCGAACTGCTCGCCGAGGCGGCCGAGGCGATGGCGGGGGTCGGTGGACATGGCCCGGGACGCTCCCGCGATCGGTGTCGCGTGTCTGCGACGGGGTGTGCCGGAACGGTCACGGGTCTGCGGCGGGACTGCGCACGCGGAGTCTCTGCGCACGGCCTGCGCACTTCCGGCACAGGCCGCCGCAGACACGTCACACCTGCGTCCCTAGCGTCGCCGCCATGCTCGCTCGCGTCACCACGTTCGCCATCGACGGCATCGCCTCGCGCCGGGTCACCGTCGAGGTCGACCTGGGCAGCGGCCTGCCGACGTTCTCGATCGTCGGCCTCGGCGACAAGGCGGTCCGCGAGTCGCGCGAGCGCGTGCGGTCGGCGATCGAGAACTCCGGCTTCAAGTTCCCCCAGACCCGCATCACGGCCAACCTCGCGCCCGCGTACCTGCGCAAGGCCGGCCCCGGGTTCGACCTGGCGATCGCCCTCGGCATCCTCGCCGCGTCCGGGGACATCCCGGCCAGGGCGCTCGAGCGCTGGGCGGTGTTCGGGGAGCTGTCGCTCGGCGGCGAGCTGCGCCCGTGCGGCGGCACGCTCGCGGTCGCCGAGGGCGCCGCCCGCGCCGGCGTCGAGGGCCTCATCGTCCCGGTCGCCCGTGGGCCCGAGGCGGCGCTCGTGCCCGGCCTGGACGTCGCGGCGGCAGAGTCGCTCGGCGCGGTCCGGCGTCTGCTCAAGCAGGGCATCCGGCCGCCGGACGTCACGCGCGAGGCGATCGACCCGGCTCCGCCGGCCGCGGACGTCGATCTGGCCGAGGTCCGCGGTCACGTCGACGTCGTCAACGGCCTGGTCATCGCGGCCGCGGGCGGTCACAACGTCCTGATGTCCGGGCCGCCGGGCACCGGCAAGACGATGCTCGCCCGGCGGCTGCCGACGATCCTGCCGCTGCTGACGCACGAGGAGGCGCTCGAGGTCACCCGGATCCACTCGGTCGCCGGGCTCGGCTCGGCGACGGGGCTCGTGACCGACCGGCCGTTCCGCGCTCCGCACCACACGATCTCGGCCTCAGGGCTGGTCGGCGGCGGGGCGCTGCCCGCGCCCGGCGAGGCGAGCCTCGCCCACAACGGCGTCCTGTTCCTCGACGAGCTCTCGGAGTTCAGCCGCTCCGCGCTCGAGGCGCTGCGCCAGCCGCTCGAGGACGGGCGGGTCGCGATCGTGCGCGGCCAGCGCACCGCGATCTACCCGACGCGCTTCATGCTCGTGGCGGCCACGAACCCGTGCCCGTGCGGGTACGCCGGGACCCGCCGCTGCCGCTGCACGGACGCGGATCTGGCACGCCACCGGCGCCGGCTCAGCGGGCCGCTGCTCGACCGCATCGACGTGATGCTCAGCGTGCAGCGCCCCACCGCGGCCGAGCTCGCGGGCGGTGGCGACGTGACCACCTCCGGGGCGGCACGGGCGCGCGTCGTCGAGGCGCGCGACCGCCAGCTCCTGCGCTCGGGGCGGGTCAACGCACACCTGACCACCGCCGAGCTGCGCACCGTCGCGCGGCTGGAGCCCGCCGCGGAGCGCATGCTCGCGACGGCCTACGAGCGCGGCCGCATCAGCGCCCGTGGCCATCACCGGATCCTCCGGGTCGCCCGGACGATCGCCGACCTCGCCGGCCACGACCGCGTCCTCGCCCAGGACGTGGCCCACGCGCTCGGGCTGCGCCTGGACGAGGCACCGACCTCCGCCGCCGCATGACCGCGCCGGAGGCCTGCGACGTCTGCCTGCGCCGCGCCTGGCTGCTCGCGCGCCTGTCGGGCTGGATCGAGCACGCGCGGCACGCGCATGCGGTGCTGCCGGAGGTGCTCGCGCTCGGCGACGACAAGCTCGTGCCGGCGGTCGCCGCACGGGCGGCCGACGAGATCTGGGCCGAGCGCGCGCGGTTCGACGCAGGCCGGGCGCGGGATGCCGTGATCCGGGCCGGCCTGGCCGCGGCGTGCGTGCACGACCCCTGGTACCCGGACCGCCTACGCCACGCGAGCGACGCGCCCGCGGTCCTGTTCGTCGCCGGGGCCGCCGAGCGGCTCGGCGCGTTCGCCGACGAGCACCTGCGCACGGTCGCGATCGTGGGGACCCGCCGCGCGAGCCCCGACGCGCTCGAGGTCGCGCGGGCGCTCGGGCGCGACCTCGCCCGCGCCGGGGTGCCGGTGGTCAGCGGGATGGCGCTCGGCGTCGACTCGGCCGCCCAGCGCGGCGCGCTCGACGCGGGCGGTCTCAGCGTCGCCGTCCTCGGGGGCGGGGCGGAGCGCGCCTATCCGCCGAGCAAGGAGCGGCTGCACGGCGAGCTGATCGAGCGTGGGCTGGTGCTGTCCGAGCTGCCGCCCGGTGCGCGGCCGCGCAAGTGGACGTTCCCGGCGCGCAACCGCATCATCGCCGCGCTGGGCGACCTGACCGTCGTCGTCGAGGCGGCCGAGCGGTCGGGATCGCTCATCACCGCCGAGCTCGCGATGAAGCTCGGGCGCGACGTCGCCGCGGTCCCCGGCCCGGTGCTCTCGCCGCGCACGGCCGGGACGAACGCGCTGCTGCGCGACGGCGCGATCCTCGTGCGCCACGTCGACGACGTGCTCGACGCGCTCTACGGCGCGGGCGGTGCGCCCGGGCGCGACCGCACGCACGGGGCGGGGCTCGAGCCGCGGCTCGCCGCGCTCCTCGAGGCGATCGCGTCCGGGCGAGACACGATCGCCGAGCTCGCGGAGGGCTCGGCCGACCGCGCCGCGGCGGTGCAGGTCGCGGTCACCGAGCTGGAGCTGCGGGGCCTCGTCCGCCGTGAGGCCGGCGGCCGTCTCGGGGTGGTGCTGTGACCCGCGGCGCCACGGTGGCCGCTCGGGCCGTCGAGCCGCGCCCGACGACCGACTGCGCAGACCGGCGGTTCAGCGGGAGCGCAGCGCGCGGCGGGGCTCGCGGAGGACCCAGAGCTTCGTGCGCGCGCTCGCGCCGCCCGACTCGATCCGCAGCAGGTACGTGCCCGGGGTCAGGCGCCTGCCGCGCCGGCCCGTGGCCGCGACCGTCACGGTGTGCATGCCGGCGCGGAGGTTCAGCGCGCGGCTGGTGTGCGGCCGGTAGATCCCCGGGGCGCGCTTGCCGTTCGGCTGCGGGACGCCGCGGGCCGGCGGGCACTTCGCCACGCCGCGCTTGCCGGTCAGGCGCTGGAGGCGGAAGCGGACCCGGCCGGGCTGCGCGAGCCGGAAGCGGACCCTCATCGTGCGCCCCTGCGCGATCCGCGCCCGCAGGCCGGGCGCACGCAGGCACCGCGGCGTCACGGACACCCGGGCGATCCTCTGGCCCGACGCGCCGGTCCCGGCGCGCGGAGTCTCGGCCGGCGCGGCGGGCGCCTCCGGGGGCGGCGCGGGCGCCACGACGAGCCGCGCGGTGACCGGCGCGCTGCTCGCGCCGTCGTCGTCGGACGCGACGAGCCGGAGGGTCCGGGCGCCCGGCTCCGCGTACGTGTGCGTCACCGTCTGCGCGCTGCCGCCTCGGACCGTCGACCTCGTCCCGTCGCCCCAGTCGAGGACGCCGGTGAGCTCGTCGGCGCCAACGTCGTCGAGGTCGACACGGACCGCGACCGGGCTGCCCGCGGTCGCCTCGCCGGGAGCATCGAGCGACGCGGTCGGCGCGACGTTGCGCACGGTGATCGCGACCCCGCGCTGACGCACGCCGCCGTCCTTGTCGATCGCGGCGACGCGCACCGTGCGTGTCCCGGGGCCGTCGAGCTCGCCCGCGGGGATCGTCGCGCTCGTCGCGGTCGTGCCGGTCGCGTAGGTGATGCCGCCGATCTCGAACGTGCCGTCGTCGTCGAGGTCGTAGCCGAAGCGGATGCCGTCCGTCCGATCGGCGGTCGACGCGTCGTCGACATCGGTCACGCCGACCTGGACGGCGTCCGTCTCGGCCACCGTGGCCGGGGCAGTCAACGAGAACGTGGGCGCCGCGTTGGCGACCGTGAGCGTGCCCGGGCCGATGGTCACGGTGTCATAGCCGTCGCTCACGCGCACCGACACCGAGTACGAGCCGGGACCGTCGAGGCCGAGCGCGTCGAGCTCGTCCCACGTGAGGAACGGCGTGGCGCCCGTCGCGTCCGTGTACGTGCCGTCGCCGTTCACATCCCAGGCGTAGGTCAGCGGATCGCCCTCGGGATCGAACACGGAGGCCGCCAGGGTCACCCCGGCGCCCTCGACCGCCGACCACGGGCTGCCGCCGAGCGCGCCCGACGGCGGCTGGTTCGGCTCGGTCGTGACCGTGATCGGGCTCGAGTAGGAGGTGCCGCCGCCGTTGACGGCATACGCCCGCACCCTGTACTCCGTGCCGCGCTCGAGGCCGCTCATCGAGCCCGTGAACGGACCCGTCCCCGCGCCGCCGTCGACATCGGTGACGCCGGCGCCGCCGCGAAACGGCGTCGGGCACGTGCAGTACACGAAGCCGCGCTCGGTGACCGTGCCGCCGCCGTCGCCGACGACGTCCGACGACAACGAGGCAGTCGTCTGCGTGACCGAGGACGACACCGGCGTGGCCACCGCCGCGAGATCCGGCGCGCGGACCGCGAAGAGGACGGCCGTCCAGCCGTTGGCCTGGAGCGGGTCCGGGGACGTCCACGACCAGGTCATCTGGGTCGCCGGGCCGGCGGTGAGCATCCCCAGCACCCTCAGCGGCCCGTCGCGCGTGTCGTCCCCCGTGTCGTCGGAGCCCCAGCCGGTGGCGCCCGGGGTCGCCGTCAGATCCGTCATGGTGGTGTCGTCGGCTCCCGTCAGCACACCGACGAACTGGTCGACGGACCGGACGGTGGACGTGAGGGCGAGCGTGGCGGTCGTCGCCGTCGAGTTGCCGGCGCCGGTCACCGGCTGCACGACCGGGTCCGTCCGGTGCACGTCGCCGAACCGCAGGATCGCCACGCGGGTGGGCGTGGACGCCGAGTAGGTCACGTCGATCTTCCCGTCCGTGAGATCCGGGTTCTGGAGGGTCCACACTTCCGTGCGCGTCCCGAACCCGGCCCGGGACGCCTGCTGGGTGAACGCCTGCCCGCGATGCGACACGGAGGTGACCGTGCTGCTCTCGGCAATCGAGAACACCACGGCCCAGAGCTGATCCGGCTCCGCGTCCACCGTGGGGAAGGTCACGCTGAATGCGGAGACGCCGGGGTGAGCTGCCTGCATGCCGCTGAGCAGAGTGACCCTCGCCGACGCCCCGCTCGGGACGGTGACGAGTGCGAGCACGGCGAGCAGGACGGCGCGACGCATCGCTGCGCCGAGCCTACGTAGCACCGGAATCCGGCCGTCGATTGTTGGCGCGTCCGCGCTCTACGGCACGGTGCGCGACGAGCGGGCGTGACGCGGCGCGAGCCCTAGGCTGTTGGTCGATGCCCAGACCCGTTCCCGTCGTCCTGTCGATTGCGGGCTCGGACTCCGGCGGCGGCGCCGGGATCCAGGCCGACCTGAAGGCGTTCGCGCGCGCCGGCGTGCACGGCGCGACGGCGATCACCGCGATCACGGTGCAGAACACCGTCGGTGTCACCGGCGTCCATCCCGTGCCGACCCCGGTCATCCAGGAGCAGGTCCGCGTCGTGGCCGAGGACCTCGGCGTCGACGCGGTGAAGATCGGGATGCTCGGCGACGCCCCGACGATCCGGGTGGTCGCCGAGGTCCTCGACGAGCTGCCCGACGGGACCCCGGTCGTGCTCGACCCGGTCATGATCGCCGAGTCCGGCGCGCGGCTGCTCGCCGAGGACGCCCAGCGCGCGCTCGCCACCGAGCTCGTCCCGCGCGCGACGGCCATCACGCCGAACGTCCCCGAGGCGCGCGCGCTCACCGGCGAGCCCGAGGACGCCTCCGCGGAGGCGCTGCTCGGTGCGCTGCACGCGCTCGGGCCGCGGTACGTCATCCTCACCGGCGGGCACCGCGAGGAGGCGACCGACCTCGTCTACGACGGCGCGACGATCACCGCGATCCCCGGCGAGCGCCACCCCGACGGCGCCGCGCACGGGTCCGGCTGCACGCACTCGAGCACGCTCGCGGCACACCTCGCGCTGGGCGAGGACATCCTCACCGCCGCACGCGCCGCGAAGGAGGTCGCCGCCGGCGCCGTCCGTGACGGGCTGCGCGAGCTGGGGGAGGGCGCCGGGCCCGTCGACGTGTTCGGCCTGCGCCGCGGCGCGCCGCAGATCACGCCGCCCGCCGGCCCTGCCGACGTCACGCCCGGCGCGCCGAGGACCCACGCCTGACCTCCCGGCGCGACGCGCATCGACGCCTGCACGGCGGGCACCGAGACACCCACGGCCGGCCGCCCGGCCGGACAGCCGACCAGTTGGCGCCAGGCCCCCCGCGGCTGTGCCGGAACGGCGCAGGAACCCGCGCAGCGGTCTGCCGCAGCGGCCGGGGCGCCCACGCCGCTTTGCCATAATCGCTCGCGTGAAGTTCCTCCGCATGAAGCCGGGGCACGGCGAGGTGCTCATCGCCGAAGGCGACCCCGAGGTCACCGAGGAGGAGCGCGAGCTGATCGAGGCGTTCCGCGCGCAGCTCGATCTCGGGATGTGGGCGGCGGTGCCCCTCACGTGCTCGGCCGGCCGCCGCGAGGCCCAGATGGTCAAGTCGTTCGAGGAGATCCCGCGCGACGCGGACCGCGTGATCTTCTTCCCCCGCGCGGCCGGCGGCTGCTGACGCTCTCAGAGGAAGGACCCCGACCGATGCTGCTCGCCCTCAGTGCCACCGCGATCGTGATCGTGGTGCTGCTGTGGGAGGTCATGGCGCCGACCGTCGCCGAGTGGTGGGAGCGCCACCGGGCCCGCCGGGCGGTGGTGCCCGGGTTCGACCACGACCCCGGCCGCGAGCGGCGCGCCGAGCAGCGGGCGCGCCAGCTCCTGAAGTCGTGCGTCAACGAGGAGGAGTGGGCGATGTACCGCGACCTCGGATTCATCCGGGTCTGGGGCCGCGGCGGCGAGGGCGTCGAGTACGCCTACCTCATCTACCCCCACAAGCCGATCATCGCCTACCTGCCGCAGACCGGCGTGCTGCTGAACGAGTACTGCGTCGAGTTCCTCGACGAGGAACGCCCGTACGGCTCGCGGCGGCTGCCCGACTCCGACGACGTGCTCGCCAAGTGGATGGCGCTCACCGGCGACGAGCGCCGCCTCATCGACAGCGCCAACATGCACCTCCCCGGCCGCCAGGTCGACCCGAAGATGGTCCGTCGCGACCTGTGGCGGCTCAGCCAGTGGGAGCGCCGCCGGATCGCCGGCGACCGGCGCCGGGACGCCGGTCAGCTGCCGGCCTGACCGCGTACCGGCGGCGCGCATCCCTTAGCCTCCTGGGCCCGTGCCCGAGTTCGACCCCAAGCACCGCTCACGCGCCCTCACGGAAGGGCCCGCGCGCGCCCCGGCGCGCGCCTACCTGCACGGCATCGGCTTCGACGCCGAGGCCGTCAGCAAGCCGATCATCGGCGTCGCCCACTGCTGGATCGAGACGATGCCGTGCAACTTCACCCACCGCGCGCTCGCCGCCAAGGTCAAGGAAGGCATCCGCCAGGCCGGCGGCACGCCGATGGAGCTCAACACGATCGCGATCTCCGACGGCGTGACGATGGGCACCAGCGGCATGAAGACGAGCCTCGTCAGCCGCGAGGTCATCGCCGACTCGATCGAGCTCGTCGCCCGCGGTCATCTCTTCGACGCGATCGTCTGCATCGCGGGCTGCGACAAGACGATCCCCGCGGCCGTCATGGCGCTCGCCCGGCTCGACATCCCCGGGCTCATGCTCTACAGCGGCTCGATCCATCCCGGGAAGTTCCGCGGCCAGGACGTCTCGATCCTCGAGGTCTTCGAGGCCGTCGGCAAGCACGCGACCGGGGAGATGAGCGACGAGGAGCTCACCGAGCTCGAGCGCGCCGCCAGCCCCGGCGCCGGCGCCTGCGGCGGCCAGTTCACCGCGAACACGATGGCGATGGCGTTCGAGGTCATGGGCATCTCGCCGATGGGCTCGTCGATGGTGCCCGCCGAGGACGGCAGGAAGGCCCAGGTCGGCATCGACACCGGCAAGCTCGTCATGGACGTCCTCAGGCGCGGCCTGCGGCCCAGCGACGTCATCACGACGAAGAGCCTGGAGAACGCGATCCGCGCGGTCGCGACCAGCGGCGGCTCGACGAACGCGGTGCTCCACCTCCTCGCGGTCGCCCGTGAGGCGGGCGTCGAGCTGAGCATCGACGACTTCGACCGCCTCGCCCAGTCGACGCCGCTGACCTGCGACCTGCGTCCCGGCGGGCGCTACGTCGCGACCGACCTCTACGAGGCGGGCGGCGTGCCGGTGGTGGCCAAGCGCCTACAGGAGGGCGGCTACCTGCACGAGGACGCGATCACCGTCGACGGCAAGACGATCGGCGAGCACGCCGCCGCGGCGCAGGAGACGCCCGGGCAGGACGTGGTCAAGCCGATCGACGCGCCGATCAAGGAGACCGGCGGCCTGGCGATCCTGCGCGGCAACCTCGCCCCGGGCGGCTCGGTGGTCAAGCTGAGCGGCCACGAGCGCCGCCATCACCAGGGCCCGGCTCGTGTCTTCGACGGGGAGGAGGCCGCGATGCAGGCGCTCCTCGAGGGCCGCATCAAGAAGGGCGACGTCGTCGTCATCCGCGCCGAGGGCCCGGTCGGCGGCCCGGGGATGCGCGAGATGCTCGGCGTCACGGCGGCGATCAACGGCGCCGGCCTGGGCGAGCACGTCGCGCTCATCACCGACGGGCGCTTCAGCGGCGCCACCCACGGCTTCATGGCCGGCCACGTCGTGCCCGAAGCGGTCAAGGGCGGGCCGATCGCCGCGGTCAGCGACGGCGACATCATCACGATCGACGTCGACGCGCGCCGGATGGACGTCAACCTCACCGACGACGAGATCGCCGAGCGCGCCGCCGCCTACGAGCCGCCGCCGAACCCGGACACGACCGGCGTGCTGGCCAAGTACGCGGCGCTCGTCTCCGACGCGTCGGAGGGCGCGGTCACGAACCCGGCGCTCGGGCGCCGGCCGGGCCCGGTGACCGTCGAGCCCGAGGCCGGCCCGGTCTACCAGCCCGAGCCGTAGGCCGGCGTGCAGGATCGCCGGGGGCCGACCGGCCCCCGGCGGCTCAGCCGCCGCGCTCGGCGGCGGCGCGCACGCGCTCTGCCTCGGTGTCCGGCTGCTCGGCGAGGAAGCGCCGCAGGTCGGCGTTGAACCGCTCGGGCTCCTCGAGCATCGCCACGTGGCCGGCGTCCTCGTACACGACGAGGCGCGAGTCGGGGATGAGCCGGGCGAACTCGTAGGCGTCCCGCACCGGCACGAGCCGGTCGCGGCGCCCCCACACGATGAGCGTCGGCGCGCGGATGTCCGACAGCCGGTCGCGGATCGGGTAGTCGGTGAGCGCGTCGAGCGCCTGCACGAACCCGGGCTTGCCGGCGCCCTTGATCTGCTCGGCGACGAGCGCGGGATGCAGCCGCTCGGGGTGCGCGGCGACGATGTTCATGAGGAACGCGCGGCCGCGCGGTCGGCGGACCATCCAGTCGGCCTGGGCGAGGATGTGGCCGGTGACGTGCTGGGCGAGGTTCTCGGTCACCTCGAGCAGCCGCAGGATCCGCTCGTTGCGCTGGTGCTCGACGCTCAGGCCGGCGGCGCTGACGAGCACGAGGCGCTCGACCCGGTGCGGGAAGCGGATCGCGGTCTCGAGGGCGATGAACCCGCCCATCGAGTTGCCGACGACCGCGGCGCCGCCGATCCCGAGGACGTCGAAGAGCCGGTCGAGCCACCGGCCGTAGCCGGGGATCGTGATCTTCTCGCGCGGCATCGGCGACTCGCCGAAGCCGGGCAGGTCGACCGCGACGACACGGTGGTCGCGCGCGAACTCGGGGATGTTCTCGAGCCAGTTCTGCCAGCAGCCGCTGAGGCCGTGGACGAAGATGAGCGGCGGGCCGGACCCGATCTCGATGACGTTCGCCGGGACGCCGTCGACGATGACCCAACGCTGGTGGTCACGCCAGGGGATGTCCATCCAGGCGCGACGGCGCTCTGCGACCATGGCTCTGGTTCATAGCGCATGAAGATCGCCATCGACATCGACTCCACCCTCCACGACTACTGGCCGCTGCTCGCGGCGGCGGCCGAGCGGCGCTTCGGTGTGCGCCTGCCCTACGAGGAGCAGCTCACGTGGGAGATCGACCGGCTGCACCCCGAGCAGCTCCGGGTCTGCGTCGCCGACACCCACGCGCCGGACGCCGTCCTGACCGCCGAGCCGTACCCCGGCGCCGTCGAGGTCGTCCGCGCCTGGCACGAGGCCGGGCACTGGATCCACATCACCAGCCACCGCTCGACCGACGCGCACGAGGCGACCGCGCGGTGGCTGGAGCGCATCGGGCTGCCCTACGACGATCTGCACTGCTCACAGGACAAGATCGCCCGGGCGTCCGAGCTCGGCATCGACGTCCTCGTCGACGACAGCCCGGTGAACCTCGTCCGGGCGCTCGAGGCGGGCATGACCGCGGCGACGCTCCTGCACCCCTGGAACCGGGACGTCGCGGCCGCCGAGGACATCGTCGCGGCCGACGACTGGCCCGGCCTCGCGCGTCGCCTCGAGCCGGTCCTCGGCTGACGCGGCGGGCGGCGCGGAGCCGCTCGTCGATCACGGACCGCGATCGCGGCGCGCACGACGCCGAGTTGACGCGGGGTCGTCGCTTCGGGTATCTCCCTGCACTGCGTGCGTTCGCGGGCCTTCATCGGGGTGGCGGTAGCGCTCCTGCTGCTCGTGGCGGGGGCCGTGGGCGTCTACGCGTACGACAGCAGCCGCGAGGACACGATCGCCTCCGGCGTCAGCGTCGCCGGCGTGGCGATCGGAGGGCTGGACCGCGCCGAGGCCGAGGCGCGGCTGCGCGAGCAGCTCGCCAGGCCGCTCACCGAGCCGGTCGTCGTCCGCAGTCGCGGCCGGCGCTTCACGCTGACCGGCAAGGTCGCCCGCATGCGGGTCGACGTGAAGGCGATGGTCGACCAGGCGCTCGCCCGCAGCCGCGACGGGAACGTCCTGACCCGAACGGTCCGCGGTCTGACCGGCGGCGAGGTCGACGCCGACATCGAGCCGGAGGTCGAGTACTCCGAGCGTGCGGTCAGGCGGCTCGTGGCGCGGGTCGCCCGCAAGATCGACCGCCCGCCGCGGGATGCGCGCGTGCGCTTCAGCGGCGACGGCGTCGAGCCGGTCAGCGGCCGGTCGGGCCTGAAGGTCGACCGCGCCGACCTGGCCGAGCGCGTCCGCGGCGCGCTCGTCTCGCCCGACCCGGGCGACCGGCTCGTGACGGCGAAGGTCGCGACGACCAAGCCCGAGGTCACGACCGCCGAGCTGCGCAAGCGCTACCCCACGGTCATCACGATCAACCGCGCCGCCTACCGCTTGCGGCTGTTCAAGAACCTCCGGCTCGAGGCGGAGTACCCGATCGCGGTCGGGCAGGTCGGCCTGGAGACGCCCGCCGGCCTGTACGACATCCAGAACAAGGCGATCGACCCCGCCTGGCACGTGCCGCACTCGGCCTGGGCGGGCGACCTCGCCGGCCAGGTCATCCCCGGCGGCGTGCCCGAGAACCCGCTGAAGGCACGGTGGATGGGGATCTACGACGGCGCCGGCATCCACGGCACCGACGCGCGCGGCTCGATCGGCACGAACGCCTCGCACGGCTGCATCCGCATGCTCGTCGAGGACGTCATCGAGCTCTACGACCAGGTCGAGGTCGGGGCGCCGGTCTACATCGCCTGAGGGGCCTCGATCTCGGCGACCGGCACCTCCTCCCATCCCCGCTCGAGGAGGGAGGCGTAATGGTCGCTGTGTCGAAGGACCAGTGCGCCGATGTACACCCCCTTCTCCTTCCGGCGCAGGACCGCGTACCACATCGTCGTCGCGTCGTTCGTGCCCTGGATGCGGTGCCACGGCCGGGGCGGCGGCTCGACCCCGTTCGTGATCCCGGCCTCGACGAGCTGACGGTGCGTGGCGATGCGACCGGTCGAGGTGTCGATGAAGAAGACGGCCATCGCCGGCGAGGCTAGCGGCGACGTGCCGCCCGACCTCGGCTGGACCGAGGCGCTGCGGCTCTTCGAGGCCGATCTGCGCCGCCGCGGCTCGGCCGAGAAGACGCTGCGCGCGTACGGCGTCGACCTGCGCCAGCTCGCCTCGTGGGCGCGCATGTCCGGGCTCCGGCCCGAGCAGATCGACCAGCGGGCGCTGCGCCGCTACGCGGCGCGCCTGGGGGACACGCGCCCGGCGCCGACGACCGTCGCGCGCAAGCTCGCCGCGATCCGGGCGTTCTTCCGCGTGCTGCGCGAGCACGGGCTCATCGCCCAGAACCCCGCCGACCTGCTGCCGGCGCCGAAGAAGCCGCAGCGGCTGCCGCGGGCGCTCAAGCCGTCGGAGGTCGCGGCGCTGCTGGACCGGATCCCGCAGTCCGCGCCGCTGGAGATGCGCGACCGGGCGATCTTCGAGCTCGCCTACGCGTGCGGCCTGCGCGCCGAGGAGATCGTGCGCCTGGACGTCGGTTCGATCGACTTCGACGCAGAGCAGGTGCGGGTCGAGGGCAAGGGCGGCAAGACGCGGATGGTCCCGGTGGGGGAGGCGGCGCTGCGCGCGCTCGGCCGCTACCTCGAGCGCGCCCGCCACGCGCTCGCCGCCGGGGACGGCGAGACCGCGCTGTTCCTGTCGAAGTCCGGCCGCCGACTGTCGACCGGAGACGTCCGCCGGCGCCTGCGAACGTGGGAGCGTCAGGCGGCCATCCAGGGCGGCATCTCGCCACACGTCTTGCGGCACAGCTTCGCCACTCATCTTCTCGAGGGAGGTGCCGACCTAAGGGCTATCCAGGAACTGCTCGGACATGCTTCCTTGTCGACGACCCAGATCTACACCCGGGTAGACTCGGCGCGGCTCAAGACCGCCTACTCGCGCAGCCATCCCCGAGCGTAGGCTCGGCACCGTTTTGGAGACCAACGTCAAGGCCATCGAACTGCGGGACCTGTGGCGCCGTTACAAGGCGACGCAGGACGACAAGGCGCGAGAGCGCCTCGTCGTCGCCTATTCGCCGCTCGTCAAGTACGTGGCGGGCCGGATGGCGTCAGGGCTGCCCGCGCACGTCGAGGAGGCCGACCTCATCTCGTACGGCCTCGTCGGGCTGATCAGCGCGATCCAGCGCTTCGAGCCCGAGCGTGACATCAAGTTCGAGACCTACGCGATCACGCGGATCAAGGGCGCGATCATCGACGAGCTGCGGTCGCTGGACTGGGTCCCGCGGTCGGTCCGCTCGCGCGCCCGCGACATCGAGCGCGCCAACTCCAAGCTCGAGCACCAGCTCCAGCGCGCCCCCACCGACGAGGAGATGGCGGCCGAGCTGGACATGACCGTCGAGGAGTTCCAGGAGGCGCTGCTGCAGATCTCCAACTCGACGGTCGCCGCGCTCGACGAGCTGTGGACGGTCTCGGACGCCAGCGGCGACCAGGTCTCGCTGCTCGACACGCTCCAGGACCCGGACGCGCCGGACCCGTCGGAGGTCATGGACGCGACCGACATGAAGGACCGGGTCGCCGACGCGATCGCCCGGCTGCCCGAGCGCGAGAAGCTCGTCGTCGCCCTCTACTACTACGAGAACCTGACGCTCCGCGAGATCGGCGAGGTGCTCGGCGTCACCGAGTCCCGCGTCTCGCAGCTGCACACGAAGGCGGTCCTCCGCCTCCGCAGCCGCCTGACCGGCGACGGGTGAGCCGCGGTCTGGCGAATCGTGCGATTCGCCGCTAAGGTCGCGCTCCTGTCATCGACCGGGAGGAGGTCAGGTCATGCACCACCGTGCAGACCGCATCCGCAACGTCGCCCTGGTAGGTCACCGCGGGAGCGGGAAGACGTCGCTGAACGAGGCGCTCCTGTTCCAGGCCGGCGCGATCAACCGGCTCGGCACGATCCAGGACGGCACGACGGTCTCCGACGCCGAGCCCGACGAGCAGCAGCGGCAGATGTCGATCTCGGCCTCGCTCAGCTCGTTCGAATGGCAGGACCGCAAGATCAACCTCCTCGACACGCCCGGCGAGCCCAGCTTCGTCGCCGACGCCCTGGGCGCGCTGCGGGTGTGCGAGTCGGCGGTCTTCGTGGTGAACGGGGTGATGGGGGTCGAGGTCAACACCCACCGCCTCTGGCAGCGCGCCGAGGAGCTCGACATCGCGCGGCTGATCTTCGTGAACATGCTCGACCGCGAGCGGGCCGACTTCTTCCGCACGCTCGAGTCGCTCAAGGCCGCGTTCGGGCGGCACGTCGTGGCGACCGAGATCCCGATCGGGTCCGAGCACGACGTCCGCGGCGTGATCGACCTCGTCGACATGAAGGCCTACGAGTACGACGGGGCCGCCCGCGACAACTGCCGCGAGATCCCGATCCCCGACGACCTGCGCCCGCAGGCCGAGCAGTACCGCGAGCAGCTGATGGACGAGGTCTCCGAGGTGTCCGAGGCGCTCATGGAGCGCTACCTCGAGGGCGAGGAGATCTCGCACGAGGAGATCGTCACCGCCCTGAAGGACGGCACGAACCACGGCGACATCTTCCCGGTCACGTGCGGCGTGGCGACGCAGAACCTCGGGACGAACCGGCTGCTGGACGCGATCGTCGAGGACCTCCCGTCGCCGGTCAAGCACGGCGCGCTCGAGCTGCCGGACATCACGCTCGAGCCCGTCGAGGACAAGCCGCTGTACGCCTACGTCTTCAAGACCAAGGCCGACCCGTTCGCCGGGCGCATCAACCTCTTCCGGGTCTACCAGGGCGTCCTGAAGGGCGACTCGCAGGTGCTCAACACCCGCGCGCACACCAAGGAGCGCATCGGCCACCTCGACGCCGAGGTCGGCCCGGGCGACATCGGCGCGGTCGCCAAGCTCAAGGAGACCCGCGCGGGCGACTGGCTCGCCGACCGCGACGAGCCGATCGAGATGCCGCAGATCAAGCTCCCCGCGCCGGTGATGGCGTTCGCGATGACGCCGAAGAGCAAGGGCGACGAGGACAAGGTCTTCACCGCGCTGCGCCGCCTGCAGGAGGAGGACCCGACGATCGACCTGCACCGCGACCCGCAGACCGGGGAGCAGATCGTCGCCGGCCTGTCGCAGATGCACGTCGAGGTGATCGTCGACCGGATGCGCGAGCGGTTCGGCGCCGAGGTCGAGCTCAAGCCGCCGCGGGTGCCCTACCAGGAGGCGATCCGCAAGCCGGCGAAGGGCCACGGGCGCCACAAGAAGCAGAGCGGCGGCCGCGGCCAGTTCGGCGACTGCCACATCACGATCGAGCCGCTCGACGACGGCCAGTTCGAGTTCGTCGACGAGATCAAGGGCGGCGTCATCCCCGGCTCGTTCATCCCGGCGGTCGAGAAGGGCGTGCTGGACGCGATGGAGCACGGCCCGGTCGCCGGCTTCCCGCTCAAGGGCGTGCGGGTCCGCCTCCAGGACGGCCAGTACCACTCGGTCGACTCGTCCGAGCAGGCGTTCCGGACGGCCGGCTCGCTGGCGATGAAGGAGGCGATGGCGCAGGCCTCGCCGACGCTGCTCGAGCCGATCATGCTCGTCACGCTGTCGGTGCCCGAGGAGTCGGTCGGCGACGTCATCGGCGACCTGAACAGCCGGCGCGGGCGGCCGCAGGGCATGGAGCCCGCCGGCCTGATGACCGAGATCAAGGCCGAGGTGCCGATGGCCGAGATGCTCACCTACGCACCGGATCTCCGCGCGCTGACGGGCGGTCAGGGGGACTACACGATGGAGTTCCTGCGGTACGAGGAGGTCCCCGCGCACCTGGCCCAGAAGGTCATCGAGGCCGCCCGGGCCGAGGAAGGCGCGGCAGCCTGAAACACCCCGTGCACGCCCCGAGGTCCTTCTATCCTCGGGGCGTGGCCCGGAAGTCGATCACGACCTCGCACGCCGCCGTCGCGTGCGACGTCTGCGGCCGGACGCTGTTGCGCGGGGAGCAGGCCGACGTGTTCCTCGTCGGCGGCGCGCGGCGCATGGTGTGCGATCTGTGCACCGCTCGCGCGACCCACGAAGGGTGGATCCGCGAGGGCATGGACCTCGGGCCGTCGCGCCGCGCCGGCGAGGGCCGGCGGCGGTCGCTACTGGGGCGCCTGCGCGGCGGCCGGCGCGAGACCAACGGCCACGACCCGCTCCCGCCCGGCGGGGGCGAGCGCCTGTACGAGCGCGACGCATCCGCCGAGCCCGAGCCCGAGCCGCGGCGCGCGCCCGCCCCGCCGGCCGAGCCGGCCTACGAGCCGCCGCGCGAGCCGCGCCACGTCCACGCGGTGCCGACGAACGCCGAGCTGAAGATGGCCCGGGCGATCGAGGTGTTCAACGCCTCCGAGCATCCGCGGACGGTCGCCGGCGTCGCCCGCTCGCTCGGCGCGCCGCTCGTCGCCGTGCGCCCGTCGCCGACCGAGGGCAGCGTCGTCGGGATCACCGTCGCGTGGGAGCTGTCCTGGTACCGCTACGAGGTCGACCTCGCCGACGAGGCCTCGGGCGTGCGCGTCATCGCGCAGGGCACGGAGCTGTCCGAGCTCGACGAGGCCGACCGCACCGCGAACGCCGCCGCCGACGAGCGTGGCGAGCTGGCGCTCGGCGGCTGACCGCCGGACCGGGTCGGCCGCCGTGCCGCGGCAGGTACAGTCTTCTCACCGATGATCTACTGCGTGGTGCCGCAAGAGCTCGCTCCGGAGCTCTACGACAAGCTCTCGAGCTACTACGCCGACGACCCGAACGTCGAGGTCATCATCGACCGCCGCAAGGGCGAGCGCCGCAGCGACGGCGCCGAGACCGCCGCCGACCGCGACGCCCGCACGATCCGTGATCGCCGCCGCGCGCGCGTCCCGGGCGAGTTCCCGCCGATCGAGACCGAGTAGGGCCCGCCGGCCGTGAAGGTCGGGGCCGAGCGCCGGGAGGCGCTGCGCGAGGCGCTCGAGCGCTCGGGGGCCGAGCGGCGCGAGGCGAAGGGCAGCGGCGAGGTCTGGCGCTACACGCTCGGCACCGGGCACGTGACGCTGTGGCGGACCGGCACCGTGCACGTGTCGGGCAAGGGGGAGGACGCCGAGCTGCTGCGGCGCCTGGTCGAGGAGTTCGCGGTCCCCGACCGGGTCGCCGACGAGCAGCTCCCGCACGACCTGCCCCGCGACGCGGCGTGGGCCGGCGTCGACGAGTCGGGCAAGGGCGACTACTTCGGCCCGCTCGTCAGCGCGGCCGTGGTCGTCGGCCCGCACGAGGCCGCCGAGCTCGCGGCCGCCGGCGTCCAGGACTCCAAGCGGCTGACGGACGGGCGCGTCGCGCGGCTCGCGCCGCTCGTGCGCGAGCACGGCCGCTGGGCGGTGACGACGATCGCGCCGCCCGAGTACAACGCCCACTACGAGGACGCCCGCGCGCAGGGGATGCGGCTCAACCAGATCCTGGCGTGGGCGCACGTGCGGACGCTGCGGACGCTGCTCGACCGCGGGGTCGAGCCCGCCTACGCGATCGTCGACCAGTTCGCCGACCGGAAGGTCGTCGAGCAGGCGGCCGAGGGCCACACCGGCACGCTGCGGATCGTCCAGTTCCCGCGCGCCGAGGCCGACGTCGCCGTCGCGGCGGCCTCGATCCTGGCCCGCGAGCGGTTCCTCGGGTGGCTGCGCGAGGCGTCCGAGCGGGTCGGCGTCGAGCTGCCCAAGGGGGCCTCGGACGCGGTCGTCGCGGCGGCGCGCGAGGTGGTCGAGCGACACGGGCGCGAGGCGCTGGCGAGCGTGGCCAAGCTCCACTTCGCGACGACCGCCAAGGTGCTCGACCCGGACGCCTGAGCTACCCGAGGTGGCCCTCGGCCCGCAGCCACGCCACGGTGCGGTCGAGCCCCTCGTCGAGCGCCACCTGCGGGCGCCACCCGAGCATCCGCTCGGCCTTGGCGATCGAGTACGTGCCGCGGCGCAGCATGTAGTCGACCGACCGCGGGTTGAGGTCCGGGTCGCTGCCGACGCGCTGCATCACCGCCGCGCCCGCGCGTGCGAGCGGCGCGGGGAGGGTCAGCAGCCGCACGCCGAGCTCGTCGGCGTAGCGGCCGAAGAACACGCGGTTCGGCACGCCGGTGCCGCCGCTCAGCGTGAACACCTGTCCCGCGCCCGCGTCCTGCGTCGCCGCGGCGACGATGCCGGTGACGAGATCGTCGACGTAGACCGGGGAGAAGATGCCGCGGCCGCCGTCGGGCAGCGTGAAGCGGCGCGCGCGGATGAGCTTGACCGGCAGCACCGCCCACGCCCCGCTGCCCGGGCCGTACACGTCACCGGGCCGCACGATCGTCACCTGGACGCGCCCCTCGGCGTGCGCCTGGAGGACGAGCTGCTCGGAGGCGATCTTCGTGTCGCCGTAGGGGATCCCGATCGGCCGCACCGGGTCTCGCTCGGTCACGCCGTCGGGGAAGTCGACGCCGAACACCACGACCGACGAGACGTGCAGGAGCCGTGACGCGCCGCCGTCGGCGGCCGCGTCGACGACGTTGCGCGTGCCGGCGACGTTCGCCCGCCACACCGCGACGGGATCGTCGACGCGCAGCGACACGACCGCCGCGGTGTGGACGACGAGATCGCAGCCGGCGGCGTGCCGCTGCCACGCCCCGGGCACGGTGATGTCGCCGGCGACGACGCCGGCGCCGGGGTCGGCGGCCAGGTCCACGCCCCGCACCTCGGCTCCGCCGGCGCGCAGCCGGGCGGCGAGCGCCCGCCCGATGAACCCCGACGCGCCAGTGATGAAGACCCGCATAGGACGGCGCAGCTTGCCATCTCCCGGTAGGGTTGGGCCGTCCGATGCCGGCACGCGACCTGAAGCTCATGCTGATCGCCACCGCCCTGTTCCTGGGGCTGGCGGCCGGCGTGTGCCTCGGCGGCGTGCACGAGGACGTGCTGCTGCTCGCGCCGGTGCTCGTGCTCGCCGTGCCGCTCCTCGGCGGCCGGTACCTCGGTGAGGACGCGATCCACCGCCTCGCGGTCGCCTACCGCGCCCGGCACCGGCGCGCGCCGGCGGCGCTCGCGTCGCGGGCGCTGCGCCGCACCCCGCGCGCGTTCCTGCGCAGCGGGCGGCTCATCGCGTGCGCGCACACGTGCAGGCCCCCGCCGGCGGCCGTCCCCGCCGCCTGCATCCAGGCCTAGCCGCCCCGGCACGCGCACTGCGGCCGGGGCCTGTCGTGCACCCGATCAGCAGTGAGGAGGACCAGTTCCATGCGCCGTACGGCGCTGCTGGCGATCGCCCTGGCCTGGGCGCTCGCCGCTCCCGCCAACGCCCATCAGGGCGACCCGAACTTCGAGTCGATCGTGACCGCCGTCGACGGCGCGCCCGGCGTCAAGGCCGAGGTGCTCGGCGGCGACGACCGCGTGCTCATCGTCAACACGAGCGACGAGACCGTCGTGGTCGCCGGCTACGACGGAGAGCCGTACGCCCGCGTGCGCGGCGACGGCACCGTCGAGGTCAACCGGCGATCGCCCGCGACCTACCTCAACGACGACCGCTACGGCGAGGTCCAGGTGCCCGCCGAGGCGAGCAAGGACGCCGAGCCGCGCTGGGAGGTCGTCGGCCACAACGGCCGCTTCGAGTTCCACGACCACCGCATGCACTGGATGTCGCGGACGCGCCCGCCGCAGGTGCACGACGAGACCGAGCGCACCCGGATCTTCGACTGGACGGTCCCGCTGCGCGTCGGCGAGCGGACCGCGGCGATCCGCGGGACGCTGTGGTGGCGCGGCACCGGCGACGGCGGCGCGCCCGTCGCCGCGTTCGCCGGGCTCGGCGTGTTCGCGCTGCTGGGCGCGGTCGCGGTCGTCGTGGTGCGCCGGCGGCGCCGCGCGGCGGCCGGCGGCGCGGAGCCCGGCGCCGAGGGAGCCGGCGAGGCGTGGTGAGGCTCGCCCTCCTGACCGTCGCGCTGCTCGCCGCGCTCGCGCCGGCCGCCCACGCGCACGCGATCCTCACCGGCTCGGAGCCCGCGAGGGGCGCCGCGCTCGAGCGGGCCCCGGACGAGGTGACCTTCCGCTTCAACGAGCCGATCGAGGCGAGCTTCGGCGCGCTGCGCGTGTACGACGCCTCCGGCGAGCGGATCGACGACGGCCGGATGCGCCGGCCCGGCGGGCGCTCGGACGCCGTCGCCGTCGGCCTGCACGACGGGGTCGGCAGCGGCCGCTACACGGCGACCTACCGCGTCGTGTCGGCCGACAGCCACCCGGTGTCCGGCGGGTTCGTCTTCACCGTCGGGTCCGGCGCCGCCGCGCCCGCCGCCTCGGTCTCCGACCTGCTCGAGGACACCGAGGCGGGCGCGGTGACGAAGGCCGGCTTCGGCGTCGTGCGCGCCGCCGGGTACGCGGCGGCCGCCGCCGCGATCGGCGCGCTCGCGTTGCTGCTCGTCGTGTGGGCGCCCGCGCTGGCCGGCGTCGCGGGCGCCGGCCAGGGGTGGCTGGAGGCCTCGGGCGCGATGGCGCGCCGGGCCGGGCGCGTCCTGGCCTGCGCGACCGTCGCGGGCGTGCTGAGCGCTGCGCTCGCGCTCGTCTTCCAGGGGGCGCTCGCGGCGGGCACGTCGGTCTGGGCGGCGCTCGACCCGTCGGTGGTCGACGAGGTGCTCAGCACGCGGTTCGGCACCGTGACGCTCGTCCGGCTGCTCGCGTGGGTGGCGTTCGGCGCGGTCGTGCTCGCCGCGTTCGGCCGGCGCCGCGCGGCCGGCGCGTTGCGCCCGGCGACGCTCGGCGCCGCGGGCCTTGCCCCGGCGCGGGCGATGCCGCCGGCCGCGGTCGCCGCCGCCGCGGCGGCGCTGCTCGCGATCGCGGCCTCGTTCGGCCTCGGCGGCCACGCCGGCAGCACCGGCCCGACCGCGCTGCTCGTCCCCGCCGACACGCTGCACGTCGTCGCGATGGGCACGTGGATCGGCGGGCTGGTGCTGCTTCTCGCCGCGGTGCCGGCGGCGACGCGCCGGCTGGCCGAGGGCGAGCGGACACGCCTGCTCGCGGCGGTGCTGGTCCGCTTCTCGCCGCTCGCGGTCGCCGCGGTCGCGACGCTCGTCGTGACCGGGACCGCCCAGGCCGTCGTGCATCTCGGCGCGGTCGACGACCTGTGGGAGACCGCGTTCGGCCGCTCGATCGCGATCAAGGTCGTCCTCCTCGGCGGCCTGGTCGCCCTCGGCTACGTCAACCGGCGGCGGCTGACGCCGCGCCTGCGCGAGCTCGCCGACCGGGGCGAGGCGCCGGGGCGCCCCGGGCGCCGCCTGCGCACCGCGCTGCGCGCCGAGATCGCGCTCGCCGCCGCTGTGCTCGGCGTCACCGCCGCGCTCGTCAGCTACGCGCCGGCGTCGGGCGGCGACGACCTGCTCGCGCGCTCGCTGGACCTCGGCCCGGCGAAGGCGGAGCTCACGATCGAGCCCCTCCGTGCCGGGCCGCAGGAGATCCACGTCTACCTCTTCGACCGCGAGACCGGCGCGGCGCTCGACCCGATCGACGAGTTCGGGGTCACCGCCGCGCTCCCGGACAAGGACCTCGGGCCGCTCGACCTCGGCCTGCGCAAGGCGGGCCCCGGCCACTACACGACGTCGGCGGGGACGATCTCGCCCGCCGGCGAGTGGGAGGTCGAGCTGCGCCTGCGCACCAACCGCCTCGACATCGCCACCGAGACGGTGCGGGTCGAGGTGCGCTGACAGACCCCGCTTCCGTTCCCCGACCCCGAAGGAGACACGATCCATGCACCCCAGGACCAGCCGACTGATCGCCGCCGCGACCGCCGCGGGCGCGCTCGCCGTCCCGGCCGCGGCCGGGGCGCACGTCACCGCTGCGCCCATCGGCGACGTGCCCGCCGAGGGCTACGGCAAGGTCGACTTCCGCGTCCCGCACGGCTGTGACGGGTCGCCGACCACCGCGATCACCGTGCGGCTCCCCGACAACGTCGTCGGCGCCACGCCGCAGGTCGTCCCCGGCTGGAAGATCAGCGTGAAGGAGGGCAAGCTCGCCAAGCCGGTCGAGGCGCACGGCGAGCAGATCACCGAGGGCGTGCGCGAGGTCACGTGGCGTGGCGGCCCGCTGCCCGACCACCACCTCCAGGAGTTCGGGATGAGCATCCAGACCTCCGGCAAGCCGGGCGAGAAGGCCTGGTTCAAGATCCTCCAGGAGTGCGAGCAGGGCGAGACCGCCTGGGCCGAGATCCCCGAGGACGGCGGCGAGGAGCCCGACACGCCGGCCGCCGGGATCACGCTCGCGGCCGGCGACGACCACGCCGCCGCCTCGGACGACGCGCAGGGCGCCGCCGAGCCGGCCTCCGCGCCCGCCGGCGAGAACGCCGCCGCCGTGAGCGCCGACGACCTCGACGGCAAGGCCTCCAAGGGCCTGGCGATCGGCGGCCTCGTGGTCGGCGTGGTCGGGCTCCTCGCGGGCCTGACCGGGATCACGCTCGCCGGCCGCGCCCGCCGCTCCGCGTAGCCGGGACACGGGGCGCCGCCGGCTCGGTGGCGCCCCGCGGCCGCGCGCGCGGGCGCGCCGGCCGGGCCGGCGCCTAGGACGTCTCGCCGCCGTACAGGTACTCGGCGGCGATCGCGCCCCAGTCCGCCTCCGCGCGCAGGCGGCTGAGGACGGTGGCGACGAGCGCGTGCATGCGGCGGATGAGCAGCGACGCGGGCGGGACCGTGAACTGCTCGGCCTGCCGGCGCGCCTCTGCGAGCTCCTCCGGCGTCAGGTCCCTGCCGTCGCGGCGCGGGCGGCGCGGCCCCGAGCCGCTGAACCGGTGGACGCCCGGGATCGCGTACCAGCGCAGCGCCGGTCGCATGAGCGCCATCGCCCAGCCGGGGTCGACCGCGTCGGCGCGCTCGGCGGGGATGTAGCCCGCGCGCACGAGCGCGGCCTTCAGCGCCTCGGGGTCGTCGTCGCGCACCGCCGCGGCGAGCGCGCGCTCGGCGTCCAGGTGCTCGGCGGGCACGTCGCGCAGCAGCCCGAAGTCCAGGAAGCAGACGCGCCCGTCGTCGCACAGCAGGTAGTTGCCGGGGTGCGGGTCGCCGAGCGCGATCCCGTGCCGGTAGAGCAGGTCGAAGAAGAAGCGGAAGACCTGCTCGCCGAACGCGTCGCGGGCCTCCTCGCCGAGCTGCCGGACGGCGTCGAACCGCAGCCCCTCGACGTACTCGCTGACGAGCACCCGGCGCGTCGACAGCTCGGTGTGCACGCGTGGGACCCGGGCGTAGGCGCTGCCGCGTACGAGGCGGGCGATCCGGCGCTGGTGCTGGGCCTCGAGCTCGTAGTCGAGCTCCTCGCCGATCCGTTCGCGCAGCTCGGCGAGCATCGCCCTGCCGTCCAGGCCGGGGGCCAGCCGGCGCACGAGCGGCAGCAGCAGGCCCGCGTTGCGCAGGTCGGTCTCGACCGCCTCGGCGACGCCCGGGTACTGGACCTTCACGGCGACCTGCTCGCCGTCGCGCGTGACCGCACGGTGGACCTGGCCGATCGACGCCGCGGCGAACGCCTGCTCGTCGAACTCGCGGAACGTGCGCGACAGCGGGCCGCCGAGCTCTGCGCGCAGCAGCTTCTCGAGCTTGGCGAACGGGACCGGCGGGACGTCGTCGCGCAGCGACGCCAGCCGCCGCTGCAGCGCCTCGCGCTCGTCCTCGGGGAGGCCGTCGAACTCGACGAGCGACAGCATCTGGCCGACCTTCATCGCGGCCCCGCGCATCTGGCCGAGCTGCTCGACGAGCTGGTCGACGAGCGCGGCGGCGCGCCGGGTCGACGCCTCCTCGGCGCGCTCGGGCGAGCGCACCCGGTTCGCCGCGCGCGTGCCGGCGACGCGCAGCGACTGGCCGGCCACCATGCGGCCCACCCGCGCGGTCCGCGACAGCCGCCCGGCGGGCAGCCGGCCGGCCTCGCGCGGCTCGTCCTCCGCCTCGCTCGCCATCGGTCGGGAGGGTACGGGGCGGCGGCCGGGACGCACCCCGTCCACGCGAGCGCGCCGGCCCGTCGCCGGGCCGGCGCGCCCTCGAGGGACGTCCTGCGGGGAGGTCAGGCAGGCTCGGGCGCGAGCGCCACGCCGACCGCCGGGGCCTCGGCGGCCTCGGGCTCGTCCGGGACCTCGACGCGGCGCAGCACGACGGCGGTGACGATCGCGATGCCGAGCAGCGCCAGGGCGGCCACGCCGGCGGCGACGTGCATCCCGCTCGCGAACGCGGCCTGGGCGGCGGCCAGCACGCCGTCGGGGAGCTGGGCCGCGACGCCGGTCGCGCCGCCGACCGTGTCGCGGGCCGCGTCGGCGACCTGCGGTGCGACGCCGGACGGGACCGCGTCCTGCATGTCGGCCCGGTACATCGCCGTGCCGAGGCTGCCGAGCAGCGCGATGCCGAGCGCGCCGCCGAGCTCCGCGCCGGTCTCCGAGACGCCGGAGGCCGCGCCCGCCCGCTCGGCCGGCGCGGCGCCGAGGATCATGCCCATGCCGAGCGTGACGGCCGGCGCCATGCCGATCGACATGACGACCATCGAGACGACGATCGGCCACGGACCCGAGCCCGTGTCGGCCTGGGTGATGAGCGCCATGCCGAGCGCCGAGACGGCCATGCCGAGCCCGATGACGTAGGCGGGGCGCATGAGCGGGGCGACCTTCGGCGTCAGCGTCGACACGACCATCATCGCGGCGATGCCGGGCAGGCCCAGCAGGCCGGCCTCGAGCGGCGAGAGCCCGAGGCCGAGCTGCATGAACTGCGCGGTGAACAGCGAGATGCCGTACATGACCATGGCGCCGGTGACGTTCGCGGCGATCGCGGTCGTGAACTCGCGGTTGCGGAACAGCGCGACGTCGATGAGCGGGTCCTCGAGCCGGAGCTGGCGGACCGCGAAGATCGCCCCGAGGAGCACGCCGCCGGCGACCGCCGCCACCGCCGCGGCCGTCAGGCCCTCGGTCGCGATGTCCTTCACGCCCCAGATCACGGCGAGGATCGCGGCGACCGACAGGCCCGCGCTGACGAGGTCCAGGCGGCCGGCGTCGGGCGCGCGGTACTCGGGGACGAGCCGCGGGCCGAGGACGAGCAGCGCCGCCATGACCGGCACGTTGGCGAGGAAGACCGAGCTCCAGGAGAAGAACTCGAGCAGCGTGCCGCCGACGACCGGGCCGAGGCCGGCGCCGCCGGCGAACGAGGCCAGCATCACGCCGAGCGCCGCGGTGCGCTCCTTCGGGTCGGTGAACAGCGCGGAGACGAGCGCCATCGCCGACGGCGCGAGCGTCGCGCCCGCCAGGCCCTGGATCGCCCGGGCGGCGATGAGCATCTCGGGACTCGACGACAGCGCGGCGAGCACCGACGCGGCGCCGAACGCGGCGGCGCCGGTGAGCAGCACCCGGCGCCGCCCGACCCGGTCGCCGAGCGTGCCCATCGTGATGAGCGCGCCGGCGATGAGGAAGCCGTAGATGTCGGTGATCCACAGCAGTTGAGCGCTGCTCGGATCGAGGTCGGCGGCCAGCGACGGGACGGCCAGGAACAGGACCGTCAGGTCCATCGTGACGAGCACGCACGGCAGGGCGAGGACGGCGAGCGCGATCCACTCGCGACGGCCGGCGGAGGTGGTGGTGGAGGTGGTGCTGGTGGTCTGCATGCGCCCCAGGACGGGGGAGTGCGGGAGAACTCATCGGTAGCCCTCGCGGCGTGGCGGCCGACCTGCCGTGATAGACCCGTCCGCGTGTTCTCGCCGACCGCTTCGCAGGCGACCGGGGCCGCGGGAGGGCGCGCGACCGCGCTGCTGGCCGCGACCGGCGCGGGGCTCGTGCTCGCGGCGATGGCGTTCGGCGCGATCCACATCGTCCGCGAGGACGCGGGCAGCGGCGCGGGGCTCGGCGCCGCGCTCGCGCTCCTGCCGGTGCCGGCCTACCTCGCGGTCGTGCTGTGGGTCGACCGCGTCGAGCCCGAGCCGCCGCTGCTCCTCGCCGCGGCGTTCGCCTGGGGCGCCGGCAGCGCGTTCACGATCGCCTACACGCTGAACACCGCCGGGACGCTGGTCGTCGGCGAGATCCACGGCGCACACGTCGGCGCCATCTACTTCCAGTCGGTGTCGGCGCCGGTCGTCGAGGAGACGCTGAAGGCGCTGCCGCTCTTCGCGCTGCTCGCGTTCGCACACGACCGCATCGACGGGCCGGTCGACGGCGTCGTGTACGCGGCGGTCGCGGCGCTCGGGTTCGCGACGACGGAGAACGCGCTGTACTACGGCCGCGCGGCTGTCGAGGGCGGCCTGCCCGAGGCGCTCGACCGCTTCATCCTGCGCGGCGTGTGGAACCCGGCGATGCATCCGATGTGCACGGCCGCGACCGGCATCGGCGTCGCCTACGCGGCGGTCCGGCGCGGGCGGGTGCGGCTGCTCGCGGCGGCGGCCGGGCTCGGCTTCGCGATCGTGCTCCACAGCGCCTGGAACACCTCGATCACCGTCGGCTGGTACCCGGTCGTCTACTACGCCCTGTTCATGCCGCTGCTCGCCGCGCTGGCGGCGATCGTCGTCGCGGTCCGGGCACGCGACACGCGGGTCCTGGCGGCCCACCTGCCGGCCGCGCTCGGCCGCGAGCGCGTCGAGGCCGAGCTGGGCTCGCCGGCGGGCCGCCGCGCCCTTCGGGCGGTCGCGCGACGGCGGGGCGGCGCGAGCGGCCGGCGCCTGGCGATCGCGTACGAGCGGACGGCGATCGAGCTCGCGTTCCTCGAGCGGCGCGTCGCCCTCGGGCATCGCCGCGCCGACCCGGACGGCGCGCGGCGCCGCGCGCTGCGCGACCGCTTCCTCGCGCTCGAGGCCGAGCTGCGCCGCCTGCAGATCCTCGGCGCCGCCGGCCCGGTCGTCGCGGCGCACGGTCCGCTCGTGCACAGGGAGAGGCTGCGGGTCTGGTTCGGCGTGTCGCTCGAGCGTGACCTCGTCGTGCACGTCAGCAACACGGGCGGCCGGCCGCTGGTGGTCGAGGAGATCGCGCTGGCCGGCCCGCCGTGGCGTCGCGGGGAGCCGGTCACGCTGCTGCCGGCACCGGTCGCGCTCGTCCCCGGCGGCCGCGCGTCGCGGATCGTGCCGGCGCGCACGGTCGTCGGGCACGCCCGGTCCGGCCGGCGCTGGGTGTACGCCCGCACCGAGCGCGGGCGGTCGCGGGCGCGGCGCATCCCGCCCGGCGTGCTCGACCACCTCTCGCGCGATCCCGACCGGGCGGGATCGCCGCCGCCCGGGCGGTGACGGCTCCCGCGCCCGCGGACGCGTACGATCGCCCGTCTCGGCCGTGACCCTCGTCCTGTGGCTGCTCTTCCTCGTCCCGCTCGCGCTCGGGCTGACCGTGCAGGCGCTGCTGCGCTCCGTCTTCATGCGCTACCGGGCGGTGCCGAACCGCCTGCGCGTCACCGGCGCCGAGGCGGCGCGGGCGCTGCTCGACGCGCGCGGGCTGTGGCGGGTGCGGATCGAGCTGACGCCGGGCACGCTCACCGACCACTACGACGGCGACACGCTGACGCTGCGCCTCTCGCCGCCGATCGCCGCCGAGCGCAGCATCGCGGCGCTCGGCATCGCCGCGCACGAGGTCTCGCACGCCTACCAGCACGCCGAGGGCGACAACGCCTACCAGTGGCGGCGCACGATCGGCGAGCCGCTCGCCCGCTTCGCGCCGTTCTCGGGCTTCGTGTTCATCGGCGGGTTCTGGTTCGGCAGCCCGCTCCTGATGGCGCTGGCGCTCGCGTACGCGGCCGGGCTCGTCCTGTTCGCGCTCGCCACGCTGCCGGTGGAGCTGGGCGCGAGCCGCCGCGCGCTGCACCTGCTGCGCGCGACGCGGCTCGTCGATCCCGCCGAGGCGTGGGGCGTGCGGTGGGTGCTCGGGGCGGCGGCGCTGACCTACGTCGTCGGGCTGCTCGACCGGCTCGGGCTGTTCTTCGCCCTCGTCGTGCTCGCCGAGGCGCTGCGCAGCGCGGCGACGTGAGCGCTACCGGGCGGGCGTGGCGGCCGTGACGTCGCCGAGCAGCTCGAGCGAGCGCAGCCGCGACGCGACGCTGTCGCCCTGGTGGACGACCATGACCTCGTCGGCATCCGCGTGCGCGCGGAAGCGCTCGAGCTCGGCGCGGACGTGGTCCGGCCGTCCGGCCGCCGTGTACGTGAGCATCTCGTCGACGTGGCGGGCCTGCGGCGAGGCGAGGATCGCGTCGAGCTCCTCGTCGGTCAGGCGCCGGCCGGGCCGCTTGAACAGCCCGCGGGCGAACGTGCGCCGGCGCGTCTCGAGCTGGGCGCGGGCGGTCTGTTCGTCGTCGGCCGCGACGACGTTGAAGCCGGCGATCACGTAGGGCGCGTCGAGCTGCTCGGACGGCTTGAACTGCTCGCGGTACGTCGCGACGGCCTCGTGCAGCGCGGCGGGCGCGAAGTGCGACGCGAACGCGTAGGGGAGCCCGAGCGCGGCGGCGAGCTGCGCGCCGAACAACGACGAGCCGAGGATGTAGAGCGGCACGTGCGTGCCGCGGCCCGGGGTCGCGTGGACGTGGGGGACGCGGGTCTCGTCGCCGAGGAAGCCCTGGAGCTCGAGGACGTCCTGGGGGAACGTCTCGGCGGCGCGCAGGTCGCGCCGCAGGGCGCGGAGCGTGTTCTGGTCGGTGCCGGGCGCGCGCCCGAGCCCGAGGTCGATCCGCCCCGGGTGCAGCTCGGCGAGCGTCCCGAACTGCTCGGCGATCACGAGCGGCGCGTGGTTGGGCAGCATGACGCCGCCCGCGCCGAGCCGGATCGTCTCGGTGTGTGCCGCGACGTGGGCGATGAGGACGGCGGTCGCCGAGGAGGCGATCGACCGCATGTTGTGGTGCTCGGCGTACCAGACGCGGGCGTAGCCGAGCGCCTCGGCGCGCTGCGCGAGCGTCACGGTGCCCTGGAGCGCGTCGCGGACCGTCTCGTTCTCGCCGACCGCGGCGAGATCGAGCATCGAGATGGGGGCGGGCGTCGTCATCGCTCCCGACGCTAGCGCCCCGCGATCGGGCATCCTCCGCGCCGATGACCGCGGACCGCCTGACGTGGGCCGTCGACCGCCTCGCCGTCGGGCCCGGCGAGCACGTGCTCGAGCTGGGCAGCGGGCACGGCGTCGCGGCGTCGCTGATCTGCGCGCGCGGCGGGACGGTCGTCGGCCTGGACCGCTCGGCGACGATGACCGCCGCCGCGTCGCGCCGCAACGCGCAGGCGGTGCAGGAGGGCCGCGCACGGTTCGTCACCGCGGCGGTCGAGGACGCCGACCTGGCGGACGAGCGGGTCGACAAGGTGCTCGCGATCCGGTTCCCGCCGCTGCTGCGCGGCGACGCGGGGCCGGCGCTCGCGCTCGTCCGACGCCATCTGGCGCCCGGCGGTGCGCTCTACGTTGCCGAGCAGCCGCCGGGCGCGGGCGGCGGCCGGCGCGTCGCGGACGCGATCGCCGCGCGGCTCGAGAAGCACGGGTTCGTCGTCGGCGAGGTCGTGGTCGAGGACGGCGGGCCGGCGCGGGTGTGCGTCGTCGGCCGGCCGGGGTGAGCCGCCCGCCTACGGCTTGCCGTCGCCCTTGCCGACGTTGAACGTCCGGCCCTCGGCGCGCACCCCGGCACGCTCGTCCATCGCCGCGACGACGCGGAAGCGATCGTGGAGCCAGGTGACCCGCTCGGTCCCGGTCAGGCGGTTGCGGGCGCGCCAGCGGGCGAAGCAGCGGAGCTCGGAGCTCGAGCGGCGCCGGCAGCGGATCTGCAGGTTGCGCACCTTCGGGCAGCCCTTCTCGCCCTCACAGCGGATGAGGCCGCGCACCCAGCTCATCGCCTTCTGCCTGGTCAGGCGCGCGAACGCCGAGAGGTCGACCACGCGCTCGGCGAGCACCTGGTCGCCGGGACCGACCAGGCACACGCGCTGGTGCGGTCCGTCCTCGCGCTCGAGGATGGCGTTCTCCCGCGTGAGCGTCAGCGGAGCCGGGCCGGCGTCGGACCACACGTACGCGCGGCCGCGGCTTCCGGGCGCGGTCATCGAGGCGATCGAGCTGCACGGCCGGCGCGCGGGCAGCGAGTAGACGGCGGCGCTCACGAAGCAGCCGGGACAGCCGGCCTGGTCGACGGTCGCGGTCAGCCGCGCGTAGACGGTCGCGCTCGTGGCGCTCTGGTACGGCTCGAGCCGGTCGATCGACCCGGTCACCTGCGCGGGCGCGGCGGCCGGCGGGAGGAGGAGCGCCGCCGCCGCGAGGAGCAGTGAGAGACGCATCCCAGACATCGGGCGCAACCGTAGATCGGGGGCGGATCGCCTCCGACGCCGGTTGGTGAGCCGGGCTTCAGAGCTGCTGATCGGCGCCGCCGGCCAGGCCCGGGAAACGAAGAACCCCCGCGGCTGCGGGGGCTTCACGAGAGCGGATGATGGGACTCGAACCCACGACCTTCTGCATGGCAAGCAGTGGCGTGGACCTGCAACCCTGATGAAGCCAGGCAAAGTGCCCTAGGCAAGGGCCAGATTCGTCAGAATGGCTCGGGTTGGGTTGGTACCCGCAGTGGTACCCGCAAGGTCTGTAGCTACAGAGGAGGCACGGAAGCGGTGAGCAGAGGCAACGGAAGCGGCGCACTGGTCGTGCGCGCGATGCAGGACGGAACGCCCGCGTGGGAGGGCAAGTGGCGCGTGGACGGCTCGCAGGTCAAGCGCCGCTTGGGGCCTGCGTGGCTGGTGCGCGATGACGGCTCCTACAGCGGCTCGCGCAGGCGCACGCGCTGGGACGGGTGGCTGCGGCGCTCGGGCACGCCGAGCGAGGGCTACATGACCGAGGAGCAGGCATGGACGGCCCTGCGCAGCGCTCAGGCGCTCTACGCCGCTCAGAAGGCCCGCAGAGGCGCTGAGACGCGCACCGTGACGTTCGAGGCTGCGGCAGAGGCGTGGCTGGGCGAGCGTGCCGCTGTGGCCGGGTGGAAGCCAACCACGTTGCGCAACTACCGGGCGATGCTGCGCGACGAGGACGACGCACCCAAGCGCCGGGGCCAGAAGCCCCGCGCTCGGCTCATGCGCGCGTTCGGTGGCAAGCGCGTGGACGACGTGACCGTGGCCGACGTGCGCGCCTTCCTGCGCCAGCTCGACCGTGACGCTTCGATCGGCGCGCGCTCGGTCAACGCGCATCGGCAAGTGCTCTCGATGGTCATGGCCTACGCGGTCGAGCAGGGCTGGCGCGAGGGCAACCCCGTGGCCGACGTGCCCAAGCGCCGCGAGGACGACGAGCGCGAGCTGATCGTCTACGCGCCAGAGCAGGTTCAGGCCATTGCCCGCAAGGCCCGCACCGAGCAGGACGCCGCGCTGTTCCTGTGCGCGGCGTTCACCGGCCTGCGCCTGGGCGAGTTGCTCGAGCTGCGGTGGCGTGACGTGGCGTTCGCGGAGCAGTCGATCCATGTCCAGCGCAGCTACTCGGCGGGGCTGGGCGTCACGACGCCGAAGGGCAGGCGCGGGCGCAGCGTGCCCATGAGTGAGCAGGTGGCGCAGGTGCTCGCGCGCCTGGGCGAGCGGGAGGCGTTCACCAAGCGCGCCGATCTCGTCTTCCCCTCAGCCACGGGCGAGCATCAGGATCCGACGAGCGTGCGTCGGCGCTACTGCGAGGCGCGGGACGCCGCGAGGGCTGGGGACGCCGAGATGCCGGAGCTGAGGTTCCACGATCTGCGGCACACGTTCGGCTCCCTCTGCGCGCGCTCGGGCCTGGACGTGACGTGGATCAAGGCCACGATGGGCCACGCAAACGTCAAGACCACCATGCGATACCTGCACCATCGCCCTGCCGCAGACGACGCCGCGAGGCTCACCCGTGCGTTCGGTGGCGCGGTGGGCGAGCCTGCGGCAGCCGTCGCGTAGCTACAGGCCGGCTACGTAGTCGCGCAGGTCGTCGGCTCGGTAGCGCCGGTGCCTGCCCACGCGCACGCTCGGGACGATGCCCCGGCGCGCGTAGTCGTCGAGCGTCGAGCGGCGCAGGCTGAGGTAGTGCGCCGCGTCATCGGGCGTCATCAGGCCCCGCTCGGGCAGCAGTTCGCTCTCGGGCCGGTCGTCGTCGTGCAGGTGGATCGTCATGGGTCCGTAGGGCGTGTCGAACGTCGTGCTCATGCGCGAGGGGTGCGCTGGACGAGGATCTGGCGCAGGGCCTCGGACACGCTGATGCCCGCGCGCTTGGCCGCTGCGGCGAGCCGGTCGTGATCGCTGTCGGCGAGGTCCACGACGACGCGCACGCCTGCGGTGGGCCTGCCGGGGCGCAGGAACCGCTGGGCCACTCTGGTGCGCTGCTCGGCGTCCTCATCGGGCGTCATGCCCAGCTCGCGCTTGGCACGGGCGAGCCGCACGTCAGGGGCCTCGGTGAACGTCTTGCGGGCCATCAGAGCTTGATCCTCGTGGTCATAGGGTTCCCGGCGCTGTCGCGCTCTTCGCTGCGCTCGACGAGGGCACCGTGGCGCATTTCGGTCACTGCCGGGGCCGCAGGTGCGAGCCTGGGGCTGGGTTGCTCGGGACGGAAGTCGTCGTCCGGCTCGCCGATGCGGTGAAACGTCGTGCCGTCTGCGAAGCGGTAGCTCTGCACGACGACGGGCGGCAGCGTCTCGACCGGCTCGGGCTGCGGGTGGGCCTCTGCCCACAGGCGTGCCTCGTCGTGGCTGTTCACGACCCGCCCCGCAGGCTCTCGCGTGACGCCTTCGCCGACGTGTAGACGACGCTCGGGGCTGCCTTCATCTGCCGATGCTTAGGGATGGTCCGGGGCCTGATCGGCTCAGGCGTGGCGGGGGACATGACCGATGTTCCGAGCTTGCGCGGCAGGCGCGTGGCGCTCGGGTTCGTCACGGTCACGGTTCGGCGGTTGGGCACTGCTCTCTCCTGTCCGGTGCGAGGTTGGGTGAATCCGGCTCGGATTGTACCTGAAACCCTGCGATTGGCTCGCAGCTATGAGTTAGTGAGAGTCAGGGATTTTGTAGTACAAATGTGTCTACTGTTGGAGTGCGCCAACAGCACGCAGAGGTTTGACAGTGCCGATTATTGCACTACGTTGCGTCCCGCCGAATGTCTTACGAACGGAGGACGCAGTGCCACAACGACGAGAGCGCATGGTCAACTTCCGAGTGACCCACCGGGAAGCCGACGCCCTGGAGGCTGCCGCGAGGGCCGAGGGCCGGAGCGTCGGCGGATTCATCCGCGACCGGCTCGGGCTGCCGCGAGAGGCCGAGCCAGACAGGCCCACGCCTGCGAGCATGGCCGGGGGGAGGTAAGGCCGATGCCGACAGGAGCAACGACCGGCGAGCCGCTGCGGCTGCCCTACGCGCAGCGCATGGACTACGCGATGGGGCAGCTCGCGGCGATCGGCCACGCTCGGGCCGGGCAGCTCTACGTCTTCCTCTGCCAGAAGGCGAAGCAGGAGACGGGCGAGTCGTTCTGGGGGAAGGCAAAGCTTGGCGAGCAGTTCGGCATCGGCGAGCGGCAGGTCTACAACCTCGTCCGGCTGTTGGAATGGAAGGGCTACGTCCATGTCCGTACGCAGCCGCGGGACGGGCGAGGCCGGTTCGGTCGGACGATCTACACCGTGCTCGACCCAACCGGCGGCAGCGGACTGCCGACGGCAGCGGATGACCGGCGGCAAGGCACTGCGTCACCGTCGGCAACGCACAGCAGCACCGTCGGCAATGCGTTGCAGGCTTCCGTCGGCAATGACGTGCCCTCGAACCGACACAAGGAACCGACACCTAGGACCGACACATCGACGAACCGAGGGGCCTCCTCAGACAACGAAGGCCCCTCCCGCAGCGGCTCTCCCAAAGGGGCCGACCCGCCTGCTTGGCTCGCGTCCCATACGAGCAAGCCCGACACGAAGAGGCCCACTGGCAAGGGATTGCCGACGGTACGAAGGCGTCCCGGCACTGAGACGACCGGAGAGCGCATCTTGCGACTACTCGAACAGGACGACAGTAAACACACCGTAGACACAGTGATGTTGCGCAGTCATTACACCGAGCGATCCACGCTTGAAGCTGACTTCCTCGACATCGTTCGACGGTTGGCTGACACGAATATCGAGGACGCCGCGCTGCGCGAGCAGGTGATGAAGGTGTGCCAGTCGGCAGGGTGAACCCTGCTACCGTCACACATCGTGGCGGGTTTCACTTCACCTAGCCACGCTCCTGTCGGATGTTGAAGGCCCCTCTCATCCAAGTTCCCTTACTCCCGGGGGCTGAGGGGTCTTCAGCGCGTCTAGGGCCGGTCAGACAGGCTCATGCAGGCCGAGGGCCTGCCGGACGAGCGTGGAGAGCCTGATGCTCTGGCGCTCGGCCTCTGCCTGAAGCTCGCGCTTCTCCTTGGCCCGGACCTTGACCGAGAGCACGCTGTCGTGCTCGGCGAGATATGTCCTCATGGTCGTCAGCGTAGAAAGTCGTATGACGAAACGGACGAAAGCTGACGAACGCGGGGCTACATCAGCGGGGGTCCGAGGGGGTCCCGGGGCCCGAATCGCGCCGTGCGACCGGCTTGGCAGCGCTCTATCGGCGATCGAACGCCTCGCGTGAAAGCTGGGACTACCAGTCGGGTCGAGTAGATAGAAGTGGTGTAGCTCGAGCGTCGGGCCCGTCGAAGGAGGCGGCCACCGCGGCGCTCGTGTGATTCGTCGGCTTCCTGCCAGAAGTCGGCCCGACGAACCCAGAGGAGACACCA
>Ga0310830_100133_pt1 | contig 118685 bp, 112 predicted proteins | sample WT_ome_5_FD_201301 | JGI IMG/M metagenome (GOLD analysis project Ga0310830, IMG submission 201301) | Sorghum-adapted microbial communities enriched on wild type (WT) sorghum from Joint BioEnergy Institute, Emeryville, California, United... ... | reverse complement strand
GGTTCCGGGATGCCACCCCGGTCGCCCGGCTGGCCGCCGACGCCCGCATCAGCATCGCCACCGCCTACCGGTATCTGCACGAGGGCATCACCGTGCTCGCCGCCCAAGCCCCTGACCTGCACGAGGTACTCGATCAGCGGCTCGCGGCCGGGGACACCCACGTGATCGTGGACGGCACCGCGATCCGCACCACCCGGGTCGCCGGGAAGGTGATCAAAACCAAAGGGCCCAGCGCGGGCCGGGCGGTGCACCGCTGGTACTCCGGCAAACACCGCACGTTCTGCGGCAACATCCAGTTCCTGGCCACCGCCGACGGGCACCCACTGTGGTGCTCGAAGGTGCTGCCCGGTGGTACCCACAACGATCTGGCCGCCGCCCGCGAACACCACCTCATCAGCCCACTCAGCGCGGCCGCAGCCCGCGGGCTGGTGACCCTGGCCGACAAGGCCTACCAGGCAGCCGGCATCGGCATCCTCACCCCGATCAAGGGCCTGCCGGGCAACCACCCGCTACGCGGCCACCCGCTCAACCCCAGCCAGCAGGCCTACAACCTGCTCCACACCTGCCTACGCGGCCTCGGTGAACGAGCCATGGCCATGTTGAAGACCCGGTGGCGGGCCCTGCAACGCGTCACCCTCAGCCCCAGCCGCATCGGCGCCATCACCCAAGCGGCCCTGGTCCTGACCCAACAGGAACACCAGGGCCGCTACTGAGAACACCTCATTCACGAAGCTGCACTTCGTGAATGTGGCTTTCCTGAAGTTCGAGGAGTCAGGCCAGGCCGCGTTCGATCGCGTAGCGCACCAGCGCCGCCCTGCTGTGCAGGTGCAGCTTGCGGAGCACGTTCTGCACGTGGTTCTCCACGGTGCGCGGGGAGAGCACGAGGCGGGTGGCGATCTGGCGCGCGGTGAGCCCCTCGACGACCAGCCGCACGACGTCGGACTCCCGCTCGGTGAGCGGACGCTCCCGCTCGGCGGCGGGCCGGCCGAACTCCTCGAGCAGGACGTCGGCGAGGCCGGGGCTGAACACCACCTCGCCCGCCGCGGTGCGCCGCACGGCGCCGGCGAGCTCACCCGCCGCGACCGGCCCGGTGAGGTGGCTGGTGGCCCCCGCCCGCACGGCGGCGAGCGCGACGCCGTGGTCGGCCTCCGCACAGAGCGTGAGCAGGGGCACCTGCGGCACCGCGGAGACGAGTTCGGCGACCACCTCCAGCGCCGCGGCGCCGTCCAGGTCGACGACGACGACCTCGGGCCGGTGCTCGGTCACGGCCGCGAGCGCACCGCCGGGCTCGGTGCCGGCCGCCACGTCGACGCCACCGCTCTCCACGGCCGCGACCAGGCGCGGAAGGGCGCGCGCGGAGGCGACGAGCACGGCGGAGGCGTGAGCGTTCATCCTGCCGACGCCGCCCTCCGCCGAACGATCATGTCCGAATCCTCCCAAAGTGGGACGCGTTTCGGAGCCGGTTCGGCGGCGATCACCCGGACGGCGCACCCGGTGACCGGGGTCCTCAGTCCTCGACGATGCCCTTCTCGATCGCGTACCGGGCCAGCTGCACGCGGTTGTGCAGCTGGAGTTTCCGCAGTGTGCTCTGCACGTGGGTCTCGACGGTTCGGTGCGAGACGCCGAGCCGCTCCCCGATCTGCCGGGCGGTGAGGCCCTTCGCGACCAGCCGCAGCACGTCGGTCTCCCGCTCGGTGAGCGCGGGGACCTCGGGGCCGGAGCGCTCCGAGCCGGCGAGCCTGCGGTACTCCCCCAGCACCAGGCCGGCGAGGCCCGGCGTGAACACCGGGAAGCCCTCGGCCGTGCGCCGCACGGCGGTGAGCAGCTCCTCCGCGCTCGCCGACTTCACCAGGTAACCGGCAGCGCCCGCCTTCACCGCCTCCAGCACGTCGGCGTGCTCGCCGCTCGCCGAGAGTACGAGGATCCGGGTCTCGGGCAGCGCCTGGAGGATCTCCGCGATCGCCTGCACCCCGGACTTCGCGCCGAGGTTCAGGTCCATCAGCACGACCCGCGGCCGCACGGCGCGGGCGATGCGGACCGCGGCGTCCGCGTCCGGGGCGGTGGCCACCACGTCGAGGCCGCGCTCGGTGAGGTCGCGGGCCACGCCCTCGCGCCAGATCGGGTGGTCGTCGACCACCATCACCGTGATCCCGTCCGTCACGACCCGTCCTTCCGCAGTTCGACGACCCACTCGGTGCCGCCCGGCCCGGTGTCGCAGGTGATCGTCCCACCCAGGTCCTGGACCCGGCCCCGCATCGACCGCGCCACTCCCATCCGCCCCTCGGCCTCGGCGGCCTCGAGCCTGCCCTCCGGGATGCCCGGCCCCTCGTCGCGGATGCTGATCTCCACGGTCGGCCCGAGGTCCTCGAGCAGCACCCAGGCCGGAGCGTCCGGGCCGACGTGCACGGCGACGTTCGCGAGCGCCGCGCCCACCACGGCGACGAGCTCGTCGACGGTGCGGGCGGGCAGCTCGACCGGGTGCGCGGGCGTCGACACCGTGACCCGGGAGGAGGCGAGCACCCGCAGCGCGGCGGCGAGGTCGCGCTTACCGCTCTCGTCGACGGGCGCCGAGCCGGTGGTGAGCAGCGTGCGCAGGGCGACCTCCTGCTCCCCGGCGAGCGTGCCGAGCTCCCCCGCGGGGCCGCCCAGCTCGGCGCCGCGCCGCCGGACGTACCCGAGCACCTGCAGCACCCCGTCGTGCACCGCGCGGGCCAACCGCTCCCGCTCGGCCATGGCCGCCTCCGAGGCGACGGCGCGGCGCACGCGCTCGGCGGAGCGGCGCAGCACGGCCGAGGCGAACCCGACGGTCAGCCCGGCGAGCGCGAGCAGCTGGATGTCGTGCAGCTCGGTCGCGATGCGCTCCTGGAACCCCACGAGCGCGCCCGACACGACGGCCGCGCTCCCGACCCCGCCCGCGACGCCGAAGGCGATCGCGCAGGCCAGCACCGCGCCCGAGGTCCAGATCGACCCCATCACCGACACGTCGGCCGCCATCTGCTGCGGCGTCTGGACGAGCGGGGTGCCGGCCATGACCGCGACCGTGACGACCACGTCGGCGACCGCCACCCGGCCGCGCCGGTCCGGGCCGGCGGGGCGGCGCAGGTAGAGGTGGCCGGACGCGGCCGTCCACGCGACCATCGCGACGACCACGGCGAGCGCGCCCGCCCGCGACGCGTACTCGTCGAGCGCGAGCAGCACGCCCGCCACCGAGCTCACGAGCGTCAGCACCCGGTAGACGAGCAGCCCGCGCCACAGCGGCTCGAGCGGGTGCTCGACGTCGGCGCCGGGAAAGGTCACGGGGTGAGCATGCCGGGCGGGCGCGGCCGCCCCATCCGCAGGTCTACGGAGATCTCGTCCCCGAGACCAAGGCGTTGTAGAACCAGCCCCGCGGCACGACCCGGGAGAGCACGTTGGTGTCCAGCCAGGACAGCCGCTGCCACGACTTGTAGGCGAACATCGCCCAGCCCCACCCGAGCTTGCCGGGCGGCACAGCGGCCTCGAACGTGCGCACCGGCCAGCCGATCATCGCGGCGGTGAACTCCTCGGTGACGACCCGGGCGTCCCGGGCGCCCGCCCTGCGGGCGAGCTCCTCCAGCTGGTCGGGGTCGAACACGTGGATGTCCACCACGGCCTCGAGCGCCGCGGCGCGCGAGGACTCGTCGAGCTCCTGCTGCGGCCGCCGCCAGCCCTGCAGCGGGGGCAGCTTCGTGACCGTGGTGACGGCCTTCCAGGTCAGCGCGCCGAGTCGGCGGGCGTACCAGTCGCCGACCTTCGTCGGCTCGCCTGCGAACACGAACCGCCCGCCCGGCTTGAGCACGCGCAGCACCTCGCGCAGGGCCAGCTCCACGTCGGGGATGTGGTGCAGCACCGCGTGCCCCACGACGAGGTCGAACGTGGCGTCGTCGTAGGGGATGCGCTCGGCGTCGGCCACGCGGCCGTCGACGTCGAGGCCGAGTCGCTCGGCGTTGCGCAGCGCGGTCTGCACCATGCCCGGCGACAGGTCGGTGACCGAGCCGCGGGTGGCCACGCCCGCCTGCATGAGGTTGAGCAGGAAGAACCCGGTACCGCAGCCCAGCTCCAGCGCCCGCTCGTACGGCCAACCCGCCTCACCCGCGGCGTGGCGGAAGCGGTCGGCGGCGTAGGTGATGCAGCGCTCGTCGTAGGAGATCGACCACTTCTCGTCGTAGGTGCCGGCCTCCCAGTCGTGGTAGAGCACGTTGGCGAGCTTCCGGTCGTGCCGCGCCGCCTCCACCTGCTCGGTGGTGGCGTGCGGGTTGGGCGCCGGGTCGGGCGTACTCATGGGTAGGCACCTTAGGCCCCTTATGATCGGCGGCGATGAGCGAGCGGGTGAGGCCTCCCGGCGCGTACAGCGCCGGCGACGAGCGGGTGACGCCGCAGGCGGGGCACGCCGTCGTGGTCGCGGTCTGCATCGCGCTGGCGGTGGTGCTGTTCGCCACCAGCGGGCCGGCGGGTGGTACCGGTCTGATCGCGCTGCTCATGCTGCTGCTCGCGGTCGCGGCGGTCATCGTGCCGATCGCGCTGATGGCGATGCTCTGGCCGCAGGCGGGCAGCCGCGTGCGCGGCTGGATCGCGCTCGCCTGCCTCGTCTGCCTCGTGGTGATCGGGTTCGCCGTCGCGGACATCGTCGAGATCGCGCCCGCGGTCCTGTCGGTCCTGTTCTGAACCGCTCTCCCGCGGACGCGACCCGACGAGGCGGCGCTCAGCGCCCGGTGAACGTCGCCTTCCCGGGGCCGTTCTCGATGAACGACTGCATCCCGATCCGCCGGTCCTCGGTGGCGAAGAGCGCGGCGAACAGGTCGGCCTCGATGTCGAGCCCGGTGCGCAGGTCGACCTCGAGCCCGCCGTCGATCGCCTTCTTGGCCGCGGCGAGCGCCACGGCGGGGCCCTCCACGAACTGCTCGGCCCACCGCCGGGCCGCGGCGTAGACCTCGTCGGCCGGGACGACCTCGTCCACCAGCCCGATCTCGAGCGCCTCCTGCGCGCCGACCATCCGGCCCGTGAAGATCAGGTCCTTGGTGCGGGAGGGGCCGATGAGGCGCGACATGCGCTGCGTGCCACCACCGCCGGGGATGATGCCGAGCAGGATCTCCGGCTGCCCGAGCTTGGCGTTGTCGCCGCAGACGCGCCGGTCGCAGCCCAGGGCCACCTCCATGCCGCCGCCGAGCGCGTAGCCGGTGATGGCCGCGACCGTGGGCTTGGGCACCTCGGACAGCGCCCCGAAGCAGGCCGAGAGCCGCCGAGCGATCGGCGCCATCTCCGCGTACGACAGGTTGGCCATCTCCTTGATGTCGGCACCCGCGGCGAAGACCTTCTCACCGCCGTAGACGACCACCGCGCGCACGTCCTCGCGCCGGGTCGCCTCCTCCGCGCACGCCTTGAGCTCCTCCTGCACCTGCCGGTTGAAGGCGTTCATCGGCGGCCGGTCCAGCCGGATCGTGCCCACTCCACCGTCGACGTCGAGCTTCACGAATTCGGTCACGGGCGTGACAGTAGAGCCTCGGCGCCGGTTCCATCGGGACGATGCGGCGGTGACGGCTGGCTGTGGCTAGCGCAGCCAGGCCGTGTAGCGGCCCCGCCGCTTCTGCACCGCGAGGGGCAGGTCGAAGGTCCGGCTCAGGTTCTCGTCCGTCAGCACGTCGTCGAGCAGGCCGGAGGCCACCACGGCGCCCTCGCGCAGCAGGAGCGCGTGGGTGTAGCCGGTCGGGATCTCCTCGACGTGGTGGGTGACGAGCACCGAGGCGGGGGCGTCCGGGTCGGCCGCGAGCGCGGCGAGCCGGCCGACCAGGTCCTCGCGCCCGCCCAGGTCGAGGCCCGCCGCCGGCTCGTCGAACAGCAGCAGCTCGGGGTCGGTCATGAGCGCGCGGGCGATCAGCGCGCGCTTGCGCTCGCCCTCGGACAGGGTGCCGTACTCGCGGTCGGCGAAGCCGGCCAGCCCCATGGCGGCGAGCAGCTCGTCGGCGCGCTCGGTGTCGAGCTGGTCGTACTGCTCCCGCCAGCGGCCGAGCACGCCCCACCCGGCGCTGACCACGACGTCGCGCACCTTCTCGCCGTTCGGCACGCGCAGCCCCAGCACGGAGGAGGTGAGCCCGATCCGGGTCCTCAGCTCGAACACGTTCACGCGGCCCAGCTGTTCGCCGAGCACGTGCACGGTGCCCTCCGTCGGGTGCAGCTCGGCGGCGGCCAGGCGCAGGAGCGTGGTCTTGCCGGCGCCGTTGGGTCCGAGGACGACCCACCGCTCGTCGAGCTCGACGGTCCAGTCCACGTCGCGCAACAGGGTGGTCGTCCCCCGCCGGACGGTGACCCCGGACATCCGGACGACCGTATCCGCAAGATCACCCGCGGCGGGCAGGGGCTCAGAGCTTGATCCGGGCGCAGCCACGGGGCATATCCTCGCCGATCGTGCCGGTCTTCCCGCTGGGTGCCCATGCCGACGACGGCGGTGTCCGCTTCGCTGTCGCCTCGACCAGCGCGGATGCCGTCGAGGTGTGCCTCGTCGACGGCCACGAGGGGGCGTGGAGCGAGAAGCGGGTCGAGCTCACCGAGCGCACCTTCGGGGTGTGGCACGGCTACGTCGAAGGGGTGCGCCCGGGGCAGCGCTACGGCTACCGCGTGCACGGTCCGTACCGGCCGTGGGACGGCGTGCGAGCGAACCCGGCGAAGATCCTCGTCGACCCGTACGCCCGCATGATCACCGGCGAGGTCACCGACCTGGACGCCGCCCGCGGCTGGATCGACGACCCGATGACCGGCCCGCCCAGCACCGTCGACTCGCTGGGCCACGTGCCGCTGTCCGTGGTGACCCCGCCCGACGAGCCGGCGCGCGGCCCTCGCCCCGACGTCCCGTGGTCGGAGACGGTGATCGCCGAGCTGCACGTGCGCGGCTACACCAAGCTGCACCCCGAGGTCCCGCCCGAGCACCGCGGCACCTACCTCGGCCTCGCGCACCCGGCCGTGATCGAGCACCTGCGCCGGCTCGGCGTCACCGCGGTCGAGCTGCTGCCGGTGGCGGCGATCGCCGATGAGCCGCCGCTGCTGGAGCGCGGGCGCCGCAACTACTGGGGCTACGCCACCCTCGGCTTCCTCGCCCCGACCGCCCGGTACGCGAGCCGGGAGGGCGAGGAGATCGCCGAGTTCCGCGCGATGGTGGAGGCGCTGCACGCCGCGGGCATCGAGGTGATCCTCGACATCGTGCCGAACCACACCGCCGAGGGCGGGATCGGCGGCACGACGCTGTGCTACCGCGGGCTCGACGCCCCGGCCTACTACTCGCTGCGCAGCGACGGCTACGACGCCGACATCACCGGCACCGGCAACACCCTCGACGCGGGCTCGCCCACCGTCATCCGGCTCGTGTGCGACGCGATGCGCCACTGGGTGACGGTGATGGGCGTCGACGGCTTCCGGATCGACCTGGCCAGCGTGCTGGGCCGCCCCCGCTCCGGCCCCTTCGACCCGAACGCCCCGCTGCTCACGGCGATCGCGGTCGACCCGGTGCTGTCGTGCGTCAAGCTCATCGCCGAGCCGTGGGACGCCACCGGCGAGGGGTACCGGGTCGGCGGGTTCGGGGTGGCCTGGTCGGAGTGGAACGGGCGCTACCGCGACGCGGTGCGCGACTTCTGGCGCGGCCACGGCAGCATCGGGGAGCTCGCCTCCCGGCTCGCGGGCAGCTCCGACCTGTACCGGATCTCCGGGCGGCGACCGTGGGCGTCGATCAACTTCGTGACCGCGCACGACGGGTTCACGCTGCGCGACCTCGTCTCCTACGAGCGCAAGCACAACGAGCGCAACGGCGAGGACAACCGCGACGGAACCGACGACAACCGCTCGCAGAACTTCGGCGAGGAGGGCGAGACCACCTCACCGGTGCGCGCCGCCCGCAGGATCGCGACCGCCCGGGCGATGCTCGGCACGCTGCTGTTGTCCACCGGCACGCCCATGCTGCTGGGCGGCGACGAGCTGTGGCGAACCCAGCACGGCAACAACAACGCCTACTGCCTCGACGACGAGACGTCGTGGGTGGACTGGTCGCGCCGCGACGGCGCGCTCGCCGCGTACGTCGCCCGCGTGGCGGCCATCCGGCGCGGCTCGCCCGTGCTGCACGCCGACCGCTTCTACCGCGACGGCGAGGTGCTCTGGTGGCACCCCGCGGGGCGCGAGCTGGGCGGCAGCGACTGGCACGACCCGCAGCTGCACACGCTGGGGCTGCTGCGCGGGGAGTGGCTGCTGCTCCTGCACGCGGGCGCGGATGCGGTGCCCGCCACCCTGCCGCCCGGTGGCCCCTACACGCCGGAGCTGGACAGCACCCGCCCCGACGGCGTCCCGGCCGGCACGCGCCCGCTGCCCGGGGAGGCGACCATCACGCTCCCGCCGCGCTCGCTGCTGCTGCTCCGCACGGCCTGAGCGAGGCGCACCGAGAGCGCGACCCACCCGCACCGAGAGCGCGACTCGCCGGGGGGGCTCGCCGGAGGCTTCGGCGAGTCGCGGGCTGGGTGTGCGCGAGTCGAGGGCTGGGTGCGCGCGAGTCGGGGTGCAGCACCGGGTTGCCGACCGGCGGGCCAGAAGGTGATCCTGGTCCCATCCCGGTGACCGCGAGGAGGCGCGATGGGCGGACCCACCCTCGTCGTCGGCCACGGCCGGGACGCGTCCAGCGACCACGCGCTGCGGGCGGCGATCGACCTCGCGGCCCGGCTCGGCGGGCGGCTGCACGTCGTGCACGTGATCGACCTGCGCGACTACCCGCTCAACGTCGACGCGCCGGACTGGGAGCAGCGCGGGGCCGAGGCGCTGGCCGAGGAGCAGCGCCACGTCGAGGGCATGCTCGCCGACGCGGGCGTGTCGTGGACCTACGAGGCGCGCCACGGCGAGCCGGCGAAGGCCCTGTGCACCGCGGCCGAGGAGCTGGACGCCTACCTGATCGTCGTCGGGTCACGCGGCGAGGGCCTGCGCCGGGCCATCAGCAGGCTCGTGGACCCGTCGATCTCGCACGGCGTCCTCCGCCACCAGCGACGACCCGTGCTCGTGGTCCCCGCGCACGACTGAGCGGCGCGGGTGCTGCGGTTCAGCCGCCGCAGCCGCAGGCACCACCGCAGCACCCACCACCCGCGGGCGCCGGTTCCGCACCGCTGCGGCCGCCCACGGCAACCGTGTTGAGCAGCTTGACCGTGTCGTCGTGCCCGCAGGGGCAGCGGGCGGGATCGTTCGCGTCGGCCATCGGGCGGCTGACCTCGAACGTCGAGCCGCACTCACGGCAGCGGAAGTCGTAGCGAGGCACGAGACGAGCTTACGACCTGACGCCCGACCGACGCACAAGTGAACGTTGCGTTTCTTAACGGCGACCCGTACGCTCCATAGAGAACGATTCGTTCACTAAGGGGGTCGGGATGGCGCGCCGTGTGCTGCCGGGCCTGATGCTGGTGATGCTGCTCGGCGCCCTCGACCAGACGACCATGGCCGCCGCGCTGCCCGCCGTGGCCGCGAGCCTCGGCCGGTTCGACCTCATGCCGGCTGTGATCACCGCCTACCTCGCGGCCGCCACCGTCGCGATGCCGCTGCACGGCAAGCTCGGCGACCGGTACGGGCGCAGGCCGGTGCTGCTGGCGGGGATCGTGATCTTCGCGGTCGGCGCCCTGCTCTGCGCCACGGCGTCCACGATGTCGCAGCTGATCGCGTGGCGGATCGTGCAGGGCGTCGGCGGCGGCGGGCTCATGATCGGGGCGCAGGCGGTGCTCGGCGAGGTCGTGAGCCCTCGCGAGCGGGGCCGCTACCTCGGCCTGCTCGGGGCCGTCTACATCGTCGCCGCGGTGGGCGGGCCGCTCCTCGGCGGGCTCGCGGTCGACCACCTCACGTGGCGCTGGATCTTCGGGCTCTACCCGCCGCTCGCCGTGGTCGCGCTGGTGGTCGTCGCCCGCACGCTGCGCCTACCCGTCCCGCAGCGGCGCCGCCCGTTCGACGTGCTCGGCGCGGCGCTGCTGTCGATCGCCGTCACCGGGCTCGTCCTGCTCGGCAGCGGCCTCGGCGGCCGCACGGCGCCGATCGCGGCCGTCACCGCGCTCGCCGCGGCCGGGTGGCTCGTCACCGCCCGCCGCGCCGCCGACCCCGTCCTGCCGCTGCGGATCTTCCGCACGCGCGCGGTCGCCATCCCCACGGCCATCAGCCTGATCATCGGCTTCGCCCTGTTCGGCACGATCAGCTACCTGCCCGCGTTCCTCCAGGTGGCGCGGGGCGCCTCGGCCACGCAGGCCGGCCTCGTGGTCACCGCGCTGATGGCGGGCGTGCTGATCACCACCACTGTCTCCGGCCGGATGATCACGCGCACCGGCCGCTACAAGGCCTTCCCCGTCGCGGGCACGGCCACCGCCGGGATCGGCACCGCGCTGCTGGGCACCGTCGGCCCCACGACGCCGCTGCCGCTGCTGCTCGCGGCGCTGCTGCTGGTCGGGCTGGGCGTCGGGATGGTCATGCAGGTGATGGTGCTGGTCGCGCAGAACGGCGCGGAGCACCACGATCTCGGTGCGGCCACGTCCGCCGTCGCCTTCGTCCGCCAGATCGGCGCGAGCATCGGCGTGGCCGCGATCGGCGCCCTGATCACGTCCCGGTTCGCCGCGGCGCTGCCCCCGGGGGCCGACGCGCGCATCGCCACCACGCTCGACCCGGAGCGGCTCGCCCACCTGCCCGCCGCGGTGCGGGACGCGTTCGGCGCGGCCGTGCCGCCGGTGTTCGGCCTCGTCACGCCGCTGTTCGCGCTGGCCCTCGCGCTGGCCGTCGCACTGCCCGATCTTCCGCTGCGCACCACCGCGCACGTCGACCCCTCGAGGAGGGCCTGATGACCCACGCCCCCACCCGACCCGCCACCGGGTTCGTGCTCCCACTCGGCGCCGTCGGCCGCGACGACCTCGCGACCGCGGGCGGCAAGGGAGCCAACCTCGGTGAGCTGATCCGCGCCGGCTTCCCGGTGCCGGACGGCGTCGTCGTCACCACCGACGCGTACGCGGCCGTGGTCGAGCACGCGCGGCTCGCGCCGGCCGTCGCCGCGGCGACCGACGACGGCGGCACCGCGCTGCGCGACGCGTTCGCCGCCGTCGAGATCCCCGCCGAGCTGCGCACCGCGATCCTCGACGCCTACGCGCTGCTCGGCGGCGGCCCGGTGGCCGTCCGGTCCAGCGCCACGGCCGAGGACCTGCCCGGTGCGGCGTTCGCCGGGCAGCAGGACACCTACCTCAACGTGGTGGGCCCCGACGCCCTGCTCGACGCGGTCCGCCGCTGCTGGGGCTCGCTGTGGACCGAGCGCGCCATCTCCTACCGGGCGCGCCGCGACGTCGACCCGGCGGGCGTGCGGATCGCGGTCGTGGTGCAGAAGATGGTGCCCGCCGCGTTCGCAGGCGTGCTGTTCACCGCCAACCCGGTCACCGGCGCCCGCGACGAGGTCGTGGTCGAGGCCAGCAGCGGCCTCGGGGAGGCCGTGGTCTCCGGCCTGGTCACCCCCGACCACTACGTCGTCGACGCCGACGGGCGGGTGCGCGAGCGGCGCAGGGGGCGGCGCGAGGTCGTCGTGCGCGCGACCGACGGCGGCGGCGTGGAGCACAGCGCCGTCACCGAGGCCGACACCGCGCACGAGGAGCTGCCGGACGCGGCGCTCACCGAGCTGGCCGCGCTCGGCCGCGAGGTCGCCGAGCACTTCGGCCGGCCGCAGGACGTCGAGTGGGCGTGGGCCGACGGCAGGCTGTGGCTGGTGCAGGCGCGGCCGATGACCGCGCTGCCGCCCGCCCCGATCCCGCTGTCGCGGATCCAGCGCCTCATCGGCCCGCAGATCGCCGAGTACCTGCCGGTGCGGCCCTACCCGATCGACGTCAGCGGCTGGATCGCGCGCGGCATCGGGCGGATGGTCGAGCGGATGCTGAGCGAGATCCCCGGGCTGCGGCTGTCCTTCGCCGACGTCGTCCCGGAGGTCGACGGCGTGGTGGACCGCTACGTCCCGCCGCGGCCCCGCCCGACGCGCAGGACGCTCACCGCGCCGTTCCGCAACACCCCGCGGATCCGGCGCTTCCACCCGGCGCGATGGACCCGCGACCCGCGGTTCGCCCGGTTCGAGCGGGAGGTGCGCGAGCTCGCGGCCGTCGACGTGCGCGCGGTGTCCTGGGGCGAGCTGGCCGCCCTCCCCGAGCGCGCGTTGGCCGCCACCCAGATCATCACCGACCTGCGGGTGGACTACCTGCCCCGCGCCGGGTTCGACCTGCTGCGGCTGCGCCTGCTGCAGGTGCTGCTGAACCGCAGGCACGTCACCGGGCTCACGCTCGGCACGCGCTCGCGCACCGAGGACGCCAACCGGGAGCTGCAGCGGCTCGCCGAGCGTGTGCGGGCCGACGGGGCGCTGCGCGCGGTGTTCGGGCTGGAGCCGGAGCCGCTCGCGGAGCGCATCGAGCACGACCCGGCCTTCGCCGGCTTCCGCGCGGAGCTCACGGCGTTCCTCGCCGAGTACGGCCACCGCGAGACCGCGAGCCCACTGCTCATGTCCACCCCGACCTGGAGCGATGCGCCCACCACCGTGCTCGGCATGGTGAAGGTCCTCGTGGCGGGGGACGCGTCCCCGGTCACCGACCGCGCGGAGCGGGCCGAGCGGGAGCTGCTCGCGCACCCGCTGGTGCGCCTCAGCCGGTCCGAGGAGCGGGTGCGCCGGGTGCTCGCCGCCGCCCGCGCCGGCATCGCGTTCCGCGAGGACACGCACTTCCACGGCACCCGGGTGCTGCCCGCGCTGCGCCGGGCCGTGCTGGAGATGGGCCGGAGGTTGGCCGAGGCCGGCGTGCTGCGCGAGCCGGACGACGTGCTGCACCTGCGCCTCGAGGAGCTGGAGGGCATCACCGACCCGGCCACCCTCGCCGCGGCCGACGCCGAGCGCCTGCGGGCCGCGGTGCGCGCCCGGTCGGCCCGCCGGGCCGAGCTCGCGGGCGTGCCGCTGATCGCGCCGTCCACGCTGTTCCCCGACCGCGCCGAGGACGGGGACGCGCTCATCACCGGCACCCCGGCGAGCGGCGGCCGGGCCACCGGCCCGGTGCGGGTGATCCGCGAGGCCGCCGACTTCGCCCGCCTGCGCAGCGGCGACGTGCTGGTCTGCCCGTACACCAACCCGGCGTGGACCCCGCTCTTCCAGCGGGCGGTCGCGGTCGTCGTCGACACCGGCGGCCCCGGGTCGCACGCCGCGATCGTCGCCCGCGAGTACGGGATCCCGGCCGTGATGGGGACGGGCACCGGCACGTCCGCGCTCACCGACGGCCAGGTGGTCACCGTCGACGGCGACACCGGCCGCGTCACGGGAGAATCCTGACGTGGCCTCCCCCGTCGCAGCCGTCGACCACCGCAAACGACCCCGCAGGCGCGGCGCCGCGCTGGAGGGCGCGATCCTCGACGCGGTGCTGGCCGTGCTCGGCGAGGTCGGCTACGCGCGGCTGTCGGTGGAGCGGGTGGCCGAGCGGGCCGGCGCGAGCAAGGCGTCGCTGTACCGGCGCTGGCCCAGCAAGGTCGAGCTGGTGATGGACGCGGTCTACCAGCTGCTGCCCGACCCGGCCACCCCGCCGGACACCGGCAGCCTGCGCAGCGACCTGCTCGCCGTCTTCGGCCGGGTGGCCGAGCAGCTGGCCGGGCCCGCGGGGCAGGCGATGGGCGGGGTGATGAGCGACGCCCTCACCGACCCGGAGCTGGCGCGCCGGGTGCGCTCCTACGCCCGCGGGGCGAGCCAGGAGGGGATCCGCGAGATCGTGCGGCGCGCGGTCGAGCGGGGCGAGGTCGACCCCGCCGTCGTGACCGAACGCAAGCTGGAGGCGGGGCACGCGCTCCTGCGCAACCACTTCCTCACCCGGGGGGCTCCGATCCCGGACGAGTACATCACCGAGATCGTCGACGAGGTCGTGCTCCCGCTCCTGCAACCGGGCCGGGGCGCACCACCGGCCTAGCGCGAGTCGGCCGCACCGGTTCCCGGGCGCGCCTCGTTCCCGACCCGCGCCGGGTAGGCCGCGGTGAACTTCACCATCCCCCAGATCAGCGCGATCGGGACGACCCAGTTGAGCAGCAGGTCGGCCGGGTGGAAGCGGGACGGGTCCACCGCGTGCGCATCGAGCGCCGCGACGACCAACCCCGCCAGGCCGATCACGAGGATCGCGGCGCCCCACGCCGCGGAGAGGACCCGGTTGATCCGCCGGAAGGTCGGCGAGCCCCAGTGCTCGCGCGGGACGGCCTGCCGCGCGTACTCCTCGGTGAACGGCATGACCGGGACCGTCGCGAGCACGTAGAGCCCGAGCAGCACGCCGACGAGCGGGCGCCCCCACTCGAACAGCCACCCGTCCACCGCGGGGCCGCCGACGAACCCGACGACGGCGATCACGGCGAACAGCACGAGCGAGCCGATGTTGAGGATCTTGGGCCCGTGGCTGCGGTGCGCGGCGACCAACGCGACGACGGTCATCACCACCGCGATCGTCGCGCTCCAGGCCACGCCGTTGGCGTCGAGCCGCTGCGCCACGACCGCGAAGACGATCCACGGCAGGAAGCCGAGCACGAACGTGAAGTTCTCCACACCGATCACTCCTGCGTCGGCAACCACGACCCGTGCAGCCCCAGCGGCACGCGCGTCGGGATCCGCACCCGCGCCACCGGCCCGCGCCCCGGCTCGGCCGCGGGCAGGACGAGGAACCAGCTCTCGCCGTTGCCCCGGTTCGTCGCGAACGCCACCCACCAGCCCTGGTCGGCGTCGCGCGTGCCCGGCCGCGGGGCGAACACCGGCTCGCCCACCGCCAGGTCGCCCGCGTCCCACTGCACCCGCTGCCCGCTGCGGGTGTCGAAGAAGTTGAGCGCGTCGTGGTCGCCGCCGGCCAGGTCGCGGCGCCCGGTCTTGGCGACCAGCGCGATCCGCTCGTACGGGCGCCCGATGAGCCGGTCGTCGATGCGCGGGAGCTCCATCGATCCCCGGTCCAGCTGCTCGCGCCGCACCTCACCGGTGCGGGTGTCGATCCTCGCCCGGCCGAGCGCACCCGCCGACGGGCCTGGGACGATCCCGCCCGGCCGGGTCCACTCGACGAGGTCGAGCACGACGTGCCCGTCCTCGTCGAAGGCGTTCGCGGTGTGCCAGCACCAGAACGCGTCCGTGTGCGACCAGCGGACGGGGCCGCCGTCGCGCGGGACGAGCGCGATGCGGGTGCCGTCCTCCGGCTGCCACGACAGCAGCGAGCCACCCGACAGCGCTGCCCGCAGGTCGAAGTACAGCGGGGCGAGGACCAGCACCACGAAGCGCTCGGTCAGCGCCATGTCGTGGATCATCACCGGCCGGTCTGCGCCGCTCACCGGCGTCGGCCGCCTGGTCACGACGCCGTCCGGCCCGATGGTCGCCCACGTCAGGTACGGGGCCTCGAGCTGGTAGCAGAAGACGACCATCTCGCCCGTGCGCGGGTCGACCTTCGGGTGTGCGGTCATGCCTGCGGGCAACGCGCCGTCGAACGTCTCCCGGCCGAGCGTCTCCAGGCTCGGCGACAGGCAGTACGGGCAGTCGGACTCGGCCAGCGCGAGCAGGCGCCCGCCGTGGCGCACCACGTTGATGTCCGGCAGGGCCTTGGGCCGCCCGGCGAGCTCGGGCCCCACCTCGGCCTCGCCGGGCGTGTACCCCGTCATGAGACCGCCCCACAGCGCCCGGCCCGCCTTCTCCTCCTCCACCAGGGCCTCGGTCCGCACGAACCGGTTCGCGTAGCGCGCCCGCCGGTCCGAGAGCCAGATCCCGTGCACCATGCCGTCGCCCTCGAGCGGGTAGACGTAGGAGCCGAGCGGGGTGAAGCGCGGATTCGGCCCGTTGCGCAGGTAGACACCGTCGAGCTCCGTGGGGAGGTCGCCCTCCACCGGCAGGTCGTCGGCGGTGGTCTCCTCGAACACCGGCGCGAACGGGCCCTGCAGCTGCGGGATCGCGCTGACGTCGACGGGCGGCGGCGGAGACGGTTCGGTGGTCGTCATCGGGTCCTCCTCTCCGCAGGAGGACGACGGTGACAGCGACCGCGCCGGACCGCATCCGCCGTCCGCCGCAGAACCCGCTACGGCGTCAGCCGGGCAGCACGATCTTCGCGAGCTCCGCCGACGAGGCCAGCAACGGGTGGGACGGCAGCACGCGCACGGTGTAGCCGGTGAGCCCGGCGTGCGGCAGCTTGACCACCGACTCGAAGCGCTCGCCCATGCCCTCGGCCGCGCCGACGTGCTCCATCTGCACGGTGATCGTGTCGGTGAGGTCGTCGGTCTCGCCGACCCGGCCGATCACCGCCTCGACGGAGACGTCCTTCGGGTCGAGCCCGGCGAGCTGCACCGACGCCCGCACGGTCATGGGCGCGCCGACCTCGGGCGTGTCCGGCAGGCCGGACGCGTCGACGCCGGTGATCTGCACGTTCGGCCACGCCTCGTTGAGCCGGGCCCGGTAGGCGGCGAGCTCGCGGGCGGGCCCGTAGCCGTCGGCGGAGATCCGCGCGGCGGCGCGGGCGGCCGGGGCGTACCAGTCCTCGACGTACTCGCGCACCATCCGGGTGGCCTGCACCTGGGGCCGCAGCGTGGTGAGCGTGTGGCGCACCATCTCCACCCAGCGCGGGGGCACGCCGTCGACCCGCTCGTAGAACGCGGGCGCCACCTGGGTGGCGAGCAGCTCGTAGAGCGCGTTGGCCTCGAGGTCGTCGCGGCGGGCCGGGTCGTCGATGCCGTCCGCGGTGGGGATGGCCCACCCGTTGGCGCCGTCGTAGAACTCGTCCCACCAGCCGTCGCGGATCGACAGGTTCAGCCCGCCGTTGAGCGCCGACTTCATGCCGGACGTGCCGCAGGCCTCCAGCGGCCGCAGCGGGTTGTTGAGCCACACGTCGCAGCCCCAGTACAGGTACCGGGCCATCGACATGTCGTAGTCGGGCAGGAAGACGATGCGGTGGCGCACGGCGGGGTCGTCGGCGAACCGCACGATCTCCTGGATCAGCGCCTTGCCGCCGTCGTCGGCCGGGTGGCTCTTGCCCGCGACGACCAGCTGCACCGGCCGGTGCGGGTCGAGCAGCAGGTCGCGCAGCCGGTCCTTGTCGCGCAGCATCAGCGTGAGCCGCTTGTAGGTGGGCACGCGGCGGGCGAACCCGACGGTGAGGACCTCCGGGTCGAAGACGTGGTCGGTCCACGACAGCTCCGGAAGCGACGCGCCGCGCTGCAGCCACGCCTCCCGCACCCGGCGGCGCACCTCTGCGACCAGGCGGGCGCGCAGCGCCCCGCGCAGCTCCCACAGCATCTCGTCGGAGACGACGTCGCGCTTCGTGTGGTTGCCCGCCGAGCCCGCGTCGCCGAGCAGGGCGGTGACCTCGCGGGCCTCCCAGGTGGCGCCGTGCACGCCGTTGGTGACCGAGCCGATCGGCACCTCGTCGGCGTCGAAGCCCTCCCACAGCCGGCCGAACATGCCGCGCGAGACCGCGCCGTGCAGCCGGGAGACGCCGTTGGCGCGCTGGGCGAGCCGCAGACCCATGTGGGCCATGTTGAACGTGTTGGGGTTCTCCTCGGCGCCGAGCGCGAGCACGCGGTCCACCGGGACGCCCGGGAGCATGTCGCCGGAGAAGTAGTGGCGCACGAGGTCGAGCGGGAACCGGTCGATCCCGGCGGGCACCGGCGTGTGCGTGGTGAACACGGTGCCGGCGCGGACCGCGGCGACCGCCTCGTCGAACGACAGGCCGTCGCGGTCCTGCAGCTCCCGGATGCGCTCGAGGCCGAGGAAGCCCGCGTGGCCCTCGTTGGTGTGGAACACCTCGGGCTCGGGGTGGCCGGTCACCGCGCAGAACGCGCGCACGGCCCGGACCCCGCCGATGCCGACCAGGATCTCCTGCTTGATGCGGTGGTCCTGGTCGCCGCCGTAGAGCCGGTCGGTGACGCCGCGCAGGTCCGGCTCGTTCTCCTCGATGTCGGAGTCGAGCAGCAGCAGCGGCACCCGCCCGACCGTCGCCTGCCACACCCGCGCCTTCAGCGTGCGCCCCTCCGGCATCGCGACCTCGACGAGGACGGGTCCGCCGTCGGGGTGGGTGAGCAGCTGCAGCGGCAGGCCCTGCGGGTCGAGCACCGGGTAGTGCTCGAGCTGCCAGCCGTCGAGCGAGAGCGACTGGCGGAAGTAGCCGGACCGGTACAGCAGCCCGACGCCGATCACGGGCACCCCGAGGTCGGAGGCCGCCTTGAGGTGGTCGCCCGCGAGCACGCCGAGGCCGCCGGAGTAGTTCGGCAGCACCTCGCTCACGCCGAACTCCATCGAGAAGTAGCCGACGGCGGCCGGCAGCGACGGGTCGTTCTCCCGCTCCAGCTGGTACCAGCGCGGCTCCTGCAGGTAGCTCGCCAGGTCGTCGGCGAGCTCCCGCACGGTGACCACGGTGTCGGCGTCCTTGGCCAGCACGGAGAAGCGGGCGGTGGAGATCTCCCCGAGCAGGCGCACCGGGTCGTGCCCCGCGCGCTCCCACGCCTCGGGGTCGAGCGTGGCGAACAGGTCCTGGGTGGGGGTGTGCCAGGTCCACCGCAGGTTGGTGGCCAGGGTCTGCAGCGGCGCCAGCGCAGCGGGCAGCTGGGCGCGGACGGTGAACCTGCGAAGTGCCTTCACCCGCCGAACCATAGATGAATCCATCCCGGGATCGGTCCAGTCCCGGGATGCCGGTTGCCCCGCGATCGAACTGGAACTAGGTTGGTTGCAGTTCGAGGGGAGATCGGGTGGCACTCAGCAGCAGGAGCGCGGTGGCGATCCACGCCCTCACGATGCTGGGCCGCCGGGAGGACCGGGCCCGCACGTCGGCGGAGGTCGCCGACAGCCTGGCGAGCAACCCGGTGCTGGTCAGGCGCATCCTCGGCAGCCTGCGCGACGCGGGTCTGGTGCGGTCGACCGAGGGGCGCCTCGGCGGCTGGCGGCTCGCCCGCTCCCCGCGCGAGATCACCCTCCGCGACGCGTACGCGGCGGTCGAGGAGGGCCCGATCCTGTCCCGCCACCCCCACCCGCCCAACCAGGCCTGCGAGGTCGGCCGGCACATGCAGGCCGTGCTCGAACACGAGTTCCGCGAGGCGGAGCGGGCGATGGAGGAGCGGCTGGGCCGTACGACGATCGCCGACCTGGTGCAGCAGACGATCGCGCGGGAACGCGAGCTGACGCGCCGGTAGCCGACCGCGGCGGGGCCCACGGGGCCTCCGCCGCTTTTCTCCGCCCTAACTGCAACCAAATCAGTATCAATTCATGGCGGCGCGCGCACGACGTCCACGACCGGGCGCACACGCTCCGGGCTCGCGCTGCCGGCCGTGCTCGTGCCGGCGATGCTCGCCACCGTCGTCGCGAGCGCCATGGTCAACCTCGTGCTCCCGGCGATCGGCGCGCGGTTCGGGGCGTCCGCGGCGCAGCGCGCGTGGGTCGTCACCGGCTTCCTGCCGGCCTTCGCCGTCGGCATCCCCTGCTACGGGCGGATCGCCGACGGGGCGAGCCTGCCGGCGCTCTTCGGGTTCGCCCTCCTGACCTACGCCGCGGGCAGCCTGGTCTGCGCGCTCGCCCCCGCCCTGCCGGTGCTCGTGGCCGGGCGGATCGTGATGGGGCGGGCGCGGCCGCGATCCCGGTCCTGTCGATCATCGCGGTGACCAGGGTGCTGCCCGCCGACCGGCGCGGGACGGGGATCGGCGTCGTCTCGGCGAGCACCGGCGTCGGCGCCGCGGGCGCCGCGGCGGGCCCGGCCCTCGGCGGCGGGGTCGGCCAGCTCATGGGGTGGCCCGCGCTGTTCTGGCTGATGGGCGCGGAGGCGCCGGCGTGTTGCCGGCGGCCTGGCGCGCGCTGCCCGCGGCAGCGCCCGCGGGCGCGCGCCGGTTCGACGTCGCAGGCGGCGCCCTGCTCGGGCTCGGCGCCGGGCTGTTCCTGTTCGGCGTCACGCAGGCGCGGGTCGCGGGCTTCTCCGCGCCGTCGTCGTGGGCGAGCCTCGCGGCGGCGGCCGTGGCGCGGCGCTATTCGGGTGGCGCACCGCCCGTGCCCCGCACCCGTTCGTCCCGCCTGCGCTGTTGGCCAACCGCCCCTGCCGCACCGCGGTGCTCGTCGCGGCACTCACGATGGCGGTCAACCTCGGCGCCCTCGTGCTCGTGCCGCTGCTGGTCGTCGACGTGGGCGGGCTCGCCCCCGGGGCCGGGGCGCTGGTCGTGATCCCCGCGGGGATCGCCGTCGCCGCCCCCTCCCCCGCGATCGGCCGCATGTCCGACGCCGTCGGCACCCGACCGCTGGTGCCGGCCGGTCTCGCGGCCGTCGCGGGGGCGCTCAACCCCCTGCACCGCCGGAGCGGGTGCCGCGTTCTCCGACGCCTCCCTGGCCATGGCGGCGCTCGCGGCCGTCACGCTGCCGTCGCCTCCCGGCTGCGTCCGGTGCGGTCGTCCGCCAGGTGAGAGCGGGCGGTTCGACCGGTACGGGACTACCGTCCGACGGATGGACCTCGAGGAGGCGCGCGCGGTCGTCCGCGAGCAGCACCGCGCGGTGCTCGCCACCGTGCGCCACGACGGCACCCCGCAGCTGTCGCCGGTCCTGGTCGCCGTGGCCGACGACGGACGGCTGCTCGTGAGCACCCGCGAGACCGCGCTCAAGGTGCGCAACCTGCGCCGCGACCCGCGCACGTGGCTGTGCGTGCTCCCCGACGGGTTCTTCGGGCGCTGGATCCAGGTGGAGGGTCGCGCCGAGATCGTGTCCCTGCCCGAGGCGATGGACGGCCTCGTCGACTACTACCGCCGCGTCTCCGGCGAGCACGACGACTGGGACTCCTACCGCGCCGCGATGCAGCGCGAGCGCCGGGTGCTGCTGCGGATCGAGCTCACGCGCGCGGGCCCCGACCGCGCGGGCTGAGACGGCGGGCTGAGCCGGTGGGTCACAGATAGCGGGCGAACCACTCGACGGCGAGCCGGTCCACCTCCGCCGCGGCGGGCAGCTGCGGCGCGGGCTCGGTCCCGGGCTCGTCGGCGAACGCGTGGGCCATGCCGGCGACGTCCACGAGCTCCGCGCGCACCGAGCGCGCGGCGAGCGCGTCGCGCAGCCGCCGGGCGGGCGCGCGGAACGCGGCCTCGTCGTCGTCCGCGCCGACGGCGAGCAGCGTGGCCGGGCACGCGGCCAGCTCGTCGGCCCGCGCCACGAAGTCGAGGCGCCGTGCGATGGCGAGCGACGGCTCCGACCACGGGTAGTCGACCCCGAACCGGGCGCCCATCGCCGCGACGACCGGGCGCAGCTGCGCCATCGGGCTGACCAGCACCGCGGCCGCGACGTCGTGCCCGCCGCCCGCGATCACGAGCTGCGCGACGGCGGCCCCGAGCGACCCGCCGAGGAGCCCGATCGGCCCGTCGCGGAACCCGAGCCGCCGGCGCAGCTCGGCATGCGCGGGCCCGAACTCCTCGGCTGCCTCGGCGGTGATCGGCCCGTACAGGTTCTGGACGGCGTCGGCGTGGCCGAGCCGCATCAGCTCCTCGGCCCCGCCCTCGGGCGAGCGCGCCCCGTGCCGGGGCAGGCCGAGGTAGATGCGCCACGCGTCGAGGCCGGCGAGCGGCAGCGCCGCCGCGAGTGCGGCCTCGGTGCGCGGCGCGTCCATCAGGTGCCACGCGGCGACGACGGGCGCGGTCGCGCGGTCGCCCGCCGGGGGCACGGCTACGAAGGGAACCCCGGCCGCCGTCCCGGTGATGGCGGTGTCGACGATCATGTCTGCCTCCCGAACTGTACGGCGTCCAATATAACTGGACGCTGTACAGTTCACAAGGTGCGTTCCTCCCGAGGACCCGGCCAGCGCGCCGGGCTGAGCCGCGACCGCGTGCTCGACGCGGCCACCGAGCTGCTCGCCGAGCGCGGCTCGGTCTCGATGCGCGCGGTCGCGCAGCGGCTCGGCGTCGCGCCCAACGCCCTCTACAGCCACGTGGCGGACCGGACCGCGCTGGTCGACGGCGTGCTCGACCGCGTGCTCGCCCAGGTGGAGGCCCCCGCACCCGGCGCGGGCGACCCGCGCGACGCGCTGCGCCGACTGATGGCCTCGACCCACGACGTCCTGCTGCGCCACCCGCAGCTGGTGCCCGCGTTCCTCGCCCGCCAGGGCGCGCGCGGCGAGAACGCGCAACGCCTCGGCGCGGTGGCGCTGGAGCACCTCGCGGCGGCCGGGATCACCGGCGACGCGGCCCGCGAGGCGCTGCGGGTGCTGATCGTCTACACGATCGGCTTCGCGGCGTTCGACGGCGACGACGGGGGCCCGCTGACGCGCTCCGAGCTGCGCACGACGTTCCAACGCGGGCTCGACTGGCTGATCACCGGCGTGTGTGGGTCGTCCGGGTGACCATCGGGTGAACGGGCGCGCCCCGTTCCCGCCGAACGCGCAGCGGGTAGGTACTTTTGTGACTTCCGCGACGGGGTGCTCAGCTGGGGGTGTGCCGATGACCGGTCGGCTCGGGATCGATGACGTCACTCCTACCGTGAGCGGCGGGCGTCATCCGAGCAAGGCCGTCGTCGGGGAGGTCATCCCGATCACCGCGACCGTGTGGCGGGAGGGCCACGACGCGGTCGCTGCCAACGTCGTCTGGCGGCGGGTCGGCAGCCAGGGCGCCGCCCACCACGTCCGGATGCAGCCGGTCGGCACCGGCACCGACCGGTTCGCCGCCACCGTCGTGCCCGACGAGCCGGGCCTGTGGACCTTCCGCGTCGACGCGTGGAGCGACCCGTGGTCGACGTGGCGCCACTCCGTCACCGTCAAGCTCCAGGCGGGCCAGGGCCCCGAGGAGCTCGCCAACGACCTGGAGATCGGCGCCCGGCTGCTGCAGCGGGTGGGCCGCCGCCCCGGCGAGCGCCCGCACCGCGACCTGCTCTTCGGCGCCGCCAACGCCCTGCGCGACACCGCGCTGCCGCTGCACGCGCGGGTGGCGCCCGCGCTGTTCCCGGCCGTCGAGAAGATCATGACGGAGCGCCCGGTCCGCGAGCTCATCACGCGCGGCCGGCCGTACCAGATCTACGTCGACCGCAAGCGCGCCCTGTTCGGCTCCTGGTACGAGTTCTTCCCGCGCTCCACCGGCGGCGTCGACGAGCAGGGCAGGCCGATCCACGGCACGTTCGTCACCGCGTCGAAGGAGCTCGACCGCATCGCCGCGATGGGCTTCGACGTGGTCTACCTGCCGCCCATCCACCCCATCGGCAAGATCCACCGCAAGGGCCGCAACAACAACGTCAACGCGGGCCCCGGCGACGTCGGCTCGCCGTGGGCGATCGGCTCGGACGCGGGCGGGCACGACGCGATCGAGCCGGAGCTCGGCACCATCGAGGACTTCGACGCGTTCGTCGAGCGCGCCCGCGACCTGGGGATGGAGGTCGCGCTCGACTTCGCGCTGCAGTGCGCCCCCGACCACCCGTGGGTGCGCGAGCACCCCGAGTGGTTCACCGTGCGCCCCGACGGCACGATCGCCTACGCGGAGAACCCGCCGAAGAAGTACCAGGACATCTACCCGATCAACTTCGACAACGACCCGGCGGGCATCTACGCCGAGGCGCTGCGCATCGTGCTGCACTGGGTCGAGCACGGGGTGCGGATCTTCCGGGTGGACAACCCGCACACCAAGCCGCCGAACTTCTGGCACTGGCTCATCTGGCAGGTGAAGTCCCGCCACCCCGACGTGCTGTTCCTGGCCGAGGCGTTCACCCGTCCCGCCCGGCTCTTCGGGCTCGCCCGCCTGGGCTTCACGCAGTCCTACACGTACTTCACCTGGCGCACCACGAAGCAGGAGCTCACCGACTTCGCGCTCATGCACGCCGAGCGCGCCGACGAGTGCAGGCCCAACTACTTCGTCAACACGCCGGACATCCTGCACGAGTCGCTGCAGACCGGCGGGCCCGCGATGTTCGCCATCCGCGCCACGCTCGCGGCCACGCTGTCGCCGACATGGGGCATGTACTCCGGGTTCGAGCTGTTCGAGCACGAGCCGGTGCGCCCCGGCAGCGAGGAGTACCTGAACTCCGAGAAGTACGAGCTGCGCCCCCGCGACTACGCCAGGGCCCTCAACGAGGGCCGCTCGCTCGAGCCGTACATCACGCGGCTCAACGAGATCCGCCGCGCCCACCCGGCGCTGCAGCAGCTGCGCGACCTGCACTTCCACGAGGTCGACAACGACGCGCTCATCGCGTACTCGAAGACCGACCCGGCCACCGGCGACACCGTGCTCGTCGTGTGCACCCTCGACTCGTTCCACGCACGGGAGGGCACGACGTCGCTCGACATGCCCGCGCTGCGCATGGACTGGAACGAGCGGTTCACGGTGCACGACGAGATCACCGGTGAGACCTACGAGTGGGGGCAGCACAACTACGTGCGGCTGGAGCCGTGGCGCAACGTGGCCCACATCTTCCGCGTGCAGCGTCATCAGGCCTGACGGCCGGGCCACCGGGCCCCACCGGCGCCGTCAGCGGAACGCGGCCGCGGTGCGGCCCGCCCACTCGGCGTAGGTCCGCGCCGGCCTGCCCAGCACCCGTTCCACGTCCGGGCTCGGCGTGCGCTCGGCGGGCAGCGGGTCGCCGACGGCGTCGAGGGTCGCCTCGACCACGCGCTCGGGCATGGACCGCACCATCCGCTCCCTCGCCTCGGCGCGGGACAGCTCGACGACCCGCACCGGCTCGCCCAGCGCCGCACCGATGGCCGCGGCCCGCTCGCGTGGGGAGAGCGGCGCGGGGCCGGTGAGCTCGTAGACCCGGCCCAGGTGCCCGTCGCCGACCAGCGCGGCGGCCGCGACCTCCGCGATGTCGGCCGGGTCGATCACCGGGAGCGCGACGTCGGGGAACGGGGTGGGCACGGTCCTCGTGGCGCGCACCGCCTCGGCCCACGCGAGGTCGTTCGAGGCGAAGCCGCCCGGCCGCAGCAGCGTCCACCCCAACCCGGACGCGGTCACCGCCTCCTCCAGGTGCGGCGAGTGCCGCCCCGTTCCCACGCCCTGCGAGGACAGCAGGACCACCCGCTTCACGCCCGCCGCCCGGACGACGTCGAGCACGGCGGGGAGGTCGCCGCCGCCCGCGTGCCAGTCGCCGGAGGTCAGCAGGAACACCGCGGTGGCGCCGCGCAGCGCGGGCTCGAGGGTCTCCGGCCGAAGCAGGTCGGCCGGCACGCACGCGACCCCGTCCGGCGCATCGGGCACGCGCCGGGCCACCGCCGTCACCTCCTCGCCGGCCGCGGCGAGCGCCCGAACCAGCGGCCGCCCGACGTTCCCCGTCGCCCCGGTCACCACGATCACGATCTGCTCCTTCCACCCGGTACGGACGGAAGCTACTGTCATCGGTGCAGTGGATACCCAGAGGAAAGCGACTATCCTGGTGCAAGCGCAGGCGTGCCCGATCAGCCCGGTGGTCGACATCGTGTTCAGCCGGTGGACCACGCCGATCCTCTGGACGCTGCACCACCACGGCCGGCAGCGGTTCGTCGAGCTCCAGCGGCGCATCGACGCGATCACGCCGAAGGTCCTCACCCAGCGGCTGCGCCAGCTCGAACGCGACGGGCTCGTCGTGCGCACCTACCACCCCACCGTCCCGCCGCGGGTGGAGTACGAGATCAGCGAGCTGGGGCTGAGCCTCGCGCCGCTGTTCGCGCAGCTCGCCCACTGGGCCGAGGACCACCTCGACGAGGTGGAGCGGGCGCGGGCGAGCTACGACGCAGCGGGCCGCCCCCTGAGCAGCTGACGGGGGCGCACGGGGCCCGCCGGCCCGATGACGGCGGGTGATCATACGGCCGCCGAGAGCAACGCCTCCGATGCCGCCTGCCCCCGAGCTCCGCGACGGTGGGAGCTACGCTCCGAGCAGCCGCCGGCCACGTTCTGCGCCCGGACCCGAAGCCCGGTAAGACTGGCCGAGTGCGGCCTCCACCCCCCATCCCCGCTCGGTAGGAACGCGATACGCCCATGTCGACCGACACCTCGGCCTCTGAGCCCTGGCACGCCGATGACGAGCAGCTCGTCGAGACCTCGTCGGGGGAGTTCGATCACGCGCGCACGCTCGACGTCGACCACGAGTGGTACAAGCGAGCGGTCTTCTACGAGGTGCTCGTCCGGGCGTTCGCCGACTCGAACCGCGACGGCACCGGAGACCTGCGCGGGCTCACCGAGAAGCTCGACTACATCCAGTGGCTCGGGGTGGACTGCATCTGGCTCCCGCCGTTCTACGACTCGCCGCTGCGCGACGGCGGGTACGACATCCGCGACTTCCGGTCGGTCCTGCCCGAGTTCGGCACCGTAGAGGACTTCGTCGTGCTGCTCGACGAGGCGCACAAGCGGGGCATCCGCGTCATCACCGACCTGGTGATGAACCACACCTCCGACCAGCACCCCTGGTTCGAGGAATCCCGCCGCAACCCCGACGGCCCCTACGGCGACTTCTACGTCTGGGCCGACGACGACTCCGGCTACCCGGACGCGCGGATCATCTTCGTCGACACCGAGACGTCGAACTGGACCTACGACCCGGTGCGCGGGCAGTTCTACTGGCACCGGTTCTTCTCCCACCAGCCGGACCTCAACTACGACAACCCGGCCGTGCAGGAAGCGATGCTCGAGGTGCTGCGCTTCTGGCTCGACCTCGGCATCGACGGCTTCCGCCTCGACGCCGTGCCCTACCTGTACGAGCGGGAGGGCACGAATTGCGAGAACCTCCCGGAGACGCACGCCTTCCTCAAGCGCTGCCGGAAGGTGATCGACGACGAGTACCCGGGCCGCGTGCTGCTCGCCGAGGCCAACCAGTGGCCGAGCGACGTGGTCGAGTACTTCGGCGACCCGGCCGTCGACGGGGACGAGTGCCACATGGCGTTCCACTTCCCGCTGATGCCGCGCATCTTCATGGCGGTCCGCCGGGAGAACCGGTTCCCGATCTCGGAGATCCTGGCCCAGACCCCCGCCATCCCGTCGGGCTGCCAGTGGGGCATCTTCCTGCGCAACCACGACGAGCTCACGCTCGAGATGGTCACCGACGAAGAGCGCGACTACATGTACGCGGAGTACGCCAAGGACCCGCGGATGAAGGCCAACATCGGCATCCGCAGGCGGCTCGCCCCGCTGCTCGACAACGACCGCAACCAGCTCGAGCTGTTCACGGCGCTGCTGTTGTCCCTGCCCGGCTCGCCCGTCCTCTACTACGGCGACGAGATCGGGATGGGCGACAACATCTGGCTCGGTGACCGCGACGCGGTGCGCAGCCCGATGCAGTGGACCCCCGACCGCAACGCGGGCTTCTCCACCTGCGACCCCGGCCGGCTGTACCTGCCGCTGATCATGGACCCGCTCTACGGCTACCAGGCCGTGAACGTCGAGGCGCAGCTCAACAGCACCACCTCGCTGCTGCACTGGACGCGCCACATGATCGAGGTTCGCAAGCGCCACCCCGCGTTCGGGCTGGGCGAGTACCACGAGCTCGGCGGCTCGAACCCGTCCGTGCTGGCCTACGTCCGGTCCTACGAGGACGACATCGTGCTGTGCGTCAACAACATGTCGCGCTTCCCGCAGCCGGTGGAACTGGACCTCTCGCCGTGGCAGGGTTGCCGTCCCCACGAGTTGACCGGCGGGGTGCCCTTCCCGCGGATCGGGGAGCTGCCCTACCTGCTCACCCTGCCCGGGCACGGCTTCTACTGGTTCTCGATCAAGAAGTTGGTGGAGGAGACTGGATGAGTCTCGACGAGGAGCTCCCCGAGCTGCTGCGCGAGTGGCTGCCGAAACAGCGCTGGTTCGCCGCGAAGGCCAGGCCGGTCCGGTCGGTCGCGATCGCGTCGTCCACGCCGCTGGTCACGGACGGGGAGCCCCTCGTCGACCACCTGCTGCTGACCGTCGAGCTCGACGACGACTCCCCGGCCCAGCACTACCAGCTGATCGTCGCGCGGCGGGAGCACCCGCGCGGCGAGCTGGAGCACGTGGTGATCGGCGTCGCCGGCGGGCTCGTCGCCTACGACGGGCTGTGGGACCCCGATGTCACCGAGTGGCTGCTCGACGCGATCCGCACCGGGCACACCGTGGGTGACCTGCGGTTCGTACCCGAGCCGGGCGCCGAGATCGCCCAGGGCGCCACCGGCAGGGTGCTCGGGGTCGAGCAGTCCAACACCTCGGTGTCGTGGGGCGAGCAGTCGATCCTCAAGCTGTTCCGGCGGCTCCAGCCGGGCGTCAACCCCGACCTCGAGCTGCACCGCGCCCTCCGCTCCGTGGACAGCCACGAGGTCGCGGCCCTGCAGGGCGCGATCGAGGGCGTCCTCAACGGCGAGCCGGTCACGCTCGGCATGCTCCAGGACTTCGCCGCCAACTCCGCCGACGGCTGGTCCATGGCGCTCGCCAGCGTGCGCGACCTGCTCGCCGAGGGCGACCTGCGGGCCGACGAGGTCGGCGGCGACTTCGCGGCCGAGGCGTCCCGGCTGGGCGAGACCGTCGCCGTGGTGCACGCCGAGCTGCGCCGCGCGCTCGACACCTCGCAGGCCGACCCGCGCGAGCTGGCCGGCGCGTGGCACGACCGGCTCACCGCCTCCGTCGCCGAGGTGCCCGCGCTCGCCGAGCACGCCGCGCCGATCCGCGCCGTCTACGACGCGGTGGGCGCGCTGCCCGACCCGATCCCCACCCAGCGCGTGCACGGCGACCTGCACCTCGGGCAGACGCTGCGCACCCCGCAGGGCTGGCTCGTGATCGACTTCGAGGGCGAGCCCGCGGCCCCGCTCGCCGAGCGCGTGCGGCCGGACTCGCCGCTGCGCGACGTCGCCGGCATGCTGCGCTCCTTCGACTACGCCGCGTTCCACCAGCTCGCGGAGTGGGACGACGCGGTGTGGACCGACCCGGACCACGAGTCCCAGCTGGAGTGGCGGGCCCGCGAGTGGGCCGACCGCAACCGTTCCGCCTTCTGCGACGGGTACGCGCTGCGCGCCGGCGCCGACCCGCGCGACCAGGCCGTCCTGCTGCGGGCCTTCGAGCTGGACAAGGCCGTGTACGAGGTGGTCTACGAGACCCGGTTCCGCCCCTCCTGGGCACCGATCCCGCTGGCGTCGATCTCCCGGCTCACCGCGGACGCCCAGTCCGACGCCGGCGTCTAGCGAGGAGCGGGGAAGGCCCCGCCCGCCGCGAGGTCCGCGAGGAGCGCGCCGACGTCGCGCCCCGCCGCCCACCGGCTCACCGCGCAGGCCGCCTGCGCGTAGACCCGGGCGTCGGCGCTCGCCGCACGCAGCCACCCGTCGAGGGTCGCAGGCAGCGGCCCCGCCGGCTCGACGAGGCAGCGGTCGCCGCCGGGCCGCAGGTAGCGCGGGTCGTCCGCGACCAGCACGGCGAGCCCTTCGTCGAACCACTGCGGCACCGACCCGAGCCGCGCGTGCACCTCGACGTGGGTGAGCTCGTGCGCGGCGATCACGGGGTCGATCCCCCGCGGCGAGAGCATCACCGCGCGGTTGAGCACCGCGACCCCGCGCTCGCCACCACCGCCGATCCGCGCGTAGCACGCATCGGTGAGGCAGGCGAGGAACCGCGGCTCGCTGCGCAGCCCGCCGAGGAACGCGGCCACGCGCCGGGTGCCCTCGTCGACGGCGTCGACGACCTGCCCCCGCTGCGCCGCGGTGGCCCCCGGCTCGACGTGCAGGCCCGGGCGGACCTCGTCGAACCCGTAGCAGCCGGGGCAGGTCGTGGCGCCGACGGCCGGGAACGCCACCCCCACCGCGAGTAGGGCCGCGAGCAGCACGGCGAGGAGCCCTCCGAGGAGCACCCGCCACCACATGCCGCCTCCGTTCACCCTTCGGACCCACATCCTGGCGCAGGGTGATCGGATCGTTGTTCCCAGGCTCGGCGACTTCGGCCTGAGCGCACTAAGGTGCGCCCGTGGATCGTGAGGAGAACCGCACCCAGACGATCAGTGGTCGGGTCGACCCGTGCCCGCCGGACCCGCACACGATCGACCGGCTGCTCGGCGGATCGCACCACGACCCGCACTCGGTCCTCGGGGCGCACCCGCACCCGGACGGCACCGTGGTGCGGGTCCTGCGCCCGCACGCCGACGGGGTGGAGGTCGTGCGCGAGGGCGGGGAGGGCGTCCCGCTGGTCAAGGTGCACGACTCCGGCCTGTACTCCGGGGTGGTGCCCGGTCCGCCCTCCGACTACCGCCTCGCCGTGCGCTACGGCGACCGGGTGGACATCGTCGACGATCCGTACCGGTGGCTGCCGACGCTCGGCGAGATCGACCTGCACCTCATCGGGGAGGGCCGCCACGAGCGGCTGTGGGAGGTGCTCGGCGCGCACGTGCGCGAGTACGACACGCCGGCGGGCCCCGTCTCCGGCACGAGCTTCGCGGTGTGGGCGCCGACGGCGCAGGGCGTGCGCGTCACCGGCGACTTCGACGGCTGGTCCGGCTGGGCGCACCCGATGCGGGTGCTCGGCAGCTCCGGCGTCTGGGAGCTGTTCGTGCCCGGCATCGCGCCCGGCACCCGCTACAAGTTCCGCATCCTCGGCCAGGACGGGCGGTGGCGCGACAAGGCCGACCCCCTCGCGTTCCGCACCGAGGTCCCGCCGGCCACCGCCTCGATCGTCGACGCCTCCGAGCACGTGTGGGGCGACGAGGAGTGGATGGCCGCCCGGGCGCTCAAGCAGGCGCACGCGGAGCCGATGAGCATCTACGAGGTGCACCTGGGCTCGTGGCGGCCCGGGCTCGGCTACCGCGAGCTCGCCCACCAGCTCGCCGACTACCTCGACGAGACCGGGTTCACCCACGTCGAGCTGCTGCCCGTGGCCGAGCACCCGTTCGGCGGGTCGTGGGGCTACCAGGTCACCTCGTACTACGCGCCCACCTCGCGGTTCGGCACGCCCGACGACTTCCGCTACTTCGTCGACCACCTCCACCAGCGCGGCTACGGGGTGATCATCGACTGGGTGCCCGCGCACTTCCCGCGCGACGAGTGGGCGCTGGCCCGGTTCGACGGCTCGCCGCTGTACGAGCACGCCGACCCGCGCCGTGGCGAGCAGCCCGACTGGGGCACGCTCGTGTTCGACTTCGGCCGCCGCGAGGTCCGCAACTTCCTCGTGGCCAACGCCCTCTACTGGCTCGACCAGTTCCACATCGACGGCCTGCGCGTCGACGCCGTGGCGAGCATGCTCTACCTCGACTACTCCCGCCCCGAGGGGCAGTGGCTGCCCAACGTCCACGGCGGACGCGAGAACCTCGACGCGGTGGCGTTCCTGCAGGAGATGAACGCCACCGTCTACCGCAACCACCCCGGCGTCGTCACGATCGCCGAGGAGTCCACGGCCTGGCCGGGCGTCACGCGGCCCACCCACCTCGGCGGCCTCGGCTTCGGCTTCAAGTGGAACATGGGCTGGATGCACGACACGCTCGACTACGCCGGGCGTGACCCGATCTACCGGGCCTACCACCACAACCAGATGACCTTCTCGCTGATGTACGCGTTCAGCGAGAACTTCGTGCTGCCGCTCTCCCACGACGAGGTCGTGCACGGCAAGGGCTCGCTGTGGGGGCGCATGCCGGGCGACGCCTGGAACAAGGCAGCCAACCTGCGGGCGCTGCTGGCCTACATGTGGGCCCACCCCGGCAAACAGCTGCTGTTCCAGGGCGGCGAGTTCGGCCAGGAGCAGGAGTGGTCGGAGTCCCGCTCGATCGACTGGCACCTGCTCGACGACCCGCTGCACGCAGGGTTGAAGCAGCTGGTCGCCGACCTGAACCGGACCTACCGCGCCACCCCGGCGCTGTGGACGAAGGACACCACACCCGAGGGCTTCTCCTGGATCGACGCCAACGACGCCTCGGGCAACGTCCTGAGCTTCCTGCGCCACGGCGTCGACCCCGACGGGAAGCCGACCGTGCTCGCCTGCATCGCCAACTTCTCCGGCAGCCCCAAGCACGACTACCGGGTCGGGCTGCCGTTCGCCGGCCGGTGGCGCGAGGTGCTCAACACCGACGCCCAGATCTACGGCGGATCCGGCGTCGGCAACCTGGGGGCCGTCGAGGCCGAGCAGACCATGTGGCACGGGCGACCCGCGTCCGCCGTGCTGCAGCTGCCGCCCTCGGGTGTGCTGTGGCTCGTGCCGGAGCCGGGTGAGGGCGCCGTGCGCCGCCGCACCGCGGCGACCGCGAGCGCGCCCCCTGCCGCGCCGCGGGGCGACGAGCCGGACCTCGCCGAGGAGGTCCCCGCCTCCGACGCGCCGGCCCGCACGCCCGCACCCCCGCCCGCGCCCAGCGCGCCGGCCGGGGACCCCGACCTCGACGCCGAGATCCCGGCCACCGACGCCCCCGAACGCCCGACCTCCGTCGCCGGCCCCGCCTCGGTCGCCACCGGCACGAGCGCACCCGTCACCCGGCCCGCGACCACCCCGGACCCGCAACCGGCCACCGAGCCGAGCCGCAGCGCCGACACGTCACCGCCGCAGGCGGCCGACGACGCCGACGTCGCCGACGAGGTCCCGGCCACCGACGCACCCGAACGCCCGTCGGCCCGCACCGAGCCCGGGGCGCAGAACGGCGTCCGCCTGGCGACGCAGGACCCGTCCTCGCTCATCGACGCGCCGTGGAGCTCCGCGCGGGCGGGCGGCGCCACGACGCCCTCGACCGAGCCGGGTGCGGCCGACACCGGCGAGCTGCCGGTGGAGCCCGGCCCGGAGGCGGGCGCCGCCGTGCCGGACGAGCCCCCGCCCGGCACGGACACGGTGCTCGACTCCGGCCCGGCCGCGCCACCCGCCTCCGACGCGCCGCGGGAGGCGCCGCCGACGCCGTCCGTCGCGGACGCGGCTCAGCCGGACGACGCGGGGACCGGCTCGGGCTCCTCCGCCGCCGACCGCACCGACGACGACAGCAGCACCGCCCAGTAGCCGATCAGGATCGCGCAGTAGAGCGACCGGCCCAGGTCGGCGACGACGCCGTCCGGCGGCCAGTCGGCGTTCCAGGACACCGGGATGACGGCGAGCGCGAGCCCCGCCGCCGTCAGCGCCCCGAGGCCGAGTGGCACGAGCGCGAGCGCGCCGGGGAACAGCAGCATGAGGTAGTTGTGCCACGCGATGGGGGACAACAGCAGCCCGGCCGCGAGCACCGCCCACGGCGCGGTGCCCGCCGGGTCGATCCGGTCGCGCCTGCGGCCGATCCACACCAGCGTGCCGACCAGCACGGCGAGCCCCACCACGCTGCCGAACACCGGCGGCACGCCGAAGCGCACGGCGAGCCCGGGCAGCGACGCGTTGTCGACGGTGTCGGGCACCGGCTCGCTGAACGCGATCCGCAGCCACTCGACGCCGCTGGACGGCCCGGCCACCAGCACGCCGGCGAGCGTCGCCACCGCCGCCGCGGCCACCCCGGCCCGCAGCGGCACCCAGCGGCGCTGGACGGCGAGCAGGAGCAGGATCGGCGCGAGGGAGGGCTTGAGCGCCACCGTGACGCCGTAGAGCACCGCGGCGAGCACCGGCCTGCCGCGCCGCTCGGCGATCCAGCCCGCCACGAGCCCCGCGAGCAGCAGCGGGTAGATCTGGCCGAGCACGAGCGTGCCGTGCAGCGGCGAGGAGGCCAGCACCGCGAGCAGCGCGAGCGCGGTGGCGGTGCGCGACAGCCGCAGCTCCCGGGTCACCGCGAGCACCGCGGCCACCACCAGCAGCAGCGTGGCGACCATGAACACCCGGTACGCGGTGAGCGCGTCGAGCCACGCGAACGGCACGAGCAGCACCGTGAGCAGCGGCGGGTTGAGGTTGGTGAGCTTCGCGGGCGTGTCGTAGATGTCCTGGCCCGCGGTGAGGGCGACCGCGGAGTGCCAGAAGGTGTCGAAGTCGACGTGGAGGTCGCGCATGTCCGGCGCCGGCAACATCGTCACCAGCGCGTCGGGGTGCCGCACGTGCAGCACCACCGCGGTGAGGAGCGACGCCAGCACGACCACGCAGGACACCGCCCGGCGCGCGGCCGCGCCGCTCGACGCCGGGGGGTACCGGTCCGGCCCTCGGGTGGACGGGAGCCGTCGGTTCTGCACTGGCACGGTGCCTGACGCTATCCCGCCGGTGCGGGTTCGGCCGAAACGCCTCCCCTGCGGCGGCCGGCACGGGATGATGGGACGCGTGTCAGCACCGCGACGCGCCCCCGCGGCCGCGCTCGTCGCCGCGCTCCTGCTGCTCGCCACCGCGTGCAGCCAGGTGGTGCCCGGCAGCCCGCGCCCCGGCCTCGCCGCCGCCGTGTCCCCGGCCACCCCGGCCGTGGCCGCCCGGTCCGACCCGGCCGGGCGGGTCGCCGCCGCCACGGCGGAGGCCGTGCAGGAGTTCTGGCGCGCCGAGTTCCCCGCCGCCTTCGGGCGGGAGTGGCGCGACATCGGCTCGTTCGCCGCGGTCGAGACCCGCGACCCGGCGGCGCCCGCGCCGCCGTGCGTCAACCGCGCGACCGACGTCGTCGACCAGGCCTTCTACTGCCCCTCCGCGGACGTCGTCGCGTGGGACGCCGACGGGCTGATCCCGGCGCTGCACGACCGGTTCGGCCCGGCGGGTGTCGCGGTGGTGATCGCGCACGAGGTGGGCCACGCGGTGCAGTCCCGGCTGGGCGTCGACGCCGAGCAGGCCCGCGCCCCGCAGCGCTTCCCGACGATCCTGCTCGAGTCGATGGCCGACTGCTACGCGGGTGCTGCGCTCGCCCACTTCTCCGACAACCCGGTCGCGGGCCTCCCGCTGGGCCCTGAGGAGCGCGACCGGGCGATGCAGGCGCTCGTCGGGTTCCGCGACCCGCTCGGCGTCGAGGCGGGCGACGCGGCGGCCCACGGCAACGCGTTCGACCGGGTGTCGGCGTTCCAGGACGGCTGGACCGACGGCGCCACGCTCTGCGCCGGGATGACGATCGAGAACCGCACCTTCACCCAGCGCCGGTTCGCCTCCGAGGCCGACCTCGCCCGGGGCGGCAACCTGCCGCTGCGCGAGCTGCTCGCGTTCGTCGAGCGGGACGCCGCGGAGTTCTTCGGTGGCCTGGTCCCCGGGTGGGATCCGCCGGAGCTGTCCACCGGCGGTGCCTGCAGCGTCGCCGAGCTCGAGGTCCAGGGCCCCGCCGCCTACTGCCGCGCCGACGGCGGCGTGGCGGTGGACGTCGCGGCGTTGCAGCAGCTCCACGAGGAGATCGGCGACTTCGCGGGCGCCACCGTCCTGGCCGGCCGCTACGGCATCGCCGCGCTCGACGCGAGCGGGCGGTCACCGGTGGGCGCGCAGGCCGGCGCGGCGGCCACCTGCCTCACCGGCGCGTACACCGGCCGGCTGTTCGAGGCGGTCGAGGGGTTCCAGCTCTCCCCCGGCGACCTCGACGAGGCCGTGCAGGTCCTGCTCGCCGCCGACTGGGTGGCCCGGGACGCCGCGGGCGAGTCCGACCCCGACGACCACGGGTTCGAGCGCATCGGCCGCTTCCGCACCGGGCTGCTCGACGGCCCGGGCGCCTGCCGCTAGCGGCCCGAATCCGGTTGACCCGCGCCGAGCGCCCGGGCAGGGTGGCGGTCGTGGATCTCCGGACGGCCGAGCTGCTGCGGCGGCCGCTGTACGGGCAGTGCTACGAGCGGGGCGACGCCGACTGGTAGCGGGCGCGCTGCCGCCCGCCGTCCCCGTCCGCACCACCGGAGAGGCCCGTCCCGTGCCCACGTCCTCCGTGGCGGCGTTCGTCGCCGCCGTGCCCAAGGTCGAGCTCCACCTGCACCTGATCGGCTCCGCCTCGCTCGAGACCGTCCTCGCGCTGGCCCGGCGCCACCCCGGCCGCGGCGTCCCGACCGAGCCCGACGCGCTGCGCCGCTTCTACGCGTTCACCGACTTCGGGCACTTCCTGCGCGTCTACCACCGGGTGAACCGGCTGGTCACCACGGGCGCGGACGTCGTCACGCTGCTCGAGGGTCTCGCCGCCGAGCTCGCTCGCCGCGCCGTGCGGTATGCGGAGGTGCAGGTCACGCCGGTGCGCAACCGCATGGCCGGGATCCCCTACGCCGACCTGGCCGCGGCGCTGGCCGACGGGCGCGCGCTGGCCCGGGAACGCCACGGCGTGGAGCTGGGCTGGGTCTTCGACGCCGACACCACGCTCGGGCCCGCGGGCGCCGAGGAGACCGTCGACTTCGCGATCGGGCACCGCCCCGAGGGGACGGTCGGGATCGGGCTCGGCGGGCCGGAGGGCGGCGTGCGCCGGGCGGACTTCGCGCCCGCGTTCCGGCGGGCGATCGCCGAAGGCCTGCACAGCGTGCCGCACGCGGGCGAGACGGTCGGCCCGGAGGAGGTGTGGGCGGCGGTCACCGAGCTGCGCGCCGAGCGGATCGGCCACGGGATCGGCTCCGCCGCCGACCCCCGGCTGCTCGAGCACCTCGCCGAGCGCGGGATCACGCTGGAGGTGTGTCCGGTCTCCAACCTGCGCACCGGCGCGGTGGAAGACATCGCGGCGCACCCGCTGCCGAGGCTCGTGGCCGCGGGCGTGCCGGTCACCCTGGCCACCGACGACCCCGGCATGTTCCACACCGACCTCGAGGCCGAGTACCTGGTCTGCCACGAGGCCTTCGGCATGAGCGTCGCCGAGCTCGCCGACATCGCCCGCGCCGGTGCCCGCGCCGCGTTCTGCTCCCCCGAGCTGCGGGCCGAGCTGCTCGCGGGCATCGACCGCGCCGAGGCCGCCCACGCCTGACGGCGCGGGCGGCGGGGACGTCAGTACAGGGCCCTGGCGAGCGCCCTGCGCGCGGTGCTGACCCGGGGGTCGTCGGCCGGGTACAGCTCGAACAGGCTCACGAGGTGCTGGCGCACCCGATCGCGCTCGTCGCCGGAGGTGCGCTGCACCGTGCTGACGAGGCGGTTGAACGCCGCCTCGACGCGGTCGGCCGCCACCTCGGCGTCGGCCGCCTTCAGCTGCGCGTCGATGTCGTCGGGCGCGGCGTCGGCCTTCGCGATGGCCGACGGGTCCGCCGACTCGGCGCGCGCGAGGAACCTGACCTGCGCGAGCGCGGCCTTCGCCTGCTCGTTGCCCGGCTCCGCGGCGAGGATCTGCTCGTAGGCCGCCTCGGCCGCGGCGTAGTCGCCGCGTTCCAGGGCCTCCTCGGCCGCGGTGAACCGCGGGTCCTCCGGCTCCTCGGCCTGGCCGCCCTTCGCGCCCGCCTCGGCCTGGGCGATGCCGGGCATCCGGTCGCGCAGCGCGTCGAGCAGGGCGCCGATCCACTGCTTGACCTGCGGCTCGGGGAGCGCGCCCGTGAACGCGTCGACCGGCTGCCCACCCGCGACGGCGACGACCATCGGGATGGACTGGACGCCGAAGGCCTGCGCGATCCGCGGGTTGGCGTCGACGTCGACCTTGGCGAGGATCCACGCGCCGTTGCCCGCCTCGGCGAGGCGTTCCAGCACGGGCGAGAGCTGCTTGCAGGGGCCGCACCACTCGGCCCACAGGTCGACGACGACCGGGACCTGCAGCGAGCGCTCCAGGACGTCGGCCTGGAAGGTCTGTTCGGTGACATCCACGACGAACTGGCCCGCACCGCCGCCGTCAGGCCGCGAGGGCGCCGCCTTCTGCCGGGCGGCGGCCTCGGAACGGGCCTTCAGCGCGGACAGATCCACGGCACCGGCCATCGCACGCGACAACGCGGCAGTCTGTGCCGCCTGACGAGGATCGGGTCGAGACACGCCACTCATCCTGCCACCGGCGGCACCCACCGCGCGCAGCCGCCGAACATCCGCCGATCGAGATCCGCCCGCCAGGAACTCGTCACGCCCGGTGATCACGAAGGGCGATCGCCCGATCGCACAGCGCCACCGATCACCGAACCGGGCGAGCACCAGAGCGGCGGGCCACTCGTTGAGCATGTTGGAGTGACCGGACGGTCGCTCTGCGTAGACATCCGCACGGCCGCACCCCGCGGCTTCCCTCACTCGAAGGAACCTGCATGAGCACGGAGAACACCGTCGCCGACCGCCTGCTCGAGGACGCACGCAAGAAGGCCGCCAAGAGCGAGAGCCCGGTGCTGGGCAAGGTGGCCCTGATCGTGGGTGCGATCGCCCTGCTCGTCAGCCCGATCTCCATCGTCGGCTGGATCGTCGGCGCGACGGCCCTCGGCCTCGGCGCGGCCGCGGTCCGCAGGCCCGCCGCCGCGAAGCAGGCGAAGATCGCGATGGCGCTCGGCGTCGCCGCGATCCTGGTCGGCGTCTTCTTCTTCACCCTGAACGTCGCGATGCACTGACGCCGGTTAAGAACGAGGGGGCCGCGCGGGCGCCGCGCGGCCCCCTCTTCGCATTCTCTAGTCCTCCTCCTTGAGGTGGGCCTCCACCCGCTCCACCTTCGACCGGAGCTGGCCGGTGTAGCCGGGGCGGATGTCGGCCTTGAGCACCAGGCTCACCCGCGGGGCGTGGGCCTGCACGGCCTCCACCGCCCGCTTGATCACCTCCATCCCCTCGTCCCACGTCTCCGACTCGATGGTCGTGAACATCGAGGTGGTCTCGTTGGGCAGGCCCGACTCGCGGACCACGCGGACGGCGTCGGCGACGGCCTTGCTGACGCTGTCGCTGCCCGTACCCGACGGCGCGATGCTGAAGGCGAAGAGCATGACGCCACGATGCCCCAGCGCAGCCCATGACCGCGACCGCCCGCGGCGTCGCCGCGATCACGCGACCGACCTGCGGCGCCGGTCACGCCGCTCGTGACAGCGGCACTGCTAACGTCGCGAGTCATGGCCCGCCGGCAGCCGCTGCCCTTCGACCCGATCATGCGCGCGGCCGAGCTGTGGAACGAACGGATCGGCCCGTCGCACACGATGGCCGCCGTCACCAGCGTGATGCGGGTGCAGCAGATCCTCCTCTCCGCGGTGGACGGCGCCCTGCGGCCGCACGGGCTGACCTTCGCCCGCTACGAGGCGCTCGTGCTGCTCACGTTCTCCCGGACCGGGCGGCTGCCGATGCGGGTGATGGGTGAGCGCCTGCAGCTGCACCCCACCAGCGTGACCAACATCGTCGACCGGCTGCAGGCCGACGGCCTCGTGCGCCGGATCCCGCACCCGACCGACCGGCGCGCCACCCTCGTGGAGATCACCGACACCGGGTCGTCGCTGCAGGAGGCGGCCACCAAGTCGGTGACCGCCATCGACTTCGGCCTGAACGGCCTCACCCCCGACGAGCAGATGCAGCTCACCGCGCTGCTCGCGCGGGTGCGGCGGGCCGCGGGCGACTTCGTGGAGGGCGAGGCGCCGCCGCGGCGCTGACGCGGCTACCGCTCCCCGGCGGCCGGCCCCTCCCCGTCGCCCGCCGGTGGCGCCGGGTGCCCGGAGCCACCGGGCCACGAGCGCATGGTGGGCGCGCCCCTCGATCGGCGCCGCCGCCGCACCGCGGGCCGGCTGCCCGCTCCCGCCGCCCTCCTCGCACCGCTGCGCCTGCGCCTGCGGCCCAGGCAGTAGCCGCCGATCGCGCCGCCCGTCGATCCGGCGGCCAGCGCCCACACCGAGCACGTCGTGGAATCCACGGCACTCCCCTTCCCAGGTGTTATCGCCCTGTTGCGGCAACGCCGTTGACCATAGGTCGCACCCCCGACATCCTGGATCCGCGACGGATCGACCGCGGGGGGGAAGCTCGTGAAGGGTCGGTTGATGCTGCTGGCCACCGTGCTGGCGGCGATCGCGGTCACGGTGCTGACCACCGCGATCCTGGTGGTGGTCGAGCCCACGGCACCGCGGTCGGAGGCCGTGCGCACGGGCGCGATCAGCGGCGGCACCGTCGTCGCCCTGTACGCGCTGTGGCTCAACGACCGCAGGCGCCGGGTCGAGGAGGGCCGCCACGAGCTCGAGGGCATCAAGGTCGCCGACGAGCGGTTCGCCCGCTCCGTCGAGCTGCTCGGCAACGAGGCCGACCAGGTGCGGGTCGGTGCGCTGCACTCGCTGGTGTGGCTCGCGGGCACCAACCCCCGCTACAAGCAGACCGTTCTCGACATCCTGTGCGCCTACCTGCGCAGGCCGTTCGACCACCCCGCGCTGCGCGACGGGCGGTCCGGCGCCGACGCGCCGCCCGACCCGGGGGCCGACCGCGAGCGGGAGGTGCGGCTCACCGCCCAGCGGCTGATCGCCGACGTCCTCCCGTGGGGCGACGACCCCGACCGGCGCAACTACCACCTCGACCTGTCCGGGGCCCGCCTGGAGCAGTTCCGGTTGGAGGGCAGGCGGATCGGCCGGCTCACCGCGCGCGGCGCCCGGTTCCACGGCATCACCCGGCTCGGCCGGCTGGAGGCGGCCAAACCGGTGCTGTTCACCGACGCGGCCTTCCTCGGCCGGCTCGAGCTGCGCGGGGCCCGGCTCGGCGGAGGCGTGTCGTTCCAGCGCGCCCGTTTCGACGACGACGTGGTCCTCGACGGGGCCGCCGTCGGCTCGTTCCTCGACGTCACGGCCGCGGCGCCCGCGCGCGTGCAGGGCCGGATGGCCGTCGGCCCGCAGGTCCGCACCGAGGGCGCGGTCGAGGGCTGGGCCCTGGACGGGGCGGGGTGAGCGGTGGCCGGACGCGGAGCAGGCGGCCTCCGGGCAGCGCGCGCGGCACGCGGCTGGTCGCAGTCGCGGGCCGCCCGTGAGCTCGCCGACCTCGCCCGGGCGCGCGGCGCGCCCGCGGCGGGAGCGGCGAGCCTCAAGACGCTGATCTCGCGTTGGGAGAACGGCCACGCGGTGCCCGAGCCGCAGTACCGGGCCCTGCTGGCCGAGCTCTACGGCCGCACGCCCGCCGAGCTCGGCATCGCGGGCCCCCCGGCCGACCCGCAGGCGGAGGACGCGCCCGCGCGGCTCCGGGCCGCCCTCGCCGCGGCCGGCGCGGTCGACGAGGACGCGCTCGCCCTGTGGCGCGAGCAGCTCGACCTCGCCGTGCGCCTCGACGACGAGCTCGGCGTCGCGGGCGCGGGAGAGCTGGTCGGGGCGCTGGTCGAGCGGCTGGACGAGACCGCCCGGCACGCGATCGACCCGGCCCGCCGCGTGGAGGTCGCCGCCGTGCTGGCCCGGGCCGCGGCCCTCGCCGGGCAGCAGGAGCTCGACCGCGGCCGGCCGGACCTGTCGTGGCGGCGCTACGACCGCGCCCGCACCGCCGCCGCCGAGGCGCGGCAGCCGGGCCCGGCCGCCGAGGCCCTCGCGGGCCAGGCCGCCGTGCTGGTCGACGTCGGCGAGCCGGCCGCCGCGATCACGCTGCTGGACGCGGCCGAGCCCGAGCTGCCCCGCTCCGCCCGGCCCGTGCTGGCGGGTGCGCGCGCCGGGGCGGCCGCGGCGCTCGGTGACGCCGCCGCCACCCGCCGGGCCATCGCCGCCGCGGTCGAGCCCCCGCCGCCCGACGGGGCGCACCCGGCCGTCGCGATCGAGCTCGCCGACCTCGACCGCTGGCACGGCCACGCGCTGTCCGTCCTCGGGGACCCCGCGGCAGTCGACCCGCTGCGCCGGGCGCTGGCCGCCCCGCCCCGCTCGGCGCGCCACCGCGCCGCGGTCCACGCCGATCTCGCGGTGGCGCTCGCCCCGCAGGAGCCCGACGACGCGGCGCGGCACGCCCGCGCGGCCCGCGAGCTCGCCGAACGCATCGGCTCGACCCGCACCCGGCGGCGCCTGAGCCGCTTCCCACCCGCGCGAGGTGGGTGAGCAGGAACGCCCCGTCGGTCAGCCGATGCCCAGGTGGCGGGCGAGCTCGTCCGCTGCGGCGTAGGGGTCCAGGTCGCCGGCCAGCACCCGGTCGGCGAGCCGCGCGAGGCCGGACCCGCCGCGCAGGTCGCCGATGCGGCGGCGGTGCTGTTCCAGCGCGATGGCCTCGATCTCCGCCTCCGCCCTGGACCGCCGCCTGCGGGCCCGCTCCCCGCTGCGCTCCAGCCAGTCCCGGTGGGCGTCGAGGGCGGCCACCAGGTCGTCCACGCCCTCGCCGCGGGAGGCGACGGTGCGCACCACCGGCCTGCGCCACCCGGCCCCGCCATCCTGCCCGGCCCCCTGCTCGGCGAAGGCGAGCATCTGGCGCAGGTCGCGCGCCGTCTGGGCGGCCCCGTCCCGGTCGGCCTTGTTCACCGCGAACACGTCGGCGATCTCGAGGATGCCCGCCTTCGCGGCCTGCACGCCGTCGCCCATCCCCGGGGCGAGCAGCACCACGGTGGTGTCGGCGAGCGCGACGACCTCCACCTCGGACTGGCCCACGCCCACGGTCTCCACCAGCACCACGTCGCACCCGGCCGCGTCGAGCACCCGCAGCGCCTGCGGGGTGGCCCAGGCGAGCCCGCCGAGGTGACCGCGGGTGGCCATCGACCGGATGAACACGCCGTCGTCGGTGGCGTGCTCACCCATCCGCACCCGGTCGCCGAGCAGGGCACCGCCGGAGAACGGCGACGAGGGGTCGACGGCGAGCACCCCCACCCTGCGGCCCTGCCGGCGCAGGTGGCCGACCACCGCGGAGGTGAGGGTCGACTTGCCGACGCCCGGCGGCCCGGTCACCCCGACCACGTGCGCGCGGCCGGTGCGGCCGGCGAGCGCGGCCGCGACCTCGCGCAGCGCGGCGTCGGCGCCGTCCTCGACGAGCGAGATCAGCCGCGCGACGGCCAGCTGCTCACCGCGCCGCGCGCGCTCGACCAGCCCGGGGACGTCGACCCGCCGCGCCATCCCTTCGGCGCCGGCTCAGCTCTTGGCGGGCACCCGGACGATCAGCGCATCACCCTGGCCGCCGCCACCGCACAGCGCGGCGGCGCCGACGCCCCCGCCGCGCCTGCCGAGCTCGAGGGCGAGGTGCAGCGCGATCCGGGCGCCGGACATGCCGATGGGGTGGCCGAGCGCGATGGCCCCGCCGTTGACGTTGACCTTGTCCGGGTCGATGCCGAGCTTCTTGGTCGACACCAGCCCGACCGCGGCGAAAGCCTCGTTGATCTCGACGAGGTCCAGGTCGGTGGGCGCGATGCCCTCCTTCTCGCAGGCCTTGAGGATCGCGTTGGCGGGCTGCTCGTGCAGGCTCGCGTCGGGGCCCGCGACCACGCCGTGCGCCCCGATCTCGGCGATCCAGGACAGGCCCAGCTCCTCGGCCTTCGCGCGGCTCATCACCACGACCGCGGCGGCGCCGTCGGAGATCTGCGAGGACGAGCCCGCCGTGATCGTGCCGTCGGAGGAGAACGCGGGGCGCAGCTTCGCGAGGGTCTCGACGGTGGTGTCGCCGCGGATGCCCTCGTCGGCGGAGACGACGACCGGGTCGCCCTTGCGCTGCGGAACCTGGACCGGCGCGATCTCGGCGTCGAAGGTGCCGTTCGCAGCGGCCTTGGCGGCGAGCTGGTGCGAGCGCGCGGCGAAGGCGTCCTGCTCCTCGCGCGTGATCCCGTAGCGGGCGTTGAACTTCTCGGTGGACGCCCCCATCGGCAGCTGGTCGAACGCGCAGAACAGCCCGTCGTGGGACATGTGGTCGAGCAGCGTGACGTCGCCGAACTTGTACCCGGCCCGCGACTTGGGCAGAAGGTGCGGCGCCTGGGTCATCGACTCCTGGCCGCCCGCGACCACGATGTCGAACTCGCCCGCCCGGATCAGCTGGTCGGCGAGCGCGATCGCGTCGAGACCGGACAGGCAGACCTTGTTGATCGTGAGCGCCGGGACATCCATCGGGATGCCGGCCCCGGCCGCGGCCTGCCGGGCCGGGATCTGGCCCGCACCCGCCGTGAGGACCTGGCCCATGATCACGTACTGGACGTTCTCGGGTGCCACGCCGGCCCGCTCGAGGGCGGCCTTGATCGCGACGGAGCCGAGCTGGGCGGCGCTGAAGTCCTTCAACGCACCGGACAGCCTGCCCATCGGTGTGCGGGCCCCGGCGACGATCACGGATCCGGTCACGGCTGACCTCCATCGGCTGCGCTGGCGGGCGACTCGACGATACCCGCGGGTAGCCCTTTCCGCGGCCGTGACGACCGGCACAGCGTGTGATCGCCTGCTGTCGCTCCGGCAGGCCCGCAGGGCCCGTGCGACGTCGCGTTCCTCCTCCGCTGCTCGGTCGCTCGTTCCTCGCTCCCCGCGCGCCTCCCCCGCACGGCGACGTCGGCCCGCGAGCCACCGTCCGGGTGCCGTCCGAGCGGGCGAGCGCTCCCTCGACGCCATCGGGCCGGGCTAGATTCCGGGAATGGGCGAACACAAGATCATCGCGGTCGACCACGTCGGCATCGCGGTGGCCGACCTCGACGAGGCGATCGAGTGGTACGCCTCCACCTTCGGGTTGGTGGCGACGCACACCGAGACCAACGAGGAGCAGGGCGTCCGGGAGGCGATGCTGTCGGCCCCCGGCGACTCGGGCGCCGCCATCCAGCTGCTCGCCCCGCTGCGCCCCGACTCGGCGATCGCGAAGTTCCTCGACCGCAACGGCCCCGGCATCCAGCAGCTGGCCTACCGCGTCGCCGACGTGGACGCGAGCTGCGCGGCGCTGCGGGCCAAGGGGATGCGCCTGCTCTACGACGAACCGCGCCGCGGCACGGCCGGCTCGCGGATCAACTTCGTGCACCCGAAGGACGCAGGCGGGGTGCTCGTGGAGCTGGTGGAGCCCGCCCCGCACCCCTGACGTGGGCACCGTCACGCCCGTGATCAGCGAAAATCGCGGTTACCCTACCGCTCAGTAACGAGCCGGGTGCGACTCGAGCCAACGGAGGCCAGCCGTGCAGGAGATCCGCGACGCCATCCTCGCCGAGGAGCTCGACGCCCTCGCAGGCCTCGACGTTCCCGACCACTACCGGGGCGTGACGGTGCACGCCGACGAGGTCGAGATGTTCGCGGGCATCCCCACCCGCGAGAAGGATCCGCGCAAGAGCCTGCACCTGGACGAGGTCCCGACCCCCGAGCTGGGGCCGGGTGAGGCGATCGTCGCCGTGATGGCGAGCGCGATCAACTACAACACGGTCTGGACCTCGATCTTCGAGCCGATGCCGACGTTCACGTTCCTGCGCCGCTACGGCCGCACGTCGGAGCTGGCCAAGCGGCACGACCTGCCCTACCACGTGGTCGGCTCGGACCTCGCGGGCGTGGTCCTGCGCACCGGCCCCGGCGTGACGCGCTGGAAGCCGGGTGACCGGGTGGTGGCGCACTGCCTGTCGGTCGAGCTCGAGAGCCCTGACGGGCACGACGACACGATGCTCGACCCGGAGCAGCGCATCTGGGGCTTCGAGACCAACTTCGGCGGGCTCGCCGAGCTCGCGCTCGTGAAGGCCAACCAGCTGCTGCCCAAGCCCGCCCACCTCACCTGGGAGGAGGCTGCCTGCCCCGGCCTGGTCAACTCCACCGCCTACCGCCAGCTCGTCTCGCGGCACGGCGCGGGCATGAAGCAGGGCGACACGGTCCTGATCTGGGGCGCCTCCGGCGGCCTCGGCTCCTACGCCACCCAGTACGCGCTCAACGGCGGCGCGATCCCGGTGTGCGTGGTGTCGTCGCCGCAGAAGGCCGAGATCTGCCGCAGGATGGGCGCCGAGCTGATCATCGACCGCTCGGCCGAGGGTTACCGGTTCTGGAAGGACGAGCGCACCCCGGACCCGCAGGAGTGGAAGCGCTTCGGGGCCCGGATCCGCGAGCTCACCGACGGCGAGGACCCGGACATCGTCTTCGAGCACCCGGGGCGGGAGACGTTCGGCGCGAGCGTCTACGTCACCCGCAGGGGCGGCACGATCGTCACCTGCGCGTCCACGTCGGGCTACGAGCACACCTACGACAACCGCTACCTGTGGATGAACCTCAAGCGGATCGTCGGGTCGCACTTCGCGAACTACCGCGAGTCCTACGAGGCGAACCGGCTGATCGACAAGGGCTTCATCCACCCGACGCTGTCGAAGGTGTACCCGCTCGCCGAGACCGGGCAGGCCGCGCTGGACGTCCACAGCAACAGCCACCAGGGCAAGGTCGGCGTGCTCGCACTCGCTCCGCGGGAGGGACTCGGCGTCACCGATCCGGAGAAGCGCGAGCGCCACCTGGAAGCGATCAACCGCTTCCGTGGTGTCTGACCGCAACCGGCTCCACCCGGCCGGGTGAGGCTGTTCACCCCGCCAACGCTTTACCGGCCACCCTCCGACGCACGCCCGGTACGGTGAATTCATGGCCGGGAACCCCTCTCCACCGCCGTCCGAAGTCGGCTTCGAGGTCGTTCGAAGGGGCTACGACCAGGGACAGGTGGAAGCCCACCTGCGCCGGCTGGACGCCGAGATCAGCATTCTGGTGACCGACCGGGACGCCGCTCTCGCGCAGGCCGTGCAGCTGTCGAGGGAGCTGGACGAGGCCCGGATGCGGGCGGAGAAGCTGCGGGCGCAGGTGCGGGCGTTGGCCAGCCCGAACCAGAGCCCGCAGAACACCACGGAGCGGATCCGCGCCATGCTGCGCCTCGCCGAGGACGAGGTCGCAGACATGCTCTCCCGCGCCGAGACCGAGGCGAACCGGCGCATCAAGGAGGCCGACGAGCAGGCGCAGCAGACGCTCGCCGCCGCCCGGGCCGAGGCCGAGTCCATCCGCGAGGCGGGCCGAACCGACGCCGAGCGGATGCGCCGGGAGCTCGAGCAGGAGCGCGAGGCGTTCGCCCGCGAGCGCGCCACCGCGCTCGAGCAGCTGGCGGCCGAACGCACCGCCGTGGAGGCCGACCTCGCCGCACGGGTCGAGGCTGCCGAGAAGGAGCGGGAGCGGGCGTGGGCGGAGTCGGAGGCCCGCCGCAGGCTCGAGGAAGAGGACTTCAAGATCGCGATGGAGCAGCGGCGGGCCGAGGCGCTCACCGCGCTCGCCGCCAAGCACGCCGCCGCCGAGCGCGAGGCGGAGCAGGTGCGCGAGTCCGCCGCGGCGCAGGCCCGCGAGACGGTCGCACAGGCCGAGCAGCAGGCCCGGGAGACCGTCGCCCGGGCCGAACAGCAGGCCCGGGAGCGCATCGACGAGGCCCAGCGCCGCGTCGACGAGCTCACCGCCATGCGCGCCCGCCTGGCCGAGCAGCTCACCCGCACGCGGGCCCTGCTCGACGGCACCCTCGACTCGCTGGCCACGCCGCCCGAGGAGCTGGTCGCGAAAGCCCGCCCGGCCGTCGAGGAGGCGGCGACCGCCGCGCCCCACGACAACCACCGGGCCCTCCTCGAGGTCGACCAGGTCGCGCACCCCAACGGGGACGGCAGCAAAACCTCTCCGAACGGCGCGGTCGAGGAGGCGGCCGAGCCGCAGACCGCCGACGGGGAGCCCGTCGAGGAGCCCTCCGCTCAGGTGACCGGCTCACGCGCCTCCGCGCGCCGCAGGCGCCGACGCTCACGCGCCGGCTCCACCCGCCGCTGAGGGGTCCGGCTCACCACCTGCCTCCCGGCCTGCGCCGCGCCCGGGCGGCCCAGCACGCCGAGTGCCAGTGCCTGCGGTCGGCCACGGAGCCCGTCTCGTCGGCGGGCCAGGCCACGACGTGGCCGGTGCCGGGCCGGATCAGCTGCTGGCAGCCCGGGCAGCGGTAGTCCTTCGCCGCCGCCGAGCCGGGCACGCTGCGCACCACCCAGTCGCCGTCCGGAGCCGACTCCCGGCGGGTGGTCGTGGCCGACCGCAGCGGAACGTGCCGCGGCCTGCGGTAGCGGTTCGAGCGAGGCACTAGCGAGGCGTGTAGTCCCGGAACCCGTGCCCGGTCTTGCGGCCCAGCCTGCCCGCCGTGACCAGGTGCTCGAGCAACGGCGCCGGCGCGAACCCGGAGAGCCGGAACTCCTGGTAGAGCGTGCGGATGATGGCCAGCGACACGTCCAGGCCCACCACGTCCAGCAGCTCGAACGGCCCCATCGGCAGCGCGCAGCCGGTCTTCATGGCGGCGTCGATGTCGTCGGCCGTGGCGTAGTGCGCCTCCAGCATCTTCACCGCGTCGTTGAGGTAGGGGAACAGCAGCGCGTTGACGATGAACCCGGCGCGGTCGGTGCACGAGACGGGGACCTTGCCCAGCCGCTCGCACAGCGCGAGGCCGGTGGCCGCGACGTCGGGCGCGGTGGTGATGGTGGAGACGACCTCCACCAGCTTCATCACCGGGGCCGGGTTGAAGAAGTGCAGGCCGAGCACGTCCTCCTGGCGGTTGGTGGCGGCCGCGCACTCGACGACCGGCAGCGACGAGGTGGTGGTGGCCAGGATCGCGCCCGGCTTGCAGATCTCGTCGAGCGCGGCGAACACCGCCCGCTTGACGTCGAGCTCCTCGGCGACCGCCTCGACGACGAGGTCGACGTCGGCGAGGTCCTCCAGCCGCGTGGTCGGCGTGATGCGGGCGAGCGCGGCCTCCCGCTCGGGCTCCTCGAGCTTGCCGCGCACCACGGCCTTGTCCAGCGACTTGCGGATGGCCGCGACCGCACCCTCGACCTTCGACGCGCTGCGCCCGCGCACCACGACGTCGAACCCCGCCTTCGCGAAGACCTCGACGATGCCGGTCGCCATCGTCCCCGTGCCGACGACACCGACCCGCTGCACGTCGCGCACGGCGGCGTCGGCGGGGATCTTCGAGGCCGGGGTGAGGGAGTCGGGGACGACCTCGGAGCTGTGCGGCTTGGCGTAGGTGTAGAAGCCGCGCCCGCTCTTGCGGCCGAGCAGGCCCGCCGTGACCATCTGCTTGAGGATCGGCGCCGGCGCGTGCAGCGGGTTGCGCGACTGCCGGTACATCGTGTCGAGGATCTCGTAGGCCGTGTCGAGACCGATGAGGTCGAGCAGCGCGAGCGGGCCCATCGGGTAGCCGCAGCCGTAGCGCATGGCCGCGTCGAGGTCCTCGCGGGTGGCGTAGCGCGACTCGTACATCCGCGCCGCGTGGTTGAGGTAGCCGAACAGCAGCGCGTTCGCGATGAACCCGGCGCGGTCGCCGATGACGACCGGCACCTTGCCCAGCGACGCGGCGAACTCCCGGGCGTCCTCGATCACGTCGGGCTCGGTGACGACGGTGCGGACCAGCTCGACGAGCTTCTGCACCGGGGCCGGGTTGAAGAAGTGCATCCCGACGACCTTGCCGGGCCTGCCGGTGCGCACGGCGAGCTCCGTGACCGACAGCGACGAGGTGTTGGACGCGAGGATCACCTCGGGCCGGCAGACGCGGTCGAGCTCGCCGAGGACCTGCGCCTTCAGCTCCAGCTTCTCGGGCACCGCCTCGACCACGAGGTCCGCCGCGGCGAGGTCGGCGAGCGACGTGGTGGTCGTGACGCGGGCCAGCAGTTCGTCGGCGGCCTCTTGGGTGAGCTTGCCGCGCTTCACCGCACGCGAGGTGGACGTCTCCAGGTGCGCCCGGCCGCGCGCCACCGCCTCCTCGTCCACCTCGGCGGCCAGCACCTGCAGCCCGTTGCGGGCGAACACCTCGACGATGCCCGCCCCCATGGTGCCCATGCCGACGACCCCGACCGTCCGGAACTCGCGCACGCCAGACCTCCCACTTCCCCGAGGGACGAACCGCCGCGATCCTCCCACCCACCGCGGGAGGTGACCGCGGACTGTGACCGCTACCTCCCGTGACGTGCGCGGACGAGGCCCACCAGCGCCTTCATCGTGCGCGGGCTCCGGGAGAAGCTCGTGACCGGCACCGGCAGCGGGAACCGCCTGGTCGCCACCGCCTGCGGGCGCGCGAACTCGCGCAGCCCGTCCTCGCCGTGGATGCGCCCGAAGCCCGAGTCGCCGACTCCCCCGAAGGGGAGGGCGGGGATGGCCGCGAACGAGATCACCCCGTTGACGGCGACCATGCCGCAGCGCAGCCGCCCGGCGATCTCCTCGCCCCGCGCGCGGGAGAACACCGACGCGCCCAGCCCGTAGGCGGTGGCGTTGGCCCGGCGCACCGCCTCGTCGACGTCCGGCACCCGGTTGACCACGAGCAGCGGCCCGAACGTCTCCTCGGTGACCGCGCAGCTGTCCTCGGGGACGTCGACGATCACGATCGGCTCCACGAACGGCGGCTGCACCGACTCCACGCCGCCGACGACCGCGCGCCCGCCCCGGGCCAGCGCGTCCTCGACGTGCCTGCGCACGACCTCGGCCTGTTCCGGCATGGTCATCGGCCCGTAGGCCCCACCCGTGCCCGCCCGCAGCCCTCGCGAGCGCGCCACGACCTTCGCGGTGAACTCGTCGGCGACGGCGTCGAGCACGTAGACGCGCTCCACGCCCGCGCACGTCTGGCCCGCGTTCGACATGCCGCCCCACACGGCGGCGTCCGCCGCCGCGTCGAGGTCGGCGTCCGCGTCGACGATCATCGGGTCCTTGCCACCGCACTCGACGAGCACGGGCACCAGGTTCTCGGCACAGGCCGCCATCACCCGCTTGCCGGTGGCCGTCGACCCCGTGAAGGCGATCTTCCCGATGCCCGGTGCGCGGCACAGCGCGGCGCCGGTCTCGCCGAACCCGGTCACGACCTGCAGCACCGGCCGCCCGTCGACGATCTCGGCGAAGGAGTCGGCCAGCGCCACCCCGACGCCCGGGGTGAGCTCGCTCGGCTTGAACACGACCGCGTTGCCCGCGGCGAGCGCGTAGGCGATCGATCCCATCGGCGTGAACACCGGGTAGTTCCACGGTCCGATCACGCCGACGACGCCGTAGGGCTTGTAGGTCACGCTCGCGGCCTGGTTGCCCATCAGCACCCCGGGCGCCACCTTGCGCCTGCCCAGCACCTTCTCCGCGTGCCTGGCGGCCCAGTCCAGGTGGTCGATCGCGAGGACGAGCTCCAGGCGCGCGTCGTCGAGCGGCTTGCCGGTCTCCTCGACCACGACGGCGGCGAGGTCGTCGAGCTTGCGCACGAGCGCCGCCCGCCAGTCCAGCAGGAGCCGCTTGCGCTCGCCGGCGCCGATGCCCTCCCACCACTGCGCCCCCGATGCCGCCCTGGCCACCGCGGCGCGCACCGCGGCCTCGTCGTGCACCGGGTGGGTGCCGACGACGTCGCCGGTGCGCGGGTCGAGGGACTCGAAGGTCACCGGGGCGGGAGCTTCGGTCGCGGTCATCACCCCAGAGTAGGGCGCGGGCACCGGCCCGCGCAGGCCGCCGACGGCCCGGCCGGGCCTACCCCGAACGCGGCGGCGGCACGGGTCCGGAGGGAGCGTCAGCGCCGACAAGGGGAGCTTGCGCTCCTGCGCCGCTCGACCGGCATACCCCCGGTGCACCCCCGAGGCGTCAGAACAGGCGCAGGTCGTTGCTCTCGATCCCGCGCAGGGCGTCGTAGTCGACCGTGACGCACCGGATGCCCCGGTCCTCGGCCAGCGTGCGCGCCTGCGGCTTGATCTGCTGGGCGGCGAACACGCCGGCGACCGGCGCGAGCAGCGGGTCGCGGTTGAGCAGCTCCAGGTAGCGGGTGAGCTGCTCGACGCCGTCGATCTCGCCGCGCCGCTTCACCTCCACCGCGACGGAGCCGCCGTCGGCGTCCCGGCACAGCAGGTCCACCGGCCCGATCGCGGTCATGTACTCCCGGCGCACCAGCGTGTAGCCCTCGCCGAGCACGTGCGGGTGCTCGGCGAGCAGCTCCTGCAGGTGCGCCTCGACGCCGTCCTTGACGAGCCCGGGGTCGACGCCCAGGTCGTGCTGCGAGTCGTGCAGCACCTCGTCGATCGTGATCACCAGCGACTCGTCGGCCTTGTTGCGGACCGTCCAGACGCCGGGCCGCTCCTCCAGCCAGCACGGCGGGCTCATCCAGTTGAGCGGCTTGTAGGCGCGGTCGTCGGCGTGGACGCTGACCGATCCGTCGGCCTTGACGAGCAGCAGCCGGGGAGCCATCGGGAGGTGGGCGGTGAGCCGCCCCACGTAGTCGACCTGGCACCGCGCGATGACGAGACGCACGGGGGCGAGCGTAGGGGGGTCAGCGCGGCGCGTTGCGGGCGGCCAGCGCCATGCCCGCCTCCGCGAGCCGGGCCCGCAGCTCCGGCGGGTCGAGCCCTTCGACCTCGCCGCCGAGCGCCGTGAGCTGGCCCGCGGCGACCGGGATGCTCTCGACGTCGAGCTCCAGCTCGCGCCAGCCCTCGGCGTCCGGTGGCCCGGCGTGCGCGATCGCGCGGACGGCCGCGTCGTGGTCGACCGCGTGCGGCAGCACCTTCAGCCCGCGCGGGCCCACCCGCACCCGAACGGTGGCGCGCAGCATCTGGCGCTCGAACTCGGCCGCGGCGCCCTCCCACCACTCGGCGAGCTGGAAGTCGGCCGGGCGCTCGAAGCGCTCGCCGGTGGGCTGCGCCTCGGTGATCCGGTCCACCCGGTAGGTGCGGACGGTGCCGTCGACCCCGGCGGCCAGGTACCAGGTGCCCGCCTTGAGCACGAGCCCCAGCGGGTCGATGGTCCGTTCGACGTGCTGGTCGCGGCCGCGCCGGTAGCGGATGCGCAGCCGCTCCTGGCCCCACACCGCCTCGGCGACGGCGGCCAGCTGGGTGACCTGCTGCGGGGTGTGGAACCAGCCGGGCGCATCGAGGTGGAACCGCTCCCCCACGGTGCGCGCGTGCTCGCGCAGCCCCTCGGGGAGCGTCGCGAGCAGCTTCGCCTGCGCCCCGGCGAGCGCCGCGCTCATCCCGAGCTCGGCGAGCACCTGGGGCGCGCCGACGGCGAAGATCGCCGCGGCCTCCTGGGCGGTCAGGCCGTCGAGCCGCGTGCGCCAGCCGTCCAGCAGCCGGATCCCGCCGCCGCGGCCGGGCTCGGTCCACAGCGGCACGCCCGCCGCGGACAGCGCCGCGACGTCGCGGTAGATCGTGCGCTCCGACACCTCCAGCTCCCTGGCCAGCTCGGCCGCCGTCGCCTCGCGCAGGCGCTGGAGCGTGAACAGCAGGGTGACGAGCCGGGATGCACGCACCCCGGAATCGTGCCCGATCCGCACACGGGGCACCGTTGTGGCGTGCAGAGGATCAGCAGTCGCCAGGTGTACGCCAACGCGTGGATGACGGTGCGCGAGGACACCGTCGTGCACGAGGACGGTTCGCGGGGCATCTACGGGGTCGTCGACAAGCCGACGGCCGCGATCGTCATCCCCCGCGACGGCGACCGGCTGCACCTGGTGGAACAGTTCCGGTACCCGGTCGGGAAGCGGCGCTGGGAGTTCCCGATGGGCACCGCCCCCGACCGCGCGGAGGTCGACCCCGCCGAGCTGGCCGCCCGCGAGCTGGCCGAGGAGACCGGCCTCATCGCCGGGCACATGGAGTTCCTCGGCGACCTCGACCTCGCCCCCGGCACGTCCAGCCAGCGCGAGCACGTCTACCTCGCCACCGACCTGCGCGAGGGTCCCGTCAACCGGGAGGACAGCGAGCAGGACATGCGGACCCGCTGGTTCACGATCGCCGAGTTCGAGGACATGGTCCGCCGCTCCGAGGTGGTCGACGCCCAGACGCTCGCCGCCTACCTGCTGCTGGTGCTGCGCGAACGCGGCGGACTCACTGCTGCGTGACCGTGAGGCACAGCTCGCCCCCGCCCGACCGCACGGTGATGGGCACGTTCACCGACTCGTCCGGCCCGAGCACGCCCCGGTCCTGCAGGACGTAGTAGGTGCCCGTGCGCAGCCGGATCGGCGTCGACGGCCTGCCCGCCGCCCCCGGGCAGGACTCCGCGCCCGCCGCGTACGACACGGGGCAGCCGGCGCAGGCGGGCAGCGTGACCTCCTGCGCCGTCGGCCCCGCGACCAGCACGCGGACCGGGGTGCTCGTGGCGTTGTAGACCAGCACCGGCTCGCTCGCGGGCGCGTCGATCGGTGCGGGCAGCGGCAGGGGGACGCCCGCGGCCCGGCCGACCTCGGCCGTGATGAGGGCCGAGCGCGCCTGCGGCACGGCGGGGTCGTCCGGGTACTCGGCCACCAGCGTCCCGAACCGGTCCGCGGCGCCGGTGTAGTCGCCCGCCTCGAAGCTCGTGAGCGCGCACCCGGTCAGCGAGCGGGCCCGGTCGCCGTGGGCCGCCCCGGCGAGCCCGGCGCTGTCGGGCAGCGTGACGGCGTAGTCGAGCACGGGCAGCGCATCGCAGAACCGGCCCTCGGCGACCGCCGTGTTGGCCTCGGCGAACGTGTCGAGGACGGCCTGCGCCACCCCGGCCGCGGCCGCGGTGTCGGGTAGCTCCCGCGCGACCAGCAGCAGGTCCTCCATCGCAGCGCGCAGGGCGGCGACGCGTGCCTGCCCGGAGGCGCCGGCCAGCGTCGCCCGCGCCGCGGCCGCCCGCTCGACGTGCGTGGCGGCGAGGTCCTCGCGCACCGCGGCCGCGGCCGGGTCGGCGCCGAGCTCGGCCAGCAGCTCCCGGTACCGGCTGATCGCGCCGGACAGGTCGCCCGCGCCGCGCAGCGCCTCCGCCCACGCCCCCAGCGTGCGTCGGGCGCCCTCGCGCGCGAACGGCTCGAGCAGGCTGTCCGGGTGGTCGCGGCGGAACGCCTGGTAGGACGCGACCGCGCCGGCGAGGGCGCCCGCTCGTTCCGCCTCCTGCGCGCCGAGGAAGGCGGCGCACTCGGCGCGCCGCAGCGCCGCGGCCGGGACGTCGCGGCTCAACGTGAGCTCGTACGCCCCGGTGAGCGCGGCGAAGGAGCGGTCCGCCGCGGTGCAGTCGCCGCCCGCCTGCGCCGCGAGGCCGGCCGCGTACGTGGCCCGCGCGGCCTCGGCGTAGGCCACGTGCCCGGCGACGACCGCCAGGACGGCGACGACGCCGAGCGCGACCGGGCGCAGCGCCGCCGCGGGCGGAGCGGGCCGCGGGGACGCCCCGGCGGCGAACCACGCGTCGAGCGCGGTCGCCACGGCCCATGCCGCGGCGAGGATCCGCCACAGCCACGGCGAGCCGGCCGCGTCGTTGGCGAACGCGACCCACACCATCAGAGCGACGACGATCAGGCAGGCGGTGGCCCGCAGCCGGCACCGCAGGTAGAGGTAGCCCAGCCCGAGCCCGGTGAGGTTGAGCAGGGCCGCCGCGGCGGCCGACCGCGGGGGCGGCTCCACCGCCCGTGCCCCGGCCTCCGCGGCCCCGGCCTCCGCGGTGGGCGCCTCGGCCGGTTCCGCCGGCGGTTCCGCGGACGCCACCGGGCCGGCGCCCTCGTCCTCGGCCCTGTCGTCCTCGGCCCTGTCCTCGGACGTGCCGTCCGCCGAACCCTCCGTCGTGCCCCTCGTCGCGTCCCGAGCGTCGCCGGTGCCGTCGCCGCCCATCACGCCCTCACCCCTCTCCGAACCCCCTCACCGGAGAGAGTTGACCACCGGCGGGCGGTGGGCAATCCCCGGTCGGGATCCGGGCCAGGGCGGCGACGGCACCGGAGTCCGTGTCGGCTACTCCAGCCGGAGCGGGAGGCGGGCCAGGCGGCGGATCCCCGGCACCGGGACCCACTCGGGGCGGTCCTCGGCGAGGGCGAGCCGGGGGAACCGCTCGACGAGCGCCCGCAACGCCACCTCGCCCTCCTGCCGGGCGAGCGCGGCGCCCAGGCAGTAGTGGATGCCGTGGCCGAACCCGACGTGGCCCTCGCCGCGCCCGGCCGGCCGCCGCGTCACGTCCAGCCGCTCCGGGTCGGGGTACTCGCGCGGGTCGTGGTTGGAGGAGACGAGCACCGGCTGGACGACCTCGCCCCGCCGGATCGTCACGCCGCCGAGCTCCACGTCCTCGGCCGCGTAGCGCATCCGCGCGATCTGCACCGGGCTGCACCAGCGCATCAGCTCGTGGATCGCGCCCGGCCAGAGGTCGGGGTCCCGGCGCAGGAGCTCGAGCTGGTCCGGGTGGGTGAGCAGCGCGAGCGCCCCGTTGCCGATGAGGTGGGCGGTGGTCTCGTGGCCCGCCATCACGAGCGTGATGACCATCGTGACGAGCTCGTCCTCGCCGAGCCGGTCGCCGTCCTCCTCCTGCACGTGCACCAGCGCCGCGAGGAGGTCGTCGGTGGGCTCGGCCCGGCGGCGGGCGATCTGCTCGCGGACGTGGTCGACCATCTCGCGGGCCGCGGGCACGACGGTCCGCGGCTCCATGCGCACGAAGGCGCTGCCCCACCTCCGCCAGGCGGGCCGGTCCTCCTCCGCCACACCGACCAGCTCGCAGATCACGGTGATCGGCAGCGGGTAGGCGAGCTCGGCGACCAGGTCGACCGGCTGTGGCAGACCCGCCATGCGGTCCAGCAGGGCGGCGGTGATCTCCTCCACCCGCGGCCGCAGCTCGGTCACGCGCCGCACGGTGAACGTGCGCGAGACGAGCTTGCGCAGGCGGGTGTGGTCGGCGCCGTCGGTGTCGAGGATCGAGTCGGCGAAGTAGTGCACCAGGTCGGGCGGGATGCCGATCTGCTCGATCAGGTTGTCGCGCACGCTGTCGACGTCCACCCCCGGCACCGAGCGGGCGCTGTTGACGAAGCGCGGATCGGACAGGACGGCGCGCACGTCGGCCTGCCGGGTGACGAACCAGGCGGGCGTGCCGTCCGGGGCCCTGCCGCGCACCACCGGCCCCTGCTCGCGCAGGCGCCCGTAGCCGCCGACCGGGTCGGCGATCAGGCCGGGGTCCATGATGTCGGGATCGGCCGGCGCGGTCCCCGTCATCGGTTGGGTCATCGGTGGCTCCTCATCCCCGCGCGTGGCCGGATCAGCGGACACGGCGGCTCCACTCCTCGTCGACGTGTTCGAGCAGCGACCGGTAGCGCTGCGCGATCCTCGGGGCGACCCGCTCGAGCACGCCGGCGGGTGGGTCGGCGGCTTCCAGCGCGTTGGCGAGGGTGCGTTCGAGCAGCTCGGCGCGCGGGACGTCCAGCTGCGCGATCCCGCTCCTCATGCCGTCGATGACGACGAAGCCCGTGCCGACGGCGGTCAGGACGTACAGCGCGGAGTCGGCGTCGAGGCCCGGGCGCAGGCAACCGCCCTCGGCGAGCAGGCGCAGGTGGTCGGCGACGGCCTCCTCGCGGCGCGCGATGAACCCGCCGAGGGTGTCGGAGGCCTCGTGCACGAGCCTCCCGAGCACCTCCGTGTCGCCCAGGTAGAGGGTGCGCGCCACCGGGTCGGCCGTCATCTCCTCGTAGACGCGGCGCATCATCCGGCTCGGCAGGACCGCCCGTGGGTCGGCGGCCATCCGGTCGGTCATCCGTTCGACGAAGCCGCGGTGGACCCGCAGCAGCACGGCGACGAAGAGCGCGTCCTTCGACCGGAAGTGCAGGTAGACGGTGCCCTTGCCGATGCCGGCGTGCCGCGCGACGTCCTCGATCGTCACGCGCTGGTAGCCCCACCGGACCAACAGCTCGGCCGCGCTGTCGAGCACCCGCTCGACCCGCGGTTCCGCCGTCACCATGCCCAACCCCCTGAACGTTGTGACCAGATTCGTTCATCCGGTCATACGGTCACGGTACGGACCCTCGCCGGGCGCCGCAACCCGGGCTACCGTCGGGCCCATGGGCGACTACGAGCACCTGCTGGTGAAGCAGGACGGTCCGACCGTGCGGATCACGATGAACCGGCCGGAGCGGCGCAACACGCTCACCGAGGCGCACATGCGCGAGCTGCTCGACGCGTTCGAGACCGCGGGCCGCTCGGACGCGACCGGCATCGTGCTGGCCGGGGAGGGCAAGGCGTTCTGCGCGGGCCACGACTTCGCCGACGTCGCCGCCCGCGACCTCGCGGGCGTGCGCGACCTGCTGCAGCTGTGCACGCGGCTGATGCGCACGATCGAGTCGGTCCCGCAGGTCGTGATCGCCCGCGTCCACGCGATCGCGACGGCGGCCGGGTGCCAGCTCGTGGCGTCCTGCGACCTCGCCGTCGCGGGCGAGTCGGCGTCGTTCGCCATCCCCGGCGGCAAGGGCGGCTGGTTCTGCCACACCCCCGCCGTGCCGGTCGCCCGCAACATCGGCCGCAAGCGGCTCATGGAGATGGCCTTCACCGGCGACCCGATCGACGCGCGCACGGCCGCCGAGTGGGGGCTCGTCAACTACGCCGTGCCGGATGCCGAGCTCGACGCCAGGGTCGACGAGCTGCTCGCCCGCGCCACCCGCGGCAGCCGCTTCGCGAAGGCCGTCGGCAAGCAGACGCTGTACGCCCAGCTCGACCGGCCCGAAGCCGACGCCTACGCCATCGCGGTGGAGGTGATGGCGTCGATGTCCCAGACCCCCGGCGCCAAGGAGGGCATGGCCGCGTTCCTGGAGAAGCGCCCGCCCGTGTGGCCGGACTGAGATCAGCCGTCCGGCCTGCAGCACCTACGCTGCTCGGGATGCTTTCCCGACGGCGACTCCTCGCGCTCGCGGTCCCGACCGCCGCGCTCGCGGCGTGCAGCAGGCCGGAGGGGACGAGCCTGGAGCGGGCGCGCGCGGTGGGCGCGATCCGCATCGGGATCTCCGGCGAGCGCCCCTACTCCTACACCAACCCCGACGGCCGCGTGACCGGCGCGCAGCCGGAGGTCGCGCGCATCGTGCTCGACCGGATCGGGGTGCCCGGGCTCGAGGCGGTGCGGGTGCCGTTCCACCAGCTCCTGCCGCGGCTGCGCGACGGCCAGTACGACCTCGTCGCCGCCGGGATGACCATCACGCCGGAGCGGTGCCGCGAGGTGGCCTTCTCCCGGCCCGACTTCGTCGCCTACCCCGCCTTCCTGGTGCGCGAGGGCAACCCGCCCGGGGTCCGGACGTTCCAGGGCGTCGCCCGGGCGCACCTGCGGCTCGCCGTCATCGAGGGCACCGTCGAGATCGACTACGCCCGGGCGGCCGGGGTGACCGACGACCAGCTCGTGATCGTCGCGAGCCAGTCGGAGATGCTGCGGGCGGTGTCGGAGGGCCGGGTGGACGCGGGCGCGCTCACCCGGCTCTCGCTGCTCGACGAGCTGCGCCGCAACCCCGGGTCCGGCCTCGTCGTCACCGCCCCCGTCGAGCCGACGGCGGACGGGCGCCCGGTGGTGCCCGCCGCGGGCTTCGCCGTCCGCCACGGCGAGACCGACCTGCTGGCGGAGTTCGACCGCGAACTCGCGGCGCTGCAGGCCTCCGGCGAGTGGCTGCGGATCACCGAACCCTTCGGCTTCACCCGCGACAACCTGCCGCCGCCCGAGCTCACCACCGAGGACCTCTGCCGGCCGGAACGGCCCTAACCCGCCGCCAGCACCGCCTTGAGGAACTCCTGCGTCCGCGGGTGGTCCGGATCGGTGAACAGCTTCTCCGGCGGCGCGTCCTCGATGACCTGCCCGCTGTCGAACATCATCACCCGGTGCGAGAAGTCACGGGCGAAGCCCATCTCGTGCGTCACGCACAGGATCGTGATGTCGGTGTTCTCGCCGATGTCGCGCAGCAGTGCGAGCACGCCGGCCACCAGCTCGGGGTCGAGCGCGGAGGTGACCTCGTCGAGCAGCAGGACGTCGGGCTGCATGGCGAGCGCCCGCGCGATCGCCACCCGCTGCTGCTGCCCGCCGGACAGGCGGGTCGGGTGCTCGTCGATCTTGTCCTTCAGGCCGACGAGGTCCAGCAGCTCCTCCGCCCGTGCGTTCGCCTCCTCCTTCGACAGCCCGAGCACCCGCGTCGGCGCCTCGATGAGGTTGCCGCGCACGGTCATGTTCGGGAACAGGTTGAACTGCTGGAACACCATCCCGATGCGCTTGCGCACCTCGCGGGAGTACTTCTCGTCGGCCGGGACGAGCTTGCCGCCCTTCTCCATGTGCGACAGGTACTTCCCGCCGACCTTGATCGTGCCGCCGGTCACCGACTCGAGGCACATGAGCAGCCGCAGGATCGTGGTCTTGCCCGACCCGGACGGCCCGATCAGCGTGACGTGCTCGCCCGGGGCGACCGTGAAGCTGAGGTCGGAGAGCACGACGTTGTCCCCGAACCGCTTCTCGACCCGGTCGAACACGATCATCGGCTCAGATGGTTCCGACACGGCGTTCCAATCTCCGCACCAGCAGGGACGCGGGGTAGCTCAGCAGGAGGAAGAACAGCCCCGCCAGCGTGTACGGCTCGACGTAGCGGAAGTAGGTGTTACCGACCTCCTCGGCCCTCCCGACGACGTCGAGGACGCCGATGGCGACGAGCAGCGGGACCTCCTTGAACATCGAGATCACGTAGTTGCCCAGCGCCGGGATCACGCGGGGCACGGCCTGCGGCAGCACCACCCCGGTCCACACGCGCGACCGCGGCAGGGAGAGCGCCGTCGCCGCCTCCCACTGGCCGCGCGGCACCGCGTCGATCCCGGCGCGGTACACCTCGGACGTGTAGCAGGCGTAGTGCACGCCCAGCGCGATCACGCCCACCGTCAGGCCGCTCAGCACGATCCCGAACGCGGGCAGGCCGAAGTACAGGAAGAAGATCTGCACCAGCAGCGGCGTGCTGCGGACGAACTCGACGATCCCCCGCACGATCATCGCCACGGGGCGCGGGCCACGCAGCAGCACCGCGAACACGAGCCCGAGCAGCATGGCGATGATCGATCCCAGCACGGTGGCGACGAGCGTGAGCCCGAGCCCCTCGATCAGCGCCGGCAGGATCGAGAACGCGTACTCCCAGTCCCAGATGGTCATCAGTGGGTCCCCGCCAGCGCTCGGGAGGCACCGCGGGCGGGGCGGCGCCCGAGCCGCCTCGCCGCCGCGCGCTCCAGTGCCCGCATCACGGCCGTGATGGCCAACGAGAGCACCAGGTAGTAGACCAGCAGCAGGAGCATGATCTGGATCACCCACGGGTTGAAGTTCGGGACGAGAACCTCCGTGGCCTGCCGCGTGATCTCCGGGATGAAGACGAACGACAGGATCGACGTGCTCTTGAGCAGCTGGATGAACAGGTTGTTGAACGGCGGGATCATCTCGACCAGCGCCTGGGGAAGGATCACGCGGCGCATCCGCTGGGCCGGCGAGAGGCTCAGCGCGAGCGCGCCCTCGTACTGGGCGCGCGGCACCGACTGCACGGCGCCGCGGACGATCTCGGCGCCGTAGGCGCCGTGGTTGAGCCCCAGCACGGCGACGCCGCCCCAGATCGGGATGAACTCGAACCCGACCAGCACCGGGAGCGCGAAGAAGATCCAGAACAGCTGCACGACCTCGGACGTGCCGCGCAACCCCTCCACGTAGATCCGGCTGATCACCCGCACCCACCGCCACGGGGACAGCAGCGCGAGCCCCGCGACGAGCGAGAGCACGATCGTCAGCGCGATCCCACCGACGGTCGCGATCAGCGTGTACGGCAGGCCCTGGTTGAGGATCGTCAGCCAGGTACTGATGTTCTCCACGGTCGGATCAGGCCGAGCAGAGCTGCTCGGTCGTCAGTCCCTCGGCGGGCAGGTTGTCCTCGGAGAACCCGAACGGGCTCGCGGCCTGGAGCCAGCGCCCGTCCCCGTGGGCCTTCTCCAGCTCGGCGTTGAACGCCTCCCGCAGGTCGTTGTCGGCCTGCCGGAACACGAAGCCGCCCGCGGACACGACCGGCTCCCCGTTCTCCGTCGGCGTGAAGCCCGGCGTCACCTCGACGCCCGCGTCCGGGTTCTTGCCCGCCAGCCACTTGAGCGAGATGTCGGTGAGCGCCGCGGCGTAGGCGCGGCCCGACGTCACGGCCTGCAGCAGCGCGTTCTGGTCGTCGTACACGCTGATGTTCCCCGACGGCACCCCGGCCGACTCGGCGTAGCCCTGCTCCACGGCCGCGCTGAGCACGGCGAGCGGGAGCCCCTTGCTCGCGATGTCCTCGAACGTGGCGACCCCTTCGGGGTTGCCGCTGGGCACGAGGAACGCCGTCAGCGCGGAGTAGTCCGGGATCGAGAACGCCGCCTGGCCGCAGCGCTCGGGCGTGATGTTCATGCCGGCGCAGACCATGTCGTACCGGTTGGCGTTCAGCGCCGGGATCAGCGAGCCGAAGTCGACCTGCTCCGCCTGGATCTCGCCGATCCCCAGCGCCTGCAGCACCACGCGGGCGACCTCGGGCGCCTCGCCGGTGACGTTCCCCTGGACGTCGGTGAAGCCGTACGGCTCCTCGCCCGCAATGCCGATCTTGATCGAGCCCGCGCTCCGCGCGCGCTCCAGCGCGCTCTCACCGCTGCCCGCGGCGCCACCGCCGCCGGTGGCCTGGCAGGCACCCAGCAGCGTCCCCCCGCCGAGCGCGACGGCCCCGGCCGTCGCCGTGCGGCGGAGGAAGTCCCGCCTGCTCCAGCCTCGCTGCGTCATGGTGGTTCTCCTTCCCGTCGGAAACGCGGCCCCCCTCCGGCCACCGCCGTTGACGTACGAACGTAGGTGAACTCCGCGCGCACGCGTTCACCCGGGCGCCCCAGACCGCCACTCGTTACGGGACCGCAATTGACCAGGAGGTTCCGCGCGCGATTTCACCCGATCGGACGCCATGACCGATGGGAAAACGGGGTACGGAAGTTGGCTTTTCGCGCCCCGGGTCCCGCCGAGCCGGGGCGCGCGCCATGCGACAGGATCGGCGCATGCTGCGCATCGCAGGGCTCCCGGTCTGGGTCGGACCGTCCGACGTCGTCGCGGGCGCGCGGGCGGTCGTCGGCTGGGGCGACGAGGCCGTCCAGGTGGTGTCCGCCCTGCCCACCCGGGTGGCGGGGCTGCTCGACGAGGCCGACGGGCTGGTCCGGCGGATCAGCGCCGTGGCCGACCGCGCCGACGCGATCGTCGAGCGCGTCGACGGGGTCATGCGGACGGTCGACGAACTGCTGGTCACCGTGCGGGCGGCGGCGAGCCGGGTCGACGAGGTGCTCGGCGACGCCGACGCCCTGGTCCGCACGGTGGACACCCTGCTGGTCGAGGTCCGCACCGTCTCCGAGGCCGCGAGCGGGCTGGTCGAGCGCGCCGGAGGGGTCGCCGACGGCGCCGCCGCGCTCGTGCAGCGGGCGGGCGGGGTGGCCGAGGGCGCGAACGAGGTGATCGGCAGGGCCGCCGCGGTCGCCTCCCGGGCGGGCGGCGTGGTCGACCGGGCCTCCGGCGCCGCGGACGGAGCGACCGAGCTGCTCGCCGTCTACCAGCCGATCGCGCGCCGGGCGGCCCCGCTCGCGGAGCGGTTCGTGGAGGAGTTCTCCGAGGAGGAGATCCACGCCGCGGTCCGGCTCGTCGACCAGCTGCCGCAGCTCACCGAGCACATGGAGCGCGACATCATGCCGATCCTGGCGACCCTCGACCGGGTCGGCCCGGACGTCCACGAGCTGCTCGAGCAGCTCAAGCAGGTGCGCCAGGCGATCCAGGGCATCCCCGGCCTGCGGTTCTTCAGCCGCCGCGGCGAGCGGGACGACGCCGAGGAGGACCAGCCCGGCTGACAGCCGGCCTCAGTCGACGCCGTGCGCGGCGAGCACGAGCGTGACGATCTCGTCCATCATCGCCGTCAGCTGGTAGTCCTTCGGCGTGAAGACCGCGGCCACCCCGCGCTCGCGCAGCTTCACCGCGTCCTCCGACGGGATGATCCCGCCGACCACCACGGGCACGTCGTCGACCCCCGCCGCGCGCAGGCCGTCCACGACCGCGGGCACGACCTCCAGGTGCGACCCGGAGAGCACCGACAGGCCGACCACGTGCACGCCCTCCTGCACGGCCGCGGCCACGATCTCCGACGGCGTGAGCCGGATCCCCTGGTAGACGACCTCGAACCCGACGTCGCGAGCCCGCACGGCGACCTGCTCGGCCCCGTTGGAGTGCCCGTCGAGGCCCGGCTTGCCGACCAGCATCCGCAGCCGCGACCCGATCGCCTCGCTCGCGGCCTTGACCCGCTCGCGCACCTGCGCGATCTCCGCGGCCGTCGAGCCGCCCCCGACCGCCGCCGACACCCCCGTCGGCGCGCGGTACTCGCCGAACACCTCCCGCAGCACCCCGGCCCACTCGCCGGTGGTCACGCCCGCCTTCGCGCACGCGATCGAGGGCTCCACCAGGTTCGCGTCGGTCTTGGCGGCGTCGCGCAGCGCCTCGAGCGCGGCCTCCACCGCGGCCGCGTCCCGCCCGGCCCGCCACGCGCGGATGGCCTCGATCGCCGCCGCCTCCGTCGCCGGGTCCACCGTCTCGATGGCGGCGGCGCCCTCGGCCTGCAGCGGGCTCGGTTCCGTGGTGGTGAACCGGTTGACGCCGACGACGACCTCCTCGCCCGTCTCGATGCGCCTGCGCCGCTCGGCGAGCGAGCTGACCAGCCTGCCCTTGATGTAGCCGGACTCGACGGCCGCGACCGCGCCGCCCATCTCCTGCACCCGGTCGATCTCGGCGCGGGCGCCCTCGACGAGCTCGGCGACCTTCGCCTCGACCACGCGGCTGCCGTCGAACAGGTCCTCGTACTCGAGCAGGTCGGTCTCGTAGGCGAGCACCTGCTGCATGCGCAGCGCCCACTGCTGGTCCCACGGGCGGGGCAGGCCGAGCGCCTCGTTCCAGGCGGGCAGCTGGATGGCCCGCGCCCGCGCGTCGCGCGAGAGCGTGACGGCGAGCATCTCCAGCACGATGCGCTGCACGTTGTTCTCCGGCTGTGCCTCGGTGAGGCCCAGCGAGTTGACCTGCACGCCGTAGCGGAGCCGCCGCTGCTTCGGGTCCTGCACGCCGTAGCGCTCGCGCGTGATCTCGTCCCAGAGCCGGGCGAACGCGCGCATCTTGCACATCTCCTCGACGAACCGCAGCCCGGCGTTCACGAAGAACGAGATCCGGCCCACGACGTCGCCGAACCGCTCCTGCGGCACCTGCCCCGAGTCGCGCACGGCGTCGAGCACGGCGATGGCCGTGGACAGCGCGTACGCCAGCTCCTGCGGCGGCGTCGCCCCGGCCTCCTGCAGGTGGTAGCTGCAGATGTTGATCGGGTTCCACTTCGGGGTGTTGCGCACCGACCAGGCGATCGTGTCGGCGATCAGGCGCATGCTCGGCGCGGGCGGGAACACGTACGTGCCGCGCGACAGGTACTCCTTGATGATGTCGTTCTGCGTGGTGCCCGTGAGGCGATCGCGCGGGACGCCCTGCTCGTCGGCCACGGCGACGTACAGCGCGAACAGCCACATGGCCGGCGCGTTGATCGTCATCGACGTGTTGGCCTCGCCCAACGGGATGCCGTCGAACAGCGTGCGCATGTCCCCGATGTGGCTCACCGGCACCCCGACCTTGCCGACCTCGCCCTTCGCGAGCTCGTCGTCGGGGTCGTAGCCGGTCTGCGTCGGCAGGTCGAAGGCGACCGAGAGCCCCGTCTGTCCCTTGGCGAGGTTGCGGCGGTAGAGCGCGTTCGACATCCGGGCGGACGAATGGCCCGCGTACGTGCGCATCACCCAGGGGCGGTCGCGCTCGCGGTCGGTCGGGTACGGCACCGGGCACCTCCGCGTCGAGATGAGCGAGGAGAACGATGCTACTGGCGCGTAGCCCCCGGTACCGGGCCCGCGGAGCGGCGTCACACCCTCGGATCGATCCAGCGCGGCGTCAGCCTCCCCCGCCGTAGAGCTCCCCGATGATCGTCCGGGCCATCTGGGCGGCGGGGTCGCGCCCGTCGACGGACGGCGCGAGCGAGGTCCACACCACGACCGTGGTGTCGCGCTCCGGGTCGTGACCCGCGAAGGTGTTGAACCCGGGCAGCTCGCCGGTGTGCCCGTAGAACGGTCCGAACCGGGCGAGCGCGAGCCCGTAGCCGGGGCTCTCGGGATCGGCCGGGTCGATCGGGCGGACGCTCTCGAGCCGCACCCGCTGCATCTCGGGTGAGAGCAGCCCGCCGCCGACCAGCTCCCGCACGTAGGCGATCAGGTCGTCGGACGTGGAGATGCCCGCGCCCGCGCTCCAGGCCCAGGACGGGTTGGTCCCGGTCACGTCGAGCGGGGCGAGCGTCCCGGCCCGGGCGGCCTCCTGCTTCTCCGACGGCAGCACGTTCGTGTCGACGGTCTCGACGAACGTCCCGTAGGTGTAGCCCTGCGGGTGGGGCTCGGGCAGGACGCTCGTCTTCGTGGGGAACGACGATCCCGGCATGCCCACCCGGTCGAGGACACGGCGCTGGATCTCCTCCTCCAGCGAGTTGCCGGTGACCTGCTCGACGATGCGCCCGAGCAGCGCGGTGTTGGTGTTGGAGTAGGAGAAGCCCTCACCGGGCGGGAACTGCGCCGGCATCGCCAGCCCGATCGCGATCAGCTCCTCGGGGGCGAGGACGGTCCCCGGGTTCTGGTCCAGCCGCCGGGCGAGGTCTGCCGACCGCGTGTAGTTGCCCAGCCCGCTGCGCATCGTGAGCAGCTGCTCGATCGTGATCGCCTGCCCGTTCGGCACGTCCGGCCGGTACGCGGCCACCGGGTCCTCGAGCCGGAGCACGCCCTCCTCGACCAGCTGCAGCACGACCGTACCCGTCCACGTCTTCGTGACGCTGCCGATCCGGATGTGGTCGCCGGTCTGCACCGGCTCGGTGCCCCGGAACGTCCGGGTGCCGAAGGTGGTGGTCCAGTCGCCCAGCTCGGGCGAGCGGACCTGGACGACCGCGCCCGTCACGAGCATGTCGTCGACGAGCGCCTCGAGCTCTGGCCGCAGCGCCGCCGCGTAGGCGGGCTCCGCCGGATCCGGGCTCACCGGGGGCGCGGTCGCGACGCCCGGACCGCAGCCGGCCAGCAGGAGCGCGGCGGTCGCGGCGAGGGCCAGGCTCCGCCACGGGCGGGGGTGCGGCGCCGGTGGTGCCATCTCGGGCCTCCGCTGTCGGTCGGTCCCCCCGGACCGAGGCGCACGAGCGCCCGCGGTGCACGGACAAGTGTCGAGGACGGCGCGGCGCGGGGCGAGGGTCTTCCGGCCCTTCCCGCGGGGGGTGGACGCGCCCCGGCGGGGGGCGCACGATCGACACCATGCTCGAGGCACCGCTCAGCGTCCTCATCGGCGCCGTCGTGATGCTGGGCGTCGTCCTGCTGGCGCTGCGGTGGACGTTCGGCACCGGGCGCGACCTCCCCGTGCCCCCGGTCCCCGACCCGGACGACCCGACCGGTGACGGGCTGCTCACCGAGGTGTCCCGGGTGCCGACGGAGGCGGCGGCGCAGGTGCTGCGCGCGCGCCTGGCGGAGGCCGGGATCCGGTCCACCGTCGGGCGGTCCGGTGAGGCGTACCGGCTGCTCGTGTTTCCGGCCGACGAGGTGAACGCGCGGTTGGTGGTGGGGCAGGAGCGGTGGTAGGGGGCCTGGGCCTCCTGGTGGCGCTTTTGGGTTCCGCGGAACCTCCGCGGGGCACAGGATGGCCACCTTCACGCAACCAGCCTCTGCGGCCCCTTTCGGACAGGCTTTCACCGGGCAGGCCCGGAGCCTGCCCGGATTGGCGTGCGGCGCCGCCAGGAGCGGTTCCGCTTTCCGGTCCGCGGAATCTGATTCGCGCCCCGAAAACCGTCGGACCCGGGTGTCATCCCTGCCTCGCACACCGGTGAGGAGCGATGTCCGGCGCCGTCCTTCCGTTCCGCACCTCGTTCCTGAACACTCGTTCCGACGCAGCCGAGCCGCTGAGCGGGAACGCCGAAAGCCTGGTCGAGATGCACACCAGAGCCATCCTCAGCATCGACCGCACCACGATCACACCGAACCGGGACGGCGCCCCACTTGACGTGGACCACGTCCCGAGCCCGCTACTGCAGAAGCGGATCACCCCGGCCGCGTGAGAAGCCGGTTCCGCGGAACCCGAATCAGAGGGCGCGGTGACCAGGCGCGCCCACCGGCAGCCGGATCGACGGGAATCGAGTTCCGCGCGGAACCCGGGCGCACACGCGGAGGTGGCCGTGCTCCCCGTCGTCGGAGCACGACCACCCTTCCCCCGCGTACGGAAACCGGCGCCGCCCCCACGGCACCGGTTCCGCTCAGCGCCGCTCGGGCGCTTCCCCCGTGGTGATCACCACGGTCGGTGCGTCGCCTGCGGCCGGCTCCCCAGCGGGCCGCCTGCGCTTGCGCACCGCGCGGACGATCAACACGGTCACGACCGCCACCACGACGACGGTCGTGGCCGTCGGTCCGAGCAGGTGGGCCGACTGGCGGATCGCGAGCGACGCGGCGCTGCCGAGCCCGACGTAGACCAGGCCCCACACCAACGCGCCGACCGCGGTCCACCGCGCGTACCGCCCCCACGGCATGCGCAGCGTGCCGGCGAGCACCGGGACGAGCGAGTGCGCCACGGCGAGGAACCTCGACCCGGCGATCGTGCGCCCGGTCCCCCCGCGCAGCACGCGCTCGGCCCGGGCCCAGCTCGCCTCGCCGATCTTCCGGCCGGCCCAGCTGTCCCGGATCCGCCCCCCGAACCTCCGTCCGAGCAGGTACCCCCCGGTCTGCCCGGTGAAGCTGGCCATGGCCGCGACCGCGGCCAACGCCAGGTACTCCCCTGCGTCACCGACGGTCGTCGCCGCGGCGAGCAGGACGACCTCGCCCGGTGTCACGAGCCCGACCAGCACGGTCGTCTCGAGCACCAGCATGACGCCGACCACCGCGTACAGCTGCCACGCCGGGATCGCGTCGAGCATCGCGAAGAACGTGGCGAGCCATTCGGTGATCACCCGTCCACTCTGGCGTCTCGGCGCCGCGAAAGCCCATCCGGGGAGCCCCTGAACCCGCGTGGGGATATCCCCCCTGTTCGATCAGGGGTTGTCGCCCTACGACCGGACCCGCCGCACGTCGGCGCCCAGCGCCTGCAGGTTCTCCACGAACCGCGGGTAGCCGCGGTCGATGTGCTCGACGTCCCAGACCTGGGTCACGCCGTCGGCGCACAGCCCGGCGAGCACGAGGCCGGCGCCGGCCCGGATGTCGCTCGCCCACACCGGCGCGCTGGAGAGCCGCTCGACGCCGCGGACGACGGCGTGGTGACCGTCGGTGCGGGCGTCGGCGCCGAGCCGGATCATCTCGTCGACGAACCGGAACCGCGCCTCGAACACGTTCTCCGTGATCATCGAGGTGCCGTCGGAGATGGCGGAGAGCGCGATCGCCATCGGCTGCAGGTCGGTGGCGAAGCCGGGGTACGGCAGGGTCACGAAGTCGACGGCCTTCGGCCTGCGGTCCATCCGCACGGTGAACTCCTGCGCGCCGCCGATCTCGGTCTCGGCGCCCGCGGAGCGGAGCTTGTCCAGCACCAGGTCGAGGTGGTGCGGGTCGACGCCGCGCACGGTGACCTCGCCGCGGGTCATCGTGGCGGCGAACGCCCAGGTGGCGCCGACGATGCGGTCCCCGATGACGCGGTGCTGGGTGGGCTGCAGCTCGGTCACGCCGTGCACGGTGAGCGTCGAGCTGCCGACGCCGTCGATCTTGGCGCCCATCTGCTGGAGCATCGTGCAGAGGTCGACGATCTCCGGCTCGCGCGCCGCGTTGTCGATGACCGTGGTGCCCTCGGCGAGCACCGCCGCCATCAGGATGTTCTCCGTGGCGCCGACGCTGGGGAAGTCCAGCCAGATCTGCGCCCCGCGCAGGCCCCCGGCCTCCGCGACGACCCGCCCGTGCTCGATCTCGGTCTTCGCGCCGAGCTTGCGCAGCCCCGCCTGGTGCATGTCCAGGGGACGGGAGCCGATCGCGTCGCCGCCGGGCAGCGGCACGACGGCGCGCCGGCAGCGGGCCACGAGCGGCCCGAGCACGCACACCGACGCACGCAGCCGCGAGACCGACGCGTAGTCGGCGTGCGCGCCCGGGTGCGCCGGGACGTCGATGGTGACCGTGTCGTGGTCGACCTCGACCGTGCAGCCGAGGCTGCGCAGCACGTCGGCCATCAGCGGCACGTCCAGGATCTCGGGGCAGTTGGTGATGGTCGTGGTCCCCTCGGCCAGCAGCGCCGCCGCCATCAGCTTCAGCACGCTGTTCTTCGCCCCGACCACGTCGACAGCGCCGACGAGGCGGGCGCCGCCTGTCACCGCGAAGTGCTCTGCCACGCCCGCGACGCTATCCGGTGCCCGCCCGGGCGGTGCGGGCGGCCACCGTCGCCTCCCATCCGGCCAGGACGCAGTCCACCACGGTGTCGAGCTCCTCGCGGGTGGCCCCGTCGCGGGCTTGCAGCGACAGCCCGAACTGCACCGACATGACGTACGCGGCCAGCGCGGCGGTGTCGGCGCCCGGCGGCACGTCCCCCTCGGCCTGCCCGCGCTCGAGCCGCTCCCGGACGGCCGCCGTGCCCGCCCGACGCTGCTCGGCGAGGAAGTCGCGGATCCCCTCGGTGCTCGGGGTGTAGGTGGTGGCCGCGAGCACGACCATGCAGCCCTTCGGCTTGTCCGGCGCGGTGTAGGAGCACACGTTCGCCCGCAGCATCGCCTCGATGCCCGCGATCGCCGTGGGCGCCTCGCGCAGGGCCGCGAGCGCCGGCTCCCCCTCCATGCCCTCGTAGAGCGCGACGGCCTCGCGGAACAGCGCCTCCTTGCTGCCGAAGGCGGCGTAGAGGCTGGGCGGGCGGATGCCCATCCGGGCGGTGAGGTCGCCGATCGACGTGCCCTCGTAGCCGTGCTCCCAGAACGCCTCCATCGCCAGGCGCAGCGCCGCCTCGCGGTCGAACCCGCGTGGACGTCCTCGCACCGCCATCAGCGCTCCTTCTGTAGCGACCCATCAAGATACCCCGCCCGGCAGATAGTAGCCATGGCTATAGTTGCCATGTACAGTAAATGCCGTGCCTGGAGCTCCTGGAACCGCGGCCGGGGCCGTCGTGTGGCGGCTCGCGACGAAGTGGCGGGTCGCGGTCGACCGCGCGCTGGCCCCGCTGGACCTGACCCACGCCCAGTACGTCCTGCTGGCCTCCCTGTGGGGGCTGCAGCGGGACGGACGGGAGCCGAGCCAGCGCGAGCTGGCCGACGAGACCGGGCTCGAGCCGCTGTACGTCTCGAAGCTGGCGCGCACGCTCGAGGCGAAGCGGCTCATCACCCGCGGCCGCGACCCCCACGACACCCGCGCCGTGCAGCTCGCGCTCACCGAAGGCGGAAAGCGGACGGTGCGGGAGGCGATGCGGATCGTCCAGGAGCTCCTGGAGCGACTCCTCGCCCCGCTCGGCGGCCGCCACAGCGCCCGCACCGAAGCCCTCGTGCGCGAGCTCACCGAGCTGCTCGACAACCCCCTCGACCCGCCGTCGCACTAGCGGAGGAACACCATGCCCGAGACCCCGGTCCTCGACTCGACCATCCACCACACCGAAACCGGCTCCGGACGGCCGTTCGTCTTCCTCCACGGCAACCCGGCGTCGTCGTTCATGTGGCGCAACGTCCTCCCCCGCATCGGAAGGGGCAGGCTCATCGCGCCCGACCTGATCGGGATGGGCCGGTCCGGCAAGCCGGACGTCGACTACTCGCTGGCCGACCACGCCCGCTACCTCGACGCCTGGTTCGACGCCCTCGGCCTCGACGACGTGGTGCTCGTCGGCCACGACTGGGGCGGCACGCTCGCCTGCGACTGGGCCGCCCGGCACCCGGAGCGCGTGCGCGGGATCGCGGTGTTCGAGGCGATCGTCAAGCCGATCGACTCGTCGGGCATCAGCCCGCAGGCGCGGGCCCGCGGCGAGATGATCCGCACCCGCGGCGCGGAGCTGCTGGAGTCCGACCTGCTCATCCGGTCCGCCTACACCGGCGGGGTGCTCACCCCGGTCGCGGACGACGTGCTGGCCGAGTACCTGCGGCCGTTCCCGTCGCCCCGGGAGCGGCGCCCCGTCCTCGCGTGGGCCCAGCAGCTGCCGATCGACGGCGAGCCCGCCGAGGTCATCGCCCGGATCGAGGCGTTCGACGCGTGGCTCGCCGAGAGCACCGAGGTGCCGAAGCTGCTGCTCACGTTCGACGGCTCGCCCACGCTGCTCAGCCCGGAGATGGCCGAGTGGTGCGCGGCGAACGTCGCGTCGGTCGAGATCGTTCCGTGCGGCGCGGCCGGCCACCACGCCGCGGAGGACCGACCCACCGAGATCGGCGACGCCATCGCGGCGTGGGCCGAACGCCACGATCTGTAGCGTTCACTCAAGAAAGCCCCTTGACGGAACGATCCACCCGGCCGCAGACTTCCGTAGCGTTCGCTACAGAAAGGGAGCCGGATGAACGACCTCAGCGGCCGGGTGGCCCTCGTGACCGGCGGCAGCCGCGGCATCGGCGCCGCGATCGCGGTGCGGCTGGCCCGCGAGGGCGCCGACGTGGCGCTCACCTACCGGGAGGCGGCCGACAGCGCCGCGAAGGTGGTCCGGGAGATCGAGGCCGCGGGCGGGCGCGGGCTCGCCCTGCAGGCCGACAGCGCCGACGCGGGCGCCGTGCGGGACGCGGTCGACCGGACCGCCGCCGAGCTGGGCCGTCTCGACGTGCTCGTCAACAACGCGGGCGTGTTCCCGTACGGGCCGTTCGAACAGGTCGGCGCCGACGAGCTGGACCGCACGATCGCGATCCACGTGCGCGCGGCGTTCGTCGCGGCCCAGGCGGCGTCGGCGCACCTCGGGCCGGGCGGGCGGATCATCAACATCGGCAGCAACCTGGCCGAGCGCGCCCCGCACGCCGGCATCGCGCTCTACGCGATGACCAAGTCCGCGCTGACCGGCTTCACCCGGGCGCTGGCGCGGGAGCTGGGCCCGCGCGGCATCACCGTGAACGTCGTGCACCCCGGGTCGACCGACACGGACATGAACCCGGCCGACGGTCCCGCGGCCGCCGACCAGGTCGCGCTCACCGCGCTCGGCCGGTTCCAGACCGCCGACGACGTGGCGGCCACCGTGGCGCACCTCGCGGGCCCCGGCGGGCGCACGATCACCGGCACCGCGCTCCTCGTCGACTCGGGGGCGAACGCCTGACGGCATAGGCTGCGCCCATGGCCGTGCACCTGACGAGGATCTACACGCGGACCGGGGACGACGGCACCACGGCGCTGGGCGACTTCAGCCGGGTCCGCAAGACCGACGCCCGGCTCGCGGCCTACGCCGACACCGACGAGTGCAACGCCGCGCTCGGGGTCGCCATCAGCGTCGGCGGTCTCGCCGACGAGCTGCTCAGGCCGCTCCGCCAGGTGCAGAACGACCTCTTCGACGTCGGCGCCGACCTGTGCACGCCGATCGTCGAGAACCCGCAGCACCCGCCGCTGCGGGTCACGGAGGACTACATCACCCGGCTCGAGCGCTGGTGCGACGAGTTCAACGAGGGCCTGCCGAAGCTGGACTCGTTCATCCTGCCGGGCGGGACGCCGGGGGCGGCCTACCTGCACGTGGCCCGCACGGTGGCGCGCCGCGCCGAGCGCTCGGTGTGGGCGCTGCTGGAGGCCGACGCCGAGCGCACCAACCCGCTCACGGCGAGGTACCTCAACCGGCTGTCGGACCTGCTGTTCATCCTCGCCCGGGTGGCCAACCCGGACGGCGACGTGCTCTGGCGGCCGGGCGGGGCGGATCGGCGGTAGGGAGCCGGGTCAGGAGGCCGCCACCGCCCCTCGTCGGCCCGCTGCCACGCGACCGGCTCGCCGGCCGGGACGAGGAGGTCCGCCGGCCAGTACGTGGCATCGGGGTCCCAGCCGGCGAGCAGGGTGGCCCACCCACGCCTGCGGGTCGTCGATCTCGTAGACCCGCGCCCCGGGGCGGGCCGCAGCGGGGACACCAGCGCCTCGGTCCACCCGAGGTCGTCCTCCACGAGCAGCAGTTGCGTCGCGCCGAGGCCGGGCCGCGTGGGACGTCGTCGTGACGAGCCGCCCCTGCGCGGGCGTCGACCACCGGCATCCGCTCACCGGCGCCGCGGGGGCGGCGTGCCGTTCGGGCCCATCCACCGCACGTGCGCCTGCGCGCCCGCGTCGAGCGGGGAGGTCCACCACCGCCATGTCGCCGACGCCGCGCGTCCGCGATCGAGCGCAGCCGTGCGACCGCGCCCGGGTCGGCCGGCTGCGGGTCCTCCTCGTCCGGGGCCTGCCAGTAGCGTGCGGAGGCCACCGCGTCCGCGAGGCGGTCGAGCAGGGCGGCCCCGTCCGGCGCCACCCCGGCCCCGTGCGGGCGAGCTCGGCGCCAACCGCCGGCCCCGCGGACCCCCGAGCAGCGCCGCGCCGTCCACGCGCCGGACGCTACGAGGCCTGCCGATACCCGGTGGTACGCCCGGGCGGGGTGGCCTCCACCCACGACAGGAAGCCGGTGAGCACCCCCGGCGACATGGCCAGCTCCAGCTCCGCGCCCCGGACCCGGCAGCGCAGCACCGACGCGCCTTGCGGGATGACGTAGGCCTCCGGGTTCACCGGCGTGCGCCGGTCGACGATCTCCAGCTCGGTGCGGTCGACGACGACCGTCGGGCCGGGCCGCAGCGACGTGAGGCGGAACCAGGCGAGCTCGTCGCCGCGGTAGCGCCCCACGCCGAAGTGCCACCCGGCGGTGCCGTCCTGGGCGCGGAACCGGGAAAGACGAACGGGGCGGCGGCGCAGACAGACGTCCACACCACCGCCCCGCATGAGTCTCACCCGACGGACGGCCAGGTAACCGAGACAGAGGCAGGCGAGCAGCAACAGGATGCTGATGAGCAGCGCTGTCGCTCCCACCTGCGCGGCCTCCGCTACTCGGACACGCCCGCGGCCTTGAGCCGCACCTGCGCCCTGGCCGCCGCGCGGGCACCCTCGGGATCGGATGCGTCGGCGCGCTGGAGCGCGTTGCGGGCGCGCGCCACGTCGATCTCGTCGGCCAGCTCGGCGTACTCGGCGAGCACGGTCACGTTGTCCGGCGTGATCGACAGGAACCCACCGTGCACCGCCAGCGTGGTGGACTTCCCGTCGGTGCCGTCGACGCGGACGACCGCCGTGTCCTCCAGCTGCGCGAGCGTGGGCTCATGGCCCGGCAGGATGCCGATCTCGCCCTCGGTGGTGCGGGCGAGGACGAAGTTGGCCTCACCGGACCAGATCCGCCGCTCGACCGCGACCAGCTCGACGTTCATCGTCGCCACGATCAGCCCTGGCCCTCGAGCTTCTTGCGGTTCTTGTCCAGGTCGTCCAGGCCACCGCAGAGGAAGAACGCCTGCTCGGGCACGTCGTCGAACTCACCCTTGGCGATCTTGTCGAACGCCTCGATGGTCTCCTTGAGCGGGACCGTCGAGCCCGGCTGGCCGGTGAACTGCTCGGCGACCAGCAGGTTCTGCGACAGGAAGCGCTCGATGCGGCGGGCCCGGCCGACGAGCTGGCGGTCCTCCTCGCTCAGCTCGTCGATACCGAGGATGGCGATGATGTCCTGCAGGTCGTTGTAGCGCTGCAGGATCCGCTTGACCTCGTTCGCGACCCGGAAGTGCTCCTCGCCGATGTACTGCGGGTCGAGGATCCGGGAGGTCGACGTCAGCGGGTCCACCGCCGGGTAGATCCCCTTCTGGGAGATCGGGCGGGAGAGCTCCGTGGTGGCGTCGAGGTGCGCGAACGTGGTGGCGGGCGCCGGGTCGGTGTAGTCGTCGGCCGGCACGTAGATCGCCTGCATCGAGGTGATCGAGCGGCCGCGGGTCGAGGTGATCCGCTCCTGCAGCTCGCCCATCTCGTCGGCCAGCGTCGGCTGGTAACCCACCGCGGACGGCATGCGGCCCAGCAGCGTGGAGACCTCGGAGCCGGCCTGGGTGAACCGGAAGATGTTGTCGATGAAGAGCAGCACGTCCTGGTTCTGCTCGTCGCGGAAGTACTCCGCCATCGTCAGCGCCGACAGGGCCACCCGCATACGGGTGCCGGGCGGCTCGTCCATCTGCCCGAACACCAGCGCGGTGTCCTTGATGACGCCGGACTCGGTCATCTCGGTGATGAGGTCGTTGCCCTCACGGGTGCGCTCGCCGACGCCGGCGAACACCGAGGTACCACCGAAGTTCTTGGCGACGCGGGTGATCATCTCCTGGATGAGCACCGTCTTGCCCACGCCGGCGCCGCCGAACAGGCCGATCTTCCCACCCTGCACGTACGGGGTGAGCAGGTCGATGACCTTGATGCCGGTCTCCAGCATCTCGGTCTTGCCCTCGAGCTGGTCGAACGCCGGGGCCTTGCGGTGGATGCTCCACAGCTCGCCGGTCGGCTCGAAGCTCGGGTCGTCGAGGCAGTCGCCGAGCGCGTTGAACACGTGCCCCTTGACCTGGTCGCCCACCGGCACCGAGATCGGCCGGTTCAGCGACGTGACAGTCTGGCCGCGGACGAGACCGTCGGTGGGCTGCATCGAGATGCAGCGCACCATGCTGTCGCCGAGGTGCTGGGCCACCTCGAGCGTCAGCTTCTTGGCCAGGTCGCCGAACTCGACGTCGACCGTGAGGGCCGTGTAGAGCTCCGGCACCGCGTTGCGGGGGAACTCGACGTCGACGACCGGGCCGGTGACGCGGACGACCCGGCCGGTCGTGGTCTGGGTATCTGCGGTGGCGGTCATCTCAGCTCTCACTCCCTGCGCTCACGAGAGCGTCGGCCCCACCGACGATCTCACTGATCTCCTGGGTGATCTGCGCCTGACGGGCCTGGTTCGCTTCCAGTGTCAGGGTACGGATCAGCTCGTTGGCGTTGTCGGTGGCGGCCTTCATCGCCCGCTGGCGGGCGGCCGACTCCGAAGCAGCGGCCTCGAGCAGCGCGGCGAACAGCCGCGCTCCGATGTACTTGGGCAGCAGCGCGTCGAACAGAGTGTCGGCGTTCGGCTCGAAGGTGTACAGCGGCTTGACCGAATCGGCCGACTGCCGCGTCGCCTCCCGCCGCTCCTCGATCTCGCCGCCGGGGGCGCCGACGGTGTCGGACTCGTACTCCACTTCGAGCGGGGCCATCCGGCGGGCCTGCGGCACCTGGGTGACCATGTTCTTGAACTGGGTGTACACCAGGTGCAGCTCGTCGACGCCGTCGGCGCCGTCCTCGGTGCCCTTCATGAACGCCTCGACCAGCACGCGGGTCGCCTCCGCGGCGTCGGCGTAGGTCGGCTGCTCCGAGAAGCCCGTCCAGGCCTGCTCGATCTTCCGGCGTCGGAACCGGTAGTAGCTCACGCCCTTGCGGCCGATGACGTAGAGCACCGGCTCCTTGCCCTGCTCGCGGAGCAGCTGCTGCAGCTGCTCCGCCTCCTTGAGGACGTTGACGTTGTACCCGCCGCACTGCCCGCGGTCGCTCGTCACCACCAGCACCGCGGCGCGCCTCGGGTTCTCCCGCTCGACGAGCAGCGGGTGGTCCAGCGCCGAGTTGCTGGCCAGCTCGGACAGCACGGCCGTGATCTGCTCGGCGTACGGCCGCGAGGCCTCGACCCGGGCACGCGCCTTCATGATCCGCGAGGTCGCGATGAGCTCCATCGCGCGCGTGATCTTCTTGATGGACTGCGTCGACCGGATCCGCCGCCGCAGCACGCGAATCTGTGCCGCCATGCGCTACTCCTCAGCTCCCGGTCGACTAGCTCGAGGCCGGGGCCGGCTTGTTGACCTTGACGGTGTCGCGGTCGACCTCGTCCTCGTCCAGCGCCTCGGCCGGAGCCTCCTTCGGGACCACCGACGACCCGTCGGACGCGGTGAACTCCTTCTTGAAGTCGCCCACGACCTTCTCGATCCGCTCGGACAGCTCGTCGGAGAGCTCACCGGTGTCGCGGATCTCGGCGAGGATCCCCTCGTGGTTGCGGCGGACGTGGTCGAGGAACTCCGCCTCGAAGCGCCGCACGTCGCCGACCGGCACCGAGTCGAGGTGGCCACGGGTACCGAGGAAGATCGACACGACCTGCTCCTCGACCGGGAACGGCTGGTACTGCGCCTGCTTGAGCAGCTCGACCAGCCGGGCGCCGCGGTCCAGGGCCGCCGCCGACGCGGCGTCGAGGTCGGAGCCGAACGCGGCGAACGCCTCCAGCTCGCGGTACTGCGACAGGTCGAGGCGCAGCGAACCCGACACCTTGCGCATCGCCTTGACCTGCGCGGACCCACCGACGCGGGACACCGAGATACCGACGTTCATGGCCGGGCGCACGCCCTGGTTGAACAGGTCGGACTCGAGGAAGCACTGGCCGTCGGTGATGGAGATGACGTTGGTCGGGATGTAGGCCGACACGTCGTTGGCCTTGGTCTCGATGATCGGCAGACCGGTCAGCGAGCCGCCGCCTAGGTCGTCGGACAGCTTCGCGCAGCGCTCCAGCAGGCGCGAGTGCAGGTAGAACACGTCGCCCGGGTACGCCTCGCGGCCCGGCGGGCGGCGCAGCAGCAGCGAGATGGCGCGGTAGGCCTCGGCCTGCTTGGACAGGTCGTCGAAGACGATCAGGACGTGCTTGCCCTGGTACATCCAGTGCTGGCCGAGCGCCGAGCCGGTGTAGGGAGCGATCCACTTGTAGCCGGCCGGGTCGGAGGCCGGGGCGGCGACGATGGTGGTGTACTCCAGCGCGCCCGCTTCCTCGAGCGACTGCCGGACACCGGCGATCGTCGAGCCCTTCTGGCCGACCGCGACGTAGATGCAGCGCACCTGCTGCTTCGGGTCGCCCGTGGCCCAGTTCGCCTTCTGGTTGATGATCGTGTCGACGCAGATCGCGGTCTTGCCGGTCTTGCGGTCGCCGATGATGAGCTGACGCTGGCCGCGTCCGATCGGCGTCATGGCGTCGATGCTCTTGATGCCGGTCTGGAGCGGCTCCTTGACCTCCTGCCGCTGCACCACCGACGCCGCCTGCAGCTCCAGCACGCGCTCGGTCTCGGCCTCGATGTCGCCGAGCCCGTCGATGGGCCGCCCGGTCGGGTCGATGACGCGCCCGAGGAAGTTGTCCCCGACCGGCACCGAGAGGATGCGGCCGGTCCGGCGGACCTGCTGGCCCTCCTCGATGTGCGTGTAGTCGCCGAGGATGACGGCGCCGATCTCGTGGACGTCCAGGTTCAGCGCGACACCCAGCACGCCGCCTTCGAACTCGAGGAGCTCGTTGGTCATGGTCGAGGGCAGGCCCTCGACGTGGGCGATGCCGTCGCCGGTGTCGGAGACGGTGCCCACCTCTTCGCGGGTGGTGCTGGTCTCCAGCGACGAGACGTAGCTGGAGATCGCACTCCGGATCTCCTCGGAGGAGATCGTCAGCTCTGTCATGGCTGTCGTCTGTCCTTCTCTTCGGAACGTTCTGTGGTCAGCGGGGAAGGGAGCGGCGCGCGGCGGCGAGCTTGCTCGCCACGCTGCCGTCGATGACCTCGCCGCCGACCTGCACGACCAGACCACCCAGGATGCTGGGGTCCAGCTCGATCTGCAGCGACATCGGCCGCCCGTAGAGGCGGTTCAGCGAGTCGACGAGCTTCTGCTCCTGCTCCGGGGAGAGTGCGACCGGTGTGGTGACGCGCGCGATCGACCGGTCGCGGCGCGCTGCCGCCAGCTCGGCGAGCTCCTCGCACACGACGTCGAGGTGCCGGTCGCGCGGGAGCCGGACGCTGTGGCGCAGCAACCCTGCGACGACCGGGGAGACCTTGCCCTCGATCAGCCGGTCGAGGAGCGCGATGCGCCCGTCGGCCGGACGGGTGGTGTCGGCGAGCAACGCGGCCAGCTCGGGCTCGCGGTCGAGCACGCGGCCGAACCGGAACAGCTGGTCCTCGACGTCGTCGAGCGAGCCGTCCTTCTCGGCCACGGCGAGCAGCGCCTGCCGGGCGAGTGCCTCGAACGCGCTGACCAGGTCACCGGGCCGCGACCAGCGCGACGCGGCGAGGCCGCGGGCGAAGTCGAGCGTCGGCTCGGCGACCTGCTGCCCGACGAGCCGCTCGAGCAGCCCCGTGCGGGACGCCTCCGGCGACGACGGGTCGGCGAGCAGCCGGCGCAGCGAGCGCTGCTCGTCGAGCAGGCGCGTGATCGCGAACAGCTCGTCACCGAGCCGCTGCAGGTCGGCGGCCCCTGCCGAGTCGGCGTAGGCGTTCAGCCGGTCGGTGGCCGTCGCCAACGACTCACGGCTGGCGGCCTGCAGGACCTCCGCCATCAGCTGGCCCCGCCCGCCGTCGTGGTCTCACGGGGGCCGAGGGAGTCCAGCTCGGAGAGGAACGCGTCGACGGTGGCCCGGCGACGGTCCTCGTCGGCGAGGGAGTCACCGACGATGCGCTCGGCGAGCTGCACCGACAGCCCACCGATCTCCCCGCGCAGCTGGCGCACGACCTGCTCGCGGGCCGCGGCGAGCTGCTCCTCGCCGCGCTGCCGGATCCGGGCGGCCTCCTCCTCGGCCTGCGCCCGCAGCTCGGCCTTGATCTGCTGGCCCTCGGCGCGCGCGTCGTCGCGGATGCGCGCGGCCTCGGCCCGCAGGCCCGCGAGCTGCTCCTCGTACTGCCGCTTGAGCTCGGCGGCCTGCTCCTGGGCCTCCTCGGCCCGCTTCAGGCCGCCCTCGATCTTGTCCCGCCGCTCCGCGTAGACCTTCTCGAACTGCGGGATCGCGAACTTCTGCAGCAGCCAGAACAGCAGCAGGAACGCGATCAGACCGACGATGATCTCGACGGTGTGCGGAACGAGGGGGTTGAGCTCCTCGGCCGCGAGAACGGTGGTGGTCATGGTCTTCTCCTCCGCCTACCCGGCGCTGGACCGCCGGTACTCAGAGCGCGAACGCCATGACCAGGCCCAGGATGGCCAGCGCCTCGGACAGGGCGAACCCGATGAACGCGATGCCCTGCAGCTGGCCGCGGGCCTCCGGCTGGCGGGCGACACCGTTGATGAACGCCGCGAACACGATGCCGACGCCGATACCCGGGCCGATCGCGGAGAGGCCGTAGCCGATGACGTTCAAGTTGCCGCTGATCATTTCTGAGCTTCTTCCTTTCCTCCGGTCCGCGACGTCCCGCGGACCTGTCAGGTCGTGGGGGACGGACCTAGTGGTCCTCGGCGAGCGCCGCGCCGATGTAGGAGGCGGTGAGGATCGTGAAGATGTAGGCCTGCACGACCTGCACGAACGCCTCGAAGAAGGTGAACACGATCCCGAGCCCGAAGGCGAACGGGGACAGCACCCCGAGCAGGATCGAGTGCGAGTGCAGCAGCATGTACTCGCCGCCGAGGATGAACACCAGCAGCAGCAGGTGCCCGGCGAACATGTTCCCGAAGAGCCGCAGCGACAGCGTGACCGGCCGCAGCAGGATGTTCGAGATGAACTCGATGGGCGTCAGGATGAACCGCACCCACCACGGCACGTCCGGCGGCCAGGTCGACACCCGCAGGTACCCGACGAACCCGTGGTGGCGGATCCCCACGAAGTTGTAGAGCAGCCACACCAGCCCGGCGAGCGCGTAGGGCACGCCCGGGTGGGAGAACGTCGGGAACTGGATGAACGGGATGATCCCGAACAGGTTGTTCACCAGGATGAAGGCGAACAGCGCGGTGAGGAACGGGACGTACCTCAGGAACTCCGGCCCGATGTTGTCGCGGGCGATGGAGTTGCGGACGATCCCGTGGAAGGACTCACCGAGGAACTGCGCTTTGCTCGGGACGAGCGACGGCCGGCGGGTCGTCCACGCGAAGAACGCGTAGACGATGACAGCCGCCAGCACGAGCTGCAGCACCGGCTTCGTGACCTCGCCGAAGATCGGCGGCAGCTGGAAGTCCTCAGGTCCCGGGGCGTCGAACCCCGGGGCGGGGGCGGTGGCCGGGTTGGTCACCCAGTGCTCCTTCCGGTTCCGCCGTCCGGGCGACCCGAACCCGGCGGAATCGTGACGATCAGGACTTAACGTACCTGATATAGATCAAGTACAACGAGGCGGCCCCGCCGAACAGCAGTCCGATCGGCAGGAACGCACCCGTGCCCAGCAGTTCGTCCACCCCCCAACCGATCCCGCCGAAGAGCAGGACACCGGACAGGAGGTAGGACAGAGCGGTCCACGCGTCGCCCGGCGGCGGTGGCTTGGCGCCGTCGCCGCGCGACTGGTCCGGCTCCATCAGGACGGACCATATCAGGCGCGTTAGCAGCTCTTTACCAGGGATGACCTCGGCGGACGCGCGAACGGCCCCGGTGGGGCCGCTCGACGGGCCCGTCCGGCCGCCGACGTGGCTCTATCAGCCGTAGAAGATGAGGCCGGGAGTGACCGGGATCCCACCGAGAGGCCGGTCACTCCCAGCGCCGGCCACCCGTTCGGGGTGGTCAGACGTCCACCGCCGGGATGCGGGTGCGCACGAACCCGACCACCTCGCCGACGATCCAGGCCGCGGTCACCGCGAGCATCGTGAACGCGAACGAGCGGCTGTCGAACAGCGTGGTGCCCTGGAACAGCAGCAGGAACACCAGCATGAAGAGGATTTTCGCGCCGAACGCGGTCATCGCGCCGATCATCACACCGGCCGGGGAGGTCCGCGCGGTCTTCGCCATGACCCAGACGCCCATCCAGCCGAGACCCACCGCGACCACCGCGCCGATCAGCGCGCCGACCAGCCCCTGGCCCCCGCGCAGCACCACCGCGACGACCAGCGCGACCACCGCCACGACCGCCGAGATGAGCGCGGCGTGGCGCTGCATCGCGGCGGCGAGCCGGAGCACGGTGGCGACGTGCGGGGCGTCCTTGGTCGATTCGTCGGTCATCTGGGAGCCCTCACTCTCGGGATGGCGGAGGCGAGCACGGCCACGAGCAGGCCGATCCCCACCGCCCACAGCACGATGAACGGGTCGTCGATCAGCGCGAGCGCCACCGCGCCGAACGCGAGCACGCCCGCCCACAAGTAGATCAACAGCACCGCGCGCCGCTGGCTGTGCCCGATCTCGAGCAGCCGGTGGTGCAGGTGCATCTTGTCCGGCGCGAAGGGCGAGAGGCCCTTGCGGGTGCGCCGCACCACCGCCATCAGCAGGTCCAGCAGCGGCACGAACACCACCGCGGCCAGCACGATGAGCGGCGCGAACAGGGCCAGCACGTCCTTGCCGTCGGCCCCGATGATCGAGATCTTGCCCGAGGCGCTCGTGGTGGCGGCGGCGAGCAGCACGCCGATCAGCATCGACCCGGAGTCGCCCATGAAGATGCGGGCGGGGTTGAAGTTGTGCGGCAGGAACCCCAGGCACGCCCCCGCCAGCACGGCCGCGATGAGGGCCGGCGAGTACACCGACGGGTCGTTGCCGACCCGACCCACCAGCCCGATCGCGAACAGGCCCACCGCGGTGGCCGCGATCATGCCGACGCCCGCGGCGAGCCCGTCCAGGCCGTCGACGAAGTTCATGGCGTTGACCAGCGCGACCGTGAGCAGGACCGTGAGCAGCACGCCCTGCTCCTGGCCGAGCACGAGCAGCGAGCCGGACTCGGTGGAGTCCGACCCGCCCCACGGCACGAAGAACACCGTCCACTGCACGCCGAAGATCACCAGGATCCCGGCGGCGGTGGTCTGGCCCGCGAGCTTGGTCAGGGCGTCGAGGTCGTAGCGGTCGTCGAGCGCCCCGACCGCCGAGAGCAGCAGGGCGGCCAGCAGCACGCCGCCCACCTCGGAGGCGTTGTTGTCGAACGCCAGGCGCAGGGCGGGGAGCTGGTAGGCCATCGCGACGCCGGCGAGCACCCCGGCGAGCATCGCGAGCCCACCCCACCGCGGGGTCGGCATGACGTGCACGTCGCGCTTGCGCGGCCACGCCACCGCCCCGAGCCGCAACGCGAGCACCCGCACCGGCCCGACCAGCAGGAACGTCACGACCGTGGCCGTGAGCCCGGACAGCAGGAACTCCCGGATGGGCAGGACGAGCGTGGTGGCCGCCACGGCGAGGCGGGGGTTACGCGCGCGGGTACGCCGGGGCCCGCGCGACGAGCGCCGACACGGCCTCGGCCACCTCGGCCAGCTCCGCGTCCCCGGCCGGGGTGCCGTGCTCGGCGCGGACCGCCCGGCCGAGCAGCGCCCCGATCTCGGCCATGTCGGCCTCGGTCATCCCCTGCGTGGTGACGCAGGGCGAACCGACGCGCAGGCCGGACGGCTTGAGCGGGGGCGCCGGGTCGTACGGGATCGAGTTCTTGTTGAGGGTGATCCGCGCGGCGTCGCAGCGGATCTCGGCCTGGTCGCCGCTGACCCCGATGGGGCGCAGGTCCACGAGCGCGAGGTGGGTGTCGGTGCCGCCGGAGACCGGCCGCATGCCCTCCGACTCGAGGGCCTTGGACAGCGCCTGGGCATTGGCGACCACCTGCGCCGCGTACGACTGGTACTCGGGGGTGGCCGCCTCGGCCATCGCGACCGCCTTCGCGGCCACCGAGTGCATCAGCGGGCCGCCCTGCGAGAACGGGAAGACCGCCTTGTCCACGGCCTTCGCGTGCTCGGCCTTGGCGAGGATCATGCCGCCGCGCGGGCCGCGCAGCACCTTGTGCGTGGTGGCCGTGACGACGTCGGCGAACGGCACCGGCGACGGGATGGCCTTGCCCGCGACCAGGCCGATGAAGTGGGCGGCGTCCACCATGAGCTTGGCGCCGACCTCGTCGGCGATCTCGCGGAACGCGGCGAAGTCGATCAGGCGCGGGTACGCGGTGGCGCCCGCGATGATGAGCTTCGGCTTGTGCCGGCGCGCCAGGTCGCGCACCTGGTCGTAGTCGATGAGCTCGTTGTCCTCGCGCACCGTGTAGGACACGGCGTTGAACCAGGAGCCGGAGAAGCTCACCTTGCTGCCGTGCGTGAGGTGCCCGCCCTGCTTCAGGTCCATCGCGAGCACGGTGTCGCCGGGCTCGGTGAACGCGGCGTAGACGGCGAAGTTGGCCGACGCGCCCGAGTGCGGCTGCAGGTTGACGTGCTCGGCGCCGAAGAGCGCCTTCGCCCTGGCGTTGCCGATCTCCTCGGCGCGGTCGACGACCTCGCAGCCGCCGTAGTAGCGCCGGCCGGGGTAGCCCTCGGCGTACTTGTTCGACAGCGTGGACCCCAGCGCGGCCAGCACGGCGGGGCTGGTGAGGTTCTCGCTGGCGATGAGCTGGAGTCCCCCGCGCAGCCGGGCCAGCTCGTCGAGCACCACTCCGGCGATCTCCGGGTCCTGGTGCTGCAGCGCGTCGAAGTCCGGGCCCCAGAACGGGGTGCTCTTCTCGCTCACGGTTGAACGGTACCCGCTGCCACCTGCGGCCCGTCCGGGCGTTCCTCTCAGAGCATCGATCGCGTTTGTTGCCAGTGCTCTCGCTTCCGTGCGAGACTGCGGGCGTGACAGCCGCCGGAGCCCGCGCCCGCGTGCGCGCCGAGCTGACCAGGGAGATCGTCGAGGCGGCCCGCCGCCACCTCGCCACCGACGGGGCCGCGGGGCTGTCGCTGCGGGCCGTCGCGCGCGAGCTCGGCATGGCCTCCTCCGCCGTCTACCGCTACTTCGCCAGCCGCGACGAGCTGCTCACCGCCCTGATCATCGACGCATACGACGCCCTCGGCGAGGCCGCGGAGCGGGCCGAGGAGGCGGTGGAGCGCGCCGACCTGCGCGGGCGGTGGCTCGCCACCTGCCGCGCGGCCAGGACGTGGGCGATCGCCAACCCGCACGAGTACGCGCTGGTCTACGGCTCGCCGGTGCCGGGCTACGCCGCGCCGGAGCGCACGATCGGCCCGGCCTCGCGGGTCGGGGAGCTGCTGTGCCGCGTGGTCGCCGACGGGGTCGACGCGGGCGTGGTCGACCCGGCGCCGGACGGGCCGGGTGCCGACGACCTGCTCGTGCCGGACGTCGTCGAGCGCTTCGGCCTGCCCGCGGGCCTCGGCTCGCGCGTGGTCACCGCGTGGAGCAGCCTGTACGGCGCGATCGGCTTCGAGGTGTTCGGGCAGACCCGCAACGTGGTGGCCGACCACGAGCGCCACTTCGACGCCACCGCCCACCGGCTGGCCACGCTCGTCGGGCTGCCCTGACCCGGGGTCAGGCGGGCAGCACCTCGCGGCCCAGCACCTCCGACACCGCCTCGGCCGGGACCGCGCCCTCGCGCAGCAGGCGGGGCGCGTCGCCGGTGAGGTCGACGATCGTGGACGCCACCGGCTCACCGGACGGCCCGCCGTCGAGGTAGACCGCCACCTTCTCGCCCAGCTGCTCCTGCGCCTCCGCCACCGTCGTCGCAGGCGGGCGGCCCGAGACGTTCGCGCTGGACACCGCCATGGGGCCGACCTCGCGCAACAGCTCGATCGCCACCGGGTGCAGCGGCATCCGCAGCATCACCGTGCCCTTGGTCATGCCCAGGTCCCACTTGAGCGACGGGGCGTGCTGCAACACCAGCGACAACCCGCCCGGCCAGAACGCCTCGATCAGGTCGCGGGCGGACTTCGGCACGGAGAGCACGAGCCCGTCGATCGTCGACCACGACCCGACGAGCACCGGGACGGGCAGGTCGGGGCCCCGCTGCTTGGCGTTCAGCAGGTTGCGCACGGCCGGGCCGCTGAACGCGTCGCATCCGATGCCGTAGACCGTGTCGGTGGGCAGCACCACGAGCCGCCCGGCCCGCACCGCCTTCGCCGCGTCGGCGAGACCGTCGGCGCGCTGGTCGGGGACCGCGCAGTCGTACGTGGAAGCCACGGGCGGAGCCTATGCGGCGGGATCAGGCGCCGTGCAGCGGGCGGCGGCGCGCGGTGGCGAAGCGGGGCCGCCCCGCGAGGTCCAGGTGCTCCTCGACGTCGGTGAGCACGCGGCGGCGGCGCAGCAGGGCCGGCACGGCCTCACCGTGCGTGTCGTCGTGCTCGACGGCGAGCGCGCCGCCGTAGCGCAGCAGGGCGGCGGCCGCCGAGACCACGGCGCGGATGACCTCCAGCCCGTCCGGCCCGCCGTAAACCGCGGTCGGCGGGTCCCAGCCCGCGACCTCGGGCGGCAACGGCGTGCCGTCGGGCACGTACGGCGGGTTGCACAGCACCAGGTCGACGCGGGTCTCCAGCTCGACGAGCAGGTCGGGCGCGCGCACGTCGGCGGCGTGCAGCGTGACCGGGGTGCCGCCCGCGGCGACGTGGGCGGCCACGTTGCGGTGCGCCCACGTGAGCGCGTCGGGGTCCAGCTCCACGGCGTGCACCACGGCGTCCGGGCGCTTCGCGGCGACGGCGAGCGCGAGCGCGCCGGAACCCGTGCACAGGTCGACGACCACCGGGGCGGCGATGTCGGCGATCTCGCGCAGCCCCCACTCGAGCAGCAGCTCGGTCTCCGGGCGCGGGGTGAACACCCCGGGGCCCACGGCGACCTCCACCGGCCCGAGCACCGCGGTGCCGAGCAGGTGCTGCAACGGCTCCCGCTTCGCCCGCCGCTCGACGAGCTCGCGCAACGCCTCGAGCACCGGCGGGTCGACCAGCGGGTGCATCATCAGCTTGCCCCGGTCCACGCCGACGACGTGCGCGGCGAGCAGCTCGGCGTCGGCGCGCGGGGAGGCCACCCCTGCGTCGGCGAGCACGCGCTCGGCCTCGAGGATGGCCAACCGCAGCGGGGTGCGGCTCACGGCCGTGCCCCTCGGCGATCGCCGGTCATCTGCCCACGGCCTCCGCGCGTTCGGCCGCCTGCAGGGCCTCGATGACACCGTCCAGGTCGCCGTCGAGCACCGCGGACAGGTTGTGGGCCTTGTAGCCGACGCGGTGGTCGGAGATGCGGTTCTCCGGGAAGTTGTAGGTGCGGATCCGCTCGGAGCGGTCGACCGTGCGCACCTGGGAACGGCGCTGGTCGGAGGCCTTCGCGGCCGCCTCTTCCTCGGCGAGCGCCTGCAGCCGCGCCCGCAGCACCTCCATGGCCCGCGCCCGGTTCTGCAGCTGCGAGCGCTCGTTCTGGCAGCTCACGACGATGCCGGTGGGCAGGTGCGTGATGCGGACCGCCGAGTCGGTGGTGTTGACGCTCTGGCCGCCGTGCCCCGAGGAGCGGAAGACGTCGATGCGCAGGTCGTTCTCGTCGATCTCGATGTCGGCGTCCTCCCCGGTGTCGGGGTAGACGAGCACGCCCGCGGCGGAGGTGTGGATGCGCCCCTGCGACTCGGTGACCGGCACCCGCTGGACGCGGTGCACCCCGCCCTCGAACTTCAGCGCCGACCAGACCCCGTCGGCAACCGGCTCGCGGGAGCGCACCGACATCGTGAGGTCCTTGTAGCCGCCCAGGTCCGACGGCACCGCGTCGATGATCTCGGTGACCCATCCGCGGCGCTCGGCGTAGCGCATGTACATGCGGGCGAGGTCACCCGCGAACAGGGCCGACTCCTCGCCGCCCTCCCCCGACTTGATCTCGAGGATGACGTCGTCGCCGTCGTGCGGGTCGCGCGGCACGAGCAGCTCGGCGAGCTTGCGCTCCAGCACGGCGATCCGCTGGGTGAGCTCCTCGGCCTCCGCGGCGAACGACGGATCCTCGGCGGCCAGCTCGCGGGCCGTCGCCAGATCCGCGCGGGCCGCGTTCAGCTCGCGCGCGACGGCCACGATCGGGCCGATCTCCGAGTAGCGCCTGCCGAGCTTGCGCGCGGTGGCGGGGTCGGCGTGCACGGACGGGTCGGCGAGCCGCAGCTCCAGCTCCGCGTGCTCGGCGAGCACGGCCTCGACGGCCGGCGCTGTGGTCATGGCGGCTCCTCCTCCCTCGTCCGAACATGCCGACGGCGCCCATCCCCGCTGGAATGGGCGCCGTCGTCTCGGCTACTTCTTGTTCGCGGCCCGCTTGCCGTAGCGCGCCTCGAAGCGGGCGACGCGCCCACCGGAGTCGAGGATCCGCTGCTTGCCGGTGTAGAACGGGTGGCACGCCGAGCAGGTCTCGACGTGCAGCTTTCCGCTGGTCTTGGTGCTGCGGGTGGTGAACGAGTTGCCGCAGCCGCAGACGACCTGCGTCTCGACGTACTCGGGGTGGATGCCTGAACGCACGGTGGTTCCTCTCCCAGTGGCGCCGGGTCCCCGCGGCGCGAGGTGAACCGGAGCCGGAACGTGACTTGTCCATTGAACCATCCGGGCCGCCCCCGGATTCCCGTGGGCGGCCCGGACGGGGTGGTTGCTGCTAGTCGTTGTCGGGGCCCGGGGCGTTCTTCGCGACCTGCATCAGGAACTCGATGTTGGTGCGCGTCTTGCGGAGCCGGTCGAGCAGCAGGTCGATGGCCTGCTGGTCGTCCAGCGCCGCGAGCACCCGGCGGAGCTTCACCATCACCGCGTACTCGTCCGGCGACATGAGCAGCTCCTCCTTGCGGGTGCCGGAGTCGCCCACGTCGATGGCCGGGAACACGCGCTTGTCGGCGATCTTGCGGTCGAGCTTGAGCTCGGCGTTGCCGGTGCCCTTGAACTCCTCGAAGATCACCGTGTCCATCGTGGACCCGGTCTCGACGAGCGCCGTGGCGAAGATGGTCAACGACCCGCCGTCCTCGATGTTGCGCGCCGCGCCGAGGAACCGCTTGGGCGGGTACAGCGCCGTGGAGTCGACACCACCGGACAGGATCCGACCCGACGCGGGCGCGGCCAGGTTGTAGGCCCGGCCGAGGCGGGTGATGTTGTCGAGCAGCACGACCACGTCGTGACCCAGCTCGACCAGGCGCTTCGCCCGCTCGATCGACAGCTCCGCGACGGTGGTGTGGTCCGTCGGCGGCCGGTCGAACGTCGACGCGATGACCTCGCCCTTCACCGACCGCTGCATGTCGGTGACCTCCTCCGGCCGCTCGTCGACGAGGACGACCATGAGGTGGCACTCGGGGTTGTTGGTCGTGATCGCGTTGGCGATCGCCTGCATGATCGTGGTCTTGCCCGCCTTCGGCGGCGACACGATCAGCGCGCGCTGGCCCTTGCCGACCGGCATGACCAGGTCGATCACGCGCGTGGTGAGCTTGTGCGGCTCGGTCTCCAGCCGCAGCCGCTCGTTCGGGTAGAGCGGCGTGAGCTTGTGGAACTCCGGCCGGTGCTTCGCCGTCTCCGGGTCCTGCCCGTTGATGGTGTCGACGCGCACCAGCGGGTTGAACTTCTGCCGCGACTGCTCGCCCTCGCGGGGCTCGCGCACGGCGCCGGTGATCGCGTCGCCGCGGCGCAGGCCGTACTTGCGCACCATCGACATCGACACGTAGACGTCCGTGGGCCCGGACAGGTAGCCGGTGGTGCGGACGAACGCGTAGTTGTCGAGGATGTCGACGATGCCCGCGACCGGCAGCAGCACGTCGCCGTCGCGCACCTCGGTGTCGACGTTGTTCTGGCCGCGGTCGCGGTCGCGGTTGCGGCGGCGGTCGCGGAACCGGCGGCCGCGCCTGCCCCTGCCCTCGGCCTCCTCCTCGCCGCCGTCGTCGTCGGGCCGGTTGTCCCGCGGGCCGCGGGTGTCGGTGCGGGTGTCGGTGCGGTTGTCCGGGCGGTCCCCGCGGCCGCCGCGCTCGCCCCGGCCGCCCTCGCGGCGGGTGTCCGGGCGGGCCTCGGCGCCGTCGCGGGCGCCGTCGCGCTGCTCCTCGGGCGCGGCAGCGGTGGCCTCGACCTGCGGCTGGGACTGCTGCTGGGCCTGCTCGGCCTGCTGCTCGGCGCGGTTGCGCCGGCTCTGCCGGGAGCGCCTGCTCGGGGCCGCGGGCTCGGCGGTCTCGGTGGCCGCCTCGGCCGCGGGGGCGGCGCCGTTGTCCGTCTGCGCGGGAGCCGGCCCGTCGGCGGCCTTCTCAGCAGGCTTCTCAGCGGCCTTCTCGGCAGGCTTCTCGGCAGGCTTCTCGGCGGCCTTGTCGGCAGGCTTCTCGGCGGCCTTGTCAGCGGGCTTGTCGGCCTCCGGGGCCTTCTCGGCCGGGGCGGCGGCCTCGACCGGGGGGGCCGGGTCGGCGGCGGCGGGGGCGGACTCGGTGGCCGCGGCGCCGTTCACCGACGAGGAGACCGACGGCGCGCCCGCGGGGCGCGACGCGGCCCGGCGACGCCGCTTCGGGGCAGCCGGGGCGGCCTCGGCGGCAGGAGCGGCCTCGGCAGCGGGAGCGGCGTCGGCGGCGGGAGCGGCGCCGTTCGCGCCGGACGCCTCGGCCTTCGGGGCGGCGTCCTGCTCCCCGGTGCCGGGAAGGGTGGGCTGGGCGTCGGCGGAGCGCTTGCGGCTCGGCGGCGCACCCTGCTTCTCCTTGATGGCAGCGATCAGGTCGCCCTTCCGCATCCCGGAGATGTTCGGGATGTTCAGCTCGCCGGCCAGCTGGCGGAGCTCCGCCAGCACCATGCCGCTGAGGCCACCGCGCTTGCGAGGAGGAGTGGGGGCAGCCTCGGTGCTGACGAGATTGGTCTCGCTCACAGATGTCCTTCCTGACCGACCGGGCTTCCAGCCCTGGTCAGCGGGATTCACACACTCGCCCGGACGGTGTGCCGGACGACATGTCGGTCAACGGGTCGCGGGGATAGCGGCCGTCCCGACAGCAATGGGGACGATCGCCGCGACGCTCCGGGGAAGAGGCCGCTCGGGTCGGAACCGGGTCTGGCGCGATGGATCTGCGGATTCCGGCTCGAGTGGCCACGCGGATGCCGCGTGGATCGCCGTTGCGGTGCCGAGCGTAGACGGTCGGCCCTGACCGCGGCAACAACCCCCGGTCATGGCGCGCCGGGTGGCCGGGCTCAGCCCACCTCGACCGCGGCGCCCACGCCGTCGACGGGCAGCGGGCGGACCGTGAACCCGTGAAGGTCCAGGTCGGACGGCAGAACGCCGTCCTCGGTGAGGGCCAGCACGGTGGGGCCCGCGCCCGAGATCGCGGCGGGGATGCCACGCCGGCGCAGCGCGTCGACCAGGTCGGCCGACGCCGGGTACGCCGGGCGCCGGTAGTTCTGGTGGAGCCGGTCCTCGGTGGCCGCGAGCAGCAGCTCGGGCCGTTGGGTGAAGGCCAGCACGGCGAGCGCCGTGCGGCTGCCGGTGAAGGCCGCGTCGGCCAGCGGGACCCGCTCGGGCAGGAGCCCGCGCGTGGTGCTGGTCAGCGACTCGACCCCCGCGACGAGCGCCACCGGGTGGATGCCCGGGTGCGTCTCGAGTCGTACAGCGTGGAAGCGCTGCGAGTTATTCCCGGACGACTCCCACGCCACCACGAAACCGCCGAGCAGGCTGGCCGCCGCGTTGTCGGCGTGGCCCTCCATGCCGGCCGCGACGTCCAGGATCGTGTCGCGCTCCAGCTCGGCGTCGCGGCCGGCGAGCACCACCGCCGCGGTCGCCCCCGCGACGGCCGCCGCCGCCGAGCTGCCGAGGCCCCGCGAGTGCGGGATCGCGTTGCGGCAGCGCATCCGGATGCCGGGAGGTGCGTCCCCGACCACGTCCCACGCCGTGCGCATCGCCCGCGCCACGAGGTGCGCCTCGTCGCACGGGACGCGGCCCGCGCCCTCGCCCGACACCTCGATCTGCACGCCCTCGGGCGCCACCGACACCTCGACCTCGTCGTAGAGGCAGAGCGCGAGCCCGAGCGCGTCGAAGCCGGGCCCCAGGTTCGCCGACGAGCCCGGCACCCGCACCCGGACCTCCCGTGGGCGGCCCATCAGCGCAGCTCCAGCGCCGCGGCGACGGCGCCGGGGTCGATCGGCACCACGGTGGGCTCGGGGGCGGTGAGCAGCGCGCTGTCGGGGTCCTTGAGCCCGTGGCCGGTGACGGTGCACACGACGAGCGAGCCGCGGGGCAGCGTGCCGTCGGCGGCGGACTGCAACAGCCCGGCCACGCTCGCCGCCGACGCGGGCTCGACGAACACGCCCTCCCGCGCCGAGAGCAGCCGGTACGCGGCGAGGATCTCGTCGTCGGTGACCGCGGCGAAACGGCCGTCGGACTCGTCGCGCGCGGCGATCGCGCCCGCCCACGAGGCCGGCGCGCCGATGCGGATCGCGGTGGCGACCGTCTCCGGGGCCTTCACGGGTGCGCCGTGCACCAGCGGCGCCGCGCCGGCGGCCTGGAACCCGAACATCCGCGGCGGGGTGTGGATCAGCCCGTCGGCGAGGTAGGCCTGGTAGCCCTTCCAGTACGCGGTGATGTTGCCCGCGTTGCCCACCGGGAGGCAGTGCACGTCGGGGGCGCGGCCGAGCTCGTCGCAGATCTCGTACGCCGCGCTCGCCTGCCCGGCGATCCGGGTGGGGTTCACCGAGTTGACCAGCGCGGCCACCGGGTAGTCGGCCGTGGTCTTGCGGGCGAGCTCGAGGCAGTCGTCGAAGTTGCCGTCGATCTGAAGGATCTTGGCGCCGTGCGCGACCGCCTGGGCCAGCTTGCCGAGCGCGATCTTGCCGCGCGGCACGAGGACGGCGCAGGTCATGCCCGCACGGGTGGCGTAGGCGGCGGCGGAGGCGGAGGTGTTGCCGGTGGACGCGCAGAGCACGCCCTGCTTGCCCTCGGCGAGCGCGTGGGTGACCGCGACCGTCATCCCCCGGTCCTTGAACGAGCCCGTGGGGTTGGCGCCGTCGACCTTGAGGAAGACCTCGCACCCGGTGGCCGCCGACAGGTGCGGCGCGGGCAACAGCGGCGTGCCGCCCTCCCCGAGCGTGACGACCTTCCAGCCGTCCTGCACCGGCATGCGGTCCCGGTAGGCCTCGATCACGCCGGGCCACCGGGTGAGCTTCTGCGCCGCGGTCATCCCGCAACCCCCTTCCGGCCCAGGTCCTCGACCCGGAGCACGCTGTGCACGCCGTGGACGACGTCGAGCCCGGCCAGCACGTCCACCGTGGCGGCGAGCGCCGCCTCGGGCGCCCGGTGCGTGACGATCACGATCCGCGCGGACCCGTTGTCGTCGCCCTCGCCCGTCTGCCGGGCCGCGGCGATGCTCACGCCGTGGCGGGCGAACTCGCCGGTGATCGCCGACAGGACGCCGGGCCGGTCGGCCACCTCGAGGCTCACGTGGTAGCGGGTGCGCAGTGTGCCGATGGGCCGCACCGGCAGGCTCGCGTAGGCCGACTCCCGCGGCCCGCGCCCGCCGAGCACGCGGTTGCGGGCCACCGCGACGAGGTCGCCGAGCACGGCGCTCGCGGTGGGCGCGCCGCCCGCGCCCTGCCCGTAGAACATCAGCTGGCCCGCGGCCTCCGCCTCGACGAACACGGCGTTGAACGCCCCGTCGACGGCCGCGAGCGGGTGCGTGGCGGGGATCATCGCCGGGTAGACCCGCGCCGAGACCGACTCGGGCACGGTGTCCTCGGCGGGGGTGCGCTCGCAGATCGCGAGCAGCTTGATCACGCAGCCCATGGCCGTGGCCGCCGCGATGTCGCCCGCGGTGACCGCGCGGATGCCCTCGCAGTGCACGTCGGCGGCCGTGACCCGGGTGTGGAAGGCGAGCGAGGCGAGGATCGCGGCCTTGGACGCGGCGTCGTAGCCGTCGACGTCGGCGCTCGGATCGGCCTCCGCGTAGCCGAGCCGGGTGGCCTCCTCCAACGCGTCGGCGTAGCTGGAGCCGGACGCGGCCATCGCGGAGAGGATGAAGTTGGTGGTGCCGTTGACGATGCCGGCGACCCGCGTGATCCGGTCGCCCGCGAGCGACTCGCGCAGCGGGCGCAGCAGCGGGATCGCCCCGGCGACGGACGCCTCGTAGTACAGATCGACGCCCGACGCGTCGGCGGCCTCGGCGAGCGCGGGGCCGTCCTCGGCGAGCAGCGCCTTGTTCGCGGTGACCACCGACTTGCCGCCCTTGAGCGCCTCGAGCAGCAGTGTCCGGGCCGGTTCGATGCCGCCGATGACCTCGACGACGACGTCCACGTCGTCGCGGGTCACGAGGCCGGTCGCGTCGGTGGTGAGCAGGTCGCCGAGGTCGGCGTGCTTGTGCGGGCGGCGGACGGCCACCCCGGCCAACTCGACGGGCGCGCCCGCGCGGGCGGCCAGCTCGTCGGCCTGCTCGTGCAGCAGCCGCACGACCTCCCGGCCGACGGTGCCGCAGCCCAGCATGGCCACGCGGATCGGTTTCACGCCCCGATCCTCGCTGGTGTGCCCAGCCGGGCTGCACCCCGGGTGCGGGGTTTCACGCCGAGACCTCCAGCCGGAACTGGTCCTCCACCGTCTCGCGGCGCAGCAACACGCGCGCCTCGCCGTCGCGCACGGCCACCACGGCGGGCCGCGGCAGCCGGTTGTACGAGCTCGCCATCGAGTAGCAGTAGGCGCCCGTGGCGGCCACGGCGAGCAGGTCGCCGGGGGCGAGGTCGGCGGGCAGCCAGCAGTCGCGCACCACGATGTCGCCGCTCTCGCAGTGCTTGCCGACCACCCGCGACAGCACTGCGTCACCGCTGCCGTCGCGCTCGGAGGAGCGCGACGCGAGCCTGCAGTCGTAGACGGCGTCGTAGAGGGCGGTGCGGATGTTGTCGCTCATGCCGCCGTCGACGCTCACGTAGCGGCGCGTCGCGGAGCCGCCGAGCGGGACGTCCTTGAGGGTGCCGACGGTGTAGAGCGTGATGCCGGCGGGGCCGGCGATCGCCCGGCCCGGCTCCACCGCGATCTTCGGCACGTCCAGGTCCTCGGCGTGGCACTCGCGCTTGACGATCTGGCGCAGCTCCTCGGCCAGCTCCGCCACGTCCACCGGGGTTTCGTCGGCGCGGTAGGCGATGCCGAAGCCGCCGCCGAGGTCGAGCGTGGTGACGGCCTGCATCGCCTCGGCGCCGTGCTCTTCGTGCAGCTTCGCGAGGAACCGCACCACGCGGTGCGCGGCCACCTCGAAGCCCTCGGTGTCGAAGATCTGGCTGCCGATGTGGCTGTGCAGGCCGACCAGCGCGAGCCCGTCGGCGGCGAGCACGCGGCGCACCGCCTCCGCGGCGGCGCTCGCCGGGCCGCCCGCGATCGAGAAGCCGAACTTCTGGTCCTCGTGCGCGGTGGCGATGAACTCGTGCGTGTGCGCCTCGACGCCGACCGTGAGCCGCACCATCACCGGCACGACGACGCCACGCTCGCGCGCCACCGCGTCCAGGCGGGCGATCTCGTGGAACGAGTCGAGCACGATCCGCCCGACCCCGGCCTCCACGGCCGCGACCAGCTCGTCGAGGGACTTGTTGTTGCCGTGCAGCGCGATCCGCTCGGCCGGGAAGCCGGCCCGCAGCGCGACCGCCAGCTCGCCGCCGCTCGCGACGTCGAGGGACAGTCCCTCGTCGGCGACCCAGCGGGCCACCTCGGTGCACAGGAACGCCTTGGCGGCGTAGTGGACCGCCTCCGCGCCGAACGCGGCGGCGAACTCCGCCGCGCGGGAGCGGAAGTCGGCCTCGTCGATCACGAACAGCGGGGTGCCGTACCTCTCGGCGAGGTCGCGCACGTCGACGCCCCCGACCTCGACGGCGCCGTCGGCGCCGCGGCCGGCGTTGCGCGGCCAGACGGCGGGGGCGAGCTCGTCGAGCCCGGCGGCGTCCTGCGGGCGGGGGCCCGCGGTCTCCGAGGGGACGGTGATGCCGGCGTGGAGCGGGCCGGCGGGGTGGACGTTCATCGGGAAGCCTCTTGATCAGTGGTTCGGGTGCATCAGCGGGTGGGTTCGACGCGTTTTCGCGCCGAACCGCCGGTCACCGCCCGCATCCGGATCACATCCGCTCCGGCGCGCTGACCCCGAGCAGCCCGAGCCCGTTGGCGAACACCTGGCGCGCCGCGGCGCAGAGCGCGAGGCGGGCCCGGTGCAGGTCGGTGACCTCCTCGTCGCCCATCGGCAGCACGCGGCACGTGTCGTAGAACTTGTGGTAAGCGCTTGCCAGCTGCTCCAGGTAGCGGGCCACCCGGTGCGGCTCCCGCAGCTCGGCGGCCGCGGCGACCACGGACGGGAACTCGCCGAGCGTGCGGATCAGGTCGCCCTCGCGCGGGTGTTCCAGCAGGCCGTAGGCGTCGCCCGGCTCGATGCCCATCTCGGCGGCGTTGCGCGCGAGCGAGGCCAGCCGGGCGTGCGCGTACTGCACGTAGTAGACCGGGTTGTCGTTGGAGCGCTTGGTCCACAGCTCGATGTCGACGTCCAGGGTCGAGGCCACCGACGAGCGGACCATCGCGTAGCGGGCCGCGTCGACGCCGATCGCGTCGATCAGGTCGTCCATCGTGAGGACGTTGCCCGCGCGCTTGCTCATCCGCACCGGCTCGCCGCCGCGCAGCAGGTTCACCAGCTGCCCGATCAGCACCTCGACGGTGTCGGGGTCGTCGCCGGAGGCCGCCGCCACCGCCTTGAGCCGCGCGATGTAGCCGTGGTGGTCGGCGCCGAGCATGTAGATGAGCTTGTCGAAGCCGCGGGCCCGCTTGTCGGCGTAGTAGGCGATGTCGCCCGCGATGTAGGCGGGGCGGCCGTCGCTCTTGATGACGACCCGGTCCTTGTCGTCGCCGTACTCGGTCGACCGCAGCCACCACGCGCCGTCGGCGTGGTAGAGCGCGCCGGAGTCCTTGAGCCGCTGCACGGCGGCGTCCACCGCGCCCGAGTCGTGCAGGCTCTTCTCGGAGAAGAACAGGTCGAAGTCGGTGCCGAACGAGTGCAGGGTGCGCTCGATGTCGGCGAGCATCAGCTCCAGGCCGGCGCGGCGGAACGCGGCGTGGCGCTCCTCGGGCGGCAGCTGCGTCACCCCCGGCTGGGCGGCGACGATCTTCTCGGCGATCTCCTGCACGTACTGGCCCGCGTAGCCGTCCTCCGGCGTGGGCTCGCCCAGCGCCGCGGCGATCAGGGAGTCGGCGAACCGGTCGACCTGCACGCCGGCGTCGTTGACGTAGTACTCGCGGTAGACCTTCGCCCCGCGGGCGGTGAGCACCCGGCCCAGCGCGTCGCCGACGGCCGCCCAGCGGGCGCCGCCGAGGTGGATCGGCCCCGTCGGGTTCGCGGAGACGAACTCCAGGTTGATGTTCTGGCCCGCGAGCTCGTCGCCCGTGCCGTAGGCCGCCCCGGCCGCCAGCACCTCGCCGACGATCGAGCCCTGCGCGTCGGCGGCCAGCCGGAGGTTGATGAACCCCGGGCCCGCCACCTCGGCGCTCGCGATGCCCTCGCGCCCGGCCAGCTCCTCGGCCAGCCACCCGGCCAGCTCGCGCGGGGCGACACCCACCCTCTTCGCGGTGCGCATGGCGACGTTGGTGGCGTAGTCGCCGTGCTCCGGGTTGCGCGGCCGCTCGACCGTGACGTCCGCGGGCAGCGCCGATCGGTCCAGGCCGCGTCGCGTCAGCACGTCGGACGCAGCGGCACGGACCAGTTCGGCGAGGGCGTCGGGAGTCACCCGGCAAGTCTAGGCAGTGCGCTCACGGCGGCCTCATGCGCCGCATCTACACTGCGTTCTCGCAAGGGGCCGTCAGGGTGACGGTGCGACGACCCGATTCCGAGGTCTGGACTATTCATGGTCAGCGGAAAGACGAGCAAGGCGGCCCGCAAGTCCCGTCCGGTGGTGGTGGCCGCCCCCAGGCGCAACATCCCGTGGGGGCTCATCGCCGGCGTGACGGTGGTCGCGCTGTTCGCGGGCGTCGTCTTCGGCTACGCCTTCATGCGCAACGAGGAGAACAAGGCGCAGGCCGAGGCGCTGGCGCCGTTCACGCCCACCGCGGAGAACCAGGACCCGGCCGCCGCGATCCCCGGGGTCGTCGTCCAGCCGTTCGAGGGCGGGCTGCACGTCGACCGCGCCACCCAGGTCGCCTACACCTTCTCCCCGCCGATCGGCGGCGCCCACGACTACAGCTGGGCCACCTGCAACGGCGTCGTCTACGACGAGGCGATCCGCAGCGAGACCGCCGTGCACTCGCTCGAGCACGGCGCCGTGTGGATCACCTACAACCCGGACCAGGTCACCGGCGACGCGCTGGAGACGCTGCGCAGCAAGGTCGAGGGCAAGCCCTACACGCTGATGTCGCCCTACCCCGGGCAGGACCAGCCGATCTCCCTGCAGTCCTGGGGCCACCAGCTCAAGCTGTCCGACGCGAACGACCCGCGGATCGACCAGTTCATCCAGGCCCTGCGGCTGAACCAGTACCAGCACCCCGAGCCCGGCGCGAGCTGCAACGAGATCGGCCCGCAGGAGGGCGGTTTCCAGCAGGACAACCCGCCGCCGTTCCAGCCGGCCCCGGCCCCGGGCACGCCCGGCGCGTACCCGGAGACCGTGACGGGTGCACCCGCCGGCGCGGTCCCGGACGGCGCCCCACAGGGCGGGATGGCCCCCGAGGGCGCGGCTCCGGCTCCCGAGGCCCCGGCCCCGGCTGCGGGATCCTGATGGCCGTGAGCGCCCCGACCGCGCCGCCCGACGCGGAGCAGCCCGCCCCGCGGGAGGCCCGCTGGATCCGCCCCGTGCTCGCCGTCGTGGCCGCCGTCGGGCTGCTGCTGCTCGGCGCGGCGGGCGGGCTGCTGCTCAGCGGGAACCCCGCGGCGAGCCCGCCCGGCGTCCCCGCGCTGGACTCCGTGGACGTCGGGTTCGCGCAGGACATGACCGTCCACCACCAGCAGGCCGTCACGATGGCCGCGTGGGAGCGCGACCACACCGAGGACCCGGTGCTGCACCAGCTCGCCGCCGACATCGAGGCCACCCAGACCGCCCAGATCGGGCGCATGCAGGGCTGGCTCGAGCTGTGGGGTGCACCCAGCCTCCCGACCGGCCCCCACATGACCTGGATGACCGAGGCGACCCACGAGCACGGCCCGATGCCCGCGGGCGGGGCCGCCACCATGCCGGGCATGGCGAGCGACGAGGAGCTCGCCGCGCTGCGCGCCGCGACCGGCCGCGAGCTGGACGTGCTGTTCCTGCAGCTGATGCTCCGCCACCACGAGGGCGGCGCCGGCATGATGCGGTACGCGGCCGAGCGGGCCGAGGTCCCGCAGGTCCGCAACCTGGCCGCGCAGATGCTGCGCTCCCAGAGCGCCGAGAGCGACACCCTGCGACGCCTGCTCGCCGAGCGCGGGGGGCAGCCCCTGCCGCTGTAGATCCGGGCGTGCGCTAGGGTTGGCCCCAACGCACGGCCCCCGTAGCTCAGGGGATAGAGCACCGCCCTCCGGAGGCGGGAGCGCAGGTTCGAATCCTGCCGGGGGCACCAGCGCAGACCACGAGATCGGCCCCTCACCTGGACCACACCCAGGCGAGGGGCCGATTTCGTCGTGTCCGGTGGCGACGTCGGCGGTCCCGCTTCTTGATCGCATGCGGCGGTTTGCCACTACACTCCGCCACTCGATCTTGTGAAGACGCTCGATCGGACGAAGTCGGGGGGATCGACGATGGGACGGGGTGTGCCCGCGGTGAGGGTGGCTGCTGCGACCGCTGCGGCGGCCGTGCTGACGCTGATGACGCCGGCGTCGGCGGGCGCGCAGGAGAAGCTCACGTGCGAAACCAGGTATCCGAACAGCTCGACCATGGAGATGACGTGCAGCTTCCCCGGGCAGCACGCCGTGAGGGGGTTTGCGCACTTCGCCGCGAACAGCGAGCCTGAACTCCTCGAGGTCTGGGACGAGTACCGGGACGGCAAAGGCGTCACCGTCTACGTCCGCGGATCGGACGGCAAGTCGTTCGGCAAGCTCCGAGATGCCTCCGGGAGCAGCGGCACGCACGGGCACGTCTACGTCCCAGAAGGCCGCATCTACTACCTGCAGATGTGCCTCGACGGTGGGATCTGCGGCAGGGGCGACACCGGGAAGGCGTAGTCGACGCGGCGGTGGTCGAGCCGGGCATGCGCCCGGGTCCGGCGCCGTCTCCGGCTGGAGGCCGACGTTCAGGAAAGCCACATTCATGAAGCCCAGGTATGTGAATGTGGCTTTCCTGAAGCGGGCTCGCCCCGCTGCTGGTCGACCCGCGGGACGCGCTGCGGCAGGCGGTGGCCGGGCTGTCGGACGAGGCCTTCGAGCGGCCGTCGGGCTGCGCGGGCTGGCTCGTGCGGGACCTGGTGTGCCACCTCGTCATCGACGCCCAGGACGTCCTGATCACCCTCGCCACCCCCACCGACGCCGAGCCCACCCGCGACGCGGTGACCTGCTGGGAGGTCGTCGACACCCCGGCGGGCGACGACCCGCTCTCCGCGCTGACCGTGCGCCTCGCCGCCGCGTACGGGGAGCCGGAGCTGCTCGTGTTCCACCTGGACGACGTGGGGTCCGCGGCCGGGCGCGCCGCACGGCTCGCCGACCCCGCCTGCCGGGTCGCCACGAAGGACCAGGTGCTCACCGTCGGCGACTACCTGTCCGCGTACGTGCTGGAGTGGACGCTGCACCACCTCGACCTGGTCGCGCACCTGCCGGGGGTGGCGGGCCCCGCCCCGACGCGCTCGCCCACTCCCGGTCGACGCCGGATGCGCTCGCCGGAGCCCCGTTCCCCGCGACCTTCTCCGACGCCGACGCGCTGCGGGTCGGCACGGGGCGACGGGCCGCGACCGAGGCCGAGCGGAACGCGCTCGGCGCGCGGGCGGCGGCGCTCCCGCTCGTCCTGACCTGAGCCGGAGGAAATTCTCCCGGCCCGTGTCGATCCCGGCCGCTCCCGTTCGACCTCGAAGGTGAGAGGGTCCGCACGGGGCCCGCCGACGGCGAGGGGAACGACCGTGAAGTACATGCTGATCATGCGCGCGACCGACGAGAGCTACGCCGCGTTCGCCGAGATCGACTTCGAGACGGCCATCGAGAAGATGGGCCGGTTCAACCACGAGCTGATCCAGGCCGGCGTCCTCGTCGCCGCCGAGGGGCTCGACGACGCCAAGGACGGCGTGGTGGTCGACTACTCGGCGGACCCGCCCGTGGTGACCGACGGGCCGTACGGCGAGACCAAGGAGCTGTTCGGCGGGTTCTGGATCCTCGACGTCGCCTCCAAGGAGGAGGCTGTCGAGTGGGCCAAGCGGGTGCCGATGAGCGGTCCCGGGATGAAGACCGAGATCCGCCGGGTGGCCAGCATCGACGAGTTCCCGCAGGACAACGAGTGGATCCAGAAGGAGCGGGCGTGGCGGGAGGCCACCGGCCAGCTGTGAGCGGCAGCGGGCGGGGCGCCGTCGAGGCGGTGTGGCGGATCGAGTCCGCCCGGATCGTCGGCGCCCTCGCCCGCTACACCGGCGACTTCGCGCTCGCCGAGGACCTCGCCCAGGAGGCGCTGGCGGAGGCGCTCGTCACGTGGCCGCGCGACGGCGTCCCGCAGAACCCGGCGGGCTGGCTGCTCACCGTGGGCCGCCGCCGCGCCATCGACGGGTTCCGCCGCCGCGCCGCGCTCGACGACCGGTACGCCGCGCTCGCCCGCGAGCTCGCCGAGGCGGGACCGGCGTCCGACGCCGACCTGCTCCGCGATCCCGACCAGATCGACGACGACGTGCTGGCGCTGGCGTTCACCGCCTGCCACCCGGTGCTCTCCCGCGAGGCGCAGGTGGCGCTGACGCTGCGGGTGATCGGCGGCCTCACCAGCGACGAGATCGCGCGGGCCTTCCTCGTGCCGACGGCCACGGTGCAGGCGCGGATCACCCGCGCGAAGAAGACCATCGCCGCGGCGAGGGTGCGCTTCGAGGTGCCGCCGCCGCACGAGCGGCGCGAGCGGCTGGGTTCGGTGCTCAGCGTCGTCTACGTGATCTTCACGGAGGGTTCGACCGCGACGTCCGGGCCGGAGCTGATCCGCACCGACCTCGCCCACGAGGCGATCCGGCTGGCGCGGATCCTCGCCCGCCTCATGCCGGACGAGCCGGAGGTCCTCGGCCTGCTCGCGCTCGTGGAGCTCACCGCGGCGCGGTTCCCGGCCCGCACCGGCCCGAACGGCGAGGTGGTGCTGCTCGAGCAGCAGGACCGCCGCCGGTGGGACCGGGCCGCCATCCGCCGCGGGCGGGCGGCGCTCGCCCGCGCCGAGCGGGTCGGGCGCGGGCTCGGCGCCTACGGGCTGCAGGCCGCCATCGCCGAGTGCCACGCCACGGCGCCGACGGTCGCCGAGACGGACTGGGAGCGCATCGTCCTGCTCTACGACGCGCTCGCCCGCATCGCGCCGTCCCCCGTCGTCGAGCTCAACCGCGCCGTCGCGGTCTCGATGGTCGAGGGCCCGGCCGCGGGGCTGCGCATCGTCGACGACCTGGCTGCCGGGGGCGCGCTCGCCCGCTCCCACCTCCTGCCGGGCGTGCGCGGGGAGCTGCTCGCCCGCCTCGGCCGCGTCGACCAGGCGCGGGCGGAGCTGGCGCGCGCCGCGGAGCTGTGCGGGAACGCGAAGGAGCGGGAGCTGCTGGAGCGCAAGCGGGAGGCGCTGCTCGAAGGTCGGACCGCCTCCTCCTGAGGTCGCAAGCGCGACTGGGTACCCGCGCCGGATGTGCGCGGGGCCCGTGCGGGACAGGCTCGGGGCATGACTTCGAAGGCCTCGCGCGTGCTCGCGGCGTTCGCCGCGGCGTGCGCCGTCGGGGTGCTCACCACCGGGTGCGGCGCCGCGGCCACCACCGCTCCCGCACCGGACGTCCCCGCCCCGCGCACCGCGGAGCTCACCGCGGCGGACGTCGGCACCTGGTTGGACGGGCTGGTACCCGCCGCGCTCGAACGGTCCGGGATCCCCGGCGCCGCGGTCGCGGTCGTGCACGACGGGCAGGTCCTCACCGCCCGCGGCTACGGCTGGGCCGACACGGGCTCCGACGGGGGCGAGCCGCGGCCCGTCGACCCGGACCGGACGCTGTTCCGCGTCGGGTCGATCTCCAAGGTGTTCGTGGCGACCGCCGTCATGCAGCTGGTGGAGCAGGGCCGGATCGACCTGGACGCCGACGTCGAGCGTTACCTCGACTTCCCGCTGCCCCGCGCGTTCGCGCAACCCGTCACGATGCGCCACCTGCTCACGCACACGGCCGGGTTCGAGGAGCGGATCAAAGGCCTGATCGCGCTCGACGGGCCGGGCCCCGACCTGCGCGAGACCGTGGCCGTCGACCCGCCGGAGCAGGTGTTCGCGCCGGGCACCGTGCCCGCGTACTCGAACTACGGCTACGCGCTCGCCGGCTACGTCGTCGAGCGCGTGAGCGGCGTGCCGTTCGACGCCTACGTCGAACAGAACGTGATCCGGCGGGCCGGCATGACGTCGTCGACGTTCGCGCAGCCGCTTCCGGCGGAGCTCGCCGACCGGCTGGCCCGCGGGTACGCGTCCAGCTCGAGCCCGCCCGAGCCCTTCGAGGTGGTCGGGACCGCCCCCGCGGGCGCGCTGTCGGCCACGGCGACGGACATGGCGCGGTTCATGCTGGCGCAGCTGGGCGAGCTCGGTCCCGAGCACGACCTGCTCTCGCCCGACACGCGCGCGACGATGTGGCGGCCCGGGCTCGACGCGGCCGCGCTCGGCACGCTGGCCGCCGGCCCTCGCATGGCGCTCGGCCTGTTCGACGAGAGCCGGGGCGGGCTGCGCATCCTCGGCCACGGCGGGGACACCAACTACTTCCACTCGCACCTGCAGCTCTTCCCGGACGAGCGGACCGGCGTGTTCGTCACGCTCAACGGCACCGGCACCACCGCGGTGGAGACCCTCACGCTGCGGCGCTCGCTGCTGGAGGGCTTCGCCGACCGGTACTTCCCGTCGACCGCGCCCGAGCCGCCGACGGCACCCACGGCCGCGGGCCACGCCGCGATGGCCGAGGGCAGCTACGAGAGCGCGCGGGCCCCGTTCAGCACGTTCCTGCGCACGCTGGGGCTGCTCGGCCAGACCACGGTCGCCGCGCGCCCGGACGGGACGGTGCTGATCTCGCCCGCCCCCGGCGACCTGGACCCGGCCGTGTACCGGGAGGTCGAGCCGTGGGTCTGGCAGGAGGTCGGGGGTGAGCGGAGGATCGCGATGCGCCCCGACGGCGACCGGGTCGGGGCCATCGGGTTCGAGTCGGCGTTCACGCTCCTGCGCGCCCAGCCCGACCGCGACGCGCGCATCGTGCTGCCGGTGCTCATCGGCTCGGCGGCCGTGCTGCTCCTCGCGCTGCTGGCCTGGCCGATCGGCGCGATCGTCCGCCGCCGCTACCGGGTCCCGCCGCCCCCGCCGGTGAACCGGCTCGCGCGCACGCCGACCCGGGTCGCGGTGGCCGCGGCGGTGTTCGCGCTCGCGGGCTGGGCGGCGGTCGTCGTCACCATCGCGGGCCTGCAGGACGTGCCGGTCGCGCTGCTGCGCGCCCTGCAGGCGGCCCAGTGGGTGGCGCTGCTCGGCCTGGTCCCGGCGGCGGCCCTGCTCGTCGGCACGATCCGGCACCGCGCGGGCGCGCTGCGGGTGATCGGTAGCGTGTGCGTGCTGCTGGCGCTGGCGGGAACCGCCTGGTTCGCGCAGGCCTACGGCCTCCTCGCGCCCGACGTGTCCTACTGACTGGTGACCCGGATGACCCCGCTGGCGCCCGACCCGCCGCCCGGTTGGCCCGACCGGTTCGCGGCCCGGGCCGACGCCCGGCTCACGGCCGTGGGCCTGACCACCCCGCTGCGGCGGGACTGCGCGCTGGCCGTGGCGCTGTGCCTCGTCGAGACCGGGCTGGTGCTGCTGCTGTTGTTCGCCGACCAGGGGCAGGCCGCCGGGCTCTCCCTCGAACCGCCCCAGCTGACGGCGGCGCTCGTCGGGACGGGCGCCCAGACGCTCGTGCTGTGCATCCGGCGCCGCCGGCCGGTGCTGTGCATCGGGCTCGTCGCGGCGCTGCAGATCGCGCTGTTCGCCGCGCTGCCACCCGTCGCGGCGGTGCGCGGCGTCGCCCCGGTGATCGCCGCGTACGGCTGCGGCGCGCTGCTGCCCGCCCGCCGGGCGACCCGGGTCGTCGCCTGCGCCGTGGCCGCCGAGAGCGTCGGGCTCCTGGTCGCGACCGCCGTCCGGCTCGGCGTGGGGAGCGAGCAGGTGGGGTCGGTCGTCACGCCGGTCGCCGGGCAGCTGCTGTCCGGGGCGCTGACCTACGCCGGCGGCGCGCTGCTCGGCGCCTACATCGCCACCCGCAGGCAGTACGTCGAGCTGGTGCGGGTGCGCGCCGCGGAGGCGGTCGAGGCGCAGCGGGCCAGGGCCGACGCCGCCATCGGGCAGGAGCGCTCCCGGATGGCCCGCGAACTGCACGACATCGCCGCGCACCACCTGTCGGGGATGGTCGTGCAGTCGGCGGTGGTCGAGCGGCTCATCGACCGCGACCCGCAGGCGGCGAAGGAGGCGGCGGCCTGGATCAGGGCGCAGGGCAAGGAGACGCTGCACAACCTGCGCCTCGTCGTCGGCGCCCTGCGCGGGCCCGCGCACGGCGACGACGGCGAGCTGGGCGAGGGCGGGGCGCCCGTCCCCGGCCTCGCCGTCCTCGACCGCCTCGTGCAGGCGGCGCGCGACCTCGGAACCCCCGTCGAGCTGGTGCGCGACGACGGGCTGCCCGCCCTCCCGCCGATCGCCGACGTGAGCTTCTACCGGGTCGCCCAGGAGGCGCTCGCCAACGTCCGCGAGCACGCCCCCGGCGCGTCGGCGCGGGTCGTGCTGCGCCGCGACGGGTCCGCGGTCGTCCTCGAGGTCGAGAACTCCGCGGTCGGCTCCCGCCCGGACGGGGACGGCCGACGCCCCGGGCGCGGGTTCGGCCTGGCCGGGATGCGGGAGCGGGCCCAGCTGATCGGGGCGGCGTTCGAAGCGGGGCCGGCGCCGTCGGGCGGGTGGCGCGTGTCGCTGTCGCTGGAACAGCAGACCGCGTCCCCGCGCGCGGGGGCCGACGGGCGTGGTCCGACACTGGCGCCGTGATCAGAGTCGTGCTGGCCGACGACCAGTCCGTGGTCCGGGCCGGGTTCCGCGTCATCCTCGAGCTCGCGGGCGGCATCGAGGTCGTCGGCGAGTGCGGCGACGGCCCGTCGGCCGTGCGGCTCGCCCGCGACCTGTCCCCCGACGTCGTGTGCATGGACGTGCGGATGCCCGGTGGGGACGGGCTCGCCGCCACCCGCGAGATCACCGCGGGCGACCCGAACGGGTCCGGGCCCGCCGTGCTCGTGGTGACCACGTTCGACCTCGACGAGTACGTCTTCGGCGCCCTGGAGGCCGGGGCCAGCGGCTTCGTGCTGAAGGACTCCGAGCCCGACGACCTCGTCGACGCCGTCCGGCGGCTCGCCCGCGGGCAGGGCCTCGTCGACCAGGCCGTCACGCGGCGGGTGATCGCCGAGTTCGCCCGGCGCAAGCCCGCCCGGGCGCCCGTCGCCGAGGCGGAGCAGCTCACCGCGCGCGAGACCGACATCGTCCGGCTCCTCGCGCAGGGCATGTCCAACGCCGAGATCGCCCGCGAGCTCGTGATCGAGACGACCACGGTGAAGTCCCACCTCACGCGGGCGATGGCCAAGCTCGGCGTGCGGGACCGGCTGCAGCTCGTGGTCTGGGCCTACCGCAACGGGATGGCGGCGTAGGGACCCGGCGTGCCCGGCCACGAGCGCCGCCAGGAGTTGGGCGGGCTTCCTAGACTGGGGGCGTCGGTCTGCGAGACGCCCCGAGGTCGACGACGATGAAGATCCAGCTCCACAACCCGAGGCGCGAGGTCGAGATCCCAGGTCCGCTGCGGGCGAGTGACCTGTGCAAGCAGCTCGGGCTCAACCGCGAGTCCGTGCTCCTCATCCGTGGCGACGAGCTCGTCACGGGCGACGCCCTCCTCGAGGAGGGCGACACCGTCGAGGCGCGGCCGGTGATCTCGGGAGGCTGAGCGACGCGGTGAAGTGCCATCGTTGCGAGCAACAGGCCGCCGTCGAGGTGCGGCACGCCCGTGCCGCCTACTGCCCCGGCTGCTTCGTGCAGCGCTGCCGGGAGCAGGTGAGCCGGGCGATCAGCGAGCACCGCATGATCCGCCCCGGTGAGCGGGTGCTGGTCGCGGTCTCCGGGGGCAAGGACTCCCTGGCCGTGTGGGATCTGCTGCTGGACCTGGGGTACCAGGCGGACGGCGTGTACCTGGGCCTGGGCATCGGTGGCTACAGCGACCGCTCCGGCGCGTGCGCGCGGGCGTTCGCCGAACGGCGCGGGGCCCGGCTCCTCGAGGTCGATCTGGCCGACGAGGCCGGCTTCACGATCCCGCAGGCGGCCGCGACGCGACGCATCCCGTGCTCGGCGTGCGGCCTGTCCAAACGGCACCTGCTCAACGAGGTCGCGCTCGAACACGGCTTCGACGTGCTCGTCACCGGGCACAACCTCGACGACGAGGCCGCGGTGCTGTTCGGGAACACCGTGACCTGGAACCTGCCGTACCTGGCCCGGCAGCGCCCGGCCCTGCCCGAGTCGCCGGGGTTCGCCCGCCGGGTCAAGCCCCTGATCAGGCTGACCGAACGCGAGACGGCGGCCTACTGCGTCATCCGGCGCATCGACTACATCGTCGAGGAGTGCCCGCTCGCCGCCGGCAACCGCCACCTCGTCTACAAGGAGCTGCTCAACTCGCTGGAGGAGCGGTCCCCAGGGGCGAAGGCGGCCTTCCTCAACGGGTTCTCCGAGCGGCTGATGCCGCTGCTGGACGACCTGGCCGCGCGGGAACGCGAGGCCGTCGGCACCTGCTCCCGCTGCGGTTCGCCGACGACCGCGCACGTGTGCGCGTTCTGCCGGCTGCGCGACCAGGCCACGCGACCACCGCGTCGGCGGCGCACGACCCGGCGCGGCACCCGGCCGGTGCGGACCGGGGGCGGCGAGGTCGACCCACGGGTGAGCCTGCGCCCCTGAGCCGAGCGGCCCCCTACTCGGCCGAGCGGGCCGCGCCGCGTCAGCGGACCTCTTCGGGGCGCAGGCGTTCCAGGAGCTCGACCGCGGGCGCCGACGGCCGGGGCGGGTGCACGACGTGGACCTCGCGGACCGGGGAGCGCCCGCGCAGGTCCCGCAGGACCACCCCCGGGTGCCCCACCACCAGGCTCGCCGGCACGAAGGACACGCCCAACCCCGCCGCGACGAGCGCGAGGGTGACCTCGTAGTCCCGCGTCTCGTAGGCGACGTGCAACGGGCCGAGGCTCTCCAGGCAGATCCGGTTCGGCATCCCGGGCGCCCCGGACACCCAGTCCTCGTCGGCGAGGTCGGCGAGCGCGATCTCCGGGGCGGATGCGAGCCGGTGGTCGCGCGGCAGCACCAGGCGCAGCGGGTCCCGCAGGAGGAGCCTGCGCCGCAGGCCGCGCGCGGGCGGCAGGGACACGCCCGGGTACCGGTGCGTGAGGAGCAGGTCCAGCTCCCGGGCGGCGACCAGCCCGTACCCGTCGGGTGGCTCGATGTCGACCAGGGAGATCCGGATCCCGGGCCGCTCCCGTTTCAGGGCGGCGAGCGCCCGCGGCAGCAGCGTGCGGGCCGCGGTCGAGAACGCCCCGACGGCGATCCGCTGGGGCCCTGCGCCCGCGGCCGCGCGCACGGCCTGCTCGGCGGCGCGCAGCTCGCCGAGCACCCGCTCGCCGTGCTCCAGCAGCACCCGTCCCGGCCCGGTCAGCCGGGTGCCCGCCCGGCCCCGCTCGACGAGCGGTGCGCCGACTTCCCGCTCCAGTTTCGCGAGCTGCTGCGACACCGCCGACGGCGTGAACCCCAACCGCGCTGCGGCCGCCGCGATCGACCCGGCGTGGGCGACCTCGACGAGCACGCGGAGCCGGTCGGCGTCGAGTGCCATCAGCGTTCCTAATGGTCGTTCAGCAGATGGAACTACAGCTTAAGATCGCGAAGGAGCATCCTCGGCTCATGACGCCACTCCCGACGGCAGCCGACGTCGCCGCGGCCGCGGCCCGCGTGGCCCCGCACGTACGGCGCACCCCGACCCTGCGCACCGAGGTCGACGGCAGGCCGCTGGTGCTCAAGCTCGAGCACCTGCAGCGCAGCGGCTCGTTCAAGCTCCGCGGCGCGGTGAACGCGCTGCTGTCGGCGCGGGCTCCGGAACGGGTCGTCACGGCGTCGGGCGGCAACCACGGGCTCGCCGTCGCCACCGCGGCGGCCGTGCTCGGCCTCCCCGCCGTGGTCTACGTGCCGCGCACCGTGCCGGAGAGCAAGGCGACGCGGATCGAGGCGACCGGGGCGAAGCTGATCCGCCACGGCGAGACCTACGCCGAGGCGGCGGCCGCCGCCCGCGCCGAGGCCGGCACCTACGTGCACGCCTACGACGACCCCGTCGTCGTCGCCGGGCAGGGCACGGTCACCGCCGAGGCCGTCGCGGAGCACCCGGACGTCGACGCCGTCGTGCTCGCGGCGGGCGGCGGTGGGCTGGCCGCGGGTGCCGCGCTGGCCGCAGGGGGCCGCACGGTGGTGACCGTCGAGCCGACCGGCTGCCGGGCGGTGCACGCGGCGCTCGACGCCGGCGCGCCGGTGGACGTGGAGGTCGACTCGGTGGCCGCCTCCGCCCTCGGCGCCACCCGGATCGGCGAGGTGCCGTTCGCGGTGCTGCGCGCCGCGGGCGCGGTGCCGGTGCTCGTGACCGACGCCGAGATCCTCGCGGCGCAGGAGCGGCTGTGGGAGGAGTTCCGGCTGCGGGTCGAGCCCGCCGCCGCCGCGCCGTTCGCGGCCTGGCTCGCCGGGCGGGTCCCCGGTGAGCTCGCGTGCCTCGTGCTGTGCGGGGCGAACTCCTGACGGAGGTCTCGACGATCATGGCGGGGTGACCCCACGCGCCATCTCCGGCCCCCCGGTCGAGCCGGTCCCCGTCCCCGCCGCCGTCGCCCGCCTGGCGGGCGGCGACGAGATCGTCCCGGTGTGGCGCAACGAGCTGGGCGGGGTCACCTTCCGCCTCGACGGCGCGGACGGCCGCGTCCGCTACGCGAAGTGGATCGCCGCCGGCAGGCCGGGGATCGACCTCGAGGGCGAGGCGGCGCGGCTGGCGTGGGCCCACGGGCGGGTGCCGGTGCCGCGGGTGCTCGAGCAGGGCCGGGACGCGGACGGGTCCTGGCTGGTCACCGAGGCCGTGCCCGGCCGCTCGGCGGTGGACCCGCGGTGGGTCGCCGAGCCGGCGACCGCGGCCGCCGCGATCGGGCGCGGCCTGCGCCTGCTCCACGACGCGCTCCCCGTCGACGAGTGCCCGTTCGACTGGGGCGTCGAGCACCGGCTCGCCCGCAAGGGCTGCTGCGACCCGGATCTCCTCGCTCCGCCGCCGATCGACCGGCTCGTGGTCTGCCACGGCGACGCGTGCGCCCCGAACACGCTCCTGCACGACGACGGCACGTTCGCCGCGCACGTCGACCTCGGCTCGCTCGGCGTCGCCGACCGCTGGGCCGACCTCGCCGTGGCGGCGTGGAGCACGGAGTGGAACTTCGGGCCGGGCCACGAGGACGCGGTCCACGCCGGCTACGGGATCGCGCCCGACCCGGTGCGGATCGCCTACTACCGGCGGCTCTGGGACGCGACGTGACGCACCGTCACCCGGCCGCGGCCGGGTAGGTCGACGTCCGGACGAACCGGACCTCCGCCAGCGGCACCTCGCGGGGCGGAGTCGTCGACGGACTCGACGTGCACCGGGCGGCCGTCGGCCGTGCGGCGCACGACCGTGGGCCCCGGCTCGTACGGGCGGTGCTCGTCACCCCCTGCTGCGGCGCCCGGGGCACGACCCGCAGCTCGCGCGACGCGGGCCTGAGGTGGTAGCTGCCGCGCGCCGGGCACCCGGTAGGGGTTGGAGAGGGTGTCGGGCGCCACGCCGAGCCGGGCGCGGAGGTCGGCGAAGCGGGAGGTGTCCCACGGCGCCTCGCGCAGGATCAGGAACGTCCAGCGTTCGCCGAGCCTCCGGCGAGCGCGCGATCGAGCACGACTGCCGCGACAGCGCCATGCACCGGACTCGGCGGCCGCGGCCGCCACGGCGGCGGGCGAGGCGACCGTGCTCGTCAACGACGGCGGGTTCTCCACCCACGCCGGCACGCTGGGCACGGTCCGGGCGTTCGCGCCGGTCATCGAGGCGAACGGCGGCGGGGCGGTGCTCAACGTGCTGTCGGTCCTGTCCTGGCTCCCCTCTGCCGGCTCCGGCAGCCCGGCGTAGGCGGCCGGGTGGGCGATGACCGACGCGGTGCGCCTCGAGCCGGCGCCGCAGGGCATCACGACGACGGCGCGGCACGTCGGCTACCTGGACACCGACGTGGTCGCCCGGGTGGACGTGGTCGAGAGCCACCCGGCGGTGATCGGGGCTCGCGCTCGACGGCGTCGGCGACGGCGCGCCGGAGGTCGTCGCCGACGAGCTCAGCCGCACCGTCCGCGGCGCGCCGTCGCGCGAGCTGCCCGCCCTCCACCCCGAGCTCACGCCCGCTGGAAGTGCCAGATGAGCTCCACCGGGCTGCCGGCCTCCGCGGCCGCCGTCGCCTCCGGCACCATCGCCGCGAGCGACCACGGCCACGCCTCCCACGGCCCCGGTTCGGTCGCGGGCGGCGCGGGAGCCGGCGGCTCGGCGACGGGCTCCTCGCAGCGGCGCGGCTGCAAGCCCACGGCGAGCGCGGCGCGCAGGTAGTCGCCCACGAGGTGGCGGTGGCCCGGCAGCCGGCCGGGCCGCCCGTCCTGGTCGCGCACGGTCGGGACGGCACCGCGGGCGACGCGCTCGGGGTGGATGTCGGAGGTGACCAGGTGGCCACCGGGCCGCAGCACGCGCGCGAACTCCGCGAAGGCGGGGCGGAGATCCGGGACGTGGGTGAGCGCGAGCCCGCAGGTCACGAGGTCGACCGACGCGTCGGCCACCGGCAGCGCACCGAGGTGGCCCTCCCGGAACTCGCCGTCCGGGACGTTCCCGCGGGCCTTCGCGAGCATCTCCGGCGAGCTGTCCACGCCGATCACCCGGTGCCCGCGCGCGGCCAGCAGCGCCGCGAACCGGCCCGTGCCGCACGCCGCGTCCACCGCGTCGCCCGCGGGCAACGCGGCCACGATCTCCTCGGCGACCGGCCGGTCGAAGTCGAAGGCGGGGTTGTGGCCCGCGTCGTAGGTGGCCGACCAGATCCGGTAGCCGTCGACGGCATCGAGCCGCTCGACGGTCACCGCCGCGTCGGCGAGGGACTCGTCGGCGAGCAGCCGCCGGACCTCGGCGATGCGGGCGTCGACGAACTCGCGGTCGTGCTCGCCGACGAACGCGCGCAGCAGGGCGGTCCCCTCGATCCCGATCAGGTAGGCCAACGGGTGCTCGTAGATCACGACGCGCGACCGTAGGCGCCGACGCCCCGGTTCGGCCACCGGCTTCCGGGCCGGTGTCGGGCCCGGTTGTGCGCCGTTCGCCCGGGTTCAGCGCTGCCGACCGGGTTCACGCATTCCCCCGACCGGCCGTGACGGGTAGGTTGCGGGCTGTTCCGAGGGGGGATCACGGCCGTGAGAGCGGAGCCGGGAATCGATCCGCACCGGGTGGCCGAGGTCATCGTCACGAGTCGCGACGGCGCGGGTAGGCGGGGCTCCGGCTACCGGGTGCGCAGCCGCGTCGTCCTCACCGCCGCCCACGTCGTGGCCGGCGCCGGGGAAGTCGACGTGCGGTTCGCCGCCGACACCCCGCAGGAACGGACCCTCCGGGCGGCCGAGGTCCTGGCCGACCCCGAGGCGGACCTCGCGGCCGTGCTCGTCGACGCCCCGGACACCGTGCCCGACACCGCTTACGGCTTCGTCGGCGACGGCCCCGACGAGGTCGCCGTGCAGGCGGTGGGGTTCCCGCGGTTCAAGCTGAAGGACTACGCCGACCCGTCCCTCGGCGCCTACCGCGACTCGCACCAGGCGGTGGGCACGGTCGCGCCGCTGTCGAACCGGCGCTCGGGGCGCCTGGAGGTGACGGTCCGCCCGCCCGAGCACGACCCGGACCCGGTGGTCTCGCCGTGGGAGGGCATGTCCGGGGCGGCCGTGTGGGCGGGCCTGCGCGTCATCGGAGTGATCACCGACCACCACCGCTCCGACGGCCTGGGCCGGCTCGCGGCGGCCCGGATCACCGCCCTGTCCGACGGACCCGCGGGGCAGCGGCTGCGACACCTGCTCGGGCTGCCCGCATCCGGGCTGCCCGACGTCACAGCGCCGGACCGTGCGGCGCCGCCGCCCGCCCTGCTGCAGGTGCTCGACATCGCCCCGGAGCGCCTGCTCGACCGGGACGAGGAGCTCGCGGAGCTCGCGGCCTACGCCGAGCCGTACGGGTGGTGGGAGGGGCCGCCGTGGGCGGGCAAGACGGCCCTCATGGCGTGGTTCGCCGCCCACCCGCCCCCGGACGTCGACGTGGTCTCGTTCTTCGTCGGCGCGGGCCGCACCGGGAGCACCGACCGCGACGCCTTCCTCGACGCGGTCGGCGAGCAGCTCGCGCCGGCTTCGCCGCGCCACGACCGCGGGCGCTCCGCGCCGGGCGGCCCCCGCGACCTGCTCGCCCTGCTCGACGCCGCGGCGCGCCGGTGCCGGGCAGGCGGGCGCAGGCTGGTCCTCGTCGTCGACGGGATCGACGAGGACACCGGCCCGGCGGCCGGGAAGCCGAGCATCGCCGCCCTCCTCCCCCGGCACCCGCCGGCCGGGACCACGGTGCTGGTCACCAGCAGGCCGAACCGGCCGCTCCCGCTCGACGTGCCGGGCGACCACCCGCTGCACCGCTGCCCCCGCCGCGCGCTGTCGGTCTCCCCCCACGCGCGCGAGGTCGAGGGGTTCGCCCGGCAGGAGCTCGCCGACCGGCTGCGCGCCGGTTCCCTGCCCGAGGAGCTGATCGGGCTGCTCGCCGCCTCCGGCGGCGGGCTGACCCGCGACGACCTGGCCGAGCTCACCGGCGCGTCCCTGTCCGAGGTGGCCGACCTGCTGTCCGGCGCGTTCGGGCGCAGCATCGCCGTCCGGACGCGGCGGTCCGCGACCGCCGTCCCCGGCTACGCCCTCGCGCACCGCGAGCTGCGCGAGGCGGCCGAGCGCGAGCTGGGGCCGCGGCTCGACCGGTACCGCACCCGGCTGCACGCGTGGGCCGAGGACCACAAGCGGCGCGGCTGGCCGCCCGGCACGCCCGCCTACCTGCTCCACGACTACCCGCGGGTCCTGGCCGCCGCCGACGACGCGGTCCGCCTCGCCGACCTCGCCACCGACCCGGCGCGCCACGAACGGCTGCTGGAGGTGACCGGTGGCGACGGCGCCGCGCTCGGCGAGATCGCGCTCACCCAGCTGGTCGGGGCGCGGCAACCGACACCCGACCTGGTGACCGCCGTGCTGCTGGCGCTGCGCCGCGAGGAGCTGGCCGGCCGCAACCGACACGTGCCCGTGCGGCTGCCCGCGGTCTGGGCGGCGCTCGGCCGGGGCGAGCGGGCCGCCGCGCTCGCGCGGGGCCTGCCGAAACGCAAGCGGCGGGCCGCGCTCGCGGCGGCGGCCCTCGCCGCGGCCGAGGCGGGCCACCTCGACGACGCCGAGGCGCTCGCGCTCGGCGTGCCGGACCGGGACCGGCGCGACGCCGTCGTCGCCGGCATGGCCGCGGCGGCGGCCGCCCGCGACCCGGCGCGGGCCGAGCGGTGGGCACGCCGGTGGTGCACGCCGAACCGCCGGGTGGGGGCGCTCGCCCGCGTGGCCGCCGCGATCGCCGACAAGCACCCGCAGCGGGCCCGCGCGATCGTGCAGGAGCTCGTGTCGTCGCCGCAGGACACCCGCAACCGGCCCGCCGTCGTCGCGGCCGCGGTGGCGGTGGGCGAGGTCGAGCCGGCCGAGGCGGTCGTCGCCGGGACCGCGCGCGGCGGCGCCCGCACCCGGGTGCGTGCCGAGCTGGCGAAGGCGCTCTCCGCGGCGGGCGAGATCGGGCGTGCCGAGGAGGTCGCCGCGGGCATCCGCAGGCCGGGGGCGCGGCTGCCGGTGCTCGCCGCCATGCTCCGCGACGACGTCCTCCGCGGCGACGAGCAGGCCGTCCAACGGCACCTCGGCGCGCTGCGGGAGACCGCGCGCGCAGCCGCCGACTCCGGTAAGGCGCTGGGCGAGCTGGTCGCGCTCGTCGGCAGGGTCGCGGAGCGCGACCCCGAGGTGACGGCGGCACTGCTCGATGAGGCCGAACGGATCGTCGCGACCGGGATCCACGCGGACGGCCGCGACTGGGCGCTCGCCCGGCTCGCCGTCGCGCACGCCGCCGCGGGCGGCACCGCGCGGTCGGAGGCGTTGCTGGACCAGGTGGCCGACGCCGACCGCGCGGCGGGCGCGCTCGCCGCGATCGCCGAACGGGCCGCGCGGCGGGGCGACGCGCGGCGCGCCGACGCGGTCGTGCACCGGGCGGCGGGGGCGCGCCGGCGGATGCAGGCGCTCACCGACGTCGCCGCGGCGTTCGCGGCCGCGGGCGACCACCGACGAGCCGCGGCCCGCGCCGCGGAAGCGGAGGGCGTGGCCCGGCGCACGGCCGACCCGGAGCGCCTCACGGCGATGTGCTCGCGCGTGATCGACGGCCTGGTGGCGATCGACGCCCTCCCGGCGGCCGTCGAGGTGGCCGAGCAGATGAGCGACCCCGCGGCCAGGGCCGACGCCCTCACCCGCGTGGCCTGCGCGCTCGCCACGTACGGCGCGATCGACGACGCCGTCCGGCTGGCGGAGGCGCTCGACGAGCCGGAGCACCGGTCGTGGGCGCTCGTCGACATCTGCGAGGCGCAGGCCGCGGCCGGCCGCCGGGACGAGGCCGCCACCACGGCGGCCGCGGTGCTCGAGCGCCCGCCCGGCGACGGCTACACGCGGGTGGTCGCGTTCCTGCGGCTGTCGACGGCCCTGCACACCGCGGGTGCGACCGAGGACGCGCGGCGGCTGCGGAGCGCGGCGACGTCGCAGGTGGTCGAGGACGTCGCGGACCCGGGTCAGCGCGCCCGCGCGTTCGCGCACCTGTCGGTCACGCTCTCCGCGTCCGACGACGACGTGGGCGCCGCCGTGCTCGCCCGGCGCGCGGAGGCGGAGCTCCGCCGCGTCGCCGACCCCGTGCGGCAGGACCGGGCCCGCACCCGCGTGGTGGAGGTGTACGCCGCGGCGAGGCAGGTCGGGCGGGCCGAGGCTGTCGCGCGCCCGATCGTCGCCCCGGCGGCGCGGGTGCGGGCGCTCGCCGCGCTCGCCACGGCCGATGGGGACCCGGACCGCGCCTGGTCGCGGCTCGGGCGCGCCGAGGAGCTGCTCGGGGACATCCCGGGCCCGGAGGGCGGCTGGGCGGCGGCCGGGCGGTACGCGGTGGCCGCCGCGACGGTCCTCGCGGGCGCGGGCGACCCGGCCGACCCCCGCCGGCTCCGGGTCACCCGCCTCGTCGTGGAGCTGCTCGCGACCGACGGCTGGATCGAGGCCGTCCCCGCCGTCGCCCGGCTCGACTGGGAGGCGTTCGACGCCCTCGTCGACTGGATCGTGAGCCGCCGGACTTGATGTGGAATTCGGAATCCTTTAAGAGACACCGGAAGCGGCCCTCGCTACCCTGATCGCAAACCGCACGGCGACCGGATGGAGAGGGGGTGCACCGTGCACGAGCTTCGCAACTGGCCATGCGCCGCGATCGCGGGACGCGTCGGCGATCCCATGGGCCGGTCGAGCTCCACCGAGGTGACCCGCTCTCCCGGCCGGCCACCCCGATCCCGCGTGGGGATGGGTTATCCGCTGTGACAGGTGGACCGCCATCCCGACACCGGGTCGGGCGACCCGGCCGGGCGGGTGGGATCCTGCGCCTCGGCACGTCCTGATCACAGCGAGGAGCCGAAATGCCGTTGGCGCTCTCGGAAGTCATCGCGCAACTCCGCACCGAGCTCGCGGACGCGATGCGGGCCGGGGAGAACGAACAGTTGCGTTTCGAACTCGGCCCGGTCGAGGTCGAGCTCACCGTGGGCGTCGACAAAGAGGCCAAACCGGGCGCGAAAGCGAAGTTCTGGGTGCTCGAGATGGGTACCGAGACGCGTTTCGAGTCCACGTCCACGCAGCGGATCAAGCTGACACTCGAGCCCCGGCACGCATCCCGGCCCGGGCGGTCACCGCTGATCGCGGGCGCCGAGGCGCCGAACGAGCGGTAGCCGCGGCTCAGCCCGGGACGCGGGCCCGCATCGAGAGCACCATCGGGGCCGGCCCGCCGCTCTCGGCGAACCGCTCCGGCACCAGGCCCGCGTCGAGCACGGCGTTGAGCAGCTCGGCGAGCGGGAAGTGGGTGGCGCCGATCTTGTCCCGGAGGCCCCGGTCGGTCCAGGACTCGCGCGTCCAGTGGCGCTCGAGGTACCCGGGGCGGATCACCACGGCCTCCGGGTCGGTGCGGTCGGCGAACCCGCCGCAGAAGCACGGGTGCACGCCCACGTGCACGAACACCCCACCCGGCCGCAGCACCCGCGCGACCTCGCGGAGCACGGCCGGGTAGCCGGGCATGTCGGTGTGGACCATCATCGCGATCACCGCGTCCACGGCCCCGTCCGGCACCGGCAGGCGCTCCGCGTCGGCGCGGGCGCACGCGAGCCTGCCGCGCGCGTACCGCAGCATGCCCGCCGAGACGTCGACGCCGACCGGCGTCCAGCCGAGCACCCGCACGCTCGCCGCGTGCACCCCGGTGCCGCAGCCGATCTCGAGGCAGATCCCGTCCCCGGTCCCGAGCAGGTCGCGCAGGGAGCGGTCGACGCCCAGCGGATCGTCCGCCGAGTTGCGGGGCACGAACTCGGTCTCGTACCAGTCCGCGATCCGGTCGTACGCCGCCGGCGTCATCGTCGCCACCTCCCTCGCCTCGGCGCCGAGGCTAGCGGGGTACCCGCTCCGCCCGCCCACCTCGCGCCCCCGCCTCCCGCGGCCGGCGGCAGGCCCCAGGCGGCACCTGCGCTTCAGGAAAGCCACATTCACGAAGCTGCGCTTCAGGAAAGCCACATTGAGGTGTTCTCAGTGACTTGATCATGGGGGTGTAGACGGGCGGAGGGCCCTTGGTAGGACTGGATTTGCTGAAGATCAAGTCCGGACCAAAAGGGCCCTCCGTGATCACCTATCGTGCCAGCCTCGACATCGCCCAGCCCATCGGCCGGTACCTGGCCCGGCTGCTGGCCGAGGAACGCGCCGCCCGCGGTACCCGCCGCGGCCGGCGCGCCCTGTCGGTGAGGTTCCCCCGCTTCTCCGGAGTCTTCCAAGACTGGTTCGATCTTGAGATCCAGGAAGGAAGGCACTGTTGGCAGCACCGAAGAAGTACCCCGATGAGCTGCGCGAGCGCGCGGTGCGGCTGTATCGGGAGTCGTCCCCACGCCCGACGTTTCGGCGGCTGGGCGAGCAGCTGAACGTGCACCCCGAAGCCCTGCGCAACTGGGTCCGCCAGGACGAGGCCGACCGCGGCGAGCGCGACGACCGGCCAAGCACTGACATGGTCGAGGAGAACCGGCGGTTGGCGCGGGAGAACGCCGAGCTGCGGCGGGTCAACGAGGTCCTGCGCGCGGCGAGCGCCTATTTCGCCAGCGAGATCGGCCCGACCCGGAGGTGGTCATGAGCTTCATCGACGCCCATGACTTCCCGGCCGGTCTCGTACTGCGGGTTCTGGGTGTCCCGGCCTCGACCTACTACGACTGGCGGGCCCGTCGTGTGTCGCCGAGCCGGCGCGAGCTCGACGACGCCGCGCTGCTCGAGCAGATCCTCAAGATCCGCGCGGCGCACGAGTTCGCCGCCACCTACGGCTCACCGCGGGTGTGGCTGGAGCTGCGCCGCCAGGGCGTGCGCGTCGGGCGCAAGCGCGTCGAGCGCCTCATGCGCGCCCACGGGCTGCAAGGCGCCCACCTACGACGAGGCTGGAAGACCGGCTCGACCCGGCAGAACCCGAGCCATACCGCCGCGCCGG
>Ga0310830_100129_pt1 | contig 121683 bp, 107 predicted proteins | sample WT_ome_5_FD_201301 | JGI IMG/M metagenome (GOLD analysis project Ga0310830, IMG submission 201301) | Sorghum-adapted microbial communities enriched on wild type (WT) sorghum from Joint BioEnergy Institute, Emeryville, California, United... ... | reverse complement strand
GGAATACGGGGCCAAGTACCCGAAGGCGCTCGACTCCCTCACGAGGGATCAGGACAAGCTGCTCTCTTTCTTCGATTTCCCCGCGGAGCATTGGAAGCATCTGAGGACCACGAATCCAATCGAGAGCACCTTTGCCACCGTACGGCTCCGGCAGCGGGTGACCAAGGGCGCGGGGTCGAGGACGCGAGGGCTCGTCTTCGCCTACAAGCTGCTCGACATGGCAAGCCAGCGCTGGCGCAGGCTCGACGGTGCCCAGCTCCTCCCCCTGGTGCGAGCAGGGGTGAAGTTCACTGATGGCATCATGCAGGAGAGGCAAGATCAAATCGTGCGGAAGGACGCCGCCTGATCAACCCCGATCCACAACATTTGACAATAGCTCATCAAATACCGGCGCCCGCGTGAGACTTACTCCTGTCGAAGCGCCTCCATCGGGTGAATCCGGAGCGCTCGGCGCGCAGGGCCGGCCGTAGCGAGAAGGCCGGCGGCGATCACGAGTGCCGCGACCACGGGCATGAGCACGTGCTGCTGGCCGTTCATGAGTTCACCGCCGCTGAGTCGGTCGAGCAACGCGGTGAAGATAGCCCCCACGGTCAGCCCGAGCGCGAGTTGAAGCGCGGAGCGCGAGAAGATCGTCTGCAACACCTGGCGCCGCGATGCGCCGAGCGCGGACCGGATCCCGATCTCCCGATACCGGCGTGTGACGGCGAACGACATCATCGCCGAGATCCCTACCGCGGAGAGAAGGAGCACGCTCAGCGTCACGAGGCCTACCATGATGACGGCGAATCGAACTGTTCGACTGCTGTCGCCGCCGCGAAGCTCGTCCGGGCCGGCGATGGTCATCGGGTGCCCCGGTGCCACCTCTTTGGCGATTTCCCACAGCCGCGGGACGAGGGCGTCGGGGTCGATCCCCCGCGTGCGGATGGCGACGGTCACCGGCGCCGCCCCTAGCGCCGTCGGGAGATAAAGGGCCGGCCGCTGAAGCTCCGGCGCGTGGCTCTGGTCGTAGAGATCGTCCACCACCCCGACGATCTCGAGCCAGGGGCCTGGCTGGACGGAGTCGCCCGCGGCGATCACGGTGGTGCGCACTCGGCGGCCTAGGGCGGCTCCATCCCCGAGGAAGCGACGGACGAAGGAGCGGCTCACGACAGCGGCCGCACCACCGGGGGCGTCGCCGGGCCCGAGCGGCCGACCCGTGAGCATCTGGGCGCCGAACACATCGAAATAGTTGGGCGCGACATCGGTGGAGAGCGCGACGAGACGTGCGGCGCCCGTCGTCGTCACCCCGCCCTCGACCTCGATGAGCACACGCCGGCCAGAGCGCGGGGGCGCCGAGGCATACGTCACGCCGAGCACGCCTGGCTCCGCGGCGATCCGGCGGATCAGCTCGGCTTGGGTGTCGGCGAAGGATTCACCCGCCCGCTCAACGGGCGGAACGGCCAGCGCCTCCCGGGCCGGAGCTTCGGCCCGCTCGAGCCGGACCGTGAGCATCTCATCGGCCGGGAAGGTGGGCTCGCCGCGCGACTCCTGATAGGTGAGCCAGGCGATCCCGATCACGGGCGGGAGCACGGCCACCGCGACCCCGACCTGCACCACGATGAGCGCCGTCCAGGTCCTCCCCAGCTGCATCCCGGTGGCACCGCCCATCTGGCGGAGCGTGGACTGCAGCCGCCCCGTGGCCGCCAGCGCAGGGATGATGCCGACGATGAAGGCCGCGAGCACGGCGAGACCCAGGGCGTACGCGATCGTGGACGCCGGAAGACCGGGTTCGATCCAGTACGGAAGGCTCCCCGGATTGATGGCGACGATTTGCCGGAACCCGAAGTTCGCGATCAGTAGCCCGATCACCGCTGCAAGCGAGGAGATCGCGAGCGCCTCCACGAAGAGTTGCGTGACGATGCGCCGGCGGCTCGCGCCCAACGCCGTCCGGACCGCGATCTCGGCCTGGCGAGCTGCCGTCCGGGCGTAGACCAGTGACGCCACGGTGACCGCGACCGCGGCCAGAATAAGAGCCGCGAAGAGCTGCATCGTCCAGACGACCCAGGCCGGGTACTGGTGTACGTCGAGCAGGGCGCGGACGTACGGTGTGACGATCGGGCGTAAGGTGCTGTATGCCGCGGGGAACTCGCGCGCGAGCCGCGCGCTCACGATTCTCAACTCGGCTTCGGCCGCCGCCCTGGAAACCCCCGGGGCGAGCCGGCCGAAGATCATCACGCGTAGGCCGTCGCCCGGGCCGTGGAGCGCACGGTCGCTCCGGAGCGCGGTCCAGTAGCCGTGGTTGTGCGGGAAGCGGAAGCCCTCGGGCATCACACCCACGATCGTGTACGGGGTGCCGTCGAGGCGCACCTCGCGTCCCACGATGCCACGGTCCGCGCCGAAGTTCCGCCGCCACTCATCGTACCCGATCACCAGCACGGCCGGAGCTCCCTCGGCCTCATCCGACTCGAGGAGCGGACGGCCGAGGTGCGGCCGCACCCGCGCCACGTCGAATCCCGACGCGGTCATCTCCGCCACGCGCACGATACCCGTCGTGCCGCCCGGAACGTGCAGGTAGCGATCGGAGTCGCGGAAGGCGGACAGCTGCCGGACGGATTGCTGGCTCCCCCGCCAGGTGTCCAGGTCGAAGAGGGTCGTGCAGAAACAGTCCTCGTTCCTTATGTCGAGGTAGTCGAGCGCGACGATCCGGTCACCCTCGTCGACCGGCGGGGCCGAGTAGTAGAACGCCATGAAGCTGAAGAAGGCCGTTGCGATGGCAACGCCGACGGCCATCCCGAAAGCGCCGGTCAAGGAGAGCACCGGGTGCTTCGCCAGCATGCGCAGGGCGAGCTTCACGTCGGGCGTCAACCCGATCACCGGCGCAAACCAGCGCGCGTCTCGCACCTCTTCCCGGAACCGCTCGATTCCGCCGAAGGTCAGCACCGCCTGCCGCCTCGCGGCTTCCGGGGTCATTCCGGCGCGGATGTTCTTCCGAGTCTCCATCTCGAGATGGAAGGCGAACTCCTCGTCGAGCTCACGCTCCACCTCTTCCCGGCGGAAGAGCGCACGCAGCCGCTTCCGCCATCGCGTGATCCACTCCACGCGGTCCTCGCTCGTTCAGGTGGTGCGAAGGATGATGTCCATCATCCGCACGTACTCGTACCAACTCCGCGACTCCTCCCCGAGTGCACGGCGGCCGGCCGCCGTCAGCTTGTAGTACTTGGCCCGGCGGTTCTCCTCGGTGACGCCCCATTCACTCGCCAGGAGCCCACGCTCTTCCAGGCGCTGCAGCGCGGGGTAGAGCGATCCCGCTCCGATGCGCAGCACGTCGCCGGAGAGCTGCTCCAGCCGCTGCGCGATCGACCACCCGTGCATGGGCTCCAGCGAAAGCACCTTCAGGATCAGGAGGTCGAGCGTACCTCGAAGGATGTCGTTGGATTCGCGCGGTGACATTTGGTTCTCGGCGATTGGTATCGAGTTTCGATACGAATACGCTCGGTTGTATCGAAAGTCAATACCAGCGGGAACCGGGGCGTGCGTGCTGGGGAATTAGGGGCCGGTGGGCCTGCGAGTCAGGCGCACGCCCTTGAGGCTCGACTGCCCCACTTCATACCCACACTCTAGGGCTTTAAGGATTCGTCAAGACACCAAGGGGTGTGCTCTTGTGGAGCGCCGACTCCGGAGCGGACCCACGGATAGCCCGCTCCGGGTTCTTATTGCCGGAAGAGTGGCGAGCGGTACGGCCGACTCGACCCGGGGTGCCTCTCGCCGCATGAGATTGGCCACCTGTCGATGGGCGATCATCCGTGCCCACGCCCGAAGCTCTCCCTCTGAGTTGGCACGGCATTCCTGCAGTCCTCGGAGGGCATCCAATAGATACTCCTGCACCACGTCCTCGACCCACGCCTCCGTCCACCCACCCCGGAGGCTGTGAGATGCCTGGGACGGTAGCCGTGACCGAAGCCTAAGGAGCAGATCCGGAAGGGCATCGGCCTCCCCCTGGCGGGCACGTTCGAGCAGGGGGAGGAAGTCTCCTTCCGGAAGGTCAGAGTCCGTTGCCCTCGGGGGAAACTCCTCCCCCCGGGGGGCAAACGTGCGACCGCAAGCCGGCTGCGGACGGGAGGACCGCGAAGGCGGAACATGCGGTCCGGTGCGATGTTCGGGTGGGTCCGGGGTCGGTCTCGGGGGGAAACCCTTGCCCCCATGACGTCCTGCCGCGGAAGCTGAACGGCCGCCGGAATCCCTTGTGCCCCCAAGGATTCCGGCGGCCGTTCCATGTTGGTTGCAGGTGCCCGCTCCTTACCGCTCCGGCATCGAGAAGGCGCGAACCACCGCCCGGGCCGACCTAGTCCCGGATCCGCCGCTCAGGCGCCCGGGCCGGCAGGTTTCCGGATCCGGAACACCTGCACCGTCTGCACGTCGAGCGAGTCCTTGACCACTCCGTAGATTCGTCCTCGCGCGACCCTGTAGCGGGCCATGAGCCGGCCGTCGGGCCCGTGGACCTGGACCTCCGGCACGTCCCCGGCGGCCGTCACGAGCCGCTCGCCGGCCGACGCGTGGAGTGCGGCGGTGGTGAACGGCACGGGGAGCATGAATTGGCCGGTCCAGAACCACCGCGGGCCGGCCACCCGAGAGAGGAGCACGGGTTCCCCTCCGGCGTCGGGGATCCGCCAGAGGTCGGCCGTGTCCGCGAGCACGGTGCCGGGCGGCGGCGGCGGGATCGGGTCGGGGTACGTGGCGAGGAGCGCGCCGTCGGAGAAGATCGCGTACGCGATCGGCGCCACCTAGCCCGACACGAAGCTCTCCGTGCGGACAACCCTGCCGTCCGCGTCGATCACCGTGAGCCTCGCGAGCCGACGGTCCCAGACCGCGAAGGATCCGTCGTCGTACCGGCCGAGGTACACGGGCTGCTGGAACTCCCCCGGTCCCGCGCCTCGGCCGCCGGCGCTCCAGAGGTGCCGGCCATCCGGCCCGTACCGGCGGAGCTGCGCCGAGCCGCCGTCCACGACGACGACGCCTCCGTCGGGGAGGAGTTCAACGCCCGAGACGTGGAAGAACTGATAGGGCGGATCGCCGTCAACCTGACCGATTTCGAGCAACGGCCGCGAGTCGACGCGCCACTCCTCGCCGGTCCTCCAGGCGGCCCCCTTGCTCTCCACGATGCGCACGCCGGCGCTGTCACGCACGACGACGGTCGGGGATCTGTCCGGCCCGGCGCCGCACGCGGCGAGGAGGACCATCGCAGGAGTGCCGGCGTGGAGGACGGCCCGGTTCAGGAAGGTTCGCATGCCCATGGAGTTGCCGTCCCGAGAATGAACGAACTCCGCATCGGCGAGTCGCCGATGGCCTTGGCAGGTCGGCTATGGCCGTGGCACATATGGGCGGGGGATGAATCCGTGTCAAGCTAACGGCTCGGCATTCACGACATCCGCCGCGGACGCCGACCCCCGAGGCCCGCCGTGCGGATCCGCGCCGATCACGCCAGGAGGCTACCCGACACCCCCGACGCTGCGGGAACCCGATCGGCTCTACGTGCCTCCTCCCGAAGCACTTCGATCATCGCCTCGAGGACCGGCTCGCCCCTGCGGGTAGCGCCACGGGCTGCGTACCAGGTCCTCCGGAGGCCGCCTTCACCCAGCGGGAGGACGGCCAACCCCTCCGACGAGCCCTGGGCATCGAGAATCCACCGCGGCACCACGGCTACGCCGTACCCCGCCCGCGCCATCGCGACGACGGCCGGGGTGACGAGCATCTCCGCGATTCGCTTCGGCCGCACCCCGGACGGCCCGAGGAACTCGCGCTCGAGAACGCCCCGGCCCGGCTCGGCGTAGTGGCAGATCAGGGTCTCGGCCGCGAAGGCCGCCGGAGTCAGGTACGGCTCGCCCGCCAGCTCGTGCCCACTCGCCACGACGGCGACCAGCTCGTCGTCGAAGATCGCCGTCCGGTCCATGGCGTCGGGGGTCGGGGGGTCGCTGTAGACGATGGCAAGGTCGACGGCCGAGCGATCGAGGGCGCCGTACGGGTCCCGCGTCGCCTCGGGCACGAGCTGCACCTCCACCCCGGGGTGGCGCTCGGCGTACGCCCGCGCGACCCACGGGAGCCAGTGGTAGCACATGTAGCACTCGGTCGCGACGCGCACGGTGCCGACGAAACCCTGCGCCAGGAGCCTCACGTCCTGCTCCGCACGCGCGACCTCGCCCAGCACCCGCTCGGCGGCCTCGAGGATGCGATGGCCCTCGGGGGTCGGCGTCATTCCCTTGCGGTGCCGCAGGAATAGCCTCGCGCCGAGGCGGCGCTCCAGCTTCGCGAGCTGGCGGCTCAACGCCGGCTGGGAGATGAAGAGGCGTCGAGCGGCGCCGGTCAGCGTCCCTTCCACGTGGATCGCCTGCACCATCTCGAGGTGACGGGTGTCGAGGGTCATGGGAGGACCTCCTCGCTGTATCGGACCGACGTTGGCGGCGACGGGGCGGTCCGCGGCCCCCCGCCGCGGCACGCCGTCCGTGCTGCCCTCGCAATATGTCGGACGCCCTCCCTTTCGTCTACGGCATGGATTCCAAGAAATCCATGCCTGGCGAGTATGCCCACGGCGCGGGGTCGCCATGTCGAATTGGCATTGGACGGCCCTCGGGGTACCCGGCCAGATTCGGGGGGGACCGCGGCACCCGCCCTCGGGGTCCCGCGAGACGGTCATGGGGGGCCGCACCACCACAGGGAACGGAAGGAGACGGCGATGAAATACGACGGGGAGTCGGCGCGGGCGCTGCTGACCCGCACGCCATCGGTCCTGCAGGCCTTGCTTGCGGATCTGCCGGAGACATGGCTGGACGCACCCGAAGGACCGGGCGCATGGAGTCCTCGCGACGTCGCCTGCCACCTCGCCGACCTGGAGCGGGACGGCTGGCTCCCGCGGGTCCGCGCGATCCTGGAGCACGGGGCCGACCGGCCCCTCCCCGCGATCGACCGGGAGCGGTTCCGCGAGCGCTACGCCGGCGCGTCGCTCGAGGTCGTGCTGGATGATTTTCGCCGGGCCCGCGAGTCGAATCTCCGGGAGCTCGATGGGCTGGCGTTGGACGACGCCGCCCTCGCGCGGGTCGGCCGGCATCCCACCCTGGGCGAGGTCCGGCTGTCGCAGCTCCTGAGCGCCTGGGTCGTCCACGACCTGACGCACCTCGCCCAGATCGCCCGCGCCCTCGCCTCGCAGTACCGGGAGGAGGTCGGCCCGTGGATCGAGTTCCTGTCGATTCTGCGGGCGCGGGGCTCGGCCGGGGCCGGGGCCCCGGCGGGGGGATGACCCGCCGGCGCCCCCGCGATCGCCCGGCCGCCCGCCGTCAGGCGAAGGGCTGCGAGGCCTCGTCGAGGCGGGCGACCTCGTCGGCGGTGAGCTCGAGGGCCGGCGCGGCGGTCAGCTCGGCGAGCTGCTCGACCGTGTTGGCGCTGGCGAGGGGCGCGGTCACGGTCGGCCGGGCGAGGAGCCAGGCGAGGGCGACGGTCGCGATGGCGGTCTCCCGGGCGGTGGCGATCGACTCCAGCGCGTCGATGACGCGGAGCCCGTCCTCGTTCAGGTACCGGGCGACGGCGCGGGCCCGGGTCCGTCCCGCCAGGTCCGCCTCGGTGCGGTACTTCCCGGTGAGGAACCCGCTGGCGAGGCCGAAGTAGGGGAGGACGCCGAGGCGATGGGTCTCGGCGAGGGGCGCGAGGTTCTCCTCGTAGTTGCGTCGGCTGACGAGGTTGTATTCCGGCTGCAGCGCCACCGGGACGGCGAGGCCGTTCTCGGCGGCCAGCCGGATCCAGGCGTCGATCCGCTCGGGCGACACGTTCGAGATGCCGACGTAGCGCACCTTCCCTTCGCGCACGAGGCGGTCGAAGGCCGCGGCGATCTCCTCGATCGGCTGGGTCTCGTCGTCGTAGTGGGCGTAGTAGAGGTCGATGTAGTCGGTCTGGAGCCGGCGCAGCGACGCCTCGGCCGCGCGGGCGATGTTCTTCGGCGCGAGCCCCTTGAACTCCGGGTGGGCGCCGACCTTGGTCGCGATGACCATGGAGTGGCGGTTGCGCCGCCGTCGCATCCACTCGCCGAGGATCGTCTCGGATTCGCCGCCCCGATTCCCCGGGACCCAGGCCGAGTAGGAGTCGGCGGTGTCGACGTGGTTGCCGCCGGCGTCGACGAAGGCGTCGAGCACCTTCTCCGAGGCCTCGGGGTCGGTGGTGTTGCCGAAGGTGTTGCCGCCGAGCCCCAGCGGGAAGATCTCCAGCTCCGAATTGCCGATTCTCGCCATGCTCTTCCTCTCGATTCGTCACCGCAGGGGGCGGGCCCCCGCCGAACGCCACGAGGGCCCGCGCCCTCCGCCGGGCGCCCCTCCGCCCCAGCCCCTCCCCCCCCGCCCGGCCTACCGCCCGGCGCCGCTCATCTCCCTGCTCACCTCCCGGCCTCGGTCACCGCCTTCGCGGCCGGCTCCTTCTTGAGCCAGCGGTCGAGCCAGTCGATGAAGCGGGCCCACATGTCGAGCTTATTCTCGATCGCCCGCGGCGTGTGCGACTCGAACGGGTACTCGTAGAGCACCGCGGTCTTCCCGAGCGACGTCAACGCGTGGATCATCCGGCGGCTCTGGATCGGGAAGGTCCCGGAGTTGTCGTCGTCGGCGCCGTGATACATGAGGAGCGGCGTCTGGATCTGGTCGGCGGCGAAGAACGGCGATATCTCGAGGTAGGTGTTCGGCGCCTCCCAGAGGATGCGCCGCTCCGCCTGGAACCCGGTCGGGGTCAGTGAGCGGTTGTACGCGCCGTCGCCCGCGATCCCCGCCTTGAAGAACGGCGTGTGGGCCAGGAGGTTCGCCGTGGTGAAGGCGCCGTAGCTGTGGCCGCCGTGGGCGATGCGGTCGATGTCGACGACGCCGAGCGAGTCGACCGCGCGGATCGCGCCGTACATCGCATCGACGAGGTTGCTGATGTACGTGTCGTTGTAGTTCTTCCCGATGATCGGGATGTCGGGGTAGACGAGGGCGTACCCCTGGGTGAGCCAGATGTCGGACCAGCGCAGCCAGCTCATGTGCGTGAACGCGTTGCGGTTCCTCGAGCGGATCGCGGCGTTCGTGTACTCCTGGGGCGCCTCGAACTCCCGCGGGTAGGTCCAGAAGATCGCCGGCACCGGCCCATCGCCCGGCTTCCACCCGACCGGCATGGAGACGCGGCCATGGACGACCAGGCCGTCGCGGCGGGTGAAGGAGAAGTCGATGCGCTCGACGGCGGTGATGTCCGGGAACGGGTCGCGGTTGTTCGTGAGGTTGACCATCGACCCGCCGCGCTCCCAGAGGAAGCTGTTGGGGAATTCGCGCATCCCCTCGCGGCTGACGATCATCCGGTTGAGGTCCGGGTCGAGGGCGAGGAGCGGGCGGTCGAAGGTCTCCTTCGAGCCCTCGAAGAGCCGCTCGGTCTTGCCGTCCTCGAGGGAGAGGCGGTCGACGAAGGGCTGCGGCCGGAAGTCGGCCTTGAAGCCGTCGCCGACGAGGTAGGCGGACCGGCCGTCGCTCGAGATCATGGCGTACTCGAGGCCGTTGGCGGTCTGCCGGGTCATGAGCTCGCCGGGGAGCTTCAGCGGGTCGGAGGTCGAGTGGAACGGCACGACGGTCCGGCCCTTGGGGGCCGGATCGGCGAGGTCGTAGTGGACCAGCGCGGTCCGGCCGCTCTTCGTGACCTGCGCGAAGAGGTGCTTCCCGTCGAGGGAGTAGACGACGTTGCGGATCGCGTCTTCGCTCTCGGCGACGACCCGGGCCTGCGCGGTGTCCCAAGGCGCGGTCATCAGGTAGACGCGGTCCGGCCGGGCCGCCCCCGCCTCGCCTCCTTCGGCGCGAGGCGCGCGCTTGAGGAAGGAGAGGCCGGCGCCGTCGGGTCGCCAGGCGAAGGCGCGGGCGCCGTCGTCGCTCCCGCCCCTCCCGCCCCCCTCGCGGAGCGGCTGCGTGGCCACCGTGGCGAGCTCGCGCCCCTCCCGGTCGAGGATGACGGTCCGGCGGGGGAAGCCGGTGTAATAGACGATGTACGAGAAGGGGCGCTCGATGCGCGTGGCGAGGATGTTCCGCCCGTCGGGGCTCAGGGAGATCGACTCGTACATCCCCGGCTCACCGATCCGCCGGGGGCGCTTCCCCTCGGCGAGCTCGGCGATCTGGCTGCGGGTGTAGTGCTCGAAGAGCCGCTCGTCGTGCTCATCCTCCAGGAGGAAGGGGAGGGTGCGCGACGGCGTGGGCTCCGGGCGGGTCCGCCGCACGATCGGCCCCGTCGGCACCGGGTTGCGCACCGGCTCGGCCGGCCGGTCGGCGGGGACGAGGAGCGTGATGATCGTCCCCTCCGGCGTCCACTGGAGCATCCGCGAGGGGCGGGTGCCCTGCCCCTGCGAGCTCGTCCCGAGGGTCGCCATCACCCGCGCGTCGCTGAACCGACGGGCCCGCCCGGTGGCGGCGTCCGCCGTCCAGACCTCGGTCCGCTCCGGGAGGTGCGCCAGGAAGGCGATGCGCGAGCCGTCCGGCGACCAGGTGAAGTCGCTGAAGAAGGAGCGCTCCGGGAGCTTCACGTCGACGAAGCGGCGCCGCTCGAGATCGTAGAAGCGGAAGCCGTCGATCCCCCAGGTGTCGAGGTGCCACAGCCGGTCGGTCCGCGGACGCAGCTCCAGCCCCGCCAGCCGGTACGTCGGTCGCGACATCAGCTCGAGCGTCGAGAGCTCCGTCACGTGCGGGATCAGGAAGTACCGGCCGTCCGGGCTCGCGTACGAGAGCTCGGCGTAGTTCTTGTCCGTCCGGAAGATCTCCTGGACCCGGCGGGGCGGGAGAATGTAGCGGTCGTGGTCCGGGTTCTCCGTGGGCGCGCCCGCCTTCTCCTGGGCGTCCAGCACGGAGGGCACCCCGGCCGAGAGGACCGTGACACAGAACAGGACGGCCAGGGACGGCGAACGGCGCCGGCCGGCTCGGGACGGGTTGTCGCGGAGCACCTTCACCTCCGGGATGGTTCGGGCTGCGTGGGATCGGTGGATCGCCGCAAGATGGGGCGGGGAGCCGCCGTGCGCCAGACGGGACGGCGGATCGATCGTGGGAGTCGGTGCGCCGGCGACGCGCCCCGCGGGCTCAACGCGCCGGCACGATCCTCCACACCTCGCCGTCGTCCTCGTCCGTGACGACGTAGATCGCGCCGTCGGGCCCCTGCCGAACGTCGCGGATCCGCTTGCCGCGCTCCATGAGCAGGTGCTCCTCGCCCGTCACACGGTCGCCCTCGACGACGAGGCGCACGAGCCGGCGCTCCCGGAGCGAGCCGACGAAGAGGCTGCCGCGCCATGCGGGGAACGCGTCGCCCGTGTACCACTCCGCGCCGGAGGGCGCGATCACCGGGTCCCAGTAGTAGACCGGCTGCTCGTACCCGGGCCGCGCGGTCACCGCCCCCTCGATCGGCGCTCCCGAGTACTCCTCGCCGTAGGAGACCACCGGCCACCCGTAGTTGAGCCCCGGACGGATCAGGTTCAGCTCATCGCCGCCCTGCGGGCCGTGCTCGACGGTCCAGAGCCGCCCCTGCGGATCGAAGGCCATCGCCTGCACGTTCCTGTGGCCGAGCGTCCAGACCTCGGGCCGCGCATCGCCCCGGCCGACGAAGGGGTTGTCCGCGGGCACCGTGCCGTCGGGCGCGATGCGCAGCACCTTGCCGAGGTGGTTGTCGAGTCGCTGGGCGTGGACGCGCCTCGGCGTTTCGAAGCGGTCGCCCGTGGTGATGTAGAGCATCCCGTCGGGGCCGAAGGCGAGGCGCGAACCGAAGTGCGCCGTGCCGGCGTACGTCGGTTCGGCGCGGAAGATGACCCGCACGTCCTCGACCCGCGTGCCGTCGGGGGAGAGGACGCCGCGTGCGACCGCGGTCCCGTTCCCGCCCTGGCGCGGCTCGGTGTAGCTCCAGAAGAGGGTACGGTCGGTGGCGAAATCCGGGCTGAGCGCGACGTCGAGCAGCCCGCCCTGGCCCCGCGCGTCCACGGGCGGCAGCCCCGCGATCGGCGCGCCCACCCGGCCGGCGGCCGTCACGATGCGCATGCGCCCCGGCCGCTCCGTCACGAGGAGATCGCCGCCGGGGAGCGGCTCGACGGCCCAGGGATGCACCAGCCCGCCCGCGACCACCTGCACGTCGAAGTCGACGTTGGATGCGACCGCGCACGCGCGGGTCTGCCCGGGAAACGCCGGCCGCTGCCCCGTCGCGTTCGGCGGCCGCGTCTCGAGCGGGGGGCAGTCGGGAGCTCCGGGGGCGACGACGTCGCCCCCCTCGTCCGCGGAATCGGCGCCGCGCCCCGTGCACCCCGCGGCGGCGAGAAGGAGGAAGAGCGCGAGGCGTACCGTGCATGAGCGATTCATGGGACCCTCCCTTCAGTGTTGGCCACCCGACCGTCGAGCCGACTGCGAGACCCTCCCGTTCGGCCCCCCTCCACCGCCGTTCGTTCACCTGCCGCCTCGACCCGCCCCAGAATCGTTCCGCCCCCCGACCGCCCCTCCCATCGTCTCCCCGGGCTGCGGCTCGCTCCTGAGCCGAGCGCGTACATCCACACCAGGAGGCAGCATGGCGAAAACCTTGAGGCCGGCCGGTATCCACGTCCTGGCCTTCGCCGCGGTCACCGTCGCGGCGTGTCAGGACGAGAGCGACCCCGTCGCCCCGACGGAGCTCGAGACGCCCCCCGCGCTCTTCGCCGCCGGGCCCCAGGGGCCCGAGATCTTCGCGCCGGGCGCCATCTCCGACGGCCGCTGGCAGTGGCGCATCACCTTCACCAATGACGGAAAGACGGCCTACTTCACGGTGAGCGACGGGTTCTTCCCCATCACCCGCCAGGCCACGATCATGGTGTCGCACCTGCAGAAGAACGGCACCTGGAGCACGCCCGAGGTGGCGCCGTTCTCGGGCACGTACAGCGACATCGACCCGTTCATCTCGCCCGACGGTCGTCGGCTCTACTTCGCCTCGAACCGCCCGGTCGACGGAAAACCGAAGGTCGACATGGACCTCTGGATGGTCGAGCGCACGCCCCACGGCTGGAGCGAGCCGATCCACCTCGGCCCGGAGGTCAACAGCGACGCCGACGAGCTCTACCCCTCGGCATCGGCGGACGGCACGCTCTACTTCGGGAGCGGCCCCCTCGGCCCCGTTCCCGATGCGGATTGGGACATCTACCGCGCCCGGCCGGCCGGGAAGCGATTCGCCCCACGCGAGCCGCTCACCGAGATCAACACCGACCTCCCGTTCGATCCGGCCAACCCCCAGGCGGACTGGGAGTTCAACCCAGAGATCAGCCGGGATGGCCATACGCTGATCTTCACCTCGCTCCGGCCGGGGGGCTACGGGCTCGGCGACCTCTACATCAGCCGCTTCCGGCACGGCAAGTGGACGACGCCGGTCAACCTCGGCCCCGCGGTCAACACGGCGAACGACGAGTTCCATCCCACGATCTCGCCGGACGGGCGCTACCTCTACTTCGCCCGCACGATCTTCGCCCCCGAACTCGTCCCCAGCGATTTCTACCGGATCTCCACCCAGGCGCTCGGGGTGAAGCTGGGGGGGTGCGGGGAACTAGCACAACGGGCGGACACGCGACGAGCGGTCCTCCTGTCCGGGCCCGCCGGGCCGGGCCGGGCTCGCCCGGTCCGGCCCATACTCGAGCACCTGCGCGCCCTTGCTGCCGTAGCGGTAGATCGTGATCCCCTTGAGCCCGAGCTCCCAGGCGAGCCGGTAGATCCGGGCCACGTCGTCGGGCGACGCGTCCTCGGGGAGGTTCACGGTCTTCGAGACCGAGTTGTCCACGTGACGCTGGAAGGCCGCCTGGATCCTGAGGTGCCGTTCCGGCGGAATCTCGAGAGCGGTCGCGAAGAGGCGCTTCAGCGCTTCGGGCACCCCCGCCACGCCGCGTAGCCCACCCCTCTCGACCACGGCGGGGAGGATCGTCGCCGCGTCCAGCCCGAGCTCCTCGAGCGCCTCGAGGAAGACCGGGGCGACCTCGTGGAGCGTCTCGCCCTCGAGGACGTGGCTGCGCCGGTAGGCGAGGGCAAAGAGAGGTTCGATACCCGCACTCGCGCCGGCGATGATGCTGATCGTCCCCGTCGGCGCGATCGCGGTCTGCGTCGCGTTGCGGAGCGGCAAGCCCTCCCGCTCGTGGACGCTCCCCTTCCAGTTCGGGTAGGTCCCCCGCTCGGCGGCGAGGGCCGCGGAAGCCTCGCGAGCCTCCCGGGCGATGAGCCCCATGACGTCTTCGGCCACGCGCTCCGCCTCGTCCGAGTCGTACGGTACGCCGAGCCGGACCAGGAGATCGGCGAACCCCATGACGCCCAGCCCGATCTTGCGGTTCCCCCGGGTCATCGCCTCGATCTCGGGGACGGGGTATCGGCAGACCTCGATGACGTCGTCGAGGAAGCGCACCGCGGCACGCGACGTCGCCTTCAGCTTCTCCCGATCCAGCTCGCGGCGGCCGTCCCGCTCGCGCACCATCCGCGCCAGGTTGATCGAGCCGAGGTTGCACGACTCGTAGGGGAGCAACGGGATCTCGCCGCAGGGGTTCGTCGCCTCGATCGCGCCGACGTGCGGCGTGGGGTTGGCCCGGTTGATCGCATCGAGGAAGAGGAGCCCCGGGTCCCCCGTCCGCCACGCCGCATCCACGATCCTCTCGAAGACCTCCCCCGCATCGAGCCGCCCCGCGACGGCGCCCGTGCGCGGGTCGATCAATGCGTAGTCCGCGCCCCGGGCTGCCGCATCCATGTACGCGTCCGTCACGGCGACGGAGAGATTGAAGTTCCGGAGCGCCCGCCCGCCGAGCTTCGCGCCGATGAACTCCAGGATGTCCGGGTGGTCGACGCGCATCACCCCCATGTTCGCGCCGCGGCGCCTCCCGCCCAGCTTCACGTTCTCCGTCGCGCAGTCGAAGACCTTCATGAAGGCGATGGGCCCCGGCGTCGTCCCGCCGGTCGAGACCAGCGCCGCACCCCGCGGCCGGAGGCGGGAAAACGAGAACCCCGTCCCACCCCCCGTCCTCTGCACGAGAGCCATCCGCTTCAACGCCTCGAAGATCTCCTCCATGCTGTCGCCGACCGGGAGGACGAAACAGGCGCTGAGCTGCCCGAGCGGCGTTCCGGCGTTCATCAGCGTCGGCGTGTTCGGGAGGAAGTCGAGATGGGTCAACAGCTCGAGAAAGCGCTCCTCCCAATGCGCCGCCCTCGCCGCATCGCCGAGGAGCAGTTCGGCGTGGGCCACCCCACGCGCCACTCTCTCGAAGAGCTGCTCCGGCGTCTCGACGATGCGCAGCTCCCGGTCCCGCCTCAGGTACCGCGCCTCCAGCACGCGGCGGGCATTCGCGCTCAGCTCGACCACGCGCGCCTCCGTCGCTCGGTTCGCCCCACCCCCGGCTCGGCGTCCGGAGCCCGGGGAGCGCCACCGCACCACCCCGACGACACGCCCACCGCGTGCCACCGCGCCGGCCTCGCCACAGCGCCGGGCAGCTCGAGGCGACCCATGCCACCGCACCGGATGGGAGACCCCACCACCGCCCGCCCCCATCCCTCCGCCCGGAATTGACCCGCGTGTCTCACCACTGTATTATTCACATATGAATCACAAGGCCGGGGATCGGCGCGGGCCGTGGGCGCCGGTGGATGCGAGGACACGGAAATGAAAGTCGAGATCTATTCGGACGTGGTCTGCCCCTGGTGCTACATCGGCGAGCGGCGGTTCCAGCGGGCGCTGGCCGCCTTCCCCGGGGCGGGGAGCGTCGAGGTCGTCTACCGGGCCTACCAGCTCGACCCGGGCGCGCCGGAGGAGGCGGTCCCGGTGCGCGAGTACCTGCGGAAGCGGTTCGGTCGGCCCGTGGACGAGATGCTCCGGCGGGTGACGGAGAACGCGAGGGGGGAGGGGATCGAGATCGACTGGGACCGTGCGCTCTCGGTGAACACGCTCACGGCCCACCGCCTCCTGCGGCTCGCGGAGCGGGAGTACGGCCCGGCGGTCCAGCGGGCGCTGGTCGAGAAGCTCTTCGCGTCCCACTTCTCGCTCGGAGGCGACGTCTCGGACCCGGAGCTCCTGGCGGGGTTGGCGGAGTCGGTCGGGATGGATGGTGCGCGGGTGAGGGCGTATCTGGCGAGCGGCGAGGGGCTCGAGGAGACGCGGGCCGAGATCGACAGGGCGCGCGACCTCGGGATCACCGCGGTGCCGACCTTCGTCTTCGAGGGGCGGTGGGCGGTCCAGGGTGCGCAGCCGGCGTCGACCTTCCTGCAGGCGCTGGAGGAGGTCGCGTCGCAGGTTGCGGCGGAGGGCTCCGCCGGGGGCTCGGTCCGCGACGATGCGGGCGACGCGTGCGCGGACGGAAGTTGCGCGCTATGAGCCGGGGATTCGGGCTCTCCATCCTCGACCTCGCCCCGATCGCGGCCGGCTCGACGGCCACGCGGGCGCTGCGGAACACCGTGGAGCTGGCCCGCCTCGCCGAGCGCCTCGGGTACACGCGTTTCTGGCTCGCGGAGCATCACGGGATGCCGAGCATCGCGAGCTCCTCGCCGGAGGTGCTGATCGCGCACGTGGCCGCGGCGACGGAGCGGATCCGCGTGGGCTCGGGCGGGATCATGCTCCCCAACCATGCGCCGCTCCGGATCGCGGAGGCGTTCCGGACGCTGGAAGCGCTGCACCCGGGCCGGATCGACCTGGGGATCGGCAGGGCTCCCGGCACCGACCCGGTCACGTCGAGTGCGCTACGCCCCTTCGACGCGGAGCAGTTCCCGGCGCAGATGGCGGAGCTGCTCTCCCTCGTGCGACGGGACTTCCCGGGGGACCACCCGTTCCACCGCGTTCGCGTCGTCCCTGACGACGTCCCCCTCCCCCCGATCTGGCTCCTGGGCTCGAGCGGCGCGAGCGCCGGGTTCGCGGGGCGCCTCGGCCTCGGCTACGGCTTCGCCAGCCATTTCAGCCCGACTTCGCCGCTCCCCGCGCTCCGCGCCTACCGCGAGAGCTTCCAGCCGTCCGAGTGGTTCGAGAAACCCCACGTGATCGTGGCGCTCTCGGTCGTCTGCGCCGAGACGGACGAGAGGGCGGACTACCTGACCACCTCGATGGACCTGAGCTGGGTGCGGCTGCACAGCAACCAGTTCGGGCCGATCCCGAGCCCGGAGGAGGCGTCGGCCTACCCGTACACCCCGCACGAGCGCGCGATCGTCCGCAACTACAGGGCGCTCCTCGTCACGGGCAGCCCCGATACCGTGCGGGAACGCATCGTCGCGACCGTCGAAGAGACCGGCGCCGACGAGATCATGATCTCGACGATGATCCACAGCCACGAGGAGCGGCTCCGGTCGTACGAGCTCGTGGCGGAGGCGCTGCTCTAGCGGCGGCGGTGCGCTGGAACTGCGTTCGGGCGCGCCGCCGTCCCCGGAGGGGACCGCGTGCCCGCGCTCGGGCGCGCCGCCGCTCCCGGAGGGGACCGCGTGCCCGCGCTCGGGCGCGCCGCCGCTCCCGGGGGGGACCGCGCGCCCGCGGCCGTGGCATCCATCGTGCGCACGGCCTCCGTTCGCCCCAGGGGCGACGCCGGGCGTACCCGCCTACGCTCCCGCCCCGCCACCGCACCCCACCCGCCCGCCAGGCGCCGCGCCGGATGGAGAACGTCGAGATCGCCCGGGCGCTCCGCGAGGTCGCCGACCTCCTCGAGGTGCGGGGCGAGAATCCGTTCAAGGTGAGGGCCTACCGCAACGCCGCCCGCACGATCGAGGGGCTCACGCGCCCCCTCGCCGAGCTGGTCCGGGAAGGCGCCGACCTCGAGGAGCTCCCCTCGATCGGCAAGGACATGGCGGGCTACATCACGGAGCTCGTCCGTACCGGGCGGCTGCGTCGGCTCGAGGAGCTCGAGCGGAAGATCCCTCACGGGGTCGCCGAGCTGATGCGCCTCGAGGGGGTCGGCCCGAAGAAGGCGATGACGCTGCACCGCGAGCTCGGCATCCGCACGATCGACGACCTCGCCCGCGCCCTCGACGAAGGCGAGGTCGAGAAGCTGCCGGGCTTCGGCAAGCGATCGGCCGAGAAGCTCCGCCGGGCGATCCGCGACTACAGGAGACACCTCGAGCGTTACAAGCTCTCCGACGCCGAGCAGCTCATCCGCCCGATCCTCGACTACATGCGCGGCGCCCCGGGGCTCCGGGAGCTGGAGGTCGCTGGGAGCTACCGCCGCCGCGTCGAGACGATCGGCGACGTCGACATCCTCGCCGCCGCCGCGGAGCCGAAGCGCGTGGTCGCGCACTTCACCGCCTACCCCGGCGCCCGGCGAGTCGAGAGCGCCGGGACGACCCGCGCCACCCTCGTCCTCCCCTCGGGGCTGCACGTCGACCTCCGCGTCGTCCCTCCCCGGTCCTGGGGCGCCGCGCTCCACTACTTCACCGGCTCAAAAGCGCACAACATCGCGGTGCGGCGCCTCGGCGTCGCGAAGGGGCTGCGCATCAACGAGTACGGCATCTTCCGGGTCCGGAAGGGGAAGACGGCGGGGGGCCGCGAACGCCTTGAGCGTATCGGCGGAGCGACCGAGGACGAGGTCTTCCGCGCCGTCGGGATGGACCCCGTGCCGCCGGAGCTGCGGGAGGCGCGAGGCGAGGTCGAGGCGGCACGGAAGCACGCGCTGCCGAAACTGATCTCGCCCGACGACATCCGCGGCGACCTCCAGATGCACACCCGCTGGAGCGACGGCCAGGCGACGGTCGAGGCGATGGCCCGGGCGGCGAAGGAGCGCGGCTACGCCTACATCGCCATCACCGACCACAGCCCGGCCGTCGCCGTCGCGGGTGGGATCGGGACCGCGGAGCTCGAGAAGCAGTGGCGCGAGATCGACGCCGTCAACCGACGCGTCAAAGGGATCACCGTCCTGAAGGGGGTGGAGGTCGACATCCTCGCCGACGGCTCGCTCGACCTCCCCGACGAGTTCCTCGAGCGCCTCGACGTCGTCGTCGCCGCCGTGCACTCGAAGATGGGGCTCTCCAAGGCGAGGATGACGGACCGGATCATCAAGGGGATCGGGCACCCGGCGGTCCACATCCTCGCCCACCCGACGGGCCGGATCATCAACCGACGCGAGCCGTACGCCGTCGACATCGATGCCGTCCTGGAAGCCGCCGCGGAGCTCGGCGTCGCCGTGGAGCTGAACGCGCAGCCCGACCGTCTCGACCTGAGCGACGTCCACGCCTTCCGCGCCCGGGAGCTGGGGGTCCGCATCGCGATCGACACCGACGCGCACACCGTCGACCAGCTCGGCTTCATGCGCTACGGCGTGGATCAGGCGCGACGCGCGTGGCTCGGTCGGGGCGACGTCGTCAACACCATGGACGTCGCCGGACTCCGGAAATGGCTGGCGCGGCGCCGGCGGTGAGGTCCGCCGGTCGCCGCGCCGCCTATCCCCCGACCGAGCGCGGACGAGCGCCCGTCACTCGGTCACGGAGACCGCCGCTTCGCCCGAACGTTCGATCGTGAACATGTAACAGCCGGCCTCCGTGTTGCGCACGTGGATGTAGTCGACATCGTCGCGGGCCAGGAGCCCGGCGATCGCGGCCTCGACGTCGCCGTGCGGCTCGACGTAGGCCACCTCCCGGAGCTGCCGACCGCGCCCGTACGCGTTCAGCGTCATCGGGATGAACCGGAGCTCCTCCGGGAACCGGTCGCTCTCGGCGTACGGGGTGCACGCCTCCTCGTGCACGAAGACGGGGCCGGGAAGCGGCAGCTCCTCGCGGCCGGCGAAGGCGTCGTAGGTGAAGAGGAGGCGCCGCTCGACGCCCTTCTCGAAGGGCTTGAGGCAGCTCCGGCACGGACCGTAGCCGGTCGCCACGGCCCCGTGGACGGGATGCTTGTAGCCCGGCGACGAGCGCGTCTGGCGAACTTCCTGCGCGACGGTGTCCGGAATGGGAACGATCCTGTAGCTCATGCGCTCCTCCCCGTGAGGGTCGGTGGTGATTGTGCACGGAGAAGCTCGCGTTTTCGTGGCGCGCTCTCTATCCGACGGTTGCTTCCGAAGTGGGCGCCGCCGGTTCGCGCGGCCGCGGAGACGTCGGCGCTTCGGGGCCTCAGGACTGCTCCCCCGCGCCCTGACGGCGCAGGCGATGCTCGTGCTCGAGTAGTCGGCGCTTGCGCTCCGTCCCCCACCGGTAGCCGCCCAGCGAGCCGTCGGACCCGACGACGCGGTGGCAGGGCACGGCGAGCGCGACCCGGTTCGTCGCGCAGGCGCGCGCCACCGCGCGGTACGAGCGGGGCGCGCCGATCGACTCCGCCACCTCCTTGTAGCTCCTCACCTCGCCGATCGGGATCTCCCGGAGCGCGTTCCAGACGCGGAGCTGGAAGTTCGAGCCCCGAAGGTCCAAGGGGACGACGAGCCCGGGGGCCGTCCCTTCCACGTATTCGAGCACCGGCCGGACCCAGTCGGCGGCGCCGGCGTCGTCCCTCGCCAGCTCGGCCGAGGAGAACTCGGCCTGCAACTCCGCGACGAGGCGGTCGGGGTCGTCGCCCAGCATCACGGCGCAGACCCCCTTCGGCGTCCAGGCGACGATGAGATGGCCGAACCGAGTCTCGTGCAGCGAGTAGCGGATCGGCACCCCTTCGCCGCCGTTGCGATACTGGCCGGGCGTCATCCCGAGCCCGGCGGCGGCGGAATCGTACGCCCCCCGGACCGAGCCGTACCCCGCGCTCCAGACCGCCCTGCCGACGTCCTCGCCATTACGGAGCCGCTCCTTCATGGCCTCCAGCCGCCGCGCGTCCTGGTACTCGCGGGGGGAGAGCCCGACCGCCTCCTTGAACGCACGCTGCAAGTGAAACGGCGAGAGCCCGACGGCCCGGCCCAGGCGCTCGAGCGTGACGCGCTCGTCGAGATGCGCATCCAGGTATTCCATCGCCCGTCGGAGCCGGCGCTCCGTCGGCGTGCCCCACGGCGACCGCGGATGGCACCGGTGGCACGGCCGATACCCCTCGGCCTCCGCCTGGTCCGCCGACTCGAAGAACTCGACGTTCTCCCTCCGCGGCCGGCGCGACGGGCAGGAGGGGCGGCAATAGACGCCCGTGGTCCGGACCCCGTAGAACAGCAGGCCATCCAGAGCACGGTCGCGAGCGAGGACGGCGCCCCACGCATCGTCCTCCGACAGCTCCCTCGAACCCTCGACTCGGATCACGATACGCCCTCCCGAAGCGGTGGTGAGGTCATGTTAACGACCGGGCCTCCGCACGGCTTCCCGGGAGTTGCGGCCGTAACCGGTGAAACCCCTATGCCCGTTCGCCCGAATTGACTATTATGTATGAACATCGATCCACTCCGACGGCAGGCACCGCGAACTCACTCCCGAGACGCATGACGGAATCACGTTTTCCCAGGTCCGGCGCCGCTGTACTCGCCACGCTCGTCATGGCTGCCTGCGGCGGCACCGCCGGGAGCGGGTTGGAGACCGCGCCCGCGCCCCGGCCGACCCCCGCCGAGGCGGCCGAGATCGAGGCTCTCTACCGCGCCCGGGCGGACAGCGCACGGATGCGCTTCACCGACGCCGACGTCCACTTCGTCACCGGGATGATCGGGCACCACGCCCAGGCGCTCGTCATGGCGGGGCTCGCCCCGACGCACGGCGCCAGCCCCGCGATCCAGACCCTCGCCGCGCGCATCATCAACGCGCAGAAGGACGAGATCGGCACGATGCAGGAGTGGCTGCGCGACCGCGGCCTTCCCGTCCCCGAGATCCACATCGAGGGCACGCACCTGATGGTGCACGGCGTCGACGATCACCACATGCACATGCCGGGGATGCTCACGCCGGAGCAGCTCCAGGAGCTCGATGCGGCAAGGGGCCCGGAATTCGACCGGCTCTTCCTCACCTACATGATCCAGCACCATCGGGGCGCGGTCACCATGGTCCACGACCTCTTCGCCACCGACGGCGCCGGTCAGGACGAGCTCGTCTTCAAGCTCGCCTCCGACATCCAGGTGGACCAGACCACCGAGATCGCTCGGATGGAGCTCATGCTCTCGGAGCTGCAAGCCAGCGGCGGCGCTCCGTGACCTCCTCGGTGTCGACGTTGTCCCAACCGTAGTCGCAACCAACAAAGGAACCCATCATGAGAAACGAAGCCCCACCGTACCCCCGCACCGCCGGGTCGGCCGCCGGCCGGCTCCGGTCGCTCTCGCTCGCCGCCGGGCTGATCGGCGCGGCCGCGTGCGCGTCGTCCGTCTCGAGCCCCGGCGCGCCGACGCCCGCGGCCACGCCGTCGACGGCGACCTCTCCCGCGAAGACGGCGACGTCCGACCCCCGTGTCGGGCTCCGCGCGGGGCTGCTGGACGCCGGCGAGGCGATCTGGAACCTGCGTATGGTCTCGACGACGCCGCCGCCCCGTGACTTCGTCGGGGTCACGAACTCCGACCTCGCCTTCACGGGCAACTACGTGATCCAGGGGAACTACAACGGCTATCAGGTCTGGGACATCTCGGACCCGAAGAAGCCGTCCCTCGTGATCGGCTTCGTCTGCCCGGCCTCGCAGAGCGACGTCTCGGTCTACAAGAACCTCCTCTTCGTCTCGGGCGAGGGGCTCGGCGGCCGCCTCGACTGCGGGACGCAGGGGGTGCGCGAGGCGGTCAGCCACGAGCGGCTGCGCGGGATCCGGATCTTCGACATCTCGGACATCCGTAACCCGAAGTACGTCGGCAACGTGCAAACCTGCCGGGGCTCCCACACGCACTCCGTGCTCGTGGACCCGAAGGATCCGGAGCACGTCTACATTTACGTCTCGGGCTCCGCGCCGGTCCGCCCCGCCGAGGAGCTCCCCGGATGCTCCTCGTTGCCGCCGAGCGAGGATCCGAACACGGCGCTCTTCCGGATCGAGGTGATCAAGGTTCCGCTCAAGAACCCCGAGAAGGCGGCGATCGTCAGCTCGCCGCGGATCTTCCACGACCTCGTCGAGCCGCCGCGCCACGGCCTGGCGCCCGATGACATCGCCGAGATCGAGGAGGCCAAGGCCCGGGGCGCCTTCGTCGTCGACATCGAGGGCCAGCCGCGCATCCTCCCGAACGCCATCGTCGCCCAGCTCCTCGAGGAGCTCGTCAAGGCCCGGGGCGGCTCGGGCGCGCCGACCGCCGCCGACAGCGCCACGCTGCGCCAGCGGCTGCCCGAGATCATCGCGCAGCGGATCGGGAACCAGGACCGCGGCGACGGCCCGCGGCCGGGGCCGACCCAGTGCCACGACATCACGCTCTACCCGGAGATCGGGCTGGCCGGCGGCGCCTGCGAGGGCTACGGCCTCCTCCTCGACATCCGGGATCCGGCCAACCCGGTCCGGCTCGCCGCGGTCGCCGACTCCAACTTCTCGTACTGGCACTCGGCGACCTTCAACAACGACGGCACGAAGATCCTCTTCAGCGACGAGTGGGGCGGCGGCGGGCAGCCGAAGTGCCGCGCGAGCGACCCGAAGGAGTGGGGCGCGGACGCGATCTTCACGCTCGAGAACGGGCAGATGAAGTTCAAGAGCTACTACAAGATGCCGGCCCCCCAGACGTCGCTGGAGAACTGCGTGGCGCACAACGGGTCGCTGATCCCGATCCCCGGGCGTGACGTGATGGTGCAGGCGTGGTACCAGGGCGGGATCTCCGTCTTCGACTGGACCGATCCGGAGCATCCGTTCGAGATCGCGTTTCATGACCGCGGCCCGGTACACCCGACGCGCATGGAGATGGGCGGCTCCTGGTCGGTCTACTGGTACAACGGCCTGATCGTCAGCTCGGAGATCGCCCGCGGCCTCGACATCTTCGAGCTCGTGCCGAGCGAGTTCCTCACGCAGAACGAGATCGACGCGGCGAACACCGTGAAGCTCGAGTACCTGAACGCGCAGGGTCAGCCGAAGTACGTCTGGCCGCCGTCGTTCGCGCTGGCGCGGGCGTACGTCGACCAGCTCGAGCGGTCGAAGGGCCTCTCGGCCGATCGGATCGCGTCGGTGCGGCGCGACCTGGCGAACGCCGAGAAGGCGTCGGGCGCGGCGAGGCGCGATGCGCTGGCCCGGCTCGCGACGCAGCTCGAGGGCGACGCGGCCCGCTCGAGTGACGCCAAGAAGGTGCGGATGCTCGTCGACGCCGTTCGGGACCTGGCGGCGCAGAGCTGAGTCGGGCCGCTCCGGTCTCGGAGCCGTGAAGCAAGACCGGGCCGGCGCACGAGGGCGCCGGCCCGGTTCTTTTGCATCATGGCCGCCCTCCGCGGAGGGCTCGCTGCGGGATGCGCGGCGGAGGAGCCGCCGCACCCCGCGGGGAGGCGGCGCCCGCACCCGTGTACGGGTGGGTGCGGGCGCCGTCGCCTACTTTCGGCGCGAGGCGGGCGCCCGGTCGGAGGCGCGCGTCTGTGCCGGCGCCGACGTCGTTTCGGCCACGCCCCGCCGCACCACCGACATGCGGATCTGCGAGGGGTACCGGCTGTCGTGGTAGACCGTGTTGTGGGCCACGACGCCCTCCGTCTCGTCCCAGTTCCGGCCGCCGGTGTTCAGGTTGCGCGTGAACCGCGGGAAGTTGCTGCTCGACACCTCGATCCGGATTCGGTGCCCCGGGGCGAAGTAGTTGCTGGTGTTCAGCGGACCGAGCTCGACCTTGTAGACCTTGCCCGGCTCCATGAAGACCTGCTTGTCGTACCCCTCGCGGTAGCGCATGCGCTGGATCGTCTCGTCGAGGTTGTACGCCCTGCCGTCGGGGTAGACGTCGACGAGCTTGACCGTGAAGTCGGTGTCCTTCACGTCGGACGAGACGTAGAGCGTGACCTCGATGGGGCCCGTCACCTCCACGCCTTCCTTCAGCGGCTCGGTCGAGTAGACGAGGATGTCGTGGCGAGCCTCCAGCGCCTGCTGGTCGAGGGCGCCGGCCTGGATGGCGTTGCCGGTGCAGCACACGTTGCCGCCGTGGGAGGGGACCGGGTTCATCGGATCGTAGGTGAAGCTGTCGGGCCGGTCGCCGCGCCCCGGGGGTTCGGTGGTCAGCCGTCCATCGCCGAAGAGGCTGTTCGCCCGCCCCCCGCTCCGGAGGTAGTAGGTGACCATCTCCGCGCCCTTCGGGGGCCAGGTGTCGGAGCTCTGCCACCGGTTCGAGCCCATCGTGTAGGACTGGACGTGCGGCGTGGTCTCCAGAACGCCGGTGTCCTCGCCCTTCAGCCAGTAGTCGAACCAGCGGTAGATCAGGCCGTTGTAGTCGAACCGCGCATCGCCGACGTTGCGCTCGCCGACGATCGTGGGGTTCGTGGTCCGCAGGTAGGCGCAGTGCGTCACCGGCGCGATGATCGCGTACTGGTGCTCCGCGACCTCCGGGTCCTCGGCGACGCGGCGGACGTGGTTGAAGAGCTCCAGGTTGGGGCCCATCGAGACATCATACCACGACATGAACCAGAGGGCGGGGACGCCGAAGCCCATGTTGTCGTGGTAGAGGCCGCCGCGGTACCACGCCGGATCGTTCGGGGTCCGCTTGATCATGTCCTCGAAGATCCCCTTCGGCCCCTGGACGTTCTTCATGATGTCGACCAGCGGGAGGTGGCGCAGCGCCTTGGCCCAGTCCACCGGCGGCATCTCGGGCGCCAGGTCGAAGTAGCGGGAGAGGCGGACGATGTCCTCGCGCGAGATGTCCTTTGGGAAAATCGGCCGCTGGTTGTTCTGGTTTCCGTAGAGCCAGGCGAAGAAGAGCATCTGCTCGGCGCCGCCGCGGTACCAGTTCCCCTGCTCGTAGTACCGTCCGACGCGGCCGATCCCGGCGCCGAAGCCCTGGGCGACCATCGCGGCGTGGGCGGGGTGGTCGAGGGCGGCCACCGCCATCTGCCACTCGGCCGTGGAGGAACAGCCGATCGTCCCGATCTTCCCGTTCGACCAGGGCTGGGAGGCGAGCCAGGTGAAGGCGTCGTATCCGTCGGTGACGGGAGGACCGAGGATGTCCCACTCCCCCTCGGAGAAGAAGCGGCCTCGCTCGTTCTGGACGACGTAGGCGTAGCCCCGCTGCACCCACTCGAGCGCCGGGGCCAGCGCACGCTCCCGGAGCTGGCCGTCCCCCCACATGTTGAAGTTGTACGGGGTCTTGGAGAAGATGATCGGCACCGGCTGGTCGGTCTTCGGGCGGAAGATGTCCGTCGCGAGACGGACGCCATCCCGCATCGGCATCATCACCTTCTCCTCGATGATCGCGATGCGTTGCAGTTGCTCGAGGATCGATTCCTGGGCGGCGGCCCGCGACGGCAGCATCGCGAGGATCGCCAACGACAGCAGCGCGGTGCGCTGCCCGACCGTTCTCGTCATGGCGGCAGTTCCCCCGGTATCGTGGATGTGGTGAGGCGGTATGCCCGTATCTTACGCTCCCGTATCGCCATCGCAATAGGGTGGAACCCGCGGGCGGCGCAGGGGGAACGACCGCCCTTCCGGTGCTGGGCGGTCGTTTCTCGCGGCCGTCGCGAGCGGAACAAGCGAAAGCCCCGCCGGGCGAGGACGAGTCGCGCGACGGGGCGGAGTCCGTGGGCAGCGCAGGAAGAACCGTTACGCCGCCGCTAATGCTCGGTCCCGTGGCGCGCCGAGGTCGTCGGGCGCGTAGCTTCCCTGACACGCGCCTCGATCCAGCGGGCGAGCCCGGGGTGGGGGAGCAGGGCATCCGGGGTGTAGACAATCGGCAAGTCTTTCAGATCGGCGGGGATCTTCCTGACGCTCACGTCGCCGCGGGCGATGAGGATGGGCACCACGGCGACCGGCTGCCCCGTCGCCTCGTGCTGGAGGGCGATGGTCTCCCGGATTTGCCGCACCGCTTCCGCACGCACGGGGGCGGGCGCATCATCGCGAACCAGCCCGACCTTGACGTCCCGGAAGCCGGTGATGGCCTTCACGCTGTCGGCGATCGGCCGGAGGTTCGCCATCCAGGCGGCGTGGTCCTCGGCCGAGTTGGGCCCGTGGCCGATCAGGAAGAGCGCGCGGGATTCGCGGCCTGTGGGGACCAGGGCCATGGCGCGTTCGGCCAGGACGCGGGCGGCTTCCGGCGAGTCGTCGATCGCCGGCGTGACGCGAAACGGCACCCGAACCGTGGCACGCTCGATTCCGGCCATGTGGAGGTGGTGCATCATCTCCTCGGAGAGGGTGTCGACGTGGCCGGCAAGGTAGCGGACCTGCTCGTAGTGGCCGCTGTGGCTCGAGACGAGGAGCGGGACGACGACGATCTCCGTAGCGCCGGCCTGGACGAGCCTTTCCGCCGCATCCTGGAATCGGGCCGACGGTGCTTCCGGCCCCATGAGGAAGCTCACCTCGACGGGGCCGCCGGTCCGAACCTGCGCCACGACCTCCCTCACCTGCGCGTTCCACTCCGGGCCACCGCCGTGTGCGATGACCAGGGTCCCGATGGCGGCGGGTGAGCCGACAGTGTTGCTCGCCTCGCCGGACCGTGCCCCGGTCCGCGCGGCAGTTTGCGCGGCGAGAGGCGAGGCGAGGAGGAAAACGAGATTTGCGAATGCTATGATCGCGGCGGTGCCACGATTCCCGTCCATTGTCCCCATCTCCTTTCGCGGGCATGCCCGCGCTTCGAGGTCATCATCTGTCCCGCGACCGGTGCATCGTCCGGTCCCGGCGGATCCTGTCCAGGTGTCAGTCGCCGCCCCCCGAGCCGCTCCACGAAAGGCCGGCGTAGATGTGCCGGCGGGCGAATCCGGGCCAATCCACCGGCGCCTCGTCGAGCACGTTGTCGATGCCGGCGAAGACCCGGAACCCGTGCGGCAGGTGCTGGGCGACGCGCAGGTCGAAGCGTAGGAAGCCGGCGCGCTCCGTGGTGCCGGCCTCCGTCCTCGCGACCGGCGTCGTTCCCGTATAGACCGCCGAGGCGCTCGCCCGGAGCCCTGACACCCGGGCGTAGCTCAGCGTCGCGCGCGCGGAGTGCGCGGGCCGGCCGAGCAGCGGCTCGTCGGAGTCGCCCCCTCGCGCCCGGAGGTACGCGTAGCCGGCCTCCGCGCGCACCCCTCCCCAGGTCGCGCCGGCCTCGAGTTCGATGCCCTGCGTCGTGCCGTCCGCGATGTTGTCGTAGGTGTAGACCACGACCCCGCCCGAGTCCCCCACCATGCGCGTCTCGATGAAGTCGTCGAATCGGTTGTGGAAGAGCTGGCCCCTCAGGTAGACCCGGTCCCCCGACCACTCGGCGCCCGCCGTGACGTTCGTCGACGTCTCCGGCCGCAGCTCCGAGTTCCCCCGCACGACGTAACCGAAGCCGGGACCTACGTTGAGGAACTCCATGTGGAGTTCCTTGAAGGCGGGGGCGCGATACCCGTGTGCGATGGCCGCGCGTAGCGAGAGGGAGGGGAGCGGCCGGTACAGCGCCGCGAGCCGCGGCGTCCAGTACGAGCCCCACGTCTCGCTCCACGAGAAGCGCAGCCCGGGGACGAGGCTCCACCGATCGCCCGTGAACGTGACCTGAGCGAAGGGCTCGAGGGTGTGCTGCGCACGGTCCCGACCCACTACGCGATCGGAACGGATCTCCTCGCGCCTCGCCTCGATGCCGAGGTCGAGGAGATGGCCGCCCGGGCGGGCGCCGTAGACCAGCTCGGCCTCGACGAGCCGCTGCGTCTCCTCCTCCCCGGCCCCCTCGACCGGTTCGGCGGCCGTACCTTGCCTCGAGAGGTGGCGGAACTCCGTGGCGCGAATCAGGGGCGCTAGACGTTGCGTGCCGCGGGTCCAGCTGCCGCCGAACCGAGCCTCGCTCTGGACGTTGTCCGCGAAGTGGTAGAGCTGCCCGCTCCGCCACCGTTGCCGTTCGTCGATCAGGAGCGCGCCGGCCTCGAGAGAGATCTCCTCGCTTGGCCTCCAATCGACCTTGGCCAGCCCATCCCACCGCTCGGCGAGCGCGCCGCTCTCACCGGGCCGGCCCGGCGCCACACCCATCGTCCGGCGGCCGAGGTCGGCCAGGTACCCGAACCGGCCGACACCGCCGAGGACGTTCGCGGCGACGTCGAGGCGATCCTGACTTCCGGCGGCGAACTCCGCACCCGCGCTCCAGCCGCTCCGCCCGGTCGCACGCGTGATCACGTTCACGACGCCGCCCATCGCCTCCGAGCCGTACAGCGTCGACTGAGGGCCCTTCACGACCTCGACCCTCTCGATCATCGCCGTCGGGATCCGCGAGAGATCGATGCGGCCCGAGATCCGCCCGATGAACGCCTGCCCATCCAGGAGCACCAGGACGCGCTCCGAACCGAGACCCTGGAGCATGATCCCCGCGCCCCCCGTCGGCCCACCCTCCAGTTGGATCCCCGTCCGCTCGACCAGCACCGCGGCGAGATCCGAAGCGCCGGAGGCCTCTACCTCCGTGCGCGTGACCAGCTCCGTCGCGACCGGCACGTCGGCGAGCGCCTGCGTACGCCGCGACGCCGTCACGACCAACTCGTCCAACGGCAACGCGCGCGGAGTCAGGAGTGCTTCCAGCATCGCCTCGTCGCCGGAGGCGAGCCGGACCTCACGGGCGAACCCGATGTACCCCACGCTCTCGACCCTGACGACGTATCGACCCGGCGGCAAAGGACCCAGACGCCAGGTGCCGTCTGTCGACGCCGTCGTCGAGGCCGCGACCGGACCCTCCACGTGGACCGCCGCCGCGGGGACCGGCACCCCGCTCCCCGCCACCACGACCCGCCCCCGAAGCACGCCCCCCTGGGCCCACGCCTCCGCGGGCCCGGCCACCCACGCCGCGATCGCCAAGACCGCGAGACACCACCTTCGACTCCCGTCCACGGCGCCCCCCTTCACGTTCCCGCCAACCGGGCGTACCGCATCGTGATCCGCCGGGGCTCGCCCGCCGGGCCGTAGTAACCGATCAACTGGACCTTGTAGACCTCTCCCCCGCGCTCGATCAGGTAGACGTCGTACGTCGGCCAGATCTGGTGGTCGGTGCCGGTCACGTTGTAACGGTACCACCGCCGCGCGGAGAAGACGCCGCCGAACGTATCCCCCGCGTAATGGCGGTCCATGTCGCTCGCGTCGGCGATCGCCTCGAACGGCTCGTCCACCGCCACCGCGCCCGCCTGACCGCTGCCGCTCACCCCGCCGTTCACCCGGATCGTGTAACCCTCGAAGCGCAGGTCCCAGTCCGAGGCGTCCGACACCGCCCCCGCCACGAGGTCGAAGTGAACCGGCTCACCGGACGAGAGGTCCACCGTGGCGGTGCGGACCGGCCCCATCGCGCCGCCCTTCTCGGCCTGCACGGCGAATTCGATGGTGACCCGCCCCGCGTTCTCCCGCGACGCGCCCTCGATCGCCGTCACCCGCAACTTGGCGTAGGCCACGCCCTCCGCAGCACGGACCTTCCACACCTTCCCCGGTACGGCGGAGACCCGGTGCGTGCTCGGGTCGTACGCGTACCACCCCGAGATCGCCGGGACCAGGGCGTCGCTCTCCCAGTCCTCGTCCGCCGTCGGGACTTCCGCCGCGGTGACCGCCAGGAAATCCTCCAGCTCCGACTCCGGCGTCATCGCCGCCACCTGCGCGTCCGTAGCCCCCGCGTTCCGACAGACGCAGTAACCCCGCACCCCACCGGGCCCCGCCGCGCCGCCGTTCAGCATCACGGCCGTCGCGTTGAAGGCCATATCCCAGCCCGGGGAGGTGGCGGGATCCTCGATCGTGACCACCTTCGCGGGGTCCGCCAGGTCGACGTAGGCCCACGACTCCGCATTCACCGTGATCGTCGCGACCTCGTCGTCGCGCGGAGTGCCGGGGCCCGCGGGATCGTCCGAGCACGCCGCCGCCCCCACGGCCAGCGACAGCGCCACAGGCGTGAGGCCACGCCCGCCCCATGCTGCCATCCTCGTCATCATCCCTCGCCGTGTATCCTTTCGTGTTGCCGCCCCAGAGGGCCGGCGAGATTGATGTTGAGACTCATTCTCAAGTAGCTGCCAAAGTATGGGGTGCCCCAAGGGGCGTCAAGGGGGTAGAGTGGAGGCGGTGCGGATCTCGCGGGCTCTACGGGTTCCCGGCTGGGCCCTCGAGAAAGGTCTCGGTGGAAGGAGGATGGAAATGGTTCGGGTGTGCAGAAACCTCTGGCCTGCCGTCGTGGTCTGGGCGTGCGCCTCGACGCCCGAGCACGCGGATGCGCCGCGCGCCTGCACGCGGATCGGTTGCGAGAGCGGACTCGGGATCCGGGTCGAGGGGGCCACGGGTCCGGTGCGCATCGAGCTGGACACGGGCGAAGGAGCGGAGGTGCGGGAGGCGGAGTGCGCGCCCGATCGCCCGTGTGTCGCCTTCTTCCCTGGCCGCACCCCGGAGTCGGCGACCGTCCGTGTCGTCGCCGGCCCACGGGTGGTCACCCGCGAGCTTCGTCCCGAGTACGAGCGCGTGCAGCCGAACGGCCCCGGCTGCCCGCCCGTGTGTCGGCAAGCGACGGTGGTCGTGGCGCTGCCGGGGGATTGAAGGCGGATCCGGCGACCCGCAGGACGAGCTCGGCGCGCAGCACGAGGCGCAGCTCGCGGGGATCGGCGAGCTGCGCGGCCCGGCCGTAGCGTTCTCGCGCGATCTCCTTCAGATCCTTGCCCATCGGTCCATCGCATCGTGGGATGGACCGCCGCTCACCCGATCTCCCAGACCCCCGGGTTGGGGAGCTCGGGGCCGACGCGCAGGATCTCCCCGGCGCCGGGGAGCGGCCTGAGCCCCCGCGATCCGAGGATCTCGCGAAGGCGCAGGTACGCGAGGCGGTGCCAGGCGCGCTGGTACCGGCGGGCGAGGAGGTGGAACCCCAGGCGGCTCCACCAGTTCGGGAAGTCGCCCGGGCGCCAGATCGCCTGGATGTGGAACCAGACCTCGCCGTTCCGGTGGTTCTTCGTGAGGAGGAACCACTCGGCCCCCTTCTCGATGTGCCCTTCGAGGGAGTCGTAGCGGTAGCCGAAGACGGTCTCGTCCGCGCTCGACGCGGACCGGATCGCGGAGACGATGACCCCCGCGAGGTAGCGCAACCCCGCCACCTTCATCTGGAGGAGCATCCTCCGATCGCGGAGCGGGGCATCGGGGTCGAAGTAGCCCTCGACGATCCTCGGGTCGGAGAACTGGTAGTTCGCGATGGCTTTCCGCGCCCGCTCGAAGGCGCCCTCGGGGGTCGGGGGGCCGGGCGGCTCCTGGGCGATCACGGCTTCGGAGTGATAGCGGTTCCACCCGCGATCCGGCGTCATGACGCGGAATGCAGGGGTGAAGTTCCGCCGCAGTCTCTGGAGCCGTTCGAGCCGGTCGGCCAGTTCCTCCTCGGACCAGCCACGGAGGAATCGCCACTCCGCCATGGGCTACTCCCCTTCGGCGATGAAGGTGGGCGAGAGCATCGCCCGGGGGCCGTCGACCGCTCCGGCGATCTTCCGCGTGTCCGCGTGGATGTAGCCCAGGACGCCGTCGCCCGCCGTCAGGGCGACGCGGTTCACGAACTCGGTCCAGGTGTTGGTCTGCATCGGATCGCCGGCGGTGAGGAAGCCGAGGTACCGGAGCGACGAGCCTGCGCGGGCGCGGCTGCGGATGTGGAAGATCACGTCGCCGTAGTCGTTGCGGTACGCGCCGAAAGTGATCCGTCCCGCCTCCGGGTGGCCGATCAGGGTGGCGAGGGTCAGGCTGTTGCGGTCCCTGTGGACGACGCGGACCCGGACGGTGCCGGACATCCGGATCCAGACCTCGAGCTCGTCGCCGACCTCGAGGGGCTCGGTGGTATCGTCCACCCGTCGGAAGGCGACGAGGTCCTCGGGAGCGAACTCCCAGAAGCGGCTCGCGACCAGTGTGGCGACCTCGGGCGGGGTGAGCCGACATCCCTGGATCACGGCCCAATAATCCCTCTGGAGGAGGGGTCCCGCCCCATGTGCGGCGGGGAGGAGGCCCCGCAAGAGCCGCCGCATCCGACGTGCGTTGACGCCCATCACGCCCTCCGATCCTTGCGCTACGTACGGTGCAAGTCCAGCGCCGACCGGGCGGCTGGATTCTGGCACCGGCGTTGCGCCTTTTCCGAGACGAGGAGGGAGCGAGCATGGAGGATCGACTCGAGGTCAACCCGGCCCGCCACCGGTCCGTGATGGATTACCGGATGCCGCCGGTCGTCCGGACCGAGCACGTGGAGGGTTCGCTGACGCGGCTCCTGGAGCAGCAGGCGGCGAAGATCCCGTCGGACGTCTTTCTCTTCACGGCGCTGGCCGCCATGGCCGCGGCCGTCGGCCTCGAGCTCGCCGGCCGGCGGGACATGGGCCGCTTCGTCGGGCTCTGGCCGACGCCGCTCCTGGTCATGGGCGTCTACAACAAGCTGGTGAAGACCCTGGGTCCCCGGTGATCGGCGGGGAGTCGCGCGGCCGACCCCCGAGCGGGGTGCCGCGCCCGCCGCCGTTCAGGCGATGCGCGTCCCCGGCGCGACGTCGTGGTCGGGGGCGAGGAGGATCACGTCGCCGGGCTCGGGGACCGCGCCGAGGACGAGGACCTCGGACATCATGTTGGCGATCTGCTTCGGCGGGAAGTTGACGACCGCGACGACGAGCCGTCCCTCGAGCTCCTCGGGGCGGTAGCGTCGGGTAATCTGCGCGCTCGACCTCCGGCGGCCGAGGGGGCCGAAGTCGATCTCGAGGCGGTAGGCGGGGCGGCGGGCCTCGGGGAACGGCTCCGCCTTCACGATCCGGCCGACCCGGATGTCGACCTTCAGGAAATCGTCGAAGGTGATGCGTTCCCGGGGGGTTTCGAGCTCGGTCTGCATGGGCTGGGCTCCTTCGGCTTCAGGGGCGCGGTCGGGCGGCGCCCGCCGCCCGCCGCGGCGCTGCATACCCCCCGTCCATCGCGGCGGGTCCTCACGCCACCCTTGACGCCCCGCCCCGCCGGGCGTAGAACCCCTGTGCCGCCGCGGCACCCGGCGGGCGGGGCGGGGTAGCACGCCCCGGGCCGGCACGCGGCCGGCGTCGCCCGTCGTCGATCGTCCGACGGCGGAGCCGGACCCGCGCCCCTTCCACCGAGGTCCCACATGCCCCTCACGTACGGAAGCTATCTCCGCCTCGACGAGCTCCTCGACCTCCAGACCCCCGTCTCCGAGGGGCCGGAGCACGACGAGATGCTCTTCATCGTCATCCACCAGGTCTACGAGCTCTGGTTCAAAGAGATCCTGCACGAGCTCGACCACCTCCGCGACCTGCTGGACGCCGGCGATGCGCCCCGCGCGCACCACACGCTGAAGCGCGTCCTGACGATCCTGAAGGTCCTCGTCGCGCAGGTCGATGTCCTGGAGACGATGACGCCCCTCGAGTTCCTCTCGTTCCGCGACCGTCTCGAGTCGGGGAGCGGGTTCCAGTCCTTCCAGTTCCGGGCGCTGGAGTTCGTCCTCGGGCTCAAGCACCGGGGCGCGGTGCTGCACTACCCCGAGGGGAGCCAGGCGCGGGAGCTCCTCGAGCGGCGGTACCGCGAGCCGACGCTCTGGGACTCGTTCCTTCGCTTTCTCGCGCGCGTCGGCCACCCGATCCCCGAGAGCGTGCTCCAACGCGACGTCGCCAAGCCGATCGAGCCCTCGGCCGACGTCCAGCGGATCCTGATCGAGATCTACCGGAGCGACCCGCAACTGACCGAGCTCTGCGAGCGCCTCGTCGACCTCGACGAGGGGCTCCAGGAGTGGAGATACCGCCACGTGAAGATGGTCGAGCGCACGATCGGCACGAAGCGGGGCACGGGGGGCTCGACCGGGGCGGAGTACCTGAAGGGAACGCTCTTCAACCCCGCGTTCCCCGACCTCTGGGCGATCCGTACGGAGCTCTAGGGCAGGAACGGTCAGAATGACGATCGACCAGCTCGCCGCCTCGCCCAACGCCCTCGCGCCGCACTACTCGCGCTTCGACGTCGCGAACCGGCTGCTCCTGACCGGGCACTCGCACCAGGCGTGGCCGGACCGCGGCTTTATCGGGCAGCAGGAGGCGTGGCTCGACGCGGCGAGGTACGTGGACGGGAAGTGGGACCGTGCGTTCGAGAAGGCCGACCGCGTGCGACGGGGCTACGCCCGCCTCCTGGACGACCCCGGCGGCGCGATCGCCCTCGGCGCGAACACGCACGAGCTGCTGGTCCGATTCCTCTCCGCGCTGCCGCTGCGCACGCGGCCCCGCCTGGTCACGACCGACGGCGAGTTCCACACGATCCGCCGGCAGCTCGACCGCCTGGCGGAGGAGGGGATCGAAGTCGTCAAGGTCGCAGCGGAGCCCGCCGCGACGGTCGCCGAGCGGCTGGCCGCCGCGGCCGACGACCGCACCGCCGCCGTCCTCGTCTCCTCGGTCTTCTTCCGCGACGCGCGGATCGTCCCCGGCCTCGGCGACCTGGCGGGTGCCTGCCGCCGCGTGGGCGCGGCCCTCCTCGTCGACGCGTACCACCACCTGAACGTGGTCCCCTTCTCGGTCCGCGCGATGGGCCTCGACGACGCCTTCATCGTCGGGGGCGGCTACAAGTACTGCCAGCTCGGGGAGGGGAACGCGTTCCTGCGGGTCCCGCCGGGGTGCGAGCTCCGGCCGGTCGTCACGGGGTGGTTCAGCGAGTTCGGCGCCGTCGTCCGGGAGGGCGGGGCGAGCGGCGTGGGGTACGGCCCCGGCGCCGACCGCTTCGCCGGCGCGACGTACGACCCGACGAGCCATTACCGCGCCAGCGCCGTCTTCGACTTCTTCGAGGAGCTGGGGCTCACGCCCGCTTTCCTCCGGGAGGTCAGCCGCCACCAGGTCGGGTTGCTCGCGTCGGCGTTCGACGCCCTGGACCTCGACCCCTCGGTCGTCGCGCGCGACCGGGCCGTCGACCTCGGCGAGATCGCCGGGTTCCTGGCGCTCCGCGCCCCCCGCGCCGGCGAGCTCTGCGCCCTCCTTCGCGAGCGCGGGATCTTGGCCGACCACCGCGACGGGATCCTCCGCCTCGGCCCCGCGCCCTACCTCTCCGATCGCCAGCTCCTCGACGCGATCGCCGCACTCGGCGAGAGCGTGCGCGCCCTCGAGCGCTACGCCGGCTCCGGCCGGAGCACGAGCGCGTAGGCGCCGCGGGTCGGGGCGAAGGGGAGGACGCCGAGCGCATGGATCGCCGCGCGCACCCACCCCGGCGGGGACGGGTCGCCGTCGTGGACGGGCCGGCAGGGAAGGGGGTGGACCCGCCGCGGGGCGAGGCCGCAGCGCCGCGCGAGGGCGGAGAGGGCCCGGGGCGAGAGGTGCCGGTCGGTCGGGAAGAGCCGAGGCACGCGGCGGCGCGCGAGACGAGTCCAAAGGAACACCGGGTTGGCCGGGTGCGGCATGATCACGACGACCCGGCCATCGGCCGCCACGCGGCGCCTGCAGGCCTCGAGGGCGCGAGCCTGGTCGGGGACGTGCCCGAGGACGCCCGCCAGCACGATCAGGTCGAAGGGTCCCCTCGCCGCAGTCACGACGTCCAGCTCCAGGATCTCCCCGACGACGAACTCCAGGTTCGCCGCACCTCGCCTCGCCGCATTCGCCCGGGCCCGCTCGATCAGCCGGGGGGCGAAGTCGACGCCGACGCCGCGCTCGATGAACGGGGCCAGCTCGATCAAGTTCCAGCCGGTGCCGCACCCGAGCTCGAGGACGCGGGGGGTGCCGGAGTCGCAGAGCGTGCGCAGGAGGCGCCAGCGCGCCGTCGCCTCGCGCCAGGCGGCCGTCCCCGGCGCCGGCGGTCCGGCCCAGCGGTCGGCGTAGCGGTCGAACGCTTCGGGGCCCGGCGCTCCCCGCAGCGTCATCATGGCCGGGCGCCTCTCGCCGTCTCCAGCTCGCGGGCGAACCGGCGTACGGCCTCGTCCCACGTCGGGAGCTCGGAGGCGTGGCGCCGGGCCGCTTCGGCGAGCTCCCGTCTCCGCGCGGCATCGCCGATGACGCCGCGGAGCGCGTCGGCGAGAGCGGCCTCGTCGCCGGGGGGGACGAGGAGCGCCGCCGCGCCGGCGGGCGTGGCCGGGACCCCGCCGGCGCGCGTCGCGACGAGGGGGAGCCCGTGGGCGAGGGCCTCGGCGAGGGCCATCCCGTAACTCTCGAAGCGGGAGGGCTGGACGAAGAGGTCGGCGGTCCGGTAGGCGGCGAGGACCCTCTCGTGGGGCCGCTCGCCATCGAGGCGAACCCGACGCCCGAGCCCCGCCCGCGCGACGTCGCTCCGCAGCGCGCGGACCGTTTCCGGCTCCGCGCGAGTGCTTCCGATGATTCGGAGCCGCCACGGCAAGTCGGCGAGCCGCGCCAGCGCGCGCACGAGCGTCGCGTGTCCCTTCACCCGGGTGACCGCGCCGACGGCCAGGATCCGGACGACGTCGCCGGTGGGGGTTCGGGTCGCATGGCCAGGCGCCGGATCCGTACCGGGCTCGACCACCCCGATCCGCTCTGCCGGGATCCCGCGCGCGGCGAGCGACCGCGCGACGACCGCGCTCGTCGCGACGATCCGGTCGGCCCGCCGGAGCCGCTCGGTCTCCGCGGCGGCGAGTGACTCCCGCACCGGCGCGGCGATCCCCACCTCCTCGGCGACCGGCATGTGGCAGAGGACGAGGGTTCGGCCCTGTCGGGGGGTCGGCCCGGTCTCGAACGCCGAGAGGGCGAGGCCGTCGATCACCAGCACGTCGTCGCGCCCCGCGGCGGCGCTCGCTTGCGAGGCGGCGAGGCGGGCCAGGGCGTCGGGGTTCGGGAAGCGCCCGGCGAGCTCGTGGACGACGACGTCGTACCCCGCCTTACGTAGCCCCGCGACGATCCGGGCATCGTACATCGAGCCGCCGGTGAGTCGGCCGAGTGGGCCGGGGACCGCGAAGTGCACCCGCACGGCCGTACCCGGTCACCGGGCCGGGCGCTCCCAGCTCGCCCAGGCGACGTCGTCTTCCCAAAGCACGACGCGGACGCCGGCGATCCGGGGATCGTCGACCGACTGGGCGAGACGCTCGGCGAGGATGCGGGCGAAGTGCTCGAGGCTCGGGTTCAGCCCCTCGAACTCGGGGAGGTCGTTGAGGGTCCGGTCGCGGTAGCGGTCGATCAACCCGTCGAGGGACTCGCCGACCCGGTCGATGTCGACGAGGAATCCGTGGCGATCGAGCGCCTCGCCCTCGAAGACCGCCTCCAACCGGTAGTGGTGGGAGTGCCACCCGTTCTCGCGCCCGAAGTCGCCGCCCACGAGCCGGTGCTGCGCCACGAACTCGCGGGTCACGCCGAGGCGGTACATGCGCCGTCGTCCCCGGTGCCGTAGGTGAGCAAGACCTGGAGCGCCGTCTCCGGCGCCTCGTCGAGGAGCCGGTAGGCCGACGGCGCCTCCTCGATCGGGATCCGGTGCGTGATCAGGCGCTCGACCGGGATCCGCCGGAGCAGCTCCAGGGCGAAGCTCAGGCGGCGGGGCTTGCTCCACCGCGCGCCGAGCTCCGGCGCCAGGCGGCTCACCTGGCTGCTCAGGATCCGGATGCGCCCCCGGTGGAAGCGGGTCCCGAGGTCGACCGCGACCGGGCGATCGCCGTACCACGAGCCGACGATGACGCGCCCTTCGCGGCCGGTCGCGCGGATCGCCCCGTCGAGGCCGGCGGGGCGGCCGGAGACCTCGATCGCGACGTCGGCGCCATCCGGTCCGAGCGCATCGCGGAGGGCGCCCTCGTCGCCCGGGTCGAGTGCCGCCGCGGCGCCGAGCTCCAGCGCCGCCTCGCGGCGGGCCGGGATCGGATCGACGGCGACGAGCGCGGCGAGGGGCATCGTCGCCAGGACCGCGGTCACCAGGAGCCCGACGACGCCCTGCCCGAAGACGACGACGCGCTCCCCCGCGACCGGGCGGGCATCCATCACCAGCCCGAGCGCGGTCTCCATCGTCGGAAGGAGGGACCCGGCCGCGGGGTCGAGCCCCGGCGGCAGAGGGACCAGGCGGTCCGGCGGCGTCACGAAGTGGCTCCGATGCGGCTGGAAGGCGAAGACGGGCCGGCCAACCAGCTCGGGCGGCACCGACCCGGCCGCATCGACGACCACGCCGACCGCCGCGTAGCCGTAGCGGACCGGCCAGCCGAAGCTCCCGGCGAGCGACTCCAGAGCCTCGTCGAGCGGCTCGCCCATGGGCGCATCGCCCCGGTAGACGAGGAGCTCGGTCCCCGCGGAGATCGCCGAGACCTGGGTCGCCACCAGCACTTCGCCCCGGCCGGGTCTCGGGCGCGGCTCCTCGACGACCCGCACGCTCCCCGGCGAAGTGAACTCGACGCACCGGCACGCCGCCACCCTCACCCCTCCGCCCAGACCGGGTCGCCGCTCAGCACCAGGTCGCGCCCCGCCCGGAAGGTGCGGACGTTTCCCAGCCGGGGGAGCCGTGAGACGGCGGCATCGCCCCGCCCCGCCCCCAGCGGGCCGACCGCCCGCACCCCGCCGACGAAGACCGAGACCACCGTCAGGAGCACATGGTCGACCAGACGCGCACGCAGGAAGCTCGTGATCACCCGTGCCCCGCCCTCGACCATGAGGCTCTCCACCCCCTCCTCGCCCAGCCACCTCACCACCGCCTCGAGCGAGACGCGCCCTCGCTCGTCGGACGGGAACCGGACGACCCGGGCCCCCGCAGCCTCGCACATCGCCTCCTGCGCGGCGTCCGCCGCCGCCGTCGTCGCCAGCACCGGGCGATGCGTCGGGTGCCGCAGCAGCGCCGCCCCCGCCGGCGTGCGCAACCGGCTGTCCAGCACGATCGGCCGGGGATGCGCACCCGTCACGTGTCGGACCGTGAGCCGCGGATCGTCCGAAAGCACAGTGCCGATCCCGACGAGTATGGCGCCGTGCTCCGCACGCAAACGGTGCGTCATCACAAGCGCCTCGCGGCCGCTCAGCGCCAGCGGCCGCCCCCGCACGGCCGCGATGCTCCCATCCAGGCTCTGCGCATACGTCAGCGTCACGAACGGCCGTCCCACCTGGGCCGCCGAGCGATGCGCCAGCCGCGTCCGGAGCCGCAGAACCACATCGTCGACAGGCCGCATCACCGGTCCCGTGGCGCCCGACCCGATATCGGCATCGGGGGCGACCCCATCACCGGCACCCCGACGCGCCTGTCGTGCGGGATCCGCCATTGCCCGTCGACCCTCCGTGTCCAGACCCGTTCGGTCCGACTCGTCGGCGGTCCGCCGCGGCGCCGCGCGGACCGACGGCTCCCACCCGGCGGCCGCGCCGCTACGCGCGCCCGATCCGGGGGCGGCGGCGAGGTGCAAGTATCTTGCCGCCACCGGCGTGGAAAACTCGACCGTTGCGCGGGACGTGGGGTCCGCCACCTGGATGGCCCCTGTGGAAAAGCTCGCATCTTTCGGTCCTACAACACGTTGGGGACGATGTGGAAAAGTCGGGTGGGGAGGGAATCGGGAGGACGGCGGGGGCGGGGGGATGCGTGCAGGGGAACGGGGCGGGGGCCGGGTGGCAGGGCACGGGGGGATGCCCGGCGGGGAGCGCGTCGAGATGCCGGCGCCGGTCCGGGTGGTTTCCGTCAGGTGGTTTCAGCGGTCCCCGCGAGGTTTGGAGGAGCCGCCGGGCTTCCCTCCGCGGGACGGCTTGCCTTTCCCCCCGGGCACGGGAGCCGGGAGGTCGAGGGGACTCCCCTGGTCGCCGTGGCCGAGATTCGCTTCGGCGGGGCCCACCGACTCGGCGCGTCCCCTGGCGATCCTCGCCTGGGCCGGGAGGTTGGCGAGCGCCTCGGGGCCCCGCTGCAACGCATCGCGGACCCGACGGAACGCTTCCTCGGGGACCTGCCCGAGCTGGACGAGCTCGGTGATGGCGGCAATGGCGACGGCCCGGCGCTCGGCGACCGCCGATTCGCCCACCGCCTGGAGCACCGCCTCGCTCACGCCGGCCTGCAGCGCATCGGCGCCCACGGCGATCTCGGTGGGGCCGACGTCGCGTGCGCCGCGGGCGAGGGCGTCGCGTGCGCGGACGAGCGCTTCTTGGCGCTTCTCGACGACCTCGGCGATCCGTTCGAGCGGGATGCCCTTGGCCATACCCTCGGCAATCTTGGATTCGAGGAGGGCGACGGGGATCCCGGCCTCGAGGGCTCTGCGCCTCGCCGCTTCGATCCGGGCGGTGGGAGTGGCCGCGTTCTGCGCGTCGACGGAATTCGGCAAGAGCAACGCGGTCGCGATCAACACCAACCAGCGAAGCATCATGGCCTTACCATTCCTTGGCGATGAACGGAATCGCTCGTGTTTTCGCGGCATCAGACGAACGAGGCGAGATCGGCGTCACGGGCGTGCTCCGCCCGGGCCGACTCGTCGCGCAGCAGGGCCTGGAGCGCCTCTCGGGCCCGGAGCACGCGCATCTTGAGCGCGCTCACCGATGCGCCGGTCAGGTCGGCCATCTCCTCGTACGACAGGTCCTGCACGTGTTTGAGCAAGAAGGCCTCCCGCTGGGCTTCCGGGAGACGCGCCAGGGCTCGGCGGATGGCGCCCCGGAGCTCCCTCCGGTCGAGGTCGACGTCGGGGCCCGCGCGCTCGCAGGGGAGCTGCGGGTGGTCGTCGATGGAGACGTTGCGCCGACGCCGGTTCTTGAGGTAGTCCAGGCATCGGTTCCGCAGGATCTGGTGGATCCAGATGCCGAATCGCGCGGGTTGCCGGCAGCGGCCGAGGTGGGTGAACCCCTTCACGAAGGTGTCCTGGACCAGGTCGGCCGCGACGTCCGAGTCGCCCACCATCCCGAAGGCAAAGCGGTAGAGGGCGTCCTGGTAGCGTCGGACCAGGAGCGCGAAATGGTCGGACTGCCCGTTCAGGACGCGGTCGATCAGCGTCGCATCGTCCGGGACGGGCAGGGGCCGCACCGTTGGATCGTGCCGGCTGCGCATGCGTCGTCGTTCAGAGGCGACGGCCCGCGTCGGGCGGGAGGAGCGCGATGCGGCTGTTCGCGCCGCCGAATCCGTCGTCGACCCTCGGCGCGTAGGGGTCGGCGACCCAGTGGCGCCCGTCGACGACGAAGGCGTAGTCGTGCACGCCGGGCCGGAGCGGGAGAACGATCGACCAGGATCCCGGGGCGGTCTCCTGGAGCTCGTACCGGGGCTCCCACCCGGTGAAGTTGCCCGCCAGCGCAACGCGCGAAGCGCCGGCGGCCTCGAGCCGGAACTGGACGTAGACCGGCGTATCCACCGGGGCGGTGTTACCGCGCGCGTCCGCAGGGCCGGCGGTCCCCGCTTCCGGAGCCGCGGCCACGATCGGCGCCGGCTGCGCGCCGGGCGGATCGGCCGGCCGCGGCACCAGGAGGAGCGCCAGCGCCGCCATGGCGCCCACCGCGTAGGCGGGCCGCCACCGGAGCTGGAGGGTCCGGGGTGTCCAGAGCCAGGCGCCGAGCCAGGCCCATAAAGACGTCGATCGGGGCGACAGGCGGTCGATTCGTGACATCACCGCATCGGTCAGGTCCGGCATCGGCCGGGTTCGCAGGTGGGCGGCCACCTCGTCGAGCAGTGCCTCCAGCCTGTCGAGCTCGACCCGCTCCAGGGGGGAGAGGTCCGCGCGCGACAGGTCGCCGTCGAGGCACGCAGAGATCCGCTCGTACATCGTGCTCGTCGTTCGGGATCCGGGGGGTCATCCTTCGTACACATCCAGACGAGTCGCGAGGGGGATCGGTCACGTATCTCGTTGCGGGGTCGTCGGGACCGCGGCGGGCGGCGGCTCCGGCCCGGCGTTCGGGTCGCCCCCGGGCGAGCCGTAGGATCGACGCGCCGTGGTGGTCCAGGGCGCTCGGCCTGGCCCGCGTCGTGCGCAAGGGATGGCGGGAACTTTAGAGTACGCAAGGACATGACCGCTCGTTCGCCTCGCCCCGCCAGGCTCGTCGCCCTCCTCGCCGCCGGCCTGGTCGGGCTCACCGCACTCGCGAGCCAGGCCTGCTCGACCCTCGGCACCCTCGGCCGGCTCGGCGGCGACGACGCGTACGATCGGCCCCCGGCGCCCACACGCCCGCGCGACCCCGCCGGCGCGAAACTCTACGACGCCGCCAGGCGCATGCGCGGCCGGCGCATCATCATCTCGCTCCAGGATCGCTGGCTCTGGCTCGTCGAGGGATCCGACACCCTCTTCGACGCGCCGGTCGCGGTCGGGAAGGGCGAGACCTTCACCTACCGCGGCAAGCGATTCCGCTTCGAAACCCCGCGCGGGCAACGCCGCGTCCTCGCCAAGGAGACCGACCCCGTCTGGGTCCCGCCCGATTGGCACTACTACGAGAAGGCCGTCGAGGACGGCCTCGAGGCCGTCCACCTCTCGCCCGGCCAGCGGGTCCGCCTCTCCGACGGGACCTCGATCGTCGTGCGCGGGAAATCGGTCGGTCGCGTGAACCGCCAGGGGAGGTGGTGGCCCTTCACGCCCGGGAAAGAGATCATCTTCGACGGCAAGATCTTCATCCCCCCCTTCGGCGCGCCGCAGCGCGAGGTCCCCGACGCCCTCGGCACCCACAAGCTCGACCTCGGCGACGGCTACCTCATCCACGGAACCGACGAGGCCGACGCCATCGGCCGGCCCGTCAGCCACGGGTGCGTTCGGATGCGCAACAGCGACGTCGCCCGACTCTTCCGCGCCGTCGAGCCGGGGACGCCGGTCGTGATCTTCTGAATCGCCGCCCTGCCCACCCCGTCCCCATCACCCTTCCCCCGACGGAAGGGCGGGGCCGGGGCGGCAACCCCGTCACCCGTCACCCTTCCTCCCCGTGGAGAGGCGAGGCCATGCCGGTCACCCCGGCACGCCGCCGCCGGCCGGTCACCCCGTTACGCCACTACGCCCTCGCCGGACCGGGCGAGGCTCCCGGGCCGGGCGGGGCCGCGGGACCCGCCGACGCCTCGAGCTCCTCACGCCGGACCACCCGGCCGTGGGCGGAGGTCCGGCCATCCTCGATCAGCGACTTGAAGCGCACGAGGTCCTCGTCCATCGCGTGCTTCGGATCGACGCCCAAGAGCGAGGCGACGACGTGGCCGAGCGCGCCCGCGGGCGGGGCGTAGGTCATGCGCACGTCGATGCGCGTACCGCCCTGCTCGTTCGGGAGGAACTTCACGACCCCGGCGTTGCCGACCGTCGCGCCCTCGACGCTCTTCCAGGCGATGAGCTGGCCGGGGATCTCCTCGGTCGTGATGGCGTCCCATTCGAAGGTCGTGCCGGCGGGCCCCTCGGCGACCCAGTGGGAGAGCCCCTCGCCGATCCGCCGGACCTCGCGGAGGTGGGCCATGAAGAGCGGGAAGTTCTCGAATCGCCGCCAGAACTCGTAGACCTCGTCGACGGGGGCGTCGACGTTGATCGACTTCCGGATGTCGATCCCCCGCCGCTCGGTTGCAATGCCGCTCAGCCGCCGGAGGTCGAGGTTCGTCGCCGCCCGGGCCAACGCGGTCAGCGCGGCGAGGCGGGCGAGGGGGCCGAGCGGGCCGCGGAGTCGGGCGGCGTAGGCGAGGGCCGTGGCGGCGCCGGCCCCGACGAGCAGCCGGGTCGCCGGCGCCCAGTTCTCCTGGAGGATGTCCATCCGCGGCGCCTTCTCGCGGCCGGGTCCCTGCAGCCCGGGGACGCTCCCGGGCTCGTCGTGGACCTCGAGACGGTCGACGACCTCCTTGACCCCCCGGACCGAGCGGACCGCCGAGATCAGGTCATCGACCTCGTCGGCGAGGACCGGACCGCTCAGCGTGACCCGGCGGTCCTCGGTTTCGACGACGATGGCGTGCGGGTGCGAGACCGCCCGCCCGATCTCCGACCGGACCCGCGCCGTCAGCACCTCGTCGTCGACCGACGCCGGGCGCAGGGCGGCCCGCGCCTCGGCGAACATCCCCTGCGCCCGGTTCCTCAGGTCGCGGGCCGCGGTGTCGATCATGTCGTCGAGGTCGGACCAGGCATGGACGAGCTGGTCGCGGACCAGCGCCCGCCTTCGCCGACCCTGTTGCGGGTCGAGCAGGTACATGAGCCCCGCCCCGAGGACGAGCCCCCTGACCATGTTGTCGCGCCGGGCCATGATTGCGCCTCCTCTTCCGCTGAATCACCGACATCTTCGCGGGCCCGCATTCCCAGCGCAGCTTTCGCACCAGCACGACGCGAGCGGGGGCCCCGGATCGCGCGATCCGGGGCCCCCGCGGCACTCGGTCGGGAACGAGTCGGCTCTAGCGGCAGGTCTCGCTCACGACCTGGCCCTCGATGATGACGCCGCAGACGTGCGTCGTATACTCGAAGGGGTCGCCGTCGAAGAGCGCGACGTCGCCATCCTTCCCGCGCTCGAGAGAGCCGACGCGATGGTCGATCCCGAGGATCCGGGCCGCATCGATCGTGACCAGCGCGAGCGCCTGCTCGAAGGGCATCCCGTACGCCGCGCTCATGGCGGCCTCGAAGAGGACGACGCGCGTCTTCGGGACGTAGCCCTCGAAGCCGCTCTGCAGCGCGACCGGGATCCCGGCCTCGCGGAGCTTGCGGGCGGTCTCCATCGTCGCGTTCTCCAGCGTGCCGGAGTGGCGGGCCATCGTCGGGTGGATGATGACCGGTACGCCCGCCCGCTTGATCTCGTCGATGACGAGGTACGACTCGGCGGCGCCGTCGAGGACGAGCTTGAAGCCGAACTCCTGCTGGAGCCGCAGCGCGGCGAGGATCTCGGTGGCCTTCTGCGCCGTGATCAGCGCCGGGAGCTCCCCGTCGAGGACGCGGGCGAGGGTCTCGAGCTTGAGGTCGCGCGGCGGGAGCTTCGACGCATCCTTGCCGGCGGCCTTCACCTTGTCCCTGTACGCCTGCGCCTTGATGAACTCCGACCGGATCAGGGCGACGCCCTTCGAGCGCGTGCCCGGCCGGCCGTTGTAGTTGCGGGCGACGTCCGGCCCGAGCGTCATGGCGACCATCGTGACCGAGTCGACGATCGCCTCGCCGACGGTCTCGCCGCGCGTCTTGACGATCATCGTCTGACCGCTCATGAGCGCGCCCGGCCCGTGCCCGGTGTGGACGGTGGTCACGCCGAAGCCGCGGATCCACTCGACCAGCGCCTCGCGGGCGTTGTAGGCGTCGATCGCACGCAGCTCGGGCTGGATCGCGTTCGACCGCTCGAGCTGGTCCTGGTCGTGCGGCTGGTTCATGTACCCGGCGAGCCCGACGACGGAGTGGGCGTCGACGAGCCCGGGGGTGACGACCTTCGCCGTCAGGGTCCGGTACCCGTCGGGGATGCGGACCTGAGAGGCGGGGCCGACCCGCTCGATCTTCCCGTCTCGCCCGATCAGGACGACGCCGTCGGTGATCGCGGGCCCGGCCATGGTGTGGACGGTCTCGCCGCGCACGGCGATCTGCGCCGTTGCGGGCGCGGCGCCGAGAGCCGCGCCGAAGCCGAAGAGCGCGGCGAGCGTGGCGTTCCTGGCGACGCGGCTCATTCGTGACCCTCCATCCCCTCGTGGTAGTTGGCGCTGACGACCCCCCGGACGCCGATTCCGCCGACCGCGTAGATGTAATCCTGCGGGTTCGACAGGTCGAAGACCTTCACGCCCTCGACCCAGGTCTGCTCGACGTGGGTGTAGACGCTGAGCGGGTCGCCGGAGAGGACGATGAAGTCGGCGTCCTTGCCGGGCTCGAGCGAGCCGATCCTGTCGTCGAGGCCGAGCATCCGCGCGCCGGCCATCGTCATGGCGTAGAGCGCGGCGTCGCGAGACATCCCGGCCCGCACGGCGATCCCGGCCGAGCGGAGGAAGAAGCGCGAGTCGGTGATCCCGTCGTCGGTGTGGTAGCCGACGAGGACGCCGGCCTTCTCGAGGGCGGCGCCGTTCGTCATGCTGAGGTCCATCGTCTCGAGCTTCCCGCCCGGCGCATCCAGGGTGATGATCGAGGCGGGGAGCCCCGAGGCCGCGATCTCGTCGGCGATCTTCCACGCCTCGCTGACGTGGTGCAGGACCGCGCGATAGCCGAACTCCTGCTGCAGCCGGATCGCCGTCAGGATATCGTCGTACCGATGGGTGTGGTGGTGGACGATGCGCTTCCCCTCGAGCACCTCGACCAGCGTCTCCATCTCGAGGTCGCGGGCCGGCATCTTCGAGGGGTCGCCGTTCGCCGCCTTGACCTTCGCCCGATACTCCTGGGCCTTGATGAACCTCTCGCGGACCAGCGCCGCGGCCTTCGCACGCGTCCCGGGGAATGGCGGCTCGCCGCGCGAGTTCGTCCCGTTCGCCATCTTCAAGCCGCCGCAGACCTCCTTCAGCACATCGCGGCAGTAGAGGAGGTCGTAGATCGTGCGGCCGTCGCGCAGCTTCAGGTACGCCGTCTGGCCGCTCATCAGGTGCCCCGAGCCGGGCATCACGTTGACCGTCGTGATCCCGCCGGCCTGCGCCTTCTGGATCCCGTCGTCGCGGACATCGATGGCGTCGAGGATCCGGACATCACCGTGGATCGGCGACGAACGGTCGCCGCCGTCGCCGCCGCCGATGTGCGAATGGGTGTCGACGAGCCCGGGCATGATCACCTTCCCGGTCATGTCGTGCACCTCGGCGCCGTTCGGGATCCGGACCGCGCCCTCGCGCCCGACGGCGACGATCTTCCCGCCCTGGACGACCAGCACGCCGCCGTCGATCGGCGCCGACGTGATCGGGATGATCTTCGCGCCGCGGAAGACCTGAACTCGCTCCTGCCCGGCCAGTGGCGGCGCCGCGGCCAGCGCGAGCAGGAGCGTGGCACAAAATGCTCGCTTCATGACGCACTCCTCATGGAGGGATGGGACGGTTGGCTCCGGCGTCGGGGAGCGTCCTGCACGTCCTTACGGAAGGGGTTCGGCGGCAAAGTGAAGCGGGCCGGGATGCGTGTCAAGCGGGTGGGCGATTCAACACTTTTCCGGGGACGACCGCGCCGGCGCCGAAGCGCCCGCGCAGCTCGTCGAGGGTCCGCGAGAGCCGGCGGTCGCGGTCGGTCTCCGGGCGATCCGCCGCCGGTCCGTCGAAGAGCGTGAACTGCTCCGGACCGTCCGCATGGCCGAGCTGCGAGAGGGAGACGCCGAGGAGCCGGGCGCCTGTCCGCCGAGCCGCGCGGAGCTTCCTCAACAGCTCGAGGGCGACGGTGTGGATCGCGCGATCCGACTCGATCGCCTCCGGCAGCGTGCGGCCGGCCTGGCGGGTCCGGAAGTCGTGGTCGCGGAGCTTGACCGTCACCGTCCGCGCCCGGAGCCCCTCGGAACGGAGGTCGGCGGCGGCGCGCATCACGAGGCGGAGCAGCTCGGTCTCGAGCTCGTCGTCGCCGTGGAGGTCGCGGGGGAAGGTCTCCTCGCGGCTGATCGACTTCGCCTCCCGCCCGGAACGGACCGGCGTGGGGTCGATCCCGCGGATCTTCCGGTAGAGCGACCGGCCCTGCGCCTCGCCGATCCACTCGCACAGCGTCCGCTCGTCGTGGCGCAGCGCGTCCGGCACGGTCCTCATCCCCAGCCGCCTCAGCCGCTCGGCGAGGACGGGGCCGACACCCGGGATGTCGGCGAGCTCGAAGCGTAGCATGTACTCCGCCTCGCCCCCGGGCGGGACGACCCGCACGCCATCCGGCTTCGCCTCCCCGACGGCCAGCTTGGCGATCAGGCGCTGCGCCCCGCCGCCGATCGAGACCGCGATCCCGGTCGCCTCGCGGACCGCCCGACGGATCCGCTCGGCCGTCGCTTCCAGCGGCTCGCCGCCGTAGAGCGCCTCGGTCCCGGTAAGGTCGAGGTAGAACTCGTCGATCGACGCCGGCTCCACGACAGGCGCGAATCGCTCGAGGACCGCGCGGACCTCCCGGCTCTTGCGCGAGCACGCGGCCCGCGGTACCGGCACCACCTTCGCCGCGGGGCAGAGCCGGAGCGCTTGGGCGACCGGCATCGCCGAACGCACGCCGTAGCGCCGCGTCGCGTACGAGGCCGAGGCGACGACGCCCCGCTCCTCCGGCCGCCCCCCCACGATCAGGAGCTCCTCCTTCCCCGCGCCCTCCGGGTCCTCCATCCGCGCGACCTGCACGAAGAAGGCATCGCAGTCGACCAGGAGGATCCGGCGAGGCGGGGCGGGCGCCGTATCGGGCGGGGTGGGATCGGCTGCGTCGTTCATCGTCGGTCCGGCGGGCGTTCCAACGCCCGGCCCGCGCCCCTCACGGCGCGACGGCGTGGAACTCCGCGTCCTTCTCCTTCTCGAGGGTCTGCTGGAGCGCGTACTCGCTCTCGAAGAGGATCAGCGGCGCGCCCTTCGCGTCGTAGACCAGCGCGCGGCCGTAGCCCCGGGCGATCCGCTCGATCTCCTTCTTCGGCGCGACGACCCACCGCGCGTAGGCGAAGGGGAGCCGCTCCAGCCGCGCCTTCACCCCGTACTCGTGCTCGAGACGGTGGACCAGCACATCGAACTGCAGGACCCCGACCGCGCCGACGATCGGCGCGGGGCCGACCGACGAGTCCTCGTAGAAGACCTGCGCCGCCCCCTCCTCCGAGAGCTGACGGAGCCCCGTGTCGAGGTGTTTGCGACGCAGCGGGTCCGGGACGTAGATCCGGGCGAAGTGCTCCGGCGAGAAGCGCGGGATGTCGCCGAACTCGAGGACCCCGTTCGCCGAGAGGGTGTCGCCGATCCGGAGGTTGCCCCGGTCGTGCACTCCGACCACATCCCCCGCCCACGCCACCTCGACCGCCTTCCGCTCCTGCGCCATGAACTGCTGCGGCGAGGCCAGGCGGAGCTCCCGCCCGCTCCGCACGTTCAGCACCGTCATCCCCGGCTCGAACTTCCCCGAGCAGATGCGCACGAAGGCGATCCGGTCCCGGTGCTTCGGGTCCATGTTCGCCTGGATCTTGAAGACGAAGCCGGTGAACGCCTCGCTCTCGGGGTCGATCAAACCGACGCTCGACTCCCTCGGCCGAGGCCCCGGCGCGTGCTCGAGGAAGCTCCGCAGGAACGGCTCGACGCCGAAGTTCGTCAGCGCGCTCCCGAAGAAGGTCGGCGAGACCTCGCCCGCCAGGAACGCCTCCCGACTGAACGTCGAGCCCAGCGCGTCGAGCAGCTCCAGCTCCTCGAGGAGCCGGGCATGCGCCGCCTCGCCGATCAGACCGGCCGCATCCCCGTCGCCCAGCCGGACGATTCGCTCGCCCACCCGCGTCTGGCCGTGGTCCTCGCCCCGGTCGAAGAGGTGGATCTCCTTCGAGATCCGGTCGTAAACCCCGACGAACCTCGTGCCGTCGAGGATCGGCCAGGTCACCGGGTAACACCGGATCCCCAGGTCCCGCTCGACGTCGTCGAGGAGCTTCAGCGGGTCCTCGCCCGGGCGGTCGCACTTGTTGACGAAGGTGAAGATCGGCGTGCGCCGCAGCTTGCAGACCTCGAAGAGCTTGCGCGTCTGCGCCTCGACGCCCTTGCGGTTGTCCAGCAGCATGACCGCGCTGTCCGCCGCGACCAGCGTCCGGTACGTGTCCTCGCTGAAGTCCTGGTGCCCCGGCGTGTCCAGCAGGTTGACCTGGTAGCCGGCGAACTCGAATTGGAGCACCGAGGAGGTCACGCTGATCCCGCGCTCCTGCTCGAGCTTCATCCAGTCCGACGTCGCGTGCCTCGCCGCCCGCCGCGCCTTGACCGACCCCGCCAGGTGGATCGCGCCGCCGTAGAGGAGGAGCTTCTCCGTCAGCGTGGTCTTCCCGGCGTCCGGGTGGCTGATGATGGCGAAAGTGCGTCGGCGTCGGATCTCGTTCCCTGGCGAAGCCATTCCCGTCCCGTGCTGCATCGATCGTCCCGGCCGCCGTCGGCCCGGGGCCGGTCGCCGCCCGCCGGGCCGAACGGCCGGCGGGAGCGAAAAAACGCCCCGGGGGCTCCTCGCCCCCGGGGGTGCGTCCGCACGCCATAAATCTAACGGAAATCACACGCTCGGTAAATGCCGATTCGCGCCGCGGCCGGCCTCGCCGCAGGCCGCCGCGCTTGATTCCGCCCGCGCACCGGCTACCTTGACCGGCGAGTCGGCGGCGACCCGATGGCCTCGCCCCGGTCCCGAACGAAGGCGGATCCCATGCTCGCGTGCCAGAAAGACCTCTTCTCCCTGCCCCCGGGGCTCCATTACCTGAACTGCGCCTACATGTCGCCCCTCTCGCGCCGGGCCGAGGAGGCGGGGATCGCGGGCATTCGCCGCAAGCGGGTGCCGACGGCGCTCGCGCCCAAGGACTTCTTCGACGGCCCCGACCGCGCCCGCGAACTCTTCGCCCGCCTGATCGGCGCCCCCGACCCCTCGCGCGTCGCGATCGTCCCCGCCGCCTCGTACGGGATCGCGGTCGCCGCGAGGAACACCGCCGTCCGGCGGGGCCAGAACGTCGTCATCCTCCACGAGCAGTTCCCGAGCAACGTCTACGCGTGGAGAAACCTGGCCCGGGAACACGGCCTCGAGCTCCGGACCGTCGCGCCGCCGGAGGACCGGGTCGTCCGGGGCGAGGAGTGGAACGCCCGGATCCTCGAGGCGATCGACGAAGACACCGCCGTCGTCGCGATCCCCCATGTGCACTGGACCGACGGCACCCTCTTCGACCTCGAGCGGATCGGCGAGCGCGCCCGCGAGATGGGCGCCGCCCTCGTCGTCGACGGCACCCAGTCCGTCGGCGCGCTCCCCTTCGATGTCGAGCGGATCCGCCCCGACGCCCTCGTCTGCGCCAGCTACAAGTGGCTCTTCGGGCCCTACTCCCTCGGCCTCGCGTACTTCGGCCCGCGCTACGACGAGGGCCGGCCCCTCGAGGAGTCCTGGCTCGGCCGCGCGGGGAGCGAGGATTTCCGCAACCTCGTCCACTACCGCGACGATTACCGGCCGGGTGCGGCGAGGTTCGACGTGGGCGAGGCGGGGAACTTCGCCCTCATGCCGATGCTCCACGTCGCCCTCGAGCAACTCCTCGAGTGGGGCGTGGCCGAGATCCAGGCGTACTGCCGGGAGCTCACCCGCGAGGCGATCGCCGAGGCCGTCGCCCTCGGCTTCGGCGTCGAGGACGAGGCCTGGCGCGGCGCGCACCTCTTCGGGCTCCGCGCCCCCGAGGGGATCGACGTCGGCACGATCGCCGAGCGGCTCCGCGCGCGCGACGTCGTGGTCTCCGTCCGCGGGGGCTCGCTCCGCATCTCGCCGAACGTCTACAACGACGCCGACGACGTGGCCGCGCTCCTCGACGCGCTCCGCGAGTCCGTCGCGGCCGCGCCGCACCGCTGAGGTGCACCGATGCACGGGTCTGTATCGCTCCACGAGATCTTCCCGGCCCCGAAGCCGGTCGTCGGGATGGTCCACCTCCTCCCGCTCCCCGGCGCGCCCCGCTGGGGCGGCTCCATGGACCGGGTCCTCGAGCGCGCCCTCGCCGATGCCCGCGCCCTCGCCGACGGCGGCGTCGACGGCGTGCTCGTCGAGAACTTCCTCGACGCGCCGTTCTACCCGGCCCGTGTCCCGGCCGAGACGATCGCCGCCCTCGCCGTCGTCGTCCGGGAGGTGGCGACCGCGGTCGCGGTCCCGGTCGGCGTCAACGTCCTTCGCAACGACGCCCTCGCCGCGGTCTCCATCGCCTGCGCGGCGGGCGCGCGCTTCGTGCGCGTCAACGTCCACACCGGCGCGATGCTCGGGGACCAGGGTTGGCTCCACGGCGAGGCGCACGAGACGCTCCGGCTGCGGGCGCGGCTCGGGGCGCGCGTCGCGATCCTCGCCGACGTCCTGGTCAAGCACGCCGTCGCCCCGCCGGGCCTCGACATCGCCCAGGCCGCCCGCGACGCCCGCCACCGCGGGCTCGCCGACGGGCTCATCGTCTCCGGCGCCGCGACCGGCGAGGCGACCGACCCGACGCGGATCCTCAGCGTCAAGCGCGCCGTCCCCGATACGCCGGTCTGGATCGGCAGCGGCATCACCCCGGAGAACGCCCGCGCGCTCCTCGACATCGCCGATGGCGCGATCGTCGGGAGCACGCTGATGCACGATGGGAGGGCGGGGGAGGGCGTCGACCCGGCACGCGTCCGGGAGCTCATGGCGGCGGTCGCGGCGGCGAGGGCCGGCGGGTCGGGAGGACCCTGAGTCCGGTACCGGGCGCGTCCCCCCCCGAAGGCGCCACACGCTCCGCTCCGACGCCGGCCGCACAGCGCACACCCCACCGGCGCCCGATTCGCCCACCTACCGCCGGATTCTGGCACGGTCCCTGCGCCGCTCCGCCGACGAATCGCATACGCAGGTGTTGCCCGTTGGGTGCAACGCCGTTAGCCTTAGCGGGTTCGCCCCATAATCCACGTGGATACGCATCGTTGGGATGCTGTCCACCCACGCGGGAGCACATCCTTGTCCGCAGAAGCCATCGCCGCCGTCCACGACTCGCACGAAGACGAGTTCCACGACGACATCATCTATCCGTCGACGATCCCGTTCGTCCTCGTGCACCTGGCCTGCTTCGGGATCTTCTGGAGCGGGGTCACGACGGAGGCGCTGATCCTCTGCATCGCGCTCTACGTGCTGCGGATGATCGCGATCACGGCCGGGAACCACCGGTACTTCTCCCACCGGTCGTACAAGACGAGCCGGGTCGGGCAGTTCGTGCTGGCGTTCATCTGCCAGACTTCGGCGCAAAAGGGGGTGCTCTGGTGGGCCGCGCAGCACCGCCACCACCACCGCCACTCCGACACCCCTCAGGATGTGCACTCGCCGAAGCACCACGGCTTCCTCTTCGCGCACCTGGGGTGGATCTTCGCGAAGAAGCGCGGCGAGGCCGACTACTCGCTGATCCCGGACCTGACGAAGTACCCGGAACTGGTCTGGCTCGACCGGCACCAGAACCTGCCGGCCGTGCTCCTCGCCGTCGCGACCTGGTTCATCGCCGGGTGGCCGGGTCTCTTCGTCGGCTTCTTCCTCAGCACGGTGCTCCTCTACCACGGCACCTTCGCCATCAACTCGCTGGCGCACGTGGTCGGGAAGCAGCGCTACCTGACCGGCGACGACTCGCGCAACAACTGGTGGCTCGCGCTGATCACGATGGGCGAGGGGTGGCACAACAACCACCACTACTACCAGAGCTCGACGCGCCAGGGGTTCCGCTGGTGGGAGATCGACGTGACCTACTACGTCCTCAAGGTCCTCTCCTGGTTCGGGATCGTCTGGGACCTCCGCTCGCCGCCCCCCGAGGTGGTCCGCGGCGAGCAGCGCCTCGGCCGACGCGCGGTCGAGAAGGTCGCCCGGCAGCTCGCGCTGAGCTTCCCGATCGATCGGATCACGGAGCAGATCCGCGAGGCGTGGTCGCAGGCACCGGATTTCGAGGCGCTGCGCGCCCGGCTCGGGGAGGCGACGTCGCACGCCGCGGCCGTCCTCGCCGAGCTCCAGCTCCCGAGCCTCCCGACCGTCGAGGACCTGAAGCAGCGGGCGCGCGAGATGTACGCGCACACGCCGTCGCTCGACGAGATCGCTGAGCGGGCGCACGAGATCCTGCTCCAGGCGATCTCGGTCCGGCTCTTCGACGACCCCGACCCGGCCGGCGCACCGGCGTGATCCCCGAGGGGCGGCGGGCGAACAAGCTCGCCGCCCCTCTTCACCTTCCCCGCCCGCAACCGCGGGAGCGGCCGATGGCCGACGCGCCCTTCCCCTGGCGGATGCGACTTCGCGGCCTGACCGTGGCGACGATCCACACCGTTCCCGTCGCCGCCGCGCGCCGCTGGATCCCCGTCCGGTTCCCGATCCTCCGCATCGGGCCGGGGCGGACCCTCGGCGGGCTCTTCCTCGCCGATTACGGCCCGGGTTCGACCCTCGAGTACCGCGAGCTCGTCGCGGCCTGCGCCGTCGTCTGGCACGACCGGCGCCCCTGGGCCTGGGTCTCCCACGTCTTCGTCGACGACGCCGAGTCCCGGGAACGGGGCCGGAACGACCTCGGTGTCCCCAAGGAACTCGCACGCTTCGTCGATGAGGGGGACGGACGCGTTCGCATCCTCGACGACGACGGGCCCATCGCGACCCTCGCGCCCGGCCGGCCCTTCTTCCTCTGGCGCCAGCGGCTCCGCTTCGGCGTAATGCACCGCCACGCGGCGATGCCCGGCCTCCTGGCCCTGTACGGCAGCGAGCTCCACGGGCGCATCGGGATCCTCCCCGCCCCGACCGTCGAGGTGCCGCCGGGGAGCCCGCTGCGGTCCCTGGAGCTCGGCGCCCCGCTCCTCGGGATCTGCGGCGAGGACCTCGAAGGCGTGCTCGGCGGGGCGCCGTTCCTGCCGTTCCGGACCCTGGCAGGGTGAGCGTCGATCGTGCCCGTCCCCCAAACGGCAACGCGTCGGACACTCGGCTCCGGCGCCGGGCCGGCAGGTGATCGAGCCGCCGACCGAGATCGCCAGGCAACGCCCCCCGGACCGAAGACTTGACGGGGAAGGGATAGGCCGCTATTCCCAACGCCACTATGGAAACGATTCTGCCTCTCTCGACCGCGCTGCTCCTCGGCTCGCTCCACGCCTTCGAGGCCGATCACATGGCGGCGGTCAGCACCTTCGCGGTGCGTCGGCCCCGTGCCGGCGCGGCCATGAGGTTCGGGTTGCGTTGGGCGGTAGGTCACGGCGGCGTCCTGGTCGTTCTGGGTACGCTCCTCGTCGCCTCGGGGATCAACCTTCCGGAAAGCTCCGGCCACTGGTTCGAGCGAGTCGTCGGCGCGAGCCTGATCGCGCTGGGCGCCTGGACCGCGTTCGGCGCCCGCTCGCTCCACGCCCACGAGCACACCCACGCCGATGGGACGACGCACACGCATCTGCATTCGCACCTCGGCGGCAAAGGACACGACCACGGACACACGGCGACCCTCATCGGCGCCCTCCACGGCCTCGCCGGGACGGCGCCCGCCATCGCGCTGCTCCCGCTGGCCCGATTCGACTCGGCCTGGTTCGCGCTGGTCTACCTCATCCTCTTCGCCGCAGGCACCGCGGCGGGCATGGCGCTCTACGCGCTCATTGCCGGGTGGGTCGCAGGACGGGCGGCGGTCCGCTCCGCCTGGCTCGGCCGCGCCCTCGCCACTCTCACCGGCGTCGCGACCATGGCGATCGGCGCCCTCTGGATGATGCGCTGACGATGCGACGACTCCTGAGCACCCGCCGCATCATCCCTCTCGATCGGCTCGACGAGTACCTCGCCGCCTGGGCGAGACTGCGCGAGGCCTTCGTCGCCGCGGGCGGCCGCGCGTGGCTCTTCCGCGCGGGCGCCAGGCAAGACCACTTCATCGAGTTCCTCGAGTTCGGCGGCCGCGAGGACATCCTGGAACGTGACAACATCGTCGAGGCCCGCGAAGTCCTCGACGAGGAGTTCGGAGAAGGTCAGGTGGAGGAATGGGAAGAAGCGCCGACCTCGTGAACGAGCGGCGAGAGCTCCGTGAGCTCCTGCTCGAACGATCCGTGCGCCGCGGGGACTTCATCCTCGCCAGCGGCGCGCGGTCCTCGTACTACATCGACGGCCGCCGTACCACGATGAGCGGGGCAGGGCAGCGACTGATCGGCAGGCTCGGCCTCGCGGCGATCGACGAACGGGGTTGGAACCCCGCGGCCGTGGGCGGCCTCACCCTGGGCGCCGACCCCGTCGCCTACGCGATCGCGCACGCGGCCGCTCTCGAAGGACGCACCCTCGATGGTTTCACGGTGCGCAAGGAGCCGAAGGCTCACGGGACGGGCCGACGCATCGAGGGGGGATTCGAGCCGGGGATGGCCGTCGTCGTCGTCGAGGATGTGGTGACGACGGGCGAGAGCGCGCTGCGCGCGATCCGCGCGGTCGAGGAGGAAGGCGGGCGGGTCCTCGGCGTCCTCGCGGTCGTGGACCGGGAGGAAGGGGGGCGAGCCCGCCTCGAGGCGGAGGGTTACGCGCTCGAGGCGCTCTTCACGGCGAGCGAGCTCCTCGCCTGAGCCGGGGGGCGCCGGCTCAGGCGACCGCCCGCGAACGCCGCGTCGGATCCCGGGCCTGCCCCTGCACGGCTTCTCACGGCCTCGACGGATCGGTCGCGGCGTCGACCACGGGGTAGACGGCCCTCAGGGCCTGCGAGATCGACCGGAGCTCGTCCCGGGCGATCCTCGCATTCTGCTGGCCCGACGAGAGCGCGGCGATCGCGGCCTGTTTGATCGCTTGAGGCTGCGCGCCCCGACGGAATCCGAAGATCGTCGCCCACCCGGAGACCCGGTCCATCCACCGCTTCTCGACGGCGGCCGACTCCGCGGGGTTGAGGCGGATCCCCAGCTCCTCCGCCCGTGCGACGAGCAACGCGTTTCTCGCCGCGCCGCGCACGACACGGAGGTAAGCGTCATCGTCGGCCGCCGCGACGCGGTCGGCGGCCTCGGCATCGAGCGTCACCAGGTACTCCCGGAACCGGGCGCCGGTGTACGTACCCCCCGGCCAGCTCGCGAGGACGACGCCGTCGGGCGCCCGCCGGGGCCGCCACGCCTTCACCGCCTCCGCATCGACCACGAGGGCCGACGCTTCCCGGTCGGCCCACGACTCGGCCGCCGAAGCCGCCGCCCGAAGGTCAACCAGTCTCCCCAGCACCTGGCCGCGCACCTCGTCGAACGGGACCGGCCGTCGGCCCTCGAGCCGGAGAACGTGAAAACCGTACTCCGTCTCGACCACATCGCTGATCGCGCCCACGGCGAGGGCGGACGCGGCCTTCCAGAACTCCGGCACCCAGGTGCCCTCCCGGCCGGGACGGAGGAGCCCTCCTCGCTCCGCGGCGCCGGGCTCCTCCGAGACCTCGCCCGCGACCTTCGCGAAATCCTCGCCGGCTCGGATGCGGCGGAGCGCGGCCTCCGCCTTCTCGCGGGCAACCCGCCGCTCCTCGTCGGAGCGCCAACGCTCCGAGAGAACGACCAGGTGCCGCACCTCCAGCTCGTACTCCGGGGCGGCATCGTAGGCGCGGCGGAGCGCTTCCTCGTCGTAGCCCGCCTCCCTCGCCGTGATCTCCATCGCGAGCCGCTGCAGGATCATCCGGTCGGCATCCCGCGCGATGAGAGGTCGGACCAGGCGCTCGAGCTCACCGCGCGCCACGATCATGCCGAGCGCCGTCAGATCGGCCAGCACCGCCCGCTGCGCGTCCGTCAGCGCGCCGAGCTCCAGCTCGCTGTACCCGACATCCCCGATGGAGAGTGCGGGCGGCGGCTCCGGATACCCACAAGCGCCCGATACGAGGAGCGCGACCAGCGCCAGCCCGAGGAGCGTCCGACGGCCGTAGGACGACCCGACGGCCCACCCCGATCGACGACGGACGGACCCCAACGTCGACTCGCATTCGCCCCCGGCCCGCCGGGCCCGCTGCCCGACTCTGTCCATCCAAGCTCGCGCTGCGTGGGTGGCCGGACCCGCCTTCCCGTCCGAATCTCGCCTGCGCACCGCCACGATACGACTACTCCAAGAGCCGAAGCGGCATCACCAGGCAGAGATAATCCTCGCCCTCGGCCAAGCCGCTCACCGGCTCGACCGTCGCGGCCCGCTCCGGCGACCGGAAGGTCATCCGGACCTCGTCCCCCGGCACGTAACGCAGGATCTCCAGGAGGTAGCTCGCGTTGAAGCCGATGTCCAGCGCCTCGCCCTGGTAGTCGACCTCCAGCTCCTCGTGCGCCTCGCCAAGGTCCGGCGTCTCCACCGAGAAGCGCAGCATCGAGCCGCCGAACGTCATCCGCACACGGTGCGTCTGCTCGCTCGCCACGACCGCCATGCGACGCAGCGCGGCCGTGAACTGCGCCTTGTCGACGACCGCGACTTTGTCGTTGTCCCTCGGGATGACCTGCTCGTAGTTCGGATACGGCCCCTCGATCAACCGCGTGAAGATCCGCGTCCCCTCGTGCTGGAAGCCGAGGTGGTTCTCGCTCCGCGCGACCTCGATCTCATCATCGGCGCCGAAGAGCCGCTCGACCTGCGCGAGCGCCTTCGGCGGCACGATCAGGTCCGCCCGACTCGCTCCCGGCGTCTCGGCACGGTAGATCATCCGCGCCAACCGATGGCCGTTCGTCGCGACCATGCGCATGTCCTGATCGCTGAGCTGCCAGAGGACCCCGTTCAGGATCGGCCGGCTCTCCTCCGTGGAGACCGCGAACGACGTCTGCCGGATCAGCGTGTGGAGCACCTCGCCACGGATCCGCCAGCTCTGCGCGAAGTCGACCGCCGGAAAGGTCGGAAACTCGTCGCGCGGGAGGCCGTTCAGCCGGAACGACGCCCGGCCGCACACCAGCTCCAGCCGATCCCCCTTCGTCGAGACCCTCGCCGGCTGCTCCGGGAGCTCGCGAGCGAGCTCCTGGAACTTCTTCGCCGGAACCGTCAGCGACCCGGGCTCCTCCACGTCCGCCGCAACGCGCAAGTTGACCGAGATGTCCAGGTCGGTCCCGCTCATCCGGACGCCGTCGCCGTCGGCCTCGAGCAGGATGTTCGAGAGCACCGGCAGCGTCGTCCGGGTCGGGATGCTCGCGCCTACCGCGGCGAGGCCCTGCTGGAGGTTCTCTCGCGTGATCGTGAATTTCATGGCCTCCTCACCTTGCGATCCCCCTGCGAACTTGCACAGCGTACGGCACGATGATCAATAGAAATATAACTCACCGTCATAGTAATAGGGGCTGTGGAAGTGTGGACATCTCGGCACCGGTCCATGCAAGGGTGCGCGACCGAAGGACTTCGGCGAGACCCGGCCCCTGTGGACAGAGCGTGGGCAGCGGCCACGGTTCTACCCGGTCTCCCCATCGAGTCCCCGGAATGTGGGGAACCGGATGGACTTCCACAAATTCTCCCCGAGAGTTTTCCACTACGCCCGGAACTCCGCGCGCAGCGCTTCGACTCGCGCACGGAAATCCGGGTCCTGCGCGAGCTGATCCTCGACCTTCTGGATCGAGTGGATCACCGTGGAGTGATCCCGGCCGCCGAAGTGGCGGCCGATCTCGACCAGGGGGAGGTCGAGCAGATCGCGGATCAGGTACATGGCGACCTGCCGCGGGATCGTGATGTCTTTGGTCCGGCGCTTCGATGCCAGAGCCTCCACCGAGACGCCCCACGCCTGCGCGACGCGCGCGCGTATCCCATCGGCGCTGAGCTCCGGTGCGGCGGGTGCGGAGGTGAGCACGCCGCCGAGCGCTTCGCGGGCGAGCTCGACCGTGATCTCCCGGCGCGTCAACGAGGAATAGGCGAGGAGCTTGATCGTCGCGCCCTCGAGCTCGCGAACGCTCGAGCGGCAGTTCCGGGCGATGAAGTCGAGGACTTCGTCGGCCAGGACGAGCTGGTCTTCGTCCGCCTTCTTCCTGAGGATCGCCACGCGCGTCTCGAGGTCCGGCGGCTTGATGTCGGTGACCAGGCCCCACTCGAAGCGGGAGACGAGTCGCTCCTCGAGCCCCGGGATCTCCTTGGGCGGCCGATCGCTCGTCAGGACGATCTGGCGCTGGGCGTCGTAGAGCGCGTTGAAGGTGTGGAAAAACTCTTCCTGGGTGCGCTCCTTCTCGCCGAGGAACTGCACGTCGTCGATGAGGAGGAGGTCGATCTCGCGGTACCGGCGGCGGAAATCCGCCATCCGACCCTCCTGGATCGATGCGATGAGGTCGTTCGTGAAGCGCTCGCTCGAGATGTACGCCACGCGCTTCCCGTGGTCCCGGGTGAGCACCGCGTGCCCGATCGCGTGCATCAGGTGAGTCTTGCCCAGCCCGACGCCGCCATAGATGAAGAGCGGGTTGTAGATCCGGGCGGGCGCCTCGGCGACCGCACGGCAGGCCGCGGCGGCGAGTTGGTTGTTGCTCCCGACGACGAAGCGGTCGAAGGTGTATCGCTCGTTGAGAGGCGTACCGACGGTGACCGCGGGAACGGGCGCGGGGGTCGGGGGGGCGACCGGGGCCGGCGCGGGCGCGTGCGACGCGGCCGACACCGGGGGCATCGGCCGGGACTCGGCCGGGACCGGGGTCAGACCCTCCGTGGGATGGAACGTGATCGCGAGGCGCCGCCCGAAGAGCCGCTCCGCGATGTCCGTCAACAGCGCTCCGTACTTGTCCTCGATCCACTCCGCGGCGAAGTCGCTCCCCGTCGCCACCGCGAGGCGATCCTGGGTGAGGGCGAGAGGCTCGGTGTGCGAGAGCCAGATGCGGTACGTTTGCTCGGGGAGCAACGTCCGGGCACGCTCCAGGATACGGGACCAGGCTTCGGCGGCGGTCAGCTCCATCGCGACCAGTTCGAGCGGCGAGTCGAAGATGCGTGATTGCCGGCGGAAGCTAGATCGGCGATGTGGATAAGTCAACCGGGATCCCTTCGGTACGCGCCTTTCGACGGCGCTCGCGGGGGCGAGGACGGGAGCGCCCGGGGTCGCTTGACCCCGCGGGCATGTGGACACTATACTTACTAGCTTTGCTAGGAATGGATTCGGACCTCAGGGGAGTCGTATGGGTAAGCCAACGTACCGGCCGCGCAACCGCAAGCGTCTCAACAAGCACGGGTTCCGGGCGCGGATGGCGACGCGGTCCGGTCGCGAAGTGCTGAGCCGCCGCCGGAAGAAGGGCCGCAAGCGCCTGGTGGTGTCGATCGGCTCGAAGTAGCGTCGGTCGGCAGGTGGCGCGGTCACCTGGCGAGGAGAGTCGGGGGCAGCGGCTGCCGCGGGCGCGGCGGATCACGCGAGGCCAGGAGATCCGTGCGCTGTTTCGACGGGGGAAGAGGAGCAGGACGGCCCACCTGGACGTCTTCGACTCCCCTTCCCCCGTGGCGTATCCTCGCGCCGGGGTGGTGGTTCCCCGGTACAAGCACACGGCAGTCGAGCGGAACCGGTTGAAACGGCGGTTGCGTGAGATCCTGCGCCGGGTCATCCTGCCTCGGCTCGATGCCGCGGGTCTGGCGCTGGATGTGCTCGTGCGTGCGAGGCGGGAGGCGTACGACGCCCGGTTCGCCGAGTTGAGGAGCGAGCTCGAAAAGTGGGTGGATCGCAGATGCTCGCGCGGGTCCTGCTTTACCTGATCCGGTTCTACCGGGCGGCGATCTCGCCGATGCTGCCGCCGGCCTGCCGCTACACGCCCAGCTGCTCCGCGTATGCCGAGGAGGCGGTGCAGGTGCACGGGGCCTGGCGTGGGGGCTGGCTCGCGGTGCGGCGCCTCCTCCGGTGCCATCCCTTCGGTGGAAGTGGGTACGATCCCGTGCCTGGCGGCCGGGCGAGATGATCGGAGAACGCGACGGCGCTCCATGGCGGAGCCGGGACTGAGTCCCGCGCCAGCCGCGCCGTTCGATAACCAATCGTGAGTCGTTGATGGAGAGCCGACGGTTTCTTCTGGCGATCGTCTTGATGGTCGCCGTCATCGTGGGGACGAACCTCCTCTTCGGGCCCGCGCGTGTGCAGCCGCCCGTGGAGGGGCAGCCGGCGGACACCGCGCAGGCCGCTGCGACGGGCGAAGCTCGTCCGACGGAGGCGCCGGCCAGGCCCGCAACGGTACCGGAGGCGGGCGTCGCTCAGGCCCCGGTCGTGGGCGCCGATACGGTCATCATCGAGTCGCCGCTCTTCCGCTACGGCATTTCGACGAACGGAGCGGGGGTCGTGCGTGCGGAGCTCCGCCAGTTCGAGTCGTACGCGGAAGGCGACGGGGCGGTGCAGCTGGTGCCCGAAGAGGCGAGGGCCCTGATCGGATACCGTATTGCGGTGGGGGAGCGGGTCATCGACCTGGGGTCGCTCCGATTCGAGCCGGAGCAAGCGGGACCGGTCTCCCTCGCCGAAGGCGATGCGCCACGGACGGTCGAGTTCGTGCACGCCGACCCCGCCGGTGAATTCGTCGCCCGGGTGGCCTACACCTTCGATCCGGACGAATACGTGATCGGCGTCCGTGTCACGGTCGGAGGGTTGGGCGGCGCTACGCCCCGCCTCCTCATCGACATGGGCCCGACCCTCGCCGTGAACGAGGCCAATGCCCAAGAGGATCAGCGCTCCCTCGCCTACGTCGTGAACAGTCGGAGGGACGGGATCCGGAGCGTCCCGCTGCGGGACGTCAAGGCGGATCGGATCGAAGAGGGTCCACTCGAGTGGGTCGCGCTGAAGAACAAGTACTTCCTGGCCGCGGTGCTCGCCGGGGACGGGGAGGACCAGGCGTTCGGGGGCGTGATCGCAAGGGATGCCGCCGGAGAGTTCACGACGGATCTGACCGCCACGCTCCCGGCGGGGAGCGGCGGCGCCTTCGATTTCCGCATCTATCTGGGGCCGCAGCAATACGAGCGGCTGGCCGCGCTCGGTGATGGGCTCCAGGATGTGAACCCGTACGGTTGGAGGCCTCTGCGCCCGATCATTCGCCCGCTGGGTCACGCGATCACCTGGGCGCTCGTCTCGATGCACCGTACCCTGGGCCTCGGGTACGGCTGGGTCCTGATCCTCTTCGGCGTGCTGATCCGCATTATTCTCTGGCCGCTGAACGCCCGGGCGATGCGGACGCAGATGAAGAACATGGCGCTCCAGCCCCGGCTCCAGGAGATTCAGCAGAAGTACAAGAACGATCCGGAGAAGCTCCAGAGGGAGATGCTGCGGCTTTACCGGGAGGAGGGCTTCAGCCCCTTCGGGGGGTGTCTGCCGATGCTGATCCCGTTCCCGGTGCTGATCACGCTCTTCTTCGTCTTCCAGAACACGATCGAGTTCCGGGGCGTGGAGTTTCTCTGGTTGCCTGACCTGTCGCGGCCCGACCCCTACTACATCCTCCCGCTGCTGCTCGGGGGGAGCATGTTCCTGATGCAGCGGATCAGCGCCAAGGCGACGCCGCCGAATCCTCAGATGAAGATGATGATGTACTTCATGCCGGCGTTCATGACGTTCATCTTCCTGAACTTCGCCTCGGGGCTGAACCTCTACTATACGGCGCAGAACCTGGCGTCGATCCCGCAGCAGATTCAGCTCACGCGAGAGCGGCAGCGACAGCAGCAGCAATCTCGGTCGCGGGGCTGACCGACGGGAATATTTCGATGAAGGGCAGGGACGGGGCGGCCGGTACATACCGGACGCCCCGTTTCGTTACCGCCGCCATGTCGGTCCGGAGGGCGTCGAGGCCCGGCTCGGGCGGCGCGGTGTCTGGGGCCGGAATCGATATCGTCGGTTACGCCCCGGCCCCGTTCGATCCGGATCGGGAGTCGGGGTTATCGCCGGGTAGAGGTGGGCGGGGCCGATCGGTCGCGGAAGGGACCGTCCCCGCTCGTGCTCGGGTGCATCGCCTCGTCAACGAAGGATCCTGAAGTCGTCGAGGGGTGGGTCGCCGGACGGGGGAAGCTCCTCGATCCTCTCGACGACGGCCGCCGGCGGGGCGACGTGGAGGCGTGCGGCCAGTCGGTCGACCGCAGGCCGTGGGCCGGCGACGAAGACCTCGACCGAGCCGTCGGGGGTGTTGCGCACGGTGCCGCGAAGGCCGAGGGCGAGGGCTTCTTCACGGGTCCACCACCGGAAGCCTACGCCCTGGACCCGCCCCCGGATCCGGAAAGCGCGCACGGTGATATCGGATTCGGACATTGTCGGATGCGTTTCCGGGGGCCCGGGATCGGCGGGCCCCCCGGTCATGGTGGGTTGCGGTGGGCGCGCGGGCGCCGCACTCGGGATCTGTCTCTCGCGTCAGGACGTGATCTCGCGCCGGAAATCGCGGACCTCATGCGCGAGGAACCGGCGGTCCTGCTTCAATGAGGCGATCGTCTCATCCGGTGTCAAGTCCTGCCGCCGCATGTCCTTGAGGGCGTTGCGCGCGAGCAGGCCGCCGACGAGGAGGAAGAGTGCGCCGACGATCAGCGCCCCTGCCCAGTACGCGTCCCCCAGGAGATCGCCGACCACGAGAATCAGGAACGCGGTCAGCGCCAAGCCGCCGATCGCGGCGAGGCCGATCCCGATCCCGACTTTGACGCCGTCCCGCGCCATGTCGGCTGCGGTCTGCCGGATCTCCAATTTGGCGAGATCCTTTTCGGCGCGGAGGAGGTCCGCGCCGTCCGCCGCGAGCTGCTTGAAGAGATCGCTCAGTGGCGCCCCGGCATCTGCGTGCGGCGCCCCCGTGGGTTCCGGACCGATCGAACGTTCGCGTGCCATCGTGCTCCTCCAGCGCCGTTCCTTGCCCTCCACCGGGAAAGGGTGCAACCGATGTGCCACGCCGAGGGTCGCAAACCATGCTGGCGCACGCGGATCGGGCGCTCACGATGGAGCGGTCTCGAGGCCGCGGATCCGGTTGAGGAATGCGGCGAGCTCGAATGCCCGGAAGGATGCGAGGTCGCCGGTCGGCTCGGCCTGGACGATATCCAGGCCGTGGGCGTCGATCGCCGCCATGATGGCTTGGATCGCCCGTGCGATGTCGGCTCGGCCGTCGAGCACGCGGCCGCGCCCCCAGGCGAGGGCGGCGGCGATGGCCCGGACCTGGGCGGGCTCGACGATCTGATCGATCGCCCTGAGGTCGACCTCCTCGGTGCCGTAAAGGGCCCGGTCTTCGGACCAGACCTTGATGGAGACCGCGCGGCGCCCACGGCCGGGGTCGAGGGAGCGGGGGAGGGGGATCCGTCGGGCCGGCGGACGCCACGAGCCGCCCTCGGTCCGCCGCGCCGTCGGGTGCGCGGCGGCGATCGCGCGGGCTTGGGCGGTGACGTCGGCGGGTTCGTAGTCGCGCATGGCGATGACCGTGTCGGCGACGTCGAAGTAGTCACCGGAGCCACCGGCCACGAGGATCGTCGACACCCCGTGGTCGCGCGCGAGGGTCCGGATCCGGTCGATGAGTGGGGTGATCGGTTCGTCGCGGTCTTCGATGAGAGCCTGCATCCGGGCATCTCGGATGAGGAGGTTGGTGGCGGAGGTGTCTTCATCGAGGAGAAGGCACCGGGCACCGACCTCGAGGGCCTCGACGATCGCCGCCGCCTGGGAGGTCGAGCCGCTCGCGTTGCGCGTGATGAAGCGTCGGGTGTCGGTGCCATCGGGGAGGGCGGCGATGAAGTTGGAGACATCGGTCCCGGCCACGGCGCGGCCGTCTTCGGCGCGCACCTTCACGGCCTCGGGGATGGTGACGACGAACTCCCGTCCATCGCCGGGGATGTGATCGTAGACCCCGCGCTCGAGGGCGCGAAGGAGTGTCGACTTCCCGTGGTACCCCCCGCCGACGATGAGGGTGACGCCCGCGGGGATTCCCAAGCCGGTGATCGGTCCGCCGTTGGGGCGGTGGAGCGTGACGCGTAGGGATGCGGGGGAGGTGAAGGGCCGGGCGCGGTCGTGGGGCAGGGGGCGGTCGTCGACGCCGGAGCGGCGGGGAAGGATTGCGCCGTCGGCGACGAAGGCGACGAGGCCGTGGTCGGCGAGCTGGGCGCGAAGCGAGGCAGCATCTTCTGCGGTTTCGACATGACGCCGGAGGGCATCGGGATCGAGGGCGGCGAACCGGAGGCTCGCGCGGATGGCCGCGGGGACCGCGTTGCACAGGAGGTCGGCGGCGGCTCTGCCGTGGATGGTGCGGCCGCGGGCGGGGAGGCCTGCGCGGAACCGTGCTTCGACGGATGCGTCGGGGCGGACGTGGAGGGCGGTGCGGGAGAGGATCTCCTGGCCCGGGCGGAGGACGTAGAGCTCTCCGCTCCGGCCGCTCCCGTGGCGGGGGGTGGGGGTCGCACGGAACGCCTCGGCGAGGGCGCGGTTGAGGAAGTCTGCGGCGGCGATGCGCCGCGGGGTTGATGCGATCGACCAGGGCGGGAGGCCGGCGGATTCGGCGGGGAGGATGGCGCGCAGGCGGCTCGGCTCGGCGAAGGGGTCGCCCTGCACGTGATCGACGAGGAGCGTGAAGCCATCGGCGGCGTACTCGCCGCGGATCTCGCGGTACGATTTGTAGCCGCGGCCGTCGAGGCGAAGGAGCCGTTGGCGGAGGTCGGCGAGGGTCTGCATTGGTTCGGATTCTCGGGTTCGGCCGAGGGCGGTCTCGAGGATGTTTCACGTGAAACACCCCGATCGACGCCCGCCTCGAAGGATCGCGCACGAAGTGAACGGCTCGTCCGTGGGCGGTCAAGGGGGAACCCCAAGTTGCGCGCCCGTGTAACCCGTTGGGACCCCGATCGGCGAATTCGCTTTACCGGGCGGCAGGACCCGGATATATTCAGGCTTCCCATCCGACCTGGAGCCACGGGAGCGCATGTCTCGCGTCATCGCCATTGCCAATCAGAAGGGCGGGGTAGGGAAGACCACCACCGCCATCAACCTGGGTGCCTGTCTTGCCGTCGCGGAGCAGCGGACGCTGGTCATCGACATCGATCCCCAGGGAAACGCGACGAGCGGTCTTGGACTGAAGCGGGCCGAGATCGGCGCATCGATTTACGAGGTCCTCGTCGACGGGGTCGGGATCGATGCCGCACGGGTTCGGCAGGTGCACTTCCCTTACCTCGACGTCGTCCCGTCGAGCCGCGACCTGGTCGGCGCCGAGGTGGAGCTGGTCGATCGTCCCGAGCGCGACCGGGTCCTCCGCCGGGCGCTGGAACCGATCCGTGAGGAGTACGATTTCATCCTGATCGATTGCCCGCCCTCACTGGGCCTGCTGACGCTCAACACGCTGACGGCGGCGGATTCGGTATTGATCCCGATCCAGTGCGAATTCTACGCGCTCGAGGGGTTGTCCCAGCTCCTGAACACGGTCCGGCTGGTCCAGCGCAACCTGAATCCCCGCTTGCAGATCGAGGGTGTGCTGCTGACCATGTTCGACCAGCGGCTCAACCTCTCGCGGCAGGTGGCTGACGAGGCGAAGGAGTACTTCGGGAACCGGGTCTATCGGACGACGATCGCGCGCAACGTCCGTCTCGCGGAGGCCCCGAGCTTCGGTAAGCCGATCGTCCTCTACGATGTCCTCTCGGCGGGGGCCCAGAGCTATCTCTCTCTGGCGCGGGAGGTGATTGCGCGTGCGGCGAACCCGGTCGATGGGACGCTGCCGGCGGGGGGAGAGGGCGAGCGGGAAGAAGATGTGACCCGAGCGGTCTCTGCGACGTCGTAATAGGAGTCGTTGCGAATGAGCAAGCGTGACCGACTGGGAAAGGGTCTCGGCGCCCTCCTCGGCGAGTACCTGGGGGAAGAAGGGCCGGGGGGAGCGGATGCGAAGCCATTGCCGGTGTCGCAGATCGTGCCGAACCCGTTCCAGCCGCGGCGCGAGTTCGCCGAGGAGGAGCTGGCCGATCTCGCGGCGTCGATCCGGGAGAACGGGCTTCTTCAACCGGTGGTGGTACGGCCCGCGCAGAACGGGAGCGGCGGGGCGTGGGAGCTGGTGGCCGGGGAGCGGCGCTGGCGCGCCGTCATGCGGCTCGGTTGGTCGGAGATCCCCGCGCTGGTCCGCCCTCTCGACGATCGCGCGATGCTCGTCCTCGCGCTGGTCGAGAACCTGCAGCGGGCCGGGTTGTCCCCGCTGGAGGAGGCGGCGGGGTACAAACGGCTGATGGACGAGTTCCAGCTGTCGCAGCAGCAGGTGGCCGACGCGGTAGGGCGCGATCGTTCGACGATCGCCAACGCGATCCGTCTCCTGCAGCTCCCCGCCTCCGTGAGGCAGCTCCTGGCGGAGGGACGCTTGACGGCCGGCCACGCGCGGGCGCTCCTCGGCGTGGGCAACGATCTGCGGATGGCGGAGCTGGCGCGCCGCGCGGTCGAGGAGGGATGGAACGTCCGGCAGGTGGAGGCCGAGGTGCAGCGCGCCCGGCCGCCACGGGCCACGGCGCCTCGCCCGCCCCGGGCCAGAGAGGCCGCGGAGCGACGGCTGGAGGAAGAGCTGCAGCGTGCGCTCGGAACCGCGGTGAAGATCCGGCGAGGCCGGGGGATGAAGGGGAAGATCGAGATCCCCTTCTACGGGGCCGAGGATTTCGAGCGCATCTACGAACTGCTCGTCGGAAGCCCCGCCGCGGAGGTCGTCTCCTGACGGGGGCGCCCGCGACGGAGGCCTCCGCGGCGAACATGACGACTCTCGGAGCGTGAGCCGCATGGACGAACGCCGGCTGACCCTGATCGTCGTGCCGCACGGGGACCTGGAAACGCGGACGTACGAGATCTCCTATCGCAAACTGAAGCTGCTCCTCATCCTCGCGTTCGTGATGCTGGCCGCATTCATTGTCATGGCCTCGACCTGGTGGTACGTTGGGGCCCAGGCGGCCAGGGTCAACGGCCTGGTCCAGGAGGTGAGGCGGCTCGAGGAGGAGCGGGAGAAGGTCGCCGAGCTCGCCCGGACACTCTCGGAGGTGGAGGCGCAGTACGAGCGGGTGCGTCAGCTCCTCGGGGCGGATGCCGCCCCGGCCCGTGGGATGGAACCGCTCCTTCCGCCCCTCCGTGATGAGCCGAGCCCCAGGGAGGAGAAGGACGACATCTCCGCCTTCCCCGCCGCATGGCCACTGGCTCGACCGGGCTACATCACCCGCGAGGTCACTCGTGAGGACGATCGGGCGCACCCGGGGCTCGACATCGCCGTGCCGCACGACACGTACATACGCGCCGCCGGTTCCGGCGTGGTGCGAGCGGCCGGTACCGACGACGTCTACGGCCGTTACGTCCTGATCGACCACGGCAACGGATACGAGACGATGTACGGCCATGCCTCCCGCCTCTTCGTTGCCGCCGGAGACCCGGTCGAGCGAAACGAGGTCATCGCGCTGAGCGGATCGACGGGACGATCCACGGCTCCGCACCTGCACTTCGAAGTCCGCAAGGACGGGAGCCCCATCGACCCTCTCCCCATGATTCGCAAGCCGTGAGGTTGGATGGTGTTCGGTAAGAAATCCCCACAGTCGAGTGTGCACGTAATGAAAGAGAGTGCCGCTGCACAGCAGGCCCGTGAGGGCGCGATCTCCATCATCGGCCCGGGGATGCGGGTCACCGGCGACTGCGCCACGGACGGGACGCTCCGCGTCGAAGGGACCATCGAGGGAACCGTCCGTGCCGGAAAGGCGGTCGTCGTCGGCAAGGACGGAGTCGTCCTGGGGGATGTCACCACGCAGGATGCCGTCATCGGCGGCAGGGTGGTCGGGACCGTCATCGCCGAGAGCCGCCTCGAACTCCAGGCGACGTGCATCATCGAAGGAGAAGTTCGGGCGAAGCGGATCAAGCTCGAAGAAGGTGGCCGCGTGAACGGGAGCGTGCACATCGGCGAAGCCCCTGTTGGCGGCCCGGCTGCGACCCCTCATCCGGCGGTCGTCCCCGCGGATGAAGAGGCGGTCCCGGCCGAGAGCTAGCCGGCGGATCGCCGGGGGTGGACACCGTGTGGGCCGTCGCGACCGTGGCGGCCCACACGCGTTTTCCACAAAGTGTAGAAATCTGCTAACGCGTTGTTTCACAATCGCTATCGGAGTTATCTGCAACTGTTCACAGTCTACTGTGGAGAAGTCCCCCGGACTTTTCCACAGTCGTCCTCCGGGTGGGGTCGACCATGCGACTGGACGAATTGACGGCGTACCTCGACGAGTACCTGCGCATCCGGGAGGTGCCGGACTACCCGAATGCGTTGAACGGCTTACAGGTCGCGAATCCGGGAGAGGTGACGCGGATCGCGGCGGCGGTGGACGCGAGCGAGGCGGCGATCCGGGAAGCCGCGAGGCGTGGATGCGACTTCCTGCTGGTCCATCATGGGTTGTTTTGGGATGGGAACCGGCCGGTGACGGGGCGGAGGTACCGGCGCCTGCGACTGCTGATCGAGCATGGGATCGCGGTCTACAGCGCTCACCTCCCCCTCGACGTGCACCCGGAGGTGGGGAACAACGTCGTCCTGGCCCGCGAGCTGGGGATCGAGATCGAGGGGACGTTCGGCTCGTACCAGGGGACGCCGCTCGGGGTATGGGGCCGGCTGGAGCTGAAGCGCGAGGCCCTCGCGGCACGAATGGACGAGTTGCTGGGCGGGCGGGTCAAGATGCTGCCCGGGGGCCCGGAGGAGGTGAAGCGCGTCGGGGTGATCACGGGTGGTGCGGGCGGGATGATCGGCGATGCGATCGCTGCGGGTCTCGACGCCTTCGTCACGGGCGAAGGAACGCACCCCACGTACTTCGACGCGGTCGAGGGGGGGATCAACGTGTATTACGGGGGGCATTACGCCACGGAGACGTGGGGGGTGAAGATGTTGGCCCGACGACTCGCCGACCTGTTCGGCCTTCCCTACGAGTTCCTGCACCTTCCGACGGGGCTGTAGGGAGGCCGGGGCGGCAGGGGAAGCCTCCGTCGATCGTGCTCCGCGTCGTTATCCGCCGGAAATCGCGGCGCGCCACTCGGACCACCCGCACCGGGAGTTCAGGTCGGCAGCGGCGAGGGGTTGCAGGGTGAGACCGGCGGACACTCACCCCGTGAGCGGCGGGGCGTGCAGATTTTCCGCCCATCGGGGAAGAGAGGATCGCACACGGGCCCCACGAGCTCCCCGCCTCATCCCCGTCGTGACCGGAGCCCCGATCGCCGAATGGACGATCGGGACGCCGGCGCCGCCTCCCGCCTTCCTCCTCCACCTTGTCGGGCCAGCAGCCAGAGCACGATATGCCGGGCCCTGCGAAGACCGGATCCTCGTCGCGTGGCGCGGGACCATCTCAGATACGGTCGAGGAGGACCCTGTGGCCGCGGTCTCGCCCATTCCAGTCTTCCCACCCGGATACGGACCCACCGACACAGTACGTCACGAAGACGACCTCGCCCCCAAGATCAGCGAACGCGTCACCGGTTTCTGCTGTACGGTGCGGGGATCCGGCGAGTGGGCGCTCAGGTGACGTGAACGCGCAACGATGCCCGCGAAGACGGACGCCCCATCGACTTCGACGATTCCCCCACGCCGCAAGTACCTCCAGCCGAAAGGCTCCAGCTCGGCGCCCGCAAACTGGCTGGCAAGGCGAAGTACGGCGAGGTCGCCGCCCCTCGAACCCGGCGCTCCCATCGTTCCGGTCATCGACGACGTTACTCACAAGGGTGTGGATCTCGCGGGCCGACTTGTCGTCGGGCGGGGCATCATGCAGGCACGCCGTCCGAAAGCGTGGGAGCCGATGACGGCGGTGAGCGGAGCGTGCCGCAAGGGGAGGCGGAAGACTCCAACCGGGGTGAGGATCGGCGATGGCTCGTGAGCCGCCGCGCCCCCAGCGTGGGACCCCGGCGCCGCTCGGCTCGTGACCCGCGATCCGGTCGGCACCGTCGCATGCGTTCCCCGCCCCCACGCCGCATCCCGTTGCCGCACCGTGGGCGCGTGGGGGACGCCCGGGGAACGTTGCGCGAGGATCGAGGAAGCCGGCCCCGGAGCGCGTAACGGAACGAGTCCGGCTCGGCGCACGTGACGGAAGGGAGCCAGGCTCGGGGTGAATGAAGCCAGGGGGCCAGCCGGCGCACATGACGGCAGAGGGGGCCAGGCACGGCGCACAAGACGACATGGAGCCATTCGGCGGCTCATCGGCGCGGGGGCCGCAACGCCTCGCCGACCGGCCGCCGGGCGGTGCGTCGACGGGAGCCGCAGGAGGGGTCGAGACCGTCGGCGCGACGTCCATCCGAACCAAGACCCTCGCGTCCGCGGGTGCAACGCGTTAGCTTCGATTCACCGGAATGTGTCCACTCCACCCTCCACCGGCGTGTGGAGGGACGAAGTGCGGCGAATCCGATCCGGCTCATCCCGAGCACACCGACATGTCGTCCCCGGCCGCGACCCGCGCGAGCGCGTCGCGGAGCGACTTCACACCCGGGCCGCTCGCTCTCGCGACCGCCGGCCCCGTTATGACCGGAATCGCTGCTGATTCGCCCACGCCGACCGCATCCGATCCTGCGGTCGCTGCGGCCGTGTACCGGTGCCACCGCGAGTGACCTTGACGAACTTGTCGGATCGTCCCCAACCCGCCCTCCACGCAACGATGCCCGATCCGGCGGACGTGGAACGCCGTCAACAGGAACTGACGTTCCTCGCGGAGGTCGCTCACGCGCTGGCGACGACCGAGGCGCTGGACGTGATCCTTCCGTTGATTGTGGACCGCGTCAGCCTCCTCCTCGACTGCGAGGCCGTGGCGGTGGTCGGTGTCGCGCCGGAACGCCAGGAGATCACCGTCCTCGCGGCGCAGACCTCGGTGCCCGGGGGTGAGGGATTGCGGGGGCGGACGTATCCCCGGCCGGGCACGATCATCGATCGGGCGCTCGCGGAGCGCGCCCCCCTCCGGATCGTCCCGGACGGTCCAGCCTCGCTCGATCCGATCGTCCAGGCGCTCCTCGGCGGGCGGCGTCCGAGGAGCGGGTTGATCCTCCAACTCCGGGTGGCCGGTGCGGAGCGGGGTGCGCTGGTGGTCGTCGATCCCGCCACCCCGGCCGGTCCCGAGGAGGTGCGGACGCTGATCGCGTTTGCCGATCAGGCCGCCGTCGCGCTGGACCGGGCGCAACTCCGACGGCACCGGTCGGACGACGCGACGCGTCTTAAGGTCCTCAACGCCGTCCTCCAGGTGACGAGTGCGGGCTTCGAGGAGGAGACGCTCATTCGGCGCGCGATGGCCGCGCTGCTGGGCGCATCTCCAGCGGATCGCGCGGAGCTGTTCACGAACGACGGCGCCGAGCTGCGCTTGCGTTTCGCCCACGGCCCCGAATCAACGCCGGACGGTGGCCCCGGAATCGATGCGCGTCGCCGGGAGCTCCACGAGACCGTCGCGGAACGGGGCGAGCCGGTGGTGCGGCAGGGGGCGTGGAGCCTACGGCCCGGTGCGGAGCCCTACGTCATCTGCGTCCCGTTGCGGGCCCGCGATCGGATCCTCGGGACGTTGCTCCTGGCCCGCCGCTCCGCCCCCTTCGACGACCAGGAGCTCGAGATGCTCACCGCCGTCGGCGACCACCTCGGCGTCGCCATCGAGCTCTCCCGCCTCTTCCGCCGCGTCGCGATGGAGGCCGAGCAGCTGGAGCGGGTCGCCGCGGAGCGGTCGGTCGCGTTGAAGGAGGCGCAGGAGCAGCTCTCGCGGTCGCAATGGCTCGCGAGCCTCGGCGAGCTGGCCGCCGGGGTCGCGCACGACCTGAACAACGCCTTGAACCCCGTCGTCGCCTTCGCGGAGCTGATCAAGGAGCACAGCGACCAACCGGACCGCGTGCGACTGTACGCCGAGCGGATCCTGATGGCCGCGCAGGGCGGGGCGGAGACGGTGCGCCGTATCCAGCGATTCACCCGACGGCGGCTGGGATCCCTGCCTTTCGAGCCGCTATCCGTGGCGGAGCTCGTCCGCGAAGCGATCGAGTTGACCCGCCCGAATTGGGCGCAACGGATGACGGGGGGCCCGATCACCGTCGAGGAATCGGTCGACCCGGAGCTCCTCGTCCAGGGCAACGCCGGGGAGCTTCGCCAGGCGCTCCTCAATCTGATCGGCAACGCGATCGACGCCATGCCCGCGGGCGGGACGCTCCGGTTCGTCGGCCGTGCCGAGGGGGCGAGCGTCGTCCTCGCCGTCCAGGACACCGGGACAGGGATGCCGAAGGAAGTGTACGAGAAGGCGCTCGAGCCGTTCTTCACGACGAAGGGCGCGCACGGGACCGGGCTGGGCCTTGCCGAGGTCTTCGGCATCGCCCGTCGTCACGGCGGCGACCTCGAGCTCCTGAGTTGGAGCGGGGTCGGGACCACCGTGATCCTGCGGCTGCCGCGTGCCGAAACTCCCCGCGAGCCGACGAAGGCGCGTCGTCGTCTGACCGGCTCGGCGGCGAACGTCCACCACATCCTCCTGGTCGACGACAATCTGCTGAGCCTGGAGGCGACGGCCGCGTCTCTGCGCGCGGCGGGGCACACCGTCGCGACCGCGGCGAACGCGCAGACGGCGCTCCGCATCTTCAACGCCGGGCACTTCGACCTGGTGCTGAGCGATCTCGGGCTCCCGGACCTGAACGGGTGGGAGCTCGTGGATCGGATCCGGGTCCGGGACCCGAAGATACGGGTCGGGCTGATCACCGGGTGGTCGATACCCGAGGGGGATGAGCTCCTGAAGCGGCACGGGATCGACATGGTCTTCGTGAAGCCGGTCGATCCCGACCAACTGCTGGCCGCACTATGAGCCCGGCCGGGACCGACGCCCGGCCGGAACGCGGCGAGGTCGGCGGTCGCTGGCCCGGGAACCCGCCCGTGCAGGTCGCCTGCGGGGGCGGGTTTCGCGTCAGCGTCCGAGGAAGGCCCGGGCCTCGGAACGGTAGACGGGGAGGATCTGGGCGTGGTCGCTGTATTCCGGGACGGGCTTCTCCGCCTCGGTCTCGAACGCCGCGAGGAGTCGCTCGTAGTAGCCCCGGGCGCCGGCGTCGTCTCCGAGGGCCGCGGCGGCCTGCGCGGCCACGGCCAGGGCGAGGAGGTGGTCCGGCGCATCGCGGAGGATCCGCTCGGCGGTCGCCCTCCCGCTCGCCGGATCGCCCGAGGCGGTCTCGAGGACGCTCAGGTGGTAGAGCCCGTCGTGATCGAGGTCGCCCGCCTGTCGGTAGGCCAGGACGGCCATGGGCAGGAAGAAAGATACCTGCGCGGTATCGCCCTGGGCCTGCGCCTGCATCACACGGTTGAAGAGTCGGTCGGCCTGCTCGCGCGGGCTGCCGGTGAGGGGCGGGGCGCGACCGGCGTCGAAGGCGCCGGCCTCCGCGGGGATCGGGCCGGCCGCCCCGCCGAATCCTGGCGCCGCCCGGCCGCTCCGGAGACCGGGGGCGAGGAGCGTCACGATCAGCGCGACCACGGCTCCGCCGGCGACGTACCACGGTAGCCGCGAGGCGGCCGGGCGCACCGGTTCGCCGCAACGGGTACAGAAGTTGGCGCCGCCGAGAAGTGGCGCCTCGCAGGATTTGCAGCGCGCGCCGTCGACGGGGGCGCCACAGGCCGGGCAGTACGCGCCCGGCGCTTCGGACTGGCAAACGGGACACTTCATAACACGCTGGAAGATAGGGGCACGACGAAGCCCCGTCCACCCCGGCCCAGCTCAGGAGGCGCGGGCGCGCAGCGCCAAGAGGTAGGCCTCCAGGTCCCGGGCGTCGCGCTCGGAGAGACCCGCGGCCAGGCGCGCCTCGATGCGCTCCCTCTTCGACGCGGAGAGGCGGAGGTCGCCGAGGAGCCGGCGGATCCGCTCGGGAGTGGGGAGTGTATCCGCCTCTGCACGGGGGACCCGCCGCTGCTGCCCTTCGCGCATCCGCCGGACCTTGTCCATCTCCTCGCGGGAGGGGCGCCGCGCACCGGCGAAATCGCGGTTGGCGAGGGCCCGCCCGATCGCGGAGGTCTCGCAGTTCTCGACGAACCGCGTCGCGTTGATCGGGCTCGAGCCGATCCGCTCGTAGGCCCAACCGGTCGTCGGATGCGGGTCGAAGCGGTCCCGGTAGACCAGCGCCTTGAAGATGACCAGATCGTCGTCGAGGTGCACGAGCTCCGTTCGGATCGATCCCGAAGGGAACTTGCGGTAGAACGCGTCGATCCGCTCGCGGACCTCGACGTACCCGCTGAGGTCGAAGGACTTCGTCATGTCGCCCGTCGTGTGCGCGTGAATCGTTGATGTATAATGACTTATACACTCTCCGCCTCGTCGCGTTCGAAATCGGGTTCCGCTGGCGCGGGACGGCGCCGGTCTCGCGAGCGCGGCCGGTGGCGGCGGTGCTGGCAGCGGTGATCCGGCGATCGTAGCTTGGGACTGGAGCGGGTGCCGCGAGGGGCGCGGCGCGGGCCCGTCCTGTGAGGTCGTCGGTCGAAGGGACACGGGACGGAGGGCGATGGGGCCGGCGTTCCGCCGCGCCGTCGGGGCGAATGGGGCACACGCCGCGCCCGGCCGTGTACGGAGCCTCGGGCTGCGAGGTCGGGGACCCCGTACGCAGCCGAATCGTTCAGCAGGGATCGAGGACAGGGATGGCATCGAAGGAGAAAAGGCCCAAGGGCTTGCCGGAGCTGAACCGCAGGGGGGCGACGGAGGACGAGCGCCTGCTGTCGCGTGAGGTGGAGCCGCGAGCGATCACGGACTTCACGCACACGGATCCGTGGCGCGTCTTCCGGATCATGGGCGAGTTCGTGGAAGGGTTCGACACGTTGGCGCACCTGGGGCCGGCGGTGAGCATCTTCGGGAGCGCGCGGATCCTCCCGGATGACCCGGTCTACGCGGCGGCGCAGGAGACGGGCCGGCGGCTCGCTGAGCTCGGGTTCGCGGTGATCACGGGCGGCGGGCCCGGGGTGATGGAGGCGGCGAACAAGGGGGCGACGGAGGCGGGGGGCGAGTCGGTCGGGTGCAACATCGAGCTCCCGTTCGAACAGGGGATGAACGCCTACGTGAAGACGGCGATCAACTTCCGGTACTTCTTCGTCCGGAAGACGATGTTCGTGAAGTACGCCGAGGCGTTCATCATCTTCCCCGGCGGCTTCGGCACGCTGGACGAGCTCTTCGAGGCGCTGACCCTGATCCAGACCCGCAAGGTCCGGAACTTCCCGGTGGTTCTCTACGGCACGGAGTACTGGCGGGGGCTCCTGGACTGGCTGCGGAACACGATGCTGGCCGAAGGGAAGATCCTGCCGGAGGACCTCGATCTCCTGGTGGTCACGGACTCGCCCGAGGAGGCGGTGCAGGTGGTCCGAAAGTGTTACGAGACCGGGTGCTCCGTGGCGGAGCTCCGATCCGAGGGCGCGCGTCTTGCACCCGAGCGGCGTCCCCGGAACGGTCGCGGCCCGCGTACCGGTCCCCCCCGATCCCGGGGGTGAGTTCCCCGATCCCGAGGTCGAGCCATGACGGAGCGCCGGTTCCTGTCGGGCAGGAGGATCGATCCACAACGCGTGGGCGGCGAGACTTCGATTGCCGAGCTGATCGACGGCGCCTTCCTCTCGTACAACGCCGGCCGGCTCCGCGAGGCGTGCCATCTGCTGGTCCATCGGATGCTCGACGAAGACGTGACGGTCGGGCTCTCGCTGACCGGCGCCCTGACTCCCGCGGGTCTCGGGGTCAGCGTACTGATCCCGATGGTCGAGGCCGGGTTCGTCGACTGGATCGTCTCGACGGGGGCCAACCTCTACCATGACACGCATTTCGGCCTCGGCCTCCCGCTGCACCAGGGGAACCCGTTCGTCGAGGATGTGCGTTTACGGGAGGAGGAGGTCGTTCGGATCTACGACATCTTCTTCGACTACTCGGTGCTCCTCGACACCGATGCCTTCTTCCGCCGGATCATCCGTGGCGAGGAGTTCCAGCGGACGATGTCGACGGCGGAGTTCCACCACCTCTGCGGGAAGTACATCGCCGAGCGGGAGCGGGCGCTGGGGCAGGGGCGCAAGTCGCTGCTGGCGACATGCTACGAGTACGACGTCCCGGTCTACACCTCGTCGCCGGGGGACTCCTCGATCGGGATGAACGTCGCCGCGGCCGCGCTCCAGGGGAACCGACTGGCGATCGACGTGAGTGCGGATGTGAACGAGACGGCGGCGCTCGTGTTGGATGCGAAGCGGCGGGGCGGGAAGTCGGCGGTCGTGATCCTGGGCGGGGGCAGTCCGAAGAACTTCATGCTTCAGACGGAGCCGCAGATCCAGGAGGTACTGGGGATCGAGGAGAAGGGGCACGACTACTTCCTCCAGATCACGGATGCCCGGCCGGACACCGGGGGTCTTTCGGGCGCGACGCCGGCGGAAGCGGTGAGCTGGGGGAAGGTCGACCCGGACCGGTTGCCGGACGCGGTGGTCTGCTACACGGATACGACGATCGGTCTCCCCCTGCTGGCGGCGTACGCGCTGGCGAAGCACCCGCCGCGTGCGCCGAAGCGGCTCTACCGGAGGCGGTCCGAGATGATGGCGCGCCTCCAGGGGGAGTACGAGCATTCGCTGCGGAACGAGTCGGTGCGCGAGAAGGCGCGGCACGGGGAGGAGCACCAGGCGACGCTGGAGCGGGTGCGGTGAATGGTTGAACGGCAGGAGGGGGTTGCGGGGAGCGCCGCCGCGGGCGCGAGGGCGGTCGGGCGGGCTGGACGTGGGCCGGGCCCAGGGCTGCGGATCGCGATCACCGGCTCGAGCGGGTTGATCGGCTCCGCGCTGATCGAGTCGTTCGCCCGGGACGGCCACGCGATCACGCGGGTGGTGAGGCGGCGGGGAGGGGAGGGGGCGCCCGCGGGCGCCGTGGCCTGGGACCCTGAGGCGGGCCGGATCGATGCGGCGGGGCTGGAGGATCACGACGTCGTCGTCCACCTTGCCGGGGAGACGATCGCGGGGGTGTGGACGGCGGCGAAGCGCAGGCGGATCCGGGAGAGCCGGGTGCGCGGGACCACGGTGCTGTGCGAGGCGTTGGCGCGCCTCGAACGGCCGCCGCGGGTGCTGGTCGCCGCGTCGGCGGTCGGGTACTACGGCGACCGGGCGCCGGCGGAGGCGGTCGACGAGGAGAGCCCGCCGGGGACAGGCTTCCTGGCCGAGACGGTGGTCGCCTGGGAGGCGGCCTCCCGGCCGGCGGAGGCGGCGGGGATCCGTGTGGCGCACCTCCGCTTCGGCATGGTCCTGAGCGGGAGGGGCGGCGCCCTTGCGGCCATGCTCCCCGTCTTCCGGGCGGGGCTCGGCGGCCGGCTCGGGGGCGGGCGCCAGATCATGAGCTGGATCGCCCTCTCGGAGGTGCCCCGTGTCGTGCGGCATGTCGTGGAGACGGAGTCCCTCGCCGGTCCGATCAACGTGGCCTCGCCCGAGCCGGTGACGAACGCCGAGTTCACGACGGTGCTCGGGAGGGTCCTCGGCCGCCCGACGGTGCTGCGCGTCCCCGCGTTCGCCATCCGCCTGGCGCTCGGCCAGATGGGCGACGAGCTCCTCCTCGCCGGGGTGCGGGCGGTGCCGCGGCGTCTGCGCGAGTCGGGGTACGCGTTCGCCCACCCGGATCTGGAGGGCGCGTTGCGACACGAGCTGGTGGGGTGAGGCCGGGGGATCGGGCGGTGTCGAGGCGCCGGCCCCGAGGTGATGCGGCGGGTGGGGGTCGAGCGGCGTCGCGGGTCGTTGCCCGTCGCGACGTCGCTTTGTATGTTGACGTGCTTTTTCACCGAAGCAACCCTGTAGGCCGGTGCCGAGCCCTGGCGGCCGGGCGTGGCCGGATACCCCCGGTCGCAAGCCGGTGGGTCGAGGAGCGGGTATGAGCGTCGAGCAGAAGGCGGCGCGTGGTTACGCGCCGCAGGGCAAGGATACGGGAGTCGTCAAGTCGAAGGGGACGGCGCGTCTGCCGATCCTGGAGGGCGAGGCGCTCCCGATGGGCGTGCGCAAACCCGAATGGTTGAAGGTACGTTCGCCGGGCGGTGACAACTATCGCCGGCTCAAGAAGTTGATGCGGAACCAGCGGCTGCACTCGGTCTGCGAGGAAGCCGGCTGTCCGAACATCGGCGAGTGCTGGGAGGCGGGGACGGCGACGTTCCTGATCCTGGGGGATGTCTGCACCCGCGCGTGCAAGTACTGCGCGATCGCGCACGGGATGCCGACCGAGCTGGACTGGGATGAGCCCCGGCGGGTCGCGGAGGCGGTCGCGGAGCTCGAGCTGGAGCACGTCGTGATCACGAGCGTGAACCGGGACGAGCTGGCGGATGGCGGCGCGGCGATCTTCGCCGAGACGATCCGCCTGACCCGTGAGGCGAGGCCGGGGTGCACGATCGAGGTGTTGATCCCGGACTTCAAGGGCGACGAGGCTGCGATCCGCACGGTCGTCGAGGCGAAGCCGGACATCCTGAATCACAACCTGGAGACGGTCGAGCGGCTGCATCCCTGGGCCCGGCCTGGAGGGCGGTACTGGAGGAGCATCTCGCTCCTCGGCGCAGCGAAGCGGATGGATCCCGGGATGCTGACGAAGTCCGGGATCATTCTCGGGCTGGGCGAGACGCAGGACGAGATCCGCCAAGCGATGCTGGACCTGCGGAAGGCGTCGGTCGACATCCTGACCCTGGGGCAATACCTGCGTCCCTCGCCGCATCACGCGCCGATCGCGCGCTGGGTCACGCCCGCCGAGTTCGCGGAGTGGAAGCGGATCGGCGAGGAGGAGATGGGCTTCCAGCACGTGGAGGCGGGGCCGCTGGTCCGCTCGAGCTACCATGCGGAGAAGCAGGCGCGGGTCGTCCAGGCCGGCGGTGTCGGCGAGATTCGGGAGATCCTCGAGGCCGATGTCCCGGCGCCGGCGGAGGTCGTATCGGCGTCGGTCGCACGGGGCGCGGCGTCGGGGCTCGTCCAGATCCAGCCCCGGCGGGTTGCGGGGGGCTGAACGGCGGTGGCGCCCGGGTTCGCGGGCGCTCCACCGCGTCCGGGGGCCGAGGACCGGGCGTTCGCCCGGGTGGGAACACAAGGAGAAGGTGAATGGCTGAGGCGAAGGCGGCCGCGAAGTCCAGGGGGACCGAGCGGCATCAGGGAGCGGGTGAAGGTCTGGCCGGGCTCGGCCGGGAAGAGCTCCACCGGCTCCTCTACGAAATGTTGCGGGGCCGCCGGTTCGAGGAGAAGACGGCGGAGGCGTACGCGATCGGCAAGATCGGCGGCTTCTGCCACCTCTACATCGGGCAGGAGGCGCTGGCGGTCGGTGCGATCAGCGTGCTCCGGCCGGACGACTACGTCGTTTCGGCCTACCGCGAGCACGTCCAGGCGCTGGTGAAGGGGATGAGCGCCCGGGAGATCATGGCCGAGCTGTACGGCAAGGTCGACGGCTGCGCGAAGGGGAAGGGCGGCTCGATGCACCTCTTCAGCGCGAAGCACAACTTCATGGGCGGTTGGGGGATCGTCGGCGGCCAGATCCCGACGGCCACGGGGATCGGCTGGGCGATCAAGTACCGGGGCGAGGATCGCGTCTGCGTCTGCTTCATGGGTGAGGCGGCGGTCAACCAGGGCGCGTTCCACGAGTCGCTGAACATGGCGGCGCTCTGGAAGCTCCCGGTGATCTACATCGTCGAGAACAACCGCTTCGGGATGGGCACGGCGTGGGAGCGTGCGTCGTCGCTCTACGACATCTCGCAGAAGGCGTGCGCCTACGCGATGCCTTCGCGGGTCGCCGACGGGATGGACGTGCTCGCCATGCGGGAAGCGGTGCAGGAGGCGGTCGACCGGGCGAGGACCGAGTCGATGCCGACGCTGATCGAGGCGCGGGCCTATCGTTTCATGGGCCACTCGATGTCCGATCCGGTGCACGGGGTCTACCGGACGAAGGAGGAGGTCGAGGAGGCCAAGCAGAAGGATCCGATCCGCATCTTCATCGACCGGCTCCGGGAGCACAACCTCCTGACGGACGAGGAGCTGGACGCAATGGACGCGCGGATCGCGGAGGAGGTGCAGGACTCGATGGACTTCGCGGACCGTTCGCCGGATCCGGAGCCCGAGGAGCTGTACCGTGACGTTTATGCGCAGGTGCCGGAGCGCGGTCGCCTCTTCTTCGACCGCATGGACCGGGTGGAGAGGTAGCCGATGGCGGTGATCACGTATCGCGAGGCGTTGAACCAGGCCCTCGCGGAGGAGATGGAGCGCGACCCGAACGTCTTCCTGATGGGGGAGGAGGTCGGGGTCTACAACGGCGCGTACAAGGTCTCGAAGGGGCTGCTGGACCGCTTCGGCGGGATGCGGGTCGTCGACACCCCGATCACCGAGCTCGGTTTCGCGGGTCTCGGTATCGGCGCGGCGATGGTGGGTCTGCGGCCGATCATCGAGTTCATGACCTGGAACTTCTCGATCCTGGCGACGGACCAGGTCGTCAACACCGCCGCGAAGATGCTGTACATGTCGGGCGGGCAGTTCAAGTGCCCGATCGTCTTCCGGGGCCCGACGGGCGCGGCGCTGCAGCTCTCGGCGCAGCATTCCCAGGCGCTCGAGGCGTGGTACGGGCATTTCCCGGGGCTGAAGGTCGTCACGCCGGCCACGCCGGCCGATGCGAAGGGGCTGCTGAAGGCGGCGATTCGCGACGATGATCCCGTCGCGGTCTTCGAGGGCGAGCTCCTCTACGCGCTGAAGGGTGAGGTTCCCGACGACGACGATTTCGTGGTCCCCCTCGGGGTCGCCGACCTGAAGCGTGAGGGACGGGACGTGAGCATCATCACGCACGGCGCGGCGGTGCACGTGGCGCTCCAGGCCGCGGCGGCGCTGGAGAAGGAGGGGGTCGATGCGGAGGTCCTCGATCTCCGTTCGCTCCGTCCGCTCGACGTCGATGCGGTGATCGCGAGCGTGAAGAAGACGAACCGCGCCGTCTACGTGGAGGCCGGCTGGCCGTTCGGCGGGATGGGCACCCAGATCGCGACGCTGATCCAGGAGGAGGCGTTCGATTACCTCGACGCCCCGGTCCTGCGGGTGCACCAGGCGGATGTGCCGATGCCGTACAACAAGCACCTCGAGAAGCTGGCCAAGCCGTCCGCCGAGCGAGTGGTCGAGGCGTGCAACCGGGTGCTGTATCGCTGACGAGGAACGCACCCGAACCCGCGCCGGGGCCGGCCGTCCGGGGCCGGCCCCGGCGCACGGAATTGCCACGGAGGTCCGGCGCCGGGTGAGGGCCGGGCCCCGATTCGGGATTGGGAAGGGGAACGGGTACGGGAACGGGACGAAGGGAAGCGCATCGATGGCAACGAAAGTCCACATGGAGGCCCTGTCGCCCACGATGGAGGAGGGGCAGCTCGTCCGGTGGCTGAAGAACGAGGGCGAGCCGGTGAACGAGGGCGACGTGCTGGCCGAGATCGAGACGGACAAGGCGACGATGGAGCTGGTCGCCCGGGGCTCCGGGGTGCTGCGCAAGCGGCTCCTGAACGAGGGGCAGACGGTGCCGGTCGGTTCGGTTATCGCCGTGATCGCCGGGGAGGACGAGGACATCTCGGGGATCCTCCAGGAGGCGCCGGCGGGGGCGGGCGAGCCGACCCACGCGCCGCCGACGGGGGTACCGGCGGGTAAAGAAACCCGAGCCGAGCGCGACGTGGGCGAGGCCGCGGCGTCGCTGGCGGTCGAGGGCAAGACGGAGCGGGAGCAGGCGGCGACCGGGGTCCAGGCGGCGGTCGAGTCGCCGGATCGGCGCCGGACGCCCGCGGTCGGGACGACGCAGGAGCGCGCCGAGGGCGGCCGGGTCGAGGAGGTCGTGATGCCGCCCGACGGCCGGTTGAAGGCCTCGCCCCTGGCGCGGCGGCTCGCCGCGGAGGCGGGGCTGGAGCTCGCCCGAGTGCAGGGGACCGGCCCCGGTGGCCGCATCACGAAGCGGGATATCGAGAGCGCCGTCGCGGCGGAGCGGGCTGCTGCTGCGCCGGCTGCGCCGGCTGCGCCCGCCGCGCCCGCGTACGTGCCGGCCCCCGCGGCGGAGGCCGAGGTCGAGGAGATCCCGGTCACGCAGATGCGGAAGACGATCGCCAAGCGGTTGGCTACGTCGATCGGGCCGGTCCCGACCTTCTATCTCACGGTCGAGGTCGACATGGGGCGGATGCTGGAGGTCCGCGAGCAGGTCAACCGCCGGCTGAGCGAGACGGGGGTCAAGGCGTCGATCAACGACTTCGTGATCAAGGCGGTCGCCGTCGCCCTGGCGCGCCACCCCGAGGTGAACGCCTCGTGGGCGGACACCGTGATCCGTCGCTATCGGCGGGTCCACATCGGCGTGGCGGTCGCCATCGAGGAGGGGCTGATCACGCCGGTCGTCCGGGATGCGGACCGGAAGGGCATCGCGCAGATCGCCCAGGAGGTCCGTGAGCTCGCCGGCCGCGCGCGGGAGCGGAAGCTCCAGCCCGAAGAGTACACGGGCGCGACCTTCTCGATCTCGAACCTCGGGATGTTCGGGATCGACGAGTTCACGGCGATCATCAACCCGCCCGAGGCCGCGATCCTCGCGGTCGGCCGGGTCGAGGAGAAGCCGGTCGCGGAGAACGGGCAGGTCGTCATCCGGCCGCGCATGCGCATGACGATGAGCTGCGACCACCGGGTGATCGACGGCGCGACCGGCGCCCGGTTCCTCCAGACGCTCAAGGACTTCCTGGAAGAGCCGATGATGATGGTGGTTTGAGGCTCGTCGGAACGTCGAGTGTCGAGAGCGCGCGGGCGGCAGTGCCCGCGCGCTCTCTTTCGTTTCACGGCCATCCCGGTCCGACCGGGGCGGCGGAGGGCACGTGCCTCGCCGGCTCCGGTGACCCCCGCCGCGGCGGGCCCCCGTTGTCCGCGACAGCCGTGGGCGATAACTTGGGCGCCGGTTGCGGCACAGTTCAGCAAACCGCGATTCCACGGCAGGAACTCGAACCGCGAGGTGAGGCGTGGCGGAGAACACCTTTGATGTGATCGTCATCGGCGGCGGGCCGGGGGGCTACGTCGCCGCGATCCGGGCGGCGCAGCTCGGGATGAAGGTCGCGTGCGTCGAGGCGCAGAAGCTCGGCGGCGTCTGCAACAACTGGGGGTGCATCCCGACCAAGGCGATGCTCGAGGCGGCCAACTATGCGCGGCACCTCACGGAAGGGCTGAGCGACTTCGGCATCCAGGTCGGCGATGTGAAGCTGGACGTGACCCAGGCCGGGAAGCGTGCGGGCACGGTCGCGGACCAGGGTTCGAAGGGCGTCGCCTACCTCTTCAAGAAGCACAAGATCGAGCACATCCAGGGCTGGGGCCGCCTTGCTGGGAACGGCAAGGTCGAGATCGACCCGTCCAAGAACGCCGGCCACGGCGATGAGGCGCCGGCCGGCAAGGGCGAGAAGCGGACGATCCAGGCGAAGAACATCATCATCGCCACGGGCTCGCGTCCCAAGTCCCTGCCGGTGCTGAAGATCGACGGCGACCGGGTCTGGAGCTCGGACCACGCGGTCTACCCGAAGGCGATGCCGAAGTCCCTCGCCATCGTCGGCGCCGGCGCGATCGGGATGGAGTTCGCCGACGTCTACAACTCCTTCGGCGCCAAGGTCACGATCATCGAGGCGCTGGACCGGGTGCTGCCCAACGAGGACAAGGAGTCGTCGGCGACGGTCGAGCGGTCGTTCAAGAAGCGCGGGATCGACATCTACACCGGGGCGCGGCTGGAGAAGGCCGAGATCGGCAAGGACGGCGTCACGCTCACGGTGAAGACGAAGGACGGCAAGACGGAGACGATCCAGGCGGAGCGCGTCCTCTCGGCGGTCGGCCGGGCGCCGATCATCGACGACATCGGCCTGGAGAAGGCCGGGGTCAAGACGGACCGCGGCTTCATCGTCGTCGACGAGTTCATGCGCACGAACGTCCCGGGGATCTACGCGATCGGCGACTGCGCGCGTCCGCCGCTCCTCGCGCACAAGGCGTCGCACGAGGGCGTCGTCGCGGCCGAGGCGATCGCGGGGAAGGCGACGCACGGCGTCGATTACGCGAACATCCCGAGCGTGACGTACTGCCACCCGGAGGTCGCGTCGGTCGGGATGACCGAGGACCAGGCGCGCGAGGCGGGGTACGACATCGAGGTCGGCAAGTTCCCGCTGAGCGCGAACGGCCGTGCGCGGACCGCCGGCGAGACCGAGGGGTTCGTCAAGGTCATCCGCGACAAGCGCTACAGCGAGATCCTCGGCGCGCACATCGTCGGGCCGCACGCGAGCGAGATGATCGCCGAGTTCGTGGTGGGCCGCCACCTCGAGACGACGGCCGAGGAGCTGGACCGGGCGATGCACCCGCACCCGACGATCTCGGAAGCCATCGCCGAGGCGGCGCTCGCGTCGCTCGGGCGGCCGCTCCACATCTAGAGCGGGTCGCGACTCGTCGTCGAGGACGGGGGCGAAGAACGATCGCGGCCGGGTCCGGTGCATCGGCGCACCGGACCCGGCCGCGGTCTTCATACGGGGATGGCGCTCAGGCCTCGACGATGATCCTGCCGGGCTCGCCCTCCACGACCTCGCCGATCACCGCGGCGGCGGGGGTGCCCGCGGCTTCGAGGGCGGCGACGAGGTCGCCGACGCGCTCGGCGGGCACCGCGATCAGGAGCCCGCCCGAGGTCTGGGCATCGGCGAGGAGGATGCGTAGCGGCTCGGGGAGCGTCGCATCCCAGCGCACCGCGTCGCCCAGGTCCGCCAGGTTGCGACGGGTTCCGCCGGGGACGAAGCCGCGCGCCGCCAATTCCTTCGCGCCGGGGAGGAGCGGGACCGCCGACGCCTTGATCCTCGCCTCGAGCCGGCTGCCCCGGGCCATCTCGCGCAGGTGCCCGAGGAGCCCGTACCCCGTCACGTCCGTCGCGGCGTTCGCCCGGACCTGGCGCATCGCCTCGGCCGCATCGCGGTTGAGCGTCGTCATGCTCTCGACCGCGCGTGCGACGACGTCCGGATCGGCTTCCCCTCGCTTGATCGCCGTCGCGATCACGCCCGTGCCGAGCGGCTTCGTCAGCACCAGCCGATCGCCGTGGCGGGCCGTCGAGTTCCGGATCAGCGCATCGGGCGCGACCTCGCCGATCACGCAGAGCCCATACTTCGGCTCGGGGTCGTCGATCGAGTGACCTCCGACGACGGCAACCCCCGCCCGCCGTGCCATCTCGCCGCCCCCTCGCACGATCTCGCTCAGCAGCCCCTCGCCCAGTCGGTCCCGCGGGAAGCTGACCAGGTTCAGGGCAAAGAGCGGCCTCGCGCCCATCGCGTAGATGTCCGACAGGGCGTTCGCCGCGGCGATCCGACCGAAGTCGTACGGGTCGTCGACGATGGGCGTGAAGAAGTCCACCGTCGCGACCAGCGCGCGATCGGCGTCGATGCGGTAGACGGCCGCGTCGTCCGACGTCGAGGCGTCGACCAGCACGGCCGGGTCGTGGTACGGGACCAGGTGACGCAGGACCTGCGTCAGCTCGGCGCTACCGAGCTTGCACGCTCAGCCGGCGCCGTGCGAGAGCTGCGTCAGGCGCAGCCGCTCCCGCCGGTCCTCCTTCTCGCTCGTCGAAGTGTCCATGCCGGGAATCTAAGCCGCCACCGTGGCGCGATAAAGAGTTCAGGCGGCGGCGAGCCGGCCCGCCTCGTCGGGCGCCACGATGGCCGCCTCGAAGAGGGCGCGGGCGGTCACGTACGTCACCTCGGCGGCATCCGCCTCGAACTGCTTGAGCGCGATCTCGTCGAGGCAGGCGATGTATTCCGGGTGCGCGCGCGCCTCCTCGGCGGCGGCGGTCGGGCTCAGCCGCTCGCCCCGGCTCGCCGCCTCGGCGATCAACCGGTCGCGCAGCTCCATGTGTACGGCCTTCCGCCGGTTCTGGAGCGCTGTCAACTCGCGGCGCTTGCGGGCCCAGGCGAGGCCCGTCTCGCGGATGTTCTCGATCAGCTCCCTGAGGAGCGTGGGGTTCACCGACATCGGTCTTCGTTCCGAACACTGCATCGGGTTCCGGTTCGGATCGTGATCGGCCGGCCGGCGCGGCGGCACGGCGGCCCGGTCACGCCCGGGATCTACACGTCTCGTTGTACCCCGAAGATACACCGAAGTTTGGGCGCGATCGCGCAGCCGGTGCGCCGGAGACCCGGACGCGGCCCGTGCTGGCGGCCCCGGAAGGGGCGGCCGGGAATGGATGTTGCGCCCTCGGGGGTTGAACGGTCCTCGGTTGGGAGGCGACCATGGCCGATTTCAAGGACCCGCTCTTCGAGGACGCGAGCGGTCCGCCGGAGTTCGACATGCAGGACGGGCTGTCCCTGGCGCTGTCCTACCTGGAGGACCCGTCGAACGTGCCGTGCCCGCATTGTGGCCCGAACACGATCGAGGTCGTGGCGTTCCTGGACGCCCGGAGCATGGAGCGCGGCACGGCCGTGCCGACCCGACCGGAGGGGGACTACACGGTCGTGCTGTACTGCCACAGCTGCGGGCGGGCAGCGGCGCTGGACCTGAGTCGGGGAGGGGGGGAGGGGGAGCAGCGGGACGCCGCCTGAGCGATCGCCGGCGGGGGGATCCATGGAGCGTGCGCAGGTCGATCGGTTCATTCGAGCGTTGCATCGCCTGGAATCGGACGGGGAGCTGGAGGAGATCGTCTCGCTCTTCGCGCCGGATGCGGAGCTGCGGAACCCGGTCGTCCCGCACCCGTTGCATGGGGAGGAGGGGGCGCGGGAGTTCTGGGATACGTACCGTCGCACCTTCCGGGAGGTGCACTCGGATTTCCGGAAGGTGGCCGAGTCCGACGACACGGCGATCCTGGAGTGGACGAGTCGGGGCCTGACGGCGCAGGGCCGCGAGTTCCGATACGACGGGGTGAGCGTCGTGGAGTTCGCGGATGGCCGGGTGCGGAGCTTCCGTGCGTACTTCGACCCCGGCGGGCTTGCCGAGGAGATGGCGGGACGGCACTGACGGTGCGAGCCGGGTCCGACGTGGCGTGACGGCCTGCGGGGGGACGCCCTGTTGCCGGGAGGTTCTCCGGCGCCTTACTTTGGGGGGCGAGGGCCGGAATCCTTCCCCAGGGGACGTCGCTTCCAATGCAAGACCAGGTAGGGCGGTCATGACCACGCCGGTGTTGCCCGCACGCGACCGATTCGCCGCCATGGTCTCGAAGCCCGAGACGGAGCTGGATCTCGCGTCCGCGGCGCTGCTGATCGCGGCGGAGGAGTATCCTCAGCTCTCGCCGGCGCCTTATCTTCGGCGGCTGGACCTATTGGCGGAGCGGGTCCGCGATCGTCTCGGCGAGGAGACGGCGCCGTTGGTGGTGTTGCAGGAGCTGAACCGGGTGCTCTTCGAGGAGGAGCGGTTCCGGGGCAACGCCGAGGCGTACTACGAGCCCCGCAACTCGTTCCTGAACGACGTCCTGGACCGTCGGGTCGGGATCCCGATCTCGCTGAGCGTGGTCTATCTGGAGGTCGGCTGGCGGCTCGGGCTTCCGCTGCGCGGCGTCGGTTTTCCCGGCCACTTCCTGGTTCGGTACGAGGGCGAGGTGATCCGGGTGCTCCTCGACCCGTTCGAGGGGGGTCGGCTGCGGTTCGAGGACCAGGCGCAGGAGCTCCTGGACCGGGTCTACGGTGGGTTGGTCCGTCTGCAGCCGGAGTTCCTGGAGGCGGCCGGGAAGAAGGACATGCTGGTCCGGCTGCTGAAGAACCTCAAGGCGATCTACCTGAACCGGCACGATGACACCCGTGCGTTGGCGGCGATCGAGCGGATCCTGCTGATTCGCCCGCTGGCGACGGCGGAGCTGCGGGATCGCGGGATGCTGCTGGCCCGGACGGGGCGGGTGGGCGAGGCGATCGCGGACCTGGAGCGTTATCTGGATTGCGCGCCCGAGGCGCCGGACGCGCGGCGGGTCCGGAACATGATCGAGCAGCTGGCGCGCGGGGCGAAGTAGGGATGGTCGGGGCGCCGGGCGGGTGGGAGCGTTGCGGGCGCCGGCCTGCCGTGGGCGCCCGATCCGGGCGAGTGGGATCCTGAAGCTTCGATGGCCGAGAATTCCCCTCTCCAAGCCATTCACGAGCGGCACGGCGCGCGTTTCGCCGAGCTCCATGGGCGGCTCGTCCCGCGGAACTACGGCGATGCCGGGGCCGAGTACGCGGCGGTGCGGGAGCGAGCCGGGGTGGCGGATCGTTGGGACCGTGCGTTGATCCGCGTCTACGGCCGTGACCCACTGAGGATGATCCAGGGGCTGATCACGAACGATCTGGCCGGCGCGCCGTCGGGGCAGGGCGTCTACGCGGCGTTCCTGACGGCGAAGGGGAAGATGGTCGCCGACCTGCGCGCCTTCCGCCGGCCGGATGGCGACATCGTGCTCGAGCTCGACGTGGGCGCCCTGGAGAACGCGATGGAGCACCTCCGGAAGTTCGTCCCCCCGCTCTTCGCCCGGTTCGAGGCGTGGGAGGCGGCGGGCGTGCTGGGGGTCTACGGCCCGGCGTCGCGGGAGATGGTGGAGCGGGCGCTGGGGATCCAGGTCCCGGCCGACCTCCGGGAGGAGGGTTTCGTCACCGTCGACGTCGACGGTGGGGGAGCCCTGGTCGCGCGGACGCTGGAGTACGGCGAGGATGGCTACGACCTTATCCTGCCGACAGACGCGCTCGAGGGGGTCTGGGAGTCGCTCGTCGAGGCCGGGGCTAGGCCGGTCGGTTACGCCGCGCTCGACGTCCTCCGGATCGAGGCCGGCCGCCCGCGGTGGGGCGCCGAGCTGGACGAGTCGGTCATCCCCCTCGAGGCCGGGCTCCGCGACCGCGCGATCAGCCAGACGAAGGGGTGCTACACGGGGCAGGAGGTGATCATTCGGATCCTGCACCGGGGCCACGTGAACCGGCACCTGCGGGGCGTGAAGCTGGGCGACGCCCCGGCGCCGGCGGCGGGGACGGAGCTCTTCCCGCCGGGCGGCGAGAAGGCGGTCGGCCGCATCACGAGCGCCTGTCACTCCCCCCTGCACGAGCAGACGATCGCCCTGGCCTACGTTCGTCGCGAGGTCGAGCCGCCGGCGGAGCTTCGCCTCGGCGCTCCCGACGGTGCGGTCGCCAGGGTCTTCGAGCTTCCGATCCCGATCGAGTCGTAGCGGCGTCGGCTCGGCCGCCGGTCGTCCACACCGGACCCGCTCGGGGACCGGTGCCTCACCCCTCGACCCTTCCAGGAGCTCTCCATGGCGATGGTCACGGATGCTCGTGCGACGGCAGCGCCCCGCGGGTCCCGCCTCGCCCGACTGGGTGTCGTCGGGCCGGGCGCGGTCGTCACGGCGGCGTTCATCGGCCCCGGCACCGTGACCACGGCGACGGTGGCCGGGGCGCGCTTCGGGTACACGCTCCTCTGGGCGCTGACCTTCTCGACGATCGCGACGGTGGTGCTCCAAGAGATGGCCGCACGGCTCGGGCTCGTCACCGGGGCGGGGCTGGGGGAGGCGGTCCGGCGGCGGTTCGAGGGGCCCGCGGCGAGGCTGGCCGCGATCGCGCTGATCCTCTCGGCGATCGCGTTCGGGAACGCGGCGTATGAGACCGGGAACCTCCTGGGTGCCGCGCTCGGGGCCGATGCCTTCGCCGGGGGCGGGGTGCGGCGGTGGGCGGTCGGCGCGGGCCTCTTCGCCGCGCTCCTCCTCTGGACCGGGAGCTACCGCCTCGTGGAGCGGGTCCTGGTCGCCCTCGTCGTGGTGATGTCCGTCGTCTTCGTCGCGACGGCGATCGTGTCGTTCCCGCCTCCGGGCGAGCTGCTCCGGGGGCTCTTCGTGCCCACGCTCCCCGCCGATCCCGACGCGCTCTTCGTCGCCGTAGGGCTCATCGGCACGACCGTCGTGCCGTACAACCTCTTTCTCCACGCCGCAGCCGTCCGCGAACGGTGGGCGGGGCCGGCAGACCTCGGAACGGCGAGACTCGACCTGACCGTCTCGATCGTTCTCGGCGGCGTGGTGAGCATGGCGATCGTCGTGACCTCGGCGATGACCCAGGGGGGAGCGACGCCGACCGGGGCCGCGGAGATGGCGGTTCAGCTCGAGCCGCTGCTGGGCCGCTGGGCGCGGGTCTTCTTCGCGACAGGGCTTCTCGCCGCGGGACTCTCGTCGGCGATCACGGCGCCCCTCGCGGCGGCGTACGCGACCGCGGGCGCGCTCGGCTGGCCTCGCGACCTCCGGAGCGCGAGGTTCCGCCTCGTCTGGCTCACTGTGGTGGCCACCGGGATCGGGTTCGGCGCCGCCGGGGTCCGGCCCGTCCAGGCGATTGTCTTCGCCCAGGTCGCCAACGGCGTCCTGCTCCCCGCGATCGCCGTCTTTCTCCTCCTCGGCGTCAATGATCGCCGGTGGATGGGCGATCACGCGAACGGGTGGGCGATGAACGTCCTCGGCGCGGCGGTCGTCCTCGTCGCCTTGGGCCTCGGGATCCGTGCGACGGTCGGCGCGTTCGGGGGGTGACGACGCGGTCTCGCCCCGCCCCCGGCCATCCCCGTGGCGCGGTGCAGAATCTGCATTTCCCAGGCGGGAGCACGACCCCGACCAGGAGGCATCCATGGCCACACGCTGGACTCCGCACCCCCAGGAACGGTCCGCGCGGCGATTCCGCCGGGCGCACGATCGATGGGACCGGGAGCGAAGCGGGCACTACGGACCAGGCGGCTTCGGCTACCCGGATGGCTACCACGGCGCCTACGCCGAGCGGCCGGAGTACAGCATGACGCGAGATGTGCTGTATCCCCCGGAACCGGAAGGGAGCGGGTGGCCGAGCGAGCTCCACACGGTGCCCCCGCGCGTCGAGGAGCGGCACCTCCGAGCCTACCGCGACCGTGACCTCGCCCGCGCGGTCGATGCGGAGCTCTACAACGTCCTCGGCCCCGAGGCCAATCGTATTGCCGTCTACGCGAACGACGCCGTCATCACGCTCGAAGGGAGGGTCAGCCATCCCGCCATCGCCCGCGAGGCGCTCGAACTGGCGTGGCGGATGCCGGGCGTGCGCCGCGTTCGCAATGCGCTCTCGTGGCGGGGGCGGTGAGGGGATAGGGGGCGCCGACGCGCGACGCGGCGATCCTCCACGCGTGTATTCCCGTTCACGCATTGCGCCGCTCCGGAAGAGGGCCCATCTTCGAGGGACAACCCGACGACTCGAGGAATTGTGGATGGCGGGAGCGGCCGGACGCGAGGCGAGACGAGCGTTGATGCGGCTACGCCGGTCGGTCGAGAAGTCCGCCCGGGAGCTGGAGCTCGCTGAGACGGCGTTGCGTGAGGCGGAGGGCGGGGACTTCCCCGCCGATGTCTTCGAGGCGGCGGCGCAACACCTCCACGCGGTCGCCGAGTTCATCGACGAACAGGCCGAGCGTCTGGAGGCGAAGATACTCGAGGCCGGCGGGGTAGATCCCAGCCGGCTCCATCGGGGCGGCCGGGTGGCCGAGGAATGAACGGGGGGCGACGAAGCCCGGACCATGCGATCCCATTTTCATCTCTTCGTGTACGGCACGCTGCGGGCGGGGGGCTCCGCCGATGAGCTCCTCGCCGGCTGCGACCGGGTGGCCCAAGCGACGGTCGCCGGGACGCTCTACGACATCGACGGCCAGTACCCGGCGCTCGTCCTTGCGGGGCAGGGGAGGGTCGAGGGCGAGGTGTGGCGCTGCCCGGTGGATCGGCTCCCGGCGCTCGACGCGTATGAGGGGGTCGACGACGGCCTCTTCCGCCGGGTCGGCGTCCAGGTGGGCGAGTACGCGTGCTGGACCTACGTCGCCGGGCCGAAGCTCGCCTCCCGGCTGACGGCGGACCGGCGCCTGGCCCGGGAGCGTTGGTGAGGCGCCGGGCCTTCCTCCGGAGCGCGGCAGTCGCCGCCGGGGGCGCGGTCGTGCTGCCGCGGTCGGTCTGGGCGATGTCGCCGGTCGCGCCGATCGACAGGATCCTGCGCGGCGCGGTCGTCTACGACGGCACCGGCGCGCCGCCGATCGAGGCGGACGTCGCGCTGGCCGGCGACCGGATCGCCGCGGTGGGACCCCGCCTCCCGTCGACGGGCGCCGAGGTGATCGACCTGCGGGGCCTCGCCCTCGCGCCGGGCTTCATCGACATCCACTCCCACAGCGACCTGGTCCTGCTGGTCAACCCCCGGGCCGAGAGCAAGATCCGGCAGGGGGTGACGACCGAGGTCGTGGGCCAGGACGGCGGCTCGATCGGCCCCTGGAGCGACGCGGCCTTCGAAAGAGTGCGCGCGAGCTACCGCGAGCGCCACGGGATCGAGATCGACTTCCGCGACCTGGCCGGGTTCTTCGCGCGGCTCGAGCGCGAGCCGGCGGCGGTGAACCTGGCGAGCATGATCGGCGCCGGTTCGGTCCGGAGCTACGTCGTCGGCGAAGACGACCGGCCGGCGACGCCCGAGGAGCTCGAGCGGATGGTCGCGCTCGTCGAGGCGGCGCTCGCCGCCGGGGCGTGCGGCCTCTCGAGCGGGCTCGAGTACACCCCCGGCGCCTTTGCGGACCTCGACGAGCTCGTCGCCCTCGCCCGGCCGTTGCGCGGCCGCGGCCTGCCGTACGCGAGTCACATGCGCAACGAGGACGACCGGCTCTTCGCCGCGGTCGAGGAGGCGATCGCCGTCGGCCGGCACGCGGGCGTGCCGGTCCAGGTCTCGCACCTCAAGGCGCAGGGCGAGCGGAACTGGTGGAAGGCGGGGCCGGTGCTCGGGATGATCGAGTCCGCCCGCGCGGCCGGGGTCGACGTGATGTTCGACCGTTACCCGTACATCGCGTACAGCACGGGCCTTTCCAACCTCTTCCCGGTCTGGTCGCGGGATGGCGGGACGCGCGCGTTCCTGGCCCGGCTATCCGATCCGGCCGTGGAGCCGAGGATCCGGCGCGCGGTCTTGGCGAAGATCGAGCAGCTCGGCTCGTGGGACGCGGTGCAGGTCACGGGGACGGGGAGCGATGCCTTCGCCTGGGCCCGCGGCCGCCGGCTCGGCCAGCTCGCCGCGGAGCGGGGGCGCGAGCCGTACGACCTCCTCCTCGAGATCATCATCGGCGACGAGAACCGGACGGGGATGGTCGGGTTCGGGATGGCGGAGGAGAACACCGAACGGATCCTCTCGCACCCGCTCGCGATGGTCTGCTCCGACGGCTCGGCGCTCGCACCGTACGGCCCCCTCTCCGAGGGAACGCCTCACCCGCGCTCCTACGGCACCTTCCCGCGCGTCCTCGGCCATTACGTCAGGGAGCGGCGGGCGATGCCGCTCGAGACGGCGATCCACAAGATGACCGGGATGCCGGCGAAGCGGCTGCGGCTCGCGGGGCGGGGGGTGATCGCGCCGGGGAGCTTCGCGGACCTCGTCGCCTTCGACCCGGACACGGTGGCCGATCGCGCGACCTTCGAGGCGCCGCACCAGTACCCTGCGGGGATCCCGCACGTCTGGGTCAACGGCGTGCAGGTGCTCCGGGACGGCGAGCACACGGGGGCGAGGCCGGGGAGGGTGGTGCGGCCGGGGTGACCGGCTCGGGGGTGCGGTATTTCGTCGGCGGCAAGAAGAGCGACCCGGGGGCCGTGATCCCCGGGTCGCTTTCCATTCTAGCCTTCGGGCCGGCAGGCGGAACCGCGCCTCAGCGCGCCGTCAGATCGGCGGTCGAGCGGGGCTTGAGCACCCAGCTCGAGCCGTCCAGAACGAGCAGGCCGATCGCATCGATCGTCACGCCGGGCACGAAGGGGGCGCGCTGCGCCGGTGTGAAGGCGTGGCGGTCGAGGTCGACGAGGAGCGGTCCCGACCCGTCGTCGACGGTGAGGCGGAAATCGCCGGTCGGGGTGGTCGCCGTGTCGCCGACGGCGGCGCCGACGATTCGGACGAGGGCCGCCTCGATCGCACCGGTCGCAGCGGAGGCCGCGGCGGTGGAGACGTCCCTCGGGGTCGGCGGCGTGCCCAGCGCGAGGATCGAAGGGATGGCCGAATCCAGGACCCTCTCGCCGCTCGCCGTGGTGGCCGCCGTACCGACCACGCGGATGCTGTCACCGGGGGAGAAGTCGGCGAAGGTCGTGCGGATGGCGCGGATCGCGCCGGTCGCGTCGGCGACGTGGACGGTCGAGTCGCCGAAGGTCGTCCACCGGTTGAGCGCGATCCCGACGACGGCGACCCTCCGGCCGTTGGGGAGGCCGCGGGCATCGGCGACGGAGACGACGGGGTAGTCGAAGCGCAGGTCCCCGGCCAAGCGCGGCTTGAGGTGCCAACGACCCGCGGGTGCGGCGCTCGGGACCAGCACGCCGGTCGCGTCGAGGAGCATTCCCGGCTGGGGGGTACCCGGGATCGCGACGCTGCGGTCGAGGACGACCTCGAGGGCGCCCGATCCGTCGTCCACGGTGAGGACCTGGTCGCCCGTACCCGAGGGTCGCGAGTCCAGGATCATCGCCCCGGCGATCCGGACGAGGGCGGCGTCGCGCGCGCCGCCGTCGGCGCGCGCGGCCACGTTCGTGGAGACCGAATCGGGCGTGGGCGCCGGCCCGGCGGCGATCAGGAAGGCCGTGGCGTCGGTCAGGACGGGCTGGTTCCCCGTCGACCTCGCCGGGGTCCCGACGACGCGTACCGTGTCGCCGGCGACGAAGTTGGAGGGCGCGACCCGGATCGCGCGGATCGTCCCCGTGGCGTCGGCGAGGTGGACGGTCGAGTCGCCGAAGGCGGCCCAGGCGTTGAGCGCGACGCCCCTGACCGCGACGGGCGCCGTCCCACCGATCGCCCTCGCCTCGGCGATCGTGATCGACCGATAGCCCAACCGGACGAGGACCTGGACGGTGTCGTTGACGCCGAGGGTCACGGCGGGGGAGTCGATCCCCGCGACCTCGAGGGAGTCGGCGATGGAGGCGGCGTCGACCACGACGATGTAGTCGCCGACGGCGATCGTCGCGAGGACGTACCCGCCCTCGGAGTTGGTCGTGGCGGTCGCCACGGTGTCGCCGGATGCGGTGCGCAGGAGCCCGATCCGGAGCCCGCCGACGGCGATGTCGCCCGGGTCTTCCCGGCCGTTTGCATCGCGGTCGAGGTAGGCGCGGCCGACGATCGTGCCGGTCGCATCGATACCGAGGACGCGGTCGTCGCGCTCGGCCTCGCACCCGGCGAGGAGGGCCGCGACGAGGAGCGGGCCGGCGAGGCGAAGGGTCGAAGGACGTCGCATGTCAGTAACCGAGCCGGAGTCCGATCTGAAGGATGCGGCCGTTCCCCCAGCGCTGGAGGAGCTCGCCGAAGTGCGGGTTAGCGACGAGCGGGACGACGAGCCGTCCGGTCGCCGGGTCGACCGTGAGCTCGCGGGACTCGTCGATCCGGTAGAGCGCACGGTCGGGGAGGCCGACGTCGGACTCGATCACGTTGAAGGCGTCGATGACGAGCTCGGCGCCGATCCCGGCGAAGCGCGGCAGTCCGATGCCGAGTCGCAGGTCGAGGGCGTGCACGCCCGGCATGCGGCAGGCGTTCCGCTCGGCGAAGCGGCCGACCTGCTCGCGCAGGCACTCCCATTGGTCGAGGAGCTCGGCGATCCCGGCGACCTGGTCGTCGACGAAGGCCGGGTCGTTGCGGTCCGAGCCGTCGCCGTTGGCGTCGACGCCGTCGCGGAAGCCGGGGGTGAAGGGGTCGCCGGAGCGGTAGCGGTAGAGCCCGGCGATGCGGATTCCCGAGGCGACGGGGAGCGTCCACTCGGCGCCGACGGCGACGCGGTGGGGAACGTCGAAGTCGGAGCGCCCCTCGCTCCAGTCGGACTCGCCGAACGCGGCGGGGAAGGGGAGGAGCCGGTCGTCGGGGCGCATGCCGAAGCCGTACGCGCCATCGTCCTCGGTGCGGGAGTAGGTGTAGCTCGCGAAGAAGTCGATCGGCCCCGCAACCCGCCGCTCGAGCCCGACCGTGACCGCGCGGTAGTCGGAGCGCCCGTCGGCGCTGATGGCGGAGACGCGGTCGTAGGCGGCGAACCGGCGGTTGGACCCCGGCACTGCGGTCAGGAGCTCGCCCTGCCGGACGAGCTCGCCGTAGATCGGCCTGCCGTACTGGTCCTCCGCGTCCGCGGTGGCCGGGAGGTTGAGGTCCCGGCGGCGGGGGAGGAAGTCGGTGCGACGGAACGTCCCCGAGAGGTGCACGGCCGTGCCGGCGCCGAGGGCGCGGCTGAGCCCGAGGGTCGCCCGGACCGTTCGCGGCGCCGTGAAGTCGGGGCCGAGAATCGTGAGGATCTTGCCCGTGTCCGCCAGGAGCGGGAGCGCGGTCGGCGACGGCCAGCTCCCGAGGTCACCCACGGCGCGGAAGCGCCGGGGCCCGCCGTCGTGCGTGAGGATCTCGCCGAGGATCGAAGGATCGATCCGGTCGTGGTAGACCCCCGCGGCGCCGTGGAGGACCCAGCGGTGGCGGTTCTCCAGGTCCCAGGTGAAGCCGAACCGCGGGCTGAGCTTCCCTACGGTCCCGGGGATCCTCGCGTTCGAGGTCCCGGTGAGTCTCGCCCAGGTCGTGTCGATCGAGACCTCGTCGACCGGGAGCCGCTCGGCGTCGTACCGGATCCCGACCGTCAGGTCGAGCCCCGGCGTGGCGGTCCAGGTGTTCTGCACGAAGATCCCGTACCGGGGCGAGGAGAACTCCGCGACGCCCGGCGAGCCGAGGTCCAGCGTGAAGACCCCCTCGCGCCGCGCGAAGGCATCGGTGCCGGAGAAGACGAACTCGCCGCCGCTCGCGGCGAAGGCATCCTTGTACGAGGTCACCGAGAGGGCGACCCCCGCCTTGAGCCGGTGTGCGCCGTGCCGGTAGTGCAGGACCTGCGAGAGGTCGAACCCGGTCCGCTCGAAGCGGCCGGGGAGGATCGGGTCGGTTCCGAACGCCAGCCCCCCGGCGACGATGCGGGTCGCGGGGATTCCGTCCGCCCCCGCCAGGTACTCGCGGACGCTCCGCGATGCGCCGAGCCGGATCTCCTGGACCCAGAGCTCGCCGAGGTTCGACATCAACGTCGCCGCGGCCGAGAGGTCGCTTCCCTCGAGGCGGATCCCCGGTCCGTGGAGCCGGCTCGCCACGGCCGTCGGTCCGCCTGCCGGGAAGGCCGCGTAGTTCCCGCGGATGCCGAAGTGGTGGTTCTCCGCGAGGCGCCAGTCGACGCGGGCGAACCCGGCGACCCTCTCGGTCTCCTCGACCCGGGCGCGGGCGTAGCCGCCGAGGTCGACCCCGAAGGAGTCCCGGGCGACGCCCAGCGCGGCGGTCCCGACGGAGTCGATCTCCCACGCCCGCGGGAAGGGCTGCGCGGCGCGCTCGACCTCGAGCCCCACGACGAACTGCGCCGTGTCCCCGAAGAGCGGGCCCGAGGCCACGACCCCGCCGCGGAGCGAGGTGTACGGCGCCTCGGCGGCGTCGAAGTGACGGGATGAGGAGAGCGCATCGCCCGACCACGCCCCGAAAGCCCGCACCGCGAGCTCGCGCGTCCCGGCGGTCGTCTGGACGCCGAGGTGGCCGGCGGCCGCGTCGGCCCACTCGACATCGACGCCGTTCGTCACCAGCTCCGCCGATCGGAGCGCGCTCGGCGGGAAGGCGGAAGCCGGGAAGGGGTCGTCGACGTACGGGTGGCGCGCCGGCGAGAACGGCACGCCGTCGACCACGACCGCGGTCAGCCGGGCGGGCAGCCCCTCGATCCGCAGCCCGGCATCCGACGTCGTCGCCATCCGGGAGAGCGCCTCCAGCCGGCGGGCCGCGTCGGGGACCCCCTCGAGCTCGAAGGCATCGAACGGCCGCGACATGTCGGGGCGCGACCCGATCACCGCCCCTGCCTGGAAGCGGACCGTGTCGACCGCCTCGATCGGCGGGCGCGCCGCGGCCAGCCTCACCGTGACCTCCGTGTCCCGGCCCGAGGCGACGACGAGGCCCACGATCCGCTGCGGCCGGTAGCCGAGCCGCTCCACGACCGCCTCGTAGCGGCCGGAAGGGAGGAACGTGGCGACGAACCGGCCGGCTCGGTCGGTGTGCACGACGCGGTGCACGCCGCTCCCGGCGCGGACCACCGAGACCACGGCATCCACGAGCGGCGTGCCGGCTTCGTCGACGACGGTCCCCCGCAGCGACCCGGCGTTGGGACTCTGCCCGGGCGCTGGACGCACGAGGGCGAGGAGCAGGACGATCGTCCCGAGGCCCACGAAGGGGCTGCGATGGCCTGATATCACGGATGTACGCGCTCCTTCTCGAGGCTTCGAGGGCCTTGACCCCACGTAGGGTACGGTTCGTCTGTTCGGGGTCGGTCGCCGGTGGCGCGCTCCCTGCCGGCCGCACTCCCGGCCGGCGATCGGCTCGCCGGCCGCGGACGCAAGCAAGATGGAGACCAAGGCGGCGGCATTCCACCCTCCTCGCAGGCGGCGTCGGCACCGCAGTCCGGGCGGTGGAGGGTCGTGTCGGCACGGCCGGGCCGATCGCTGCGCGAGTCCGCGCCGGGCGTAGCGTTCACCCCCTCCCGGTGTTATGCTGTGACGGCGACGGCACCCGAGTCGCGGGGCGGCGCGCCGCCCCGCGACCCCGGCTGGCGACACTGCCTCGGGGCCCGATCTGTGGCGCGCGGGCAACAGGCATGGCATCCCGCCCGCGACCGCCGGCCCGGCACGACCCTCGGATCCCCCGACCCCGCGTGTGATGAGGAAGAGCGTGACGAACCGACTGCGCCGACTGGCGCGAGCCCTCCGGCACGCGCCGGACCGGGTGCTGCACCCCCGCCGCCGTCGCCGCGCGCTCCGTGGCTTCGAGGCGCGCGGCTTCCCCCGCGCGGCTCTCTTCGTCTGCCTCGGCAACGTCTGTCGGAGCCCGTACGCGGCCGCCGCCTACGCCGCGATGCTGCCGGCGCACGTCCGGGGCCGGGCAGCCGTGGACTCGGCCGGCCTCATCGGCCCGGGCAGGCCCGCGCCCGAGGAGGCGATCCTGGTCGCGGGCCGAAGGGGCCACGACCTGAGCGGGCACCGCTCGAAGCTCCTGGACGCGGAGCTCGTCCGCAACGCCGATCTGATCATCGTCATGGACGCCCGCCAGCAGCGGGAGATCTGCCGCCGCTACGGCCTGGACCCCTCGTCGGTCCTCGTCCTGGGCGACCTCGACCCGGAGCCGATCGACACGCGCGCGATTCGCGATCCCTGGGGGCAGTCCGAAGCGGTCTTCGACGCGAGCTACGCCCGCATCGACCGTTGCCTGGCGGCGCTCGTCGAGGCGGCATCGTCGGCGCGGCGGCCGATGGAGCCGGCCCCCATCGCCTGAGCCACTCGCCGGAAGGCGGCCCCGACGCCGAGCCCCGCGAGTGCGGCGGCGAACTCCGCGGCGGAGGTCGTCGCCAACCCCACGGCGGCCGGGGCGGCGAGAAGGCCTGCGCAGGTCGCGGCACACGCGACCGCGGCGTCGCGACGCCGGCGGAGCCAGAAGCCGGCCGGGGCGAAGAGGATGACGAGCCAGCAGAGGCCGAGGAGATCCCTGAGCTCCGGGGCCTCGGACTCCGCGAAGTAGAGCACCCCCCACACATCCCGCACCGTGTACCCGGGCGGGCAATGCTCCACCCCGTTCACCTCGAGACAGTACCCGCCCTCGGACCGGCGCAGTCGAAGGCGAAGCGGATCTCCCTCCGCGACTCCCTCGAGCCCCCCGATCCACCGGAGCTCCGGACGGTCGAGTCGAACCTCCGCCGACCGCGTTCGGTAGCGCAGGACCAGGTCCTCGAAATACGCGCCGATGAAGAGGATCTCCCGCTGCCGATCGTCGTAGATGTTGAAGATCGGCGCCAGGCCCGCCGGGGGCGGCCCGGCGATCGCGTCGACCCGTAGCTCGACGCCGCGGGCGAGCGCTTCGCGCACGGCATCCGAGTCCGCGAGCCGCCGGGAGGGGAGGGGGAGGTCGCCCACCGCGGCGTCGAGGACCCGACCACCGTAGTGCTCGAGGTTGCCGAACTCCGGGGTCCACTGCCCGTAGTAGACCGTATCCGGCCACGACGGCGAGAGTAGCCAGCCGCCCAGGGCGAGGACCCCCAGGGCACCGCCCAACGCCGCCGCCGAGAATTTCCTCGCCCGACGAGGCGGCGGGTCGACCCACACCCCCACCGTCCGGACCACGAAGGCCCCGAGCGCCGCGCCGAGGGTGTTCATCAGCAGGTCCCCGGGGCTCGCATCTCGCCCCGAGATCCCGATCTGGAGCACCTCGACCGTCAGCGAGACCAGCCCCCCGACCAGGACCGGCCGGACCGCACTCCCCCCTCCCCGGGCCAGCGCCGCGCCCAACGGCGCGAAGAGCAGGACGTTCAAGATCACGTCCGCGAGGCCGCGCTCCCCGCAGATCAGGCAGAAGACCGCATCGCCGCCGCCCCCGCCGCCCGGGGCGGGCACCAGCGTGACGGCGAAGATGGCGCCGACGGCCACGACGGCCGGCCCGTTGATCCTCATCGCGTGAACCTCGACTCCGTGGGCTCCGGTCTCGTCATGGCCGCCTCCGATCCTGCTCTCCATGGGGCGTGCGTCGTGTCGAGGCAGCCCCAAGTGATGGGTCTTCGCAACATCCGCCCCTGCGGGGCCGTGGACCGATCGCGGCGGTAACCCATTGCCGCACAGCGATATCGCTCCGGCGGCCGCGGCGGTCCGGTGGCGAGCGCGGCAAGGCGCCGACCTTGCGAAGCCCGCCGCCGGACGACCGGTCCCCCGCACAGGCGGCTGCCGGACGACACGTTTCCCCTGCGCGGGCAACCCCTACGGACAACGATGATACGCTACGACGACGTCAGGCACCACTTCACCGTGGACGTGGAGGAGTATTTCCACGTCTCCGCCTTCGAGCGGTGGATCAGCCCGGCGGAGTGGGGCCGATACGACAGCCGTGTGGTGCACAGCGTGATGCGGCTCCTCGAGATCCTCGCCGAGCAGGAGGTTCGCGGGACCTTCTTCGTGCTGGGATGGGTCGCGCAGCGGCACCCTTCGTTGGTGAGGGAGCTGGCGGTCAACGGGCACGAGATCGCCTCGCACGGCTGGGATCATCGGAGGGTGACGCACCAGACGCCGGCCGAGTTCCGCGATTCGGTCCGACGCACGCGGCTCTACCTCGAGGACCTTACGGGGCAGCCCGTCCGCGGGTTCCGGGCGCCGAGCTTCTCGATCGTGCCGGGGCGGGAGTGGGCGCTCGACATCCTGATCGAGGAGGGGTACCTCTACGATTCGAGCCTCTTCCCGATCCAACGACGGGGATACGGGTACGCGACGGGGCAGCGGGACCCGCACTGGCTGAACCGCCCGGCCGGGCGGATCCTCGAGGTCCCCCCGGCGACGATCCGCCGGTTCGGGCGGAACCTCCCGGCGGCGGGAGGGGGGTACCTGCGTCTTCTTCCTTACGGCATCGTGAGGTCGGCGTTCCGGGAGTGCACCCGGCGGGGCGTGCCGGGGACCTTCTACATCCACCCCTGGGAGCTGGACCCGGATCAGCCGCGTATCGACGTTCCCTGGCCCACGCGGGTTCGCCACTACGGCGGCCTCACCCGGACCGCGGGCCGGATCCGGGCGCTCGTGCGCGAGTTCCGGTTCCAGCCGATCGCTCGCACCTTCGCCTTCGAGGGGGTGGCGTCGTGCTGAAGACCGCCGTGGATTCCTGCCAGGGGATGCGGGTCATCGATCGCGAGATCGACCCTGCGGTCTGGGACCGCTTCGTCGCCCGGGCGCCGCACGCGACCTTTTGCCACCTCTCGGCCTGGCGCGGGATCATGGCCGACACGCTCGGCCACGAGACGCGCTACCTCGTCGCCGTCGACGAGGGGACGGGCGACTGGGAGGGAGTGCTTCCGCTCGTGCGGATGCGCGCGCCCTTCCTGGGCGACCACATCATCTCGCTCCCCTTCCTCAACTACGGCGGCCCTCTGGGCTCCCCCGCCGCGAGGCGGGTGCTGGTCCGGGCGGCCGAGGCGTTCGCTCGCGACGTCGGCGCCGACACGCTGCAGCTCCGCTCCCGGGATGCGACCCCCCCGGGGCTCGACCCGCTCGACCGCAAGATCACCGTCCTCCTCGACCTGCCGGAATCCGCCGAGGAGCTCTGGGAGGCCTTCCCCAGCAAGCTCCGCAGCCAGATCCGCCGCCCGATGAAGGCGGGGATGGAGACCCGCTTCGGGCCGGACCAGGTCGAGCCGTTCTACGAGGTCTTCGCCCGCAACATGCGCGACCTCGGCACCCCCGTCCTCCCCCGCCGGCTCTTCCATGCCATCGCCGAGCGGGTGCCGGGGGCGACCGTCGCGGCGGTCTACCGCGAGGGACGGCCCGTCGCCGCCGGATTCGGCTTCACCTTCGCCGGCGAGTTCGAGATCACCTGGGCATCGTCGCTACGAGAGTTCAGCCGCGAAGCGCCGAACATGCTCCTCTACTGGGCGCTGATGGAGCACGTCATCGGCCAGGGGGTGCGCGTCTTCAACTTCGGGCGCTGCACCCCGGGCGGCGGGACGCACCGCTTCAAGCAGCAGTGGGGCGGGACCGACGTCCCCCTCCCGTGGGGCTCCTGGGCGCGCGCGGCGGGGCAGGCGGCACCTTCCGGCGATGGCCGGGTCTTCCGCCTCGCCACGAGCGTCTGGCAGCGCCTCCCCCTCGGAATGGCGAACCGGCTGGGGCCGATCATCTCGCCGCGGCTCGCGGCGTTCTGATGCGCGCACCGCCCTTCTACCACCAGCTCCCCGTCCGCTCGCCGATCCCGTTCCCGGCGCTCCTCCGGGCGGCGGGGCGGAGCGACCCCGGCGCGCTCGGGGCGCTGAAGGGGTTGCTCGCCCGCGAGTACGCGGCGAGCGACGTCGTCCTCACCGGGAGTGGCACACAGGCGCTGCAACTCGCGATCCTCGCCGCCGCGCGGCGCACGGGCGAGGCCTCGCCGCGGCTCGCGCTGCCGGCCTTCACCTGCTTCGACGTCGCCTCGGCCGGGGTCTGGAACGAGCTCCCGCTCCTCTTCTTCGACATCGACCCCGGGACGCTGACACCCGACCTGGAGTCCGTCGAGCGAACGTTGAGGGCGGGGGCAAGGATCCTCGTGGTGGCCCCGCTCTACGGGATCCCGGTGCCGTGGGAGCCCCTCGCCGAGCTCGCGGCGAGGCACGGCGCGATCCTCATCGAGGACGCGGCGCAGGGACACGGTGCGGAGTGGTGGGGGCGCCGCCTCGGGTCGCTCGGGGAGATCGGCGTCCTCAGCTTCGGGCGGGGCAAGGGGTGGACGGGGGGGCGGGGGGGGGCCGTTCTCTTGCGGGGCGCCTCGGCCGCACGGGACCGCGAGGCCATCGAAGGCGACGTCGCGCCCCCCGACGGCTCCGTGGTCCTCGCCTCGGCGGCGCAGTGGGCGCTCGGGCGGCCGCGGATCTACGGCGTGCCGGCATCCCTCCCCTGGCTCGGGCTCGGCGAGACGCTCTACCACGAGCCCGTCCCGCCGGCCGGGATGCCTCCCCGCGCCGCGATCCTCGCGCTCGCGAGCCGCGAGGCGGCCGAGGCGGAGGCCCGGGAGCGACGCCGCCGGGCCCAGGACCTCGCCCGTCGCCTCGATGAACGCTGGGCGCGCACCCCTCGCGTCGCCGACGGCGCCGAGCCCGGGTTCCTGCGGCTCCCGGTCCGCGTCGCCGATGCCCGCCGGACCGTCGACGCCCTGCGCCGATGGGGCGTCGCGCCGAGCTATCCGGTCCCGCTCCCCATGCTGGATGCGGTGAGACCAAGGCTCGCCGAGCCGGCCGGGCGATGGCCCGGGGCCGAGACCCTCGCGCGCGAGCTCGTCACCCTCCCGACCCACGGGGGGGTGAGCGACCGCGACCGCGAGCGCATCCTCCGCGGCCTCGCCGCGCTCTAGGCGACGCCGATCTCGCCGCGGGCTCTCAGGCGACCCCGACCTCGCCCCGCAGCGCCAACAGATCGTGCTTCCCGTTGGCGTTCCGCGGAAGGGACTCCCGGACCTCGATGCGGGTCGGCTGCATGTAACGCGGCATCTCGGCGCGGCAGAACTTCTGGAGCCGGTCGAGCGCGCCGCCCTCCTTCAGCACGACGTACGCGACGATCGCCTCGCCCCGCTGCGGGTCGGGCTCCGTCGTGATCACCCCCTCCGAGATCTCGCCCGAAGCGTAGAGCACGTCGAGCACTTCGTCGGGGCCCACCCGGTAGCCGAGCGTCTTGATCATCCGGTCGCGCCGACCGACGAAGTAGAGGAACCCCTCCTCGTCGCGACGGACCATGTCCCCCGAGAAGACGACGGTGCCCGCCGAGGGGTCGAAGGGGTGGGGACGGTAGGTGCGCGCCGTGCGCTCCGGGTCGTTCCAGTACCCCAGGGTGACGGTCGGGCCGCAGTGCACCAGCTCCCCGACCTCGCCCGGCTCGCACGGCGTCAGGTCCTCGCGCAGGACGAGGACCTCGACGCCGGGCATCGGCTTCCCCATCGAGTCCGGCCGGCGGTCCGTCTCCTCCGGAGGGAGGTACGTCGTCCGGAAGACCTCCGTCATCCCGTACTGGAGATACAGGTCCGCCTGCGGCTGGAGCTCCCGGAGACGGCGGACCGCGGCGGGGGCGAGATGCCCGCCGGCGTTTTGCAGGATCCTGAGCGACGCGATCGGCGCCTCCTGGAACGCCGGCGCGTTCAGGAGCTGCATCCAGAGCGGGGGCACCCCGGCGAGGACCGTCACGCCGGCTTCCCTCAGCCCCGACACGATCTGGTTCGGCACCGGAGACCGCTCGAGGACCAGCACCGCGCCGCGTAGCACCGCACAGAGCAACTGGTTGGCGCCGTAGACCGAGCTGAACGGGAGGAGGCTCGCGATCCTGTCGTCCGGGCGGATCCCGAGATAACCGGCGACCGTCTCGATCGCCGCCCAGACGTTCGCATGCGACGCCATCACCCCCTTGGGGAGCCCCGTGGAGCCGGAGGTGTAGGTGAGCTGCGCCAGCTCCGAGCCGCCCCGCTCCAGCGGCTCGAACGCCGCCTCTCTCGCGATCTCCTCCGCCAGCACCACGGCCGCCCCCGTCTCCAGGGGGCGGTGCTGCCGCGAGAGCAGCGCCTGAGAGGTCAGCAGCAGCTTCGCTCCGGAATGCTCGAGGACGTACTCGATCTGCCGCGGACGCAACGTTTCGTTCAGCATCACGACGACGCCGCCCGCGGCCAAGATCCCGAAATACGCCGCGGCCGCATCCGCGCCTCGCTCCAGGAGCACGACGACGCGGTCGCCCGGCTCGACCCCCCGCGCCACCACCTCCCGCGCGATCGCGCCGGCCCGCCCGCAGAGCTCCCGGTACCCGATGCTCCAGTCGCGCTCGACCATCGCCACCCGGTCCCCCGAGCGCGCAGCCGTATCCCACAACATGAACGCGACGTTGCGGCCCGGCACGGGCCCGGCCGATCCCTTCGACATGGTGCCTCCACGACGGAATCCGTAGAATGGCCGACGGTGGTGCAACAACACCTCGGCGTCAATGATGCCGCCGGGCGGAACGCACGCGCGGTGCCACACGATTCGTCGGCCCCCGGCCGCGCGGGCCCGCCCGCGGCGCCCGCGATGCCGCCGGCTCGGCAAAGCGGCCTCGCAGGCGCGTACTGGCCCCCGGCGGCCCTCTCTCTGCCCCTATGCACCCTGGGCTCTCCGGCACCGCGGCACCCGATCGGGCGATGGAGATGCACGCCGGTATGTTGCGACTCCGCAACACAACAACGCGTGGGTGAGCATCCGAGTCGCCGGCAAGGAATCGCGGGGGGGCCGTAATCGACTGCAAGAGCGCGGGTTGCGGCGATCGACCGGCGGGGGGCGCGGTCACGGCGGGCGAGGCACCAAGCGTGCATTCGGTCCCGGCCGCCGGCAATGGCTCCGGCCCTCGACGTGTCCTCGAACAACGATACGATACATGGAGACGACGACCAGGTCTTCGGCGGCGAGTCCGCTGCAACTCGACGCTCCCGCCGCCATCGCGCGAATCACGGAGAGCATGCGCAAGCACCTGAGCACGAGCTTCAAGCGCCGCGGCTTCGTCGTCGCGATGAGCGGCGGCGTCGACAGCTCCGTCTGCGCGGGGCTCGCCGTGCGCGCGGTCGGCGCGGAGCGGGTGTTCGGCCTCTTCATGCCGGAGCGCGACTCGGATCCTCAGAGCCTCGAGCTCGCCCGCGAGTGGGCGGAGAGGCTCGGGATCGAGTACACGATCGAGGACATCGCCCCGACCCTCGAGGCGGTGGGGTGCTACCGCCGCCGCGACGAGGCGATCCGCCGCGTCGTCCCCGAGTACGGCCCGGGGTGGAAGAGCAAGATCGTGCTCCCGGGCGACCGGCTGAACTCCGACCGGCTCAACACCTTCCAGCTCGTGGTCCAGTCGCCGGATGGCGAGCTGTCGACGCACCGGCTCCCGCCGGTCGAGTACCGCGTCATCGTCGCCGCGACGAACTTCAAGCAGCGCGTCCGCAAGATGCTCGAGTACTACCACGCCGACCGGCTGCACTACGCGGTGGTCGGCACGCCGAACCGGCTCGAGTACGACCAGGGCTTCTTCGTCAAGGGCGGCGATGGGCTCGCGGACATCAAGCCGATCGCGCACCTCTACAAGACGCAGGTCTACCAGCTCGCGGCGGAGCTGGGCGTGCCCGCGGGGGTGACGAACCGCCCGCCGACCACGGACACCTACTCGCTCCCGCAGTCGCAGGAGGAGTTCTACTTCTCGCTCCCCGCGCGGACGATGGACCTCGTGTTGCACGCCTACAACGCGGGTCTCGATGCCGAGACCGCGGCCGTGGAGCTGGGCTACGAGAAGGTGCAGATCGAGCGGGCATACCGCGACATTGAGCAGAAGCGCGCAACGACCCGCTACCTCCACCTCCCGGCGCAGCTCGTCGAGCCGATCACCGAGATCCGGCTGGAGAGCGACGTCTAGTGTGCGGTTTCGCAGGGATCGCGCGGAGTGAGCCGCGCGGCGTCGCCCCGGCCACACTGAGTCGCATGGCCGCGGTGCTGCACCACCGCGGCCCTGACGGCTACGGCCTCTTCACGGGCCGGCGAGTCGGATTCGCGCACACCCGCCTCAGCATCATCGACCTCGCGGGTGGGGCGCAGCCGCTCGCCAACGAGGACGGCTCGGTCGTCGTCGTCTACAACGGCGAGGTCTACAACTACCTCGAGCTCCAGCGGGAGCTGGAAGCGCTCGGCCACCGGTTCCGCACCCATTGCGACACCGAGGTGCTGGTCCACGGATGGGAGGAGTGGGGCGCGGCGATGCTGGACCGGCTGAACGGCCAGTTCGCCTTCGCGCTCTACGACCGCCGCCGCGAGCAGATCTTCCTGGCGCGCGACCGCTTCGGCGTCCGCCCGCTCTTCTACGCCCTCACCGGCGCGGGCGACCTCGTCTTCGGCTCCGAGGTCAAGGCGCTCCTCGCCAGCGGCGAGGTCGAGGCCGCGCCCGACCTCCGGGGGTTCGATGAAGTTTTCACCTTCTGGGCGGCGCGCGCGCCGCGTACGCCCTTCCGCGGCATCGCCCAGCTCGAGCCGGGGACCTGCGCCCTCTGGCGAGACGGCGCCCTGAGCATCCGCCGCTACTACGCCCTCGACTATCCCGGCGCAGAGGCGGAGCCCGCGGATGCGCTCGAGCGGCTCGACGAGATCATGCGCGACAGCGTCGCCCTGCGCATGCGCGCCGACGTCCCCGTCGGCGGCTACCTGAGCGGCGGGCTCGACTCGAGCATCACCTGCGCGCTCGCGGCCGGGCTCTCGCCCTACGAGCTGCGCACCTTCTCCGTGACCTTCGAGGACCCGACACTCGACGAGAGCGCCTACCAGCTCCGGCTCGCGAGGGAGCTGGGGAGCGCCCACGCCGTCGAGCACATTCGCTCGGGCGACATCGCGGCCGTCTTCCCGGCCGTGATCCGCCACACGGAGACGCCGCTCGTGCGCACGGCGCCGGCGCCGCTGTATCTTCTCTCGAAGCTGACGCGGGAGCGGGGGATCAAGGTCGTGTTGACGGGCGAGGGCTCGGACGAGCTCTTCCTGGGCTACGACCTCTTCAAGGAGACGGCGGTCCGCAGGTTCTGCCTGCGTCAGCCGGGCTCCGCATGGCGCCCCCGCCTCTTCGACCGCCTCTACCCGTACCTCGGTCCGGGGGCGAGGGGCGAGCCCTGGCGCCGCTTCTTCCTCGACGCCGGCGGCGAGGACGACCCGCTCTTCTCGCACCTGCCGCGCTTCCTCCTGACCTCCCGGATCAAGGAATTCTACTCCCGGGAGGCGAAGGCGGAGCTCGAAGGGTTCGACGCGATGGAGGAGCTCCGGCAGTCGCTGCCGGAGGGGTTCGCGAGGTGGTCGCCGCTGCACCGCGCGGCGTACCTCGAGATGACGACGCTCCTCGCGTCGTACCTCCTCAGCTCGCAGGGCGACCGCATGGGGATGGCCAACAGCGTCGAGGGGCGCTTCCCGTTCCTCGACCACCGCCTCTTCGAGTTCGCCGCGGCGCTGCCCGCCTCGAGCAAGCTGCGCGTGCTGCGCGAGAAGGATGTGCTGCGCCGCTGGGCCGACGACGTGGTGCCGCGGGAGCTGGCCCGCCGGCCCAAGCAGCCGTACCGCGCGCCGGACATCCCCGCCTTCTTCGAGGGCGGAGAGCCCGAGTACGTTACCGAGCTCCTCGCCCCCGAGGCCCTGGAGCGGACCGGGATCTTCGATCCCGCGATCGTCGCCGGTCTGGTCCGCCGCTGCCGCGCGGGGCGCGCCGCGGGGTTCCGCGAGAGCCAGGCGCTCGTCGCGATCCTCTCCACCCAGCTCTGGCACCGGGAGTTCGTGGAGCGGCCCATGGAGGTAGCGGCGCCCGCCGGCGCGCCGGATGTGCACCTGACCGAGTCGGAGGACGGGGCGGCCGGCGCGCTCGATCGCCTCGTGCCGGCCCCGCCGGCGGATGCCGGGCACCCCGCCGTCGTCGGCGCGTGACCCAGCAGGACGCAGGATAACGATGACGTCGAAACGATGGACGACCGCTCTCCTCCTCGGCCTCGTCGCGAGCGCCGGGTGCGAGGGCGACGGACCGGTCCGACAGGATGAACCCGCGTACGCCATGACCACGGACGCCCCGACCATTGCCGATATCGACGCCGCCGAATGGGAGGCCCTGGCCTCCCGCCGCATCTTCTTCGGCCACCAGTCGGTCGGCCGCGACATCATGCTCGGCGTTCAGCGCGTGCTGAAGGAGCACCCCGAGATCGGCCTGCGCGTCGTCACCTCCGACGACCCGAGCCAGGTCGAGGGGCCGGCCTTCATCGAGGCGAGGATCGGGAAGAATCGCGAGCCGGAGACCAAGGCGAACGCCTTCGAGGCGATCGTCGAGAACGGCCTCGCCGACGGTTCCGGCGCCGTCGCGATGTTGAAGTATTGCTACGTCGACATCCTCCCGGAGACCGATCCCGACGCCCTCTTCGAGGACTACGCCCGGCGGATCGAGTCGCTCCGCGAGCGCCACCCCGAGCTCCTCTTCGTCCACATCACCCTCCCGCTCCACACCGCGCCGGAAGGCGTGATGGAGCGGATCAAGACATGGCTCGGGAGGAGCACCCAGACCGCGCTCAACATCAAGCGCAATCGATACAACGACCTCCTGCGCGAACGCTACGAGGGCGTCGACCCGCTCTTCGACCTCGCGAAGATCCAGAGCACCCGGGCCGACGGCACCCGCGCGTACACGCGCTACCGCGGGCAGAACGTCTACATGCTCGCGCCCGAGTGGACGTACGACGGCGGGCACCTGAACGAGGAGGCGCAGGTCCACGTTGCCGAGCGCTTCCTCGCCTTCCTGGCCCGCCTGCCGCGCACGAGCGGGACCGGCGCGCGGCTGGCCGACGCGAGCTCGCCCGCTCGCTGACCGACGATCCGAACCCTCTGAACTCGAGATACGTGAACTGGAGGAGAACGCGATGAATAGAGATGAGGTCCTGGCCCGGCTGCGCGCCTTCGTCGAGGAGAACTTCCTCTACATGCGCCCCAATTTCGAACTGCGCAACGACGCCTCCCTCCTCGGCAACGGGATCGTCGACTCCATGGGCGTCATGGAGATGATCGCCTTCCTCGAAGAGGAGTTTGGCGTCGTCGTCGACGACGTCGACATCACCGAGGAGAACATCGGCTGCCTCGACGCGATCGCGAACTACGTGATCGCGCACTCGGCCGAAAGCCATCGGCAGATCGCCTGAGGACGCCGGTCCGACGGCGCGGACCGCGGGCACCGATCTCCGCCGCAGGCAACGGCCGTCCCCCATACGCGCCGGCGGCCGCACATCTTCGTGCGGCCGCCCTTTCCCGTTCCGGCACCGGGGTCCATCCCGAGAGCGGCGCTCCCATTGACGGGCGGGAGCCCGAGGAGTCGATACAACGTTGAGCACGTCCAAGATCCTGTCCCACGGCAGCATCTATCTCTGCGGCAACATCCTGAGGCGGGTCGTGAGCTTCGTCATGCTCCCGATCTACACCCGCTACCTTACCCCCGCGGACTACGGGACCATCGAGCTCCTCTCGATGGTCATCGATTTCGTGGCCATCCTCTTCGGGCTCAGGATCGGCGAGGCCGTATTCCGGTTCTACTACGAGTACGACGACCCGAAGGACCGCGGCGAGGTCATCTTCACATCGATCGCCCTCGTGGGGCTCCTCAACGCGCTCGGCGTGCTGATCCTGCTCGTCGCTTCGGGCCCGATCGCGCGGATCGTGCTCGGTTCCGCGGACCTGGCGCGGCTCCTCGGGCTCTTCTCCTTCACCCTGATCTTCCAGAGCGTCACCGAGACGACGTTCACCTTCATCCGCGCCCAGCAGAGGCCGTGGCTCTTCGTGAGCTTCAGCACGATGAAGCTCGTCGTGCAGCTCTCGCTCAACATCTACTTCGTGGTCGGGCTGCGGATGGCGGCGGAGGGGGTGATCCTCAGCTCCCTCGTCTCCAGCCTCGCCATCACGATCCCGATGCTCTGGTACACCCTTTCGAAGACCGGCATCTCCTTCTCCCTCGAGAAGGCCCGGTCGATGACGTCGTTCAGCCTCCCGCTCGTCCTCAACAGCCTGATCTCGTTCTACATCACCTTCGGCGACCGCTACTTCTTGCGCGTGCTCGGTGGCGGGCTCGACGAGGTCGGCGTCTACGCGCTCGGCTACCGCTTCGGGTTCCTCCTCTCGTTCCTCGTCGGCGACCCGTTCTTCAGCATCTGGAACTCGGAGAAGTACATCACGGCCAAGCGGCCCGACGCGCGCGAGCGCTTCCGGAACGTCTTCCTGCTCCTCTCGGCCGCCATGGTCCTCGTGATGGTTGGGATCTCGATCTTCGTGCAGGACGTGCTCCGCATCATGGCCGATTCCGATTTCTGGGGCGCCGGGTTGATCGTCCCCCTTGTGCTCCTCGCCTACGCGTTCAACAATTGGTTGGGCTTCACGAACCTCGGCCTCTTCCTTTACGGCAAGACGGGCGACATTGCGATAGGCACCGCGATCTCGGCGGGGGTGATCACGGTGGGCTACGTCCTGCTCATCCCGCTCCTCGGCGGCGTCGGCGCCGCCCTGGCCACGGCGATCGCCTACGGAACGCGAATGGTCTGGACCGAGCGGCGCGCCGAGCGGCTCTACCCGATGGCCGTTCCGTGGCCCCGCGCCATCGCGATGCTCGGCCTCGGCGCCCTGGCCTGGGCGATCTCGCTCCTCGTCCCGGGCCCGATCTGGCTCTCGATTGCGGTGAAGACCCTGATCATCCTCGCCTTCACCGCCGCACTGGTGACCCTGCCGGGGCTCCTCCCCGCGGACGTGCGTCAGGCTCTCCTCGCCGCCGTGCACGACCGCGGCGCCGCCCTCGCGCGCCTCGGACGTGGGTCACCGCGGACTCTGGAGGAAAACGCCGAAGGTCCGGTCGGCGCGGCGAGCGCCTCGCCGACCGAATGACTCGATGAGCCAGAGGAGGTGAATCCGACCAACCCGCGACGGACGAGCGGATCGAGCACGTCCAATGTGACGAACGCTTACCAGGATACGGGAGCGTGAGGCGGGCCGGAGGGGAGACCGCTCCTCGGGGGCGGTACCGACGCCCGCGATTCGATCGCCCCCAAGTGCGTGGCGGTGACGTCGCCGTCCATCCCCGCAACATGATCGGAGGGGGGTCAAATTTCTCCCCCTCCCCATCGATCGATGGTTCATCGTGGACACTCACGACTCGGCGAGGGAGGTTCGGCATGGCAACGACCGCACCGCAGGCACGTTCGATCGCGTTCTTCCCAGTCCGCCACCTCCACATTCCCCATAACAATCGCGAGATCTACCTGTGGCGCGAGCTCGCGAGTCGCGGCTGGAACGTCTACTGGCTGCGCCCGCGTTCCGGCACGAGCGACGGCGTCGAGCCGGAGTGGCCCATCCTCCGGTTCCCCGACCTGGACATCCGAGGGAGGAAGTATCTCCTCCCCGCCTACCTCGCGCGGCGCCTTCGTAACGCCGGGATCCGGATCGTTTGGCTCTCTGGATGGAACATCCGCGACCTCTCCGAGTTGCGATGGATGGTCCGAATTCTCAAGGCCGCAGGGATCCGGATCATCTACGATCCGATCGACCCGATCTGCGAATTCGAGGCCGCACACGACGATAACCCGGCGAAATTCCTGAAGTGCAATTCCATTGCTCAACAGGTCTATGCCGATTGCGACCTCATCGTCTGTGTGACACCGGAACTGAGGGATCTGTTGGCGGAGCATGGAGCACCACGAGACAGAATGATCGTGGGACGATGGTGCACGGATGCCAGCCGGTTCGATCGGCGAATCGCGCGGTGCGACTACAAGGCACGTCTGGGATTGGCTCCGGATACGTTCCTCGTTGGTTGGTTAGGTACGATGGGACCTTTCAAGGGTCTTCAGGAGGTAGTCCTGCCGGTCATAGAGGCAAGTGCTCGCATGAACCTGAACATGCATTTCATTATTGCCGGTTGGGGTACCCTCGAACCAGATATTCGGCGATGGGCCGGGAGTGATCCAAGCCTACCGGTCACCATCTTGCCGCCTATCCCGTACGACGATGCTCCAAGTTTTACCGGCTCGCTCGATGCTTATCTCGTACCCACGAATCCGTGTTCCAGGTTTGGCGAGTCGATCTGTCCCGTGAAGTGCTTCGATGCCATAGCGATGGGAACGCCACTGATCGTGACTCGCACCAGAGCTACAGAGTTTCTGGCCCAATGTGACAGTCCCGTTCACCTTGTCCGCTTTGACCCTGAGGCGTTCCTGGCCGCGCTTGTGAACCTATATCATGCATCGGATCGTGTTTCGACCGTTCGCAAACCAGGCGCCAATGGCTACTCGCACCAGCACATATCCGTTGCATTAGCCGATGCAATCGACGAATTGCAGCAAAGAGCGCTTCTCTAATGAGGCGCCGTAAATCGTCGCGCCGGCTTCATCGTGGCGGCTGATCGCGAACGCTTGGCAATGACCCATATCTCCTCGTGCTAATCTGCACCTTGGGTTCGCGCTATGAAAAACATCCTAATGCTGCATAAGGGCGGATCGGGAGGCATCCGAGGATCTGAGGTGTGTTTTATTGAGGCCGCCAAGGCGCTTGTTGATGCAGGGTACACAGTTACGGTGTGCCGTGATCGACCCGTAATGGATGAGGCGCTAACGAGCGTAGTGGCAGAGATTGAGGAATTTCAATGTCCAGAGGTCATGATCGATGGATGGTCGACGAGGATGCCGGTGGTGCAATATTCACGGGCATTCAGGCGCCTTCGTCGACTGGTCCGCCGCTTGAGGCCGGCCGTTATCTACGCTAACGGCGGACTTCCGTGCCAAACGGCTGTTCCTGTGGGCCGGTCGACTGGTACCCCGGTGTTGTGTCACTATCATCACCCCGCGACGACGCGCTACTATTACCTTTGGTTGCTAAAATATGCCGATCACAGGATATATCCCAGCGAATACACACGTAGCCACGTGCGGAGTAGGCTCGGTGTCGATGGTGATGTTGTGTTCAATGGCGTGGACACCGAAGTGTACCGCCCTCAGCACAGGCGCAACTTGCGCACGTTGCGGGATCGGTTGGGGATTCCACGGGACGCAGTGGTTGTCGGGCAGGTAGGAGCGCTGGTTGCTCATAAACAGCCCGATATGGTTATACGTTCGTTTGCCCAGGCTGCAGCACAGATGAGTGCTTTGTATCTCTGCCTCGTTGGTGCCGGCCCCCTTGAGGCAAGCTTGCGTGCTCTAGTCCGAGCGCTTGGGCTTGAACAGCGAGTCGTATTTGCCGGGTACGTCGACTCCACGTTGCCGTACTACCAGGAAGTTATCGATATCGCTGTGCTGGCCTCTCACACTGAGGGGCTTGGAATATCTATACTTGAGAGTTCGTCCTGTGGACTGCCAGCCGTCATCGCCGATGGCTCGGGGCTACGAGAGACCGTGCGGCCTGGGGAGACAGGATTGATATTCCCCCCCGACGACGAGGGTACATTGGCCAAGTTGTTGCTGGAATTGGCTGCAGATCCGGATCGGCGGCATGCTATGGGGATGGCCGGGCGGCACTGGGTAGTAGAGAGATTCTCACTTGAGCAGTATCGATTCCGAGTCGTAGCGGCTGTCGACCAGACATCCAAGCGCATGCGGACGCGGCGGTAGAACATTGAACTCACGGGTATGTGTTGCCTGCGGGTTCGTCGGTTTCGTCGCACAAACAAGCCCGTCTTTTCCAGGGGACATGATCAGCGGCGGCCTTCCAATCTGATGCCGTCCGGACGGAGTGCATCTCGCGCGATGATTATGGACCGCTCTCCGCGCGGAGCGCTCGATGCCACCGTTTCCGGTCAAGGCAACACCCGCAGATAAGCTCGATTTGCGGCTGGGATCGCCCGGCGTTCTTAGCGCCGTTGATAGCAATTCGTTGATTACACAAAACGGTGAGCTCACCCCGTTCGGGCCGTCTCATCAAGCGTCGCCGCACCAATCGACCACGAGCATAGCGTTCGAATCCAGGGCAAGCTACCGTCCGCACGGAGGTGGCCATGCATGCCGTCGAAAGACTCCTCCTCTCGTTCGCCCGTCCGGTCGAAGCGGAAGATTTGACAGCTGCCGGGGACCGGCGTGCCGAGTGCAGTCCGCTCGCAATTCTCGATCGCGAGTGCCCGGAGTTCCGCAAATGGATCGCGGATGCCGACGTGCTGGATTTCGGCTGCGGCCGAGGACTCCAGGCGATCGCCATGGCCCTCGCGGGGGCGAGACGGGTCGTAGGTGTGGAACTCGCGCGCCAGCTCGTTGCGATGGCGCGCGAGAACGCGGAGCGGGCGGGTGTTGCCGATCGCGTACGGTTCACGTCGGTGCTGGACGGGGATGAGGTCTTCGATCTGGTCGTATCCCAGAATGCCATGGAGCATTACTCCAACCCGGCCGCCGTGCTTGCCACGATGGCACGGGCCGTACGACCCGAGGGACGACTCCTCATCACCTTCGGCCCCCCGTGGTTTGCTCCGTTCGGGCACCACATGCACTATTTCCTCCCTCTCCCCTGGGTCAACCTATGGTGCCCCGAATCGATCGTCATGCGGCTGCGGAGCCGCTATCGGCAGGATGGCGCAACGCGGTACGAGGATGTGGAAGGTGGGCTCAACAGAATGACCCTCGGGAAGTTCGAGCGGCTGATCCATTCGCTCCGATGGCCGGTTGAGTACCGACGTTACACGGCGGTCAAGGGGCTGCCCCTCGCCACCCGGGTGCCGATCGTCCGGGAGCTCCTGACCAACCACGTCACCGCCGTGCTCCGGCGACCGTGAAGGGAGTCGGGTTGGGCGATGAGACGCGCGGTGGGCCGGAGCGTGCGATTGATAGGCGGTGACGGGCCTGTGGTGTGTCCACCCCATCTGTGGAAACGGGGCATCATGAAGGGGTGAGCCAACTCTGTGGAGGTCGAACGCATCCCCAGAAATCACTGTAGTTTACGCAACAGAGCGGCCCGGGCGTCCGTATTGCAAGCGCACCCGTGTCCGGCAATGATGGAAAATCGGAGAGCAATCCGTCACGCCATGGTTCCACGCCGAGCGGTTGGAACCCTGACGACGGGGATTCGAACCGGTGCGGGTGGACGCACGACCCGTTCGTATGCAGCGGAGCCTTAATCGATGACGACGCGTATCACCTGGCGGGATCTGCTTCGACGTCTTCGTTGGGATCTACTCGACCGATCTGAGCGCTTCTATTACGGCTACTGGCTCATCTGGCAGATTCCCGGCCTTTTCGGAAACATGCTGCGGGCGCGGTACCTCGCGCGCCGGATGAAGGCGGCGGGTGCGAACCTCCAGGTCATGGCCGGTTGCCGCTTCCGGTCGATCGAGAACCTCGAGGTCGGGGACAACGTCAACATTGGGTACGACAACTTCCTCCAGGCGCGGGGCGGGTTGAAGATCGGGAACAACGTCTCGACCGCGCCCGGGGTAAAGATCTGGACCGTCAACCACAACTACGACGACCCCGATGCCGATGTGATGGAGCAGGGCCAGACGGACAAACCCGTGACGATCGGGGATAACGTATTCATCGCATCGAACGCCTTCATCCTCCCCGGCACGACTCTCCCCGAGGGGTGCATCGTCTGTGCGGGGGCGGTGGTCGGCGGGAAGCCCTACCGGCCATACTCCATCCTCGCGGGCAACCCGGCCCGGGTCATCGGCTATCGTGGGGGCAGAGCGCCGGGACACGCGCCTGACGAGGACGCCGATAAGTCGGTTCCTGCAGCTGTCTCCGCCAGCGGGTGACGCCACGCACATGGCGAAGCAAGTCGCGCTCGCGGAGCTGCTCGCTATCCTTCTCGACCTCTCGGGGGCGAGCCCGGTGTTCGCCACGCCAAGCTTCTGGCCGTGGCTCGCTACCGGTTCGCCCACCCCATGGCCGCCGTCTGACAATGCGGGTGGGCTCTGGCTCGTCGATACTCGGGACCGGGCCGGGCGTGCCCTCATCCGCGCCTGGGCCTCGGGTGGCGCGAGGCTGGGGTTTGACGCCGCGCTCATCCTCTCGGGTGCGGGTGCCCCGGGATCTCCGTTCCGGCGCCTTCTCCGCCGCTTGCGCCGGCCCGGGATTTGGCGCCTGCCGGAGCGTCGAGTGCTGCCAAGCCTCCGCGCAGTCCCGGCCGTCACCCGCCTCGCTTTCGATGATGGCCCCGAGGTCCCCGCCGACTTTTCCGTCGACGACGCCTCCTTGACCGGCGCCGCCTTCCTGCTGACCCGGAAGCCGCCGTTCGACGGCGAGATCTGGAGCCGTGTCCGCGATCGGCTCAGTGACGATTCCGTCGTCCAGAGCATTCACCTTCGCGTCCGGGGCGCTGCGGTCGCCAGAATAAGCGCAGGGGACGCAACATTCGCGATCCGGTTCGTGCCGCCAGGGGACCTTCAGGACGTCGTCCATCGAAACCACAGCGCCCTGGTCCAGCTTCGTGCCGCGCTCGCAGGCCGCGAATCGCTGCTCCGACGAATCCCCGAGCCCGCCTTCTCGGACCGTCACCAGGAGGTCCTGATCCTGGGGGAGAGCCACCTCCCCGGCAGACCCGCCTGGCGGGTTCCGTCAGGGGCGTTGGGTGATACGATCTATCGGAACGCCGTTGCGTTCCTCGATGCGCTCCGCGATGCCACGGCCCGATCCGGAACGGTTGGGCCCGGCGCGGTCTCCGAGCTCCTCCACCAGGATTGGGTGCGCCTCCGGGGGGCAACTTTCGTATCGCGCGCCATCGGTGGTAGGATCGAGGCGGAGCTCGAGAACGCCGCCCGCGTACTCGCCGGTCAGGACCTCACGATCCACGCTAGCCACGGCGATTTCGGATACGGCAACATTCTCGTCGACGACAAGAGCGGCGAGGTTACCGGAGTCATCGACTGGGACACCGCCAGGATCGCCGATTTCCCGGGGATCGACCGCGTCAACCTGGAGATCCAGCTACGCCGGTCCGCTTCCTCGACGGGGAGCTTTCCCGACGCGATCCACGCTGTGTGGAGTTCCGGATCCACGCGGGGTGCTTTCGGCCCCGGACCGGATCGCCGGTTTCGCGCCCTGTTCGGGCTGGCCGTGTGCCGTTATGTCCTGCGTTCGTTCAGTTACCCGGCCCTCTACCGGGAGGAGGAGGAGCAGTTCGAGCGCGCACTCGCTGCCCTGGGGCGAATCGGCCCCTGCGGCTCGGAATCATAGTCGACCGGCTCCATGCATGAGGCAACGCAGCGTCGTGCTCTCGAACCCTGTATCGGCGCAGTACCCATATATGAAACCGATTTCCAGCGCCGTTGCGGCGACTGAGCCCGGCAACGTGCTGTGCGTCGCCAATTTCGAGACGAACACGGGTTACGCGTGGAACTTCATCGAGAGCCTCTACGCTTCCGTCGCAAACGACCTCGCCCGATTCGGGGTTCGCACGTGGGTGGCGTATCCGCGAATCGACGAGCCGCCCTCGAGCCTGAGCGGTAGCTGCGCCGAGCCGCTGGAGCTGAAGTTCGATTTGCGCTCCCCTGCCGGCATGCTCAAGGTGGTTGAGGCGCTCAGGAGTCGAAGGATTCGTACGATTTACCTGACCGATCGAGCCACGTGGCATCCGACTTACGCCGTCCTCCGGCTCGCCGGCGTCCGGACCATCGTGGTGCACGACCACACCTCCGGCGACCGCACGCCGCCGACGGGGTTGAAGCGCGTGCTGAAACGATGGACGCGTCGGTTCGAGCCGGCGCTCGCGGATGCGATCCTCGCCGTGAGCGAGTACGTCCGCCGCCGCATGATCGAAGTCGACCTCGCTCCCGCGGAGCGGGTGCATGTGATGCTGAACTCCGTCGAGATCCCGACCACCGTGGACAGAGATCGGCTCCGCAAGTTGTTTGAGGTTACTCCGGACCGGCCGGTCGTCGTATGCGCCTGCCGGGCGGCCGAATACAAGGGCGTCCAGTACCTGCTCGAGGCGTTCGATCGGCTCATCCCGCGCTTGCCGGTGCGCCCGCTGCTGATCTACTTCGGCGATGGCCCCTACATGCCCGAGCTGCGGCGGAAGATGGAGACGATGGAACATCGAGACGACGTCATCTTTGCCGGCTACCGCCCCGACGTACCGGACCTGATCGGCGGGGCCGATCTCTGCGTCGTACCCTCCGTGTGGGGTGAGGCATTCGGCCTTGCTGCCCTCGAGCCGGCAGCCAACGGCGTAGCGGTCGTGGCCAGCCGCGTCGGGGGGATCCCGGAGGTCGTCGTTGACGGTGAAACCGGCCGTCTTGTTCCCCCAGCATCTCCTGATGCGCTGTGCGAGGCGATGGAGCAGTTGTTGACCGATGAAGAGACTCGACGCGCCATGGGGGCTCGGGGGCGGCAGAGGGCCGTGGAGATATTTTCACGACGGCATCAAGTTGATCATCTAACGCGGCTCTTTCGTCAACAGATGGAACTTGAAGAATCGATGGACGTCCCCATGAGAATATGATCCAATTGAGGCCGGAAGAATGTACCACACGTTCGGCTCGGGTAACCATCCGGCCATCCTGAACGTGTGACGTTGAATATGCATCGGTTGCACGCCATGAACATCGCCCGTCGGCTCAAGGCAATGGGCGAGGTCCCCACGCCTGCGGTACATGCGGCGCCTGTCGTGCTCGAAACCTATCTTGATCGTTCAAGCAGCGCGTGTGCGAACGCGGGGCGCTGATCGGCCCGAACTTGATGGCGGGCCAAAGGAGCCTCCGTTCCTACTCATCCACGCAGACTTCATCCGATCCGCGGTGTCAATGGTGATCGAAAATGGGTTCTCCCGCACTTTTGGTGATCGGGGGCCGTGCGCGTCTGTCGGTCCGGGGCTCACGCGGCGTGAAGCACGCGCGCACGGAGCAGATCGAAGCCCGCCCGGCCATACATCTGGCGTTTGATGGTC